>Ga0123333_10004794_pt1 | contig 12500 bp, 7 predicted proteins | sample BioC12SIPDNA_3_FD_89957 | JGI IMG/M metagenome (GOLD analysis project Ga0123333, IMG submission 89957) | Anaerobic biogas reactor microbial communites from Washington, USA - Biogas_R2_B C12 SIP DNA | ecosystem: Engineered > Bioreactor > Anaerobic > Unclassified | place: Washington, USA...
CCTGGCTCGGCGTCTGCCAGGTTTTTATCCTCATGCGGGTCCTCGACGAGGTTGTAGAGCTCCACCGGCGGCTTGAAATGGAAGTCCGGCTCCAGCGCAACCATGAGCTTCCAGTGTGGCGTACGCCAGCCATGCTTGCGCATCCACGTGCACTCCGTGATGTAGAACTCGGTGCGATGCGACTTCACCTCGCCCGTCATCATCGGCATCAGGCTCTCGCCGTCGAATGCGATGTCGGTCCCCAAACCGATCAGGTCCAGAATCGTTGGCGTCAGGTCGTACTGCTGGGCGAAACCGGAGACGCGCTTTCCCGCAGGCACCTTGGCCGGATAACGGATGATCAGCGGCACGTGCAGGGTCACATCGTAAATGCCGTGGTGGTCGAACCAGCACTCGTGATCGTAGAGCGTCTCACCGTGGTCAGACGTGATGATCACGAGGGTCTCGTCCAGGATACCGCGCGTCTCCAACGCTGTGAAGATGTTCTTGATAGCTGCGTCCATATAGGCAAGCGCGCCATCATACTGCGCGATGACGTAGTCCTTGTCCGTGATCCCCTTCGGCATCCACTCAGCAAAGTAATCCCGGAACGGCCTGAACGCCATCACGGGCTCCATCGACTTGTTCTTGGGGTCGCACTCGTTCCCGTGATAGAAGATGCGCTCAAACGGACCGGGCGGCAGATAGGGCGAGTGCGGGTCCATATGGCGCAGGAAGAGCAGGAACGGTTCCTTCTGCTTGGCCAGACGCGCCAGCTCGGGAATGCTGACCTCGTTGAGGTTCTCGGCCTTGTGTGCCCGCCCATCCTCGCCTGGCCCCCACCCACTGTACTGGATGTAGTTGTCGAAGCCACGGGAGGCTGGATTGCCCTGGAATCCCACACACGTACTCGTATACCCTGCCTCGCGGAGGATCTCCGGCAGAGTCTGCACCTCTGGGCGCAGCGGCCCTTTGTGGCGCAGCGCCACGACCTGGGTTGTGAACACGTCCATACCGGTCAGCATATTGGTGTAGCCACTGGTTGTGGGGATGTGCGGGCTGTAGTACCGCTCAAAGAGCGTGCCCCCTTTGGCAAACCGGTCGATATGCGGCGTCGTGAGCCGGCTATGCCCGTAACAGCTCATACGATCCGCCAACAGCGAATCGATTCCCAGCAGCACGATATTCGGGAATTTCCGTTGTCGAGACGTCATCTAGGGCCTCCTGTGAAGAGATAAGGAACTGAGTCAACCTCGGGGAGTCTAAGGACCCGCTTAGTGCGGACCTGGACATCCTGCTGAAGCAGGTTCTGACAGCGCGGCACACGCGGGCAGGTCAGAAACGTCAAAGGTATAGCCTTCACTATTATCAGTCTAGCATAAGGTTCGGACAATTGCATTAAGAAAAGTGCCCAGTTCTTGTGTAGAATTGCCAATCCGGCTCCATCCGCTATAATCTCACATCATGCAAAGCCACAAAGTGCTTACGGACGTGTTCTTCGTCGAGCCGGACCTGCCCCTGGCAGTCCGGCTCACGCGACAGGGAGACCTGGATTGCCATATGCACACCTTCATCGAGCTCGTTATGGTGGTTGAGGGTAGCGGTACCCACGTCTTCAATACCGAAAGGTACCCCATCACGGTCGGCGATGTCTTCGTCATTCCGCCCTATACGGCACACGGCTATGCCGACACCGAGGCCCTGGTCATCTACAACATCCTCTTCAAGGAACGGATGTTTGCGCGGTTTCACGAGGACCTGGAACTGATACCCGGATTTCACGGTCTGGTCTACCTGGAGCCTTACTACCGGTCGGTACGCGGATTCGCCGGAAGGCTCACGCTCACACCCGAGCAGATCATCCAGGCAATGTCCCTGATCACGCGTCTGGAGCACGAACAAGACAACAGCCTCGACGGGCGCCACGTGATCCTGGAAACGTTGTTTGTCGAACTCCTTCTCTTCTACTGTCGCAGGTTCTCGGAAGACGCTGGCCCACAGACACGCGTCATGCCTGTCGCGCGTACGATTGGCTACATGAACCAGCATTTCGCTGATTCCCTGTATCTTGAGGACCTGGTCAATGTATCAGGCGTCTCCAAACGCAGCTTGATCAGGCAGTTCAAGAACACAACAGGCCACTCGCCCATGCGCTATCTTCAGAAGGTCCGGATCGCTAAGGCCCAAGACCTGCTCGAGCGCGGCGACCGCTCTGTGACACAGATAGCGATGGACACGGGCTTCGGCGACCCCGCCTACTTCTCGTCTGTCTTCAAACAGCATACTGGTGTCGCCCCCAGCCGCTATCGCCGACCCGGAGACAGCCCAATTCCAGATCGGTCCTGACACCGCCAGCAGGCCCGGAGGACATATTCGACCGGCCTGTGCGCCGTCTGGAGGCACTCCGGTGCCGCTGCGACCGAGCCCTCAATTGTGAACCTCGCGTGCTGTTTCCGCCATCGCCAGGAGATTCGCCACCGACACATTCGGCAACAGCGCCTCGTGGCTGGGCGAGACCACGTACTGCGGGCCCAGGATTGCCTTGAGCCGTCGCACCTCAGCACGCACCTGCTCAGGCGTTCCGAATGGCAAGAGCTGCTGGGTATCCACGCCCCCGATGAACACCAGTTTGCCCTTGTACTTGCGCGCCAGGTTCTCCGCGTCCATCCCCTTCGCCAGCGCCTGTAGCGGGTGCAGCCCGTCTACACCGGCATCGATGAGCAAGGGGATCGTCCGCTCGATCGCGCCGCACGAGTGCAACACAACCTTGTACCCGTGCCCCTTGGCCAGCTCGGTGAACTGCGCGAAGTAGGGCATCACGAAGCGCCGAAACAGCGCCGGGCTGATGAGCAGATCCAGCTGCGTCCCGAAGTCATTGCCGAAGAAGTAGGCATCCATGTCCTGCCCCACTGCAGCGAAGTAGCGCCGGTTGGCCTCCAAGTAGAATTGGACGACGTGCTCGGTCACCGCTTCCACCACCGCTGGATCGGTATACATCCTCACGAAGTAGTTCTCCATGCCAAAGAAGTCAGCTACTACGTGAAAGAAAGGCGACCACATCCCGGAGAGGATATAGAAGCCGTGCGACCGGGCGCGTTTGGCCAGATCCAGGACCTCGCTGAAGTCGAGGTAGTCGGGGTCGGGCCACTCGAAAGCCTCAACCTCTGCCACACTTGTCGCCTGGGCAAACACACCATCCTGGCTCAGACTCGTGCGCGGACGACCACCAAGCACGTCAAACATCGGCCTGCCGTCTGGATGCTGCCACGCAGCGTCCGCGTAGATCCAGACGAAGTCGTCGCCCAACGCGACCGACAACCCCATATCATCCGACACCCCGAAGTAAGGGTGATAGATCTTCGTCGTATCGTCATGAGGGTTCCCGTGCCAGAACCCGCATCGATCGGCGCCTCCGGCGAAGATAGCAGCCATCCGCTCCCGCCCGGTCAACTCGTCCAAATCATCGTCCCCTCGGCATCGTGGTGTGCAACACCCAATCTCCATGGTGTACCCCTAGCGGCGTGCTCTGCGCGTCACTACGACCGGCCCCTGCAACAGCCCCACCGGGACCAGCCTGTACTCATCGGTCCACTGCTCTCCCGTGGTTACGAAATGCCCTGGGCCAATGGCAAACGGTCGCTCTTCCGCCAGATGCAGCGGGCCATGTGAGTTGCGGCGGTGGGAAAAGACCTCGACGCGCAGCTCATTGCGACCGCGTGTGACCCACTCTGTGATGTCCAGCTCCTGGGGCTCCCAGACGATAACGCCCGCCGCCGTGCCATTGACAATGACGCGGACTGCAGAACCTGCGTACTCCGGTACCTGGACATAGCAACGCTCGCCATCGGCCGGGCTCACCTCGAAGGTTGTGCAGTAACTGACCGTGCCCGAGTAGAACGTCAGGCCCTGGTCAACCCAGCTTCCCAATCGCAGTTGTCGGGGCTCCTCGGTGATCACCTGCTTCGTCCCTCTGACACTGGTACCGAAGTTGCCGAGCAGATAGACAATCTCCAAACCGGGATATGCCTCATCGTACACGCCAGATAACGCGATTTCGTTCGTGCCGCGTCTGAGCAGGCTGGCGTTGATCGGGATCTTTCTCAACGACGGGTCTACCCACCAGCCGCTGTCCATGTCAGCCGTGATCTCAACCCCATTGACTGCGATCCCGAAGCGGTGCGGTTGCTCCAGGCCCAGATAGAGGCCACCGGTCGGCAATGACGTCGCCTCGAAGGTGTAGCGCAGCTCAACAGATATCTGGGGGCCGTCCTCCCGCGGCGCACGCGCCCACGGCTGGAACATAGCGCCGCCGCGCGGCTTCAGGCTCAGCGCCTCACGTACCATGCGATCGATCCGTAGGATCTCCTCCGGCCCATGCCAGTCGCCTTCGCCGATCCGGAAGCGCGCGCGGTCCAACGGCAGGCAGTTGGGCTCTGAACGCAAGATCGGCCACATCTCGTCATCGAGCACGGCTCGGCTCACCTCTTCATAGATCGACCGAGCCGGGTAGCCGGTCGTGGATGCACGCTTGGGGAAAGCAAAGAGCCGGCTCCCAAATCTGGGCAGAGACGTGCACACCTCCCAATCACCGCCCGCGCCCCGAACTGCCTCAGCACGGTAGACCTTGCCCGTGTCCGGATCCAGCTCCAGCGGTGACCCGGCACACGCACCCAGACCCCGCACCCGAACGTCCCGATAGGCGAGCGTGCGCTCCAGAAGGCCTGGCTGCTGGAGGGGATCCAGGTGTTGTTCGGACAGATCGTCCCCCGTGTTACTCAGAAACAGGTAGAACCCATCGTCATCCTCGCGCAGCAGGTACAGGACTGCCTTGAGCGGGACACCTTCACCGTCGCTGATCGCGATACGGCGCCCGAGCGGCGCCACTGCCCCTGCCAGTTCCGGGCCCGACGCCGGCGTCTGCAAACACTGAGCCGCGACGGCAAGCACATCATCCGACGGCAGGGCGTCCACGTATGTCGCCGGCTCGCCGGCGAAGATCACCGTTCCACCCTCGTCGCGGAACCGCCGCAGTAGATCGAGCGTGGTACGCCGCACCGTGCGCAAGGGCGGTACCACGACCACACTGTAGTCGGCCTCTCCGACGCGTAAGCACGGGCCGGACGGCCCTCTGGCAACAGTGCCATGCCGCGCCAGGATATCCTCATCGCCATAGTCGAAGTCCAGATGCGCGGCGAACAGCGTGTTCTCGAGCTCGACCAGCATCTCGTCATAGGCTCTAACCTCGCTCGACTTCTCCGTGTAGTTGACGCCCAGCCAACCCTTGCGCACCAAAGTCCACATGCTCTCGACGGGGTGAATGACCAGTACGTCACGCACCTCCGTGCCGCGCGTCATCGCGCTGTGGAGGCGTGCGAAGTAGTCCTCAACCTTGGGATAGATCTCCCACCACGGCGACTGGTAGAAGATCCCGGCAGGGTAGTCGCGCTTTGCCTCCCCCTCCATCGTATACCACGCCAGGTGTTGGCAGCGCAGGTTGATTCCCAACGCCAACTGCCAGTCGCTGAGCGCCTTATGCCCGACGAGTGGGAAATCCCAACCAGTGCAGCCGTAGGTCTCCGTGATGCGCCACTTTCGCCCGAACTGCCGCGCCACCGAACTGACCTGTTTTCCATTGGTATGAGGACGCCAGTGTTCAGTCAGAAGATCGATGCCCGGCGCCTGCAGGTGTTCGTAGAAGCGCATGCAGCTCCCGGCCGTGTAGGTCTGCACCGCCAGTGACTCCTCCAACAGCACGTGACCGATGTGGATCAGGTTGTGCTGTTCGCACCACTCGCTGATCTGGCGCGCAAAGACATCCACGAAGAGAAACGTGACACAATCGTGGTAGTCGCGCCGAGCCGGCGTGATCGCTTGCCCGTCCACATCAAAGAACAACTCAGGTAGACGCGGAACCAGATCGTATCCGTACCGCTCGAGGAAGATATCGGGCAACCCGTCGGTCCACGGCGCGCTGTATCCGCCACATTCAGGATCGAAGAGCATGCGCACGGGAGGTGCCGGCTCGTCACAGAAGATCCCCGGAATGACTGTACCGAAATCGTCACTGAATCGCGCTGCATATGCCTCGTGGGTGATCTCGATGAACCGTTCCACCGCCTCATGGTTCAAGATATCTATGTAGGTGTTGCCGTTGAACGACTCGCTGGGCTCGGCAACGGCTACTCGGAAGGTGAGTAACACGCTATCCGGTGGCAGCTCGGGTACTACCCCGCGCGCGACCTGCTGAACGTCAGTCGCCAGCGCCCCCTCCGCCTTCGCGGTAAAGGCCGCCACAGTCGCATCGTCCCAGCTCCAACCGGTGGCGTCAGTCAACTCATGCATCACCAGCGTGCGCTTGCGGAGCCGCGGATCCTGCGTAACCAGCCCGCCGGCGGCGCCTGAAGGCCACCGGTCCTCATCGTAGAGCCAGGCGAGCATCCCCAGCTTACGCGCCTCGTCCACACACGCCTTGATTGCTTCGAACCAGGGCTCCTGAAGGTAGGGCGTTGCCAGCCCCACCCGGGAATGCATAAAGAAGCCACCCAGTCCCATGCGGGCCATCAACCGGATCTGCCGGCGCAATTCCTCAGGTTCGAGCTTGCCGTTCCACGACCAGAACGGTTGGCCTCGATACTGATTGGAGGGATGCTCGAACTCCGCTATCAGCTCATCCAACATAGATACCTCCTTGTTCCTGCGCCCAGGCAACCGCCACGCCGACGATAGGCCGGTCGTCTGCTGTCTGGGTTCCTACGATGTCCAGTCTTTGCCAACACCTACGCAACCTGTCAGCCGCTTTCGCTGCTCCAGGTAGTACAGGTAGTGCGTGTAAGGCACATCGTCGGGAACACCGTGGTCCACCAAGGGAATGAACCCGCCCTGTGCGACGACCGGCGCCAGACGCGCCAACTCGGCATCGATGGCCTCTGGGCCCTTGGTGAGAGCCCGCTTGTCCACATTGCCCCACATCACGATCTTCCGCCCGTACTGCCGTCGTAGCTTGGCGGCATCCATACCCGACGCCACCTCCAGGGGGTAGAAGCCGCGCACCCCGCCCTCGATCCAGAGCGGGATCAGCGCCTCGATGTTGCCGTCGCAGTCCACCCACGAGAGCTCCACCCCATGATCCTCCAGGAGAGACGTGACCTTCCGGTAGTTCGGCAGCATCATCTCGCGGAACATCCGCGGAGAGAGCAGCGGGCCCGCGTTATAACACATGTCCTCCCAGAACATCGCGAAGTCGATCCGCACTTCATCGAGCGCGCGGTGCAGGACCTCGACGAGAAAATCCCCCAGGTAGTCCATCATCTCGCGCACGAGACCGGGGTCATCGTAGAGCAGGTAACTCAACGCCTCGAAGCCGATCCAGTCGCGCAGAAAGCCGTAGAAGCTGCCGCCGTCGATGCTGATGACCTGGTCCGTGGTCTCCCAAGTAGCCTTCAGCGCAGCCCATTCCGCATCATCAGGATATCGGCCCGGCGCCGCAGGATCGAGGTGCTCGTCTCTGAAACGCACCCAGTCCCGGCGGCTCTTGATCGGGTACTCCACGAACTGCGTGGAGACCAGTGAGCTGTTGGGGTGCTCGAACTGCCGCACGATCACCCCGTTGGCATTGCGATAGACCACTGTCGCATCGGTTGTTTCGAAGACCTCGTAGGGGAACGCCGGGCAGACACCGATGTTGACCGGCACACGCGGCTGTCCCCAGAAAGCGGAGTACATCCCGTCGAAGCCGAAGTGCTCGATGAACCATGCCCGCCGGTCGAACGTCTGCTCGTCTACATCCCGGGAAACGGGCAACCCTTGTTGGGACCAGGTCTGCCAGGGTCCCAACCAGTCGGACCAGAACGGCAGCCGGTCCACCGTCTCGAAGCGCATCGTGCGCCAGAATCGTTCGCGTACCGTCATCTCGCCCATGGCTCTAGACCGCCGCCTTGCGGCAGTACTCGTCGAAGAGCGCCACATAGATGCGGTAGTTGTCCAGCGACACCTCCGGCGGCGTCTGGTGGTCGACGGAGGGAATGTAGCCTCCCGACCGCATGACCGGCAGGATACGCTCGAACTCCGCGCGCATCGCCGCCTCACTTCGAAACATGACCATCTTGTCGTAGCCCCCCATCATGAGAAAGTCCGAGTAATCTCTCCGAATCTTCGCGATATCGACCCCAGCCTGCCTTTCCAGGGGATAGACGCCCTCGATGCCTGCCTTCTGCATCCACGGAATCATCTTGCTGATATCGCCATCGCTGTCGATCAGCACCTTGACCCCGAAGGCTTTGATGTGCGGAATCACCCGCTGATAGTAGGGGAGCAGAAACGTCTCGAAGGCGGCGCGAGAGAGCATAGGGCCGTGGTTGTACGACATATCCTCAGCAAAGCCTACCATGTCCGGCGCCAACACCGGAAAGAGCGCCTCGACGACGCGGATGTTGAAATCGGCCAGGTCACTGTTCATCCGGTGCATCAGGGCGGGCTGATCGTAGAACGCGTACAGGTGTGCCTCTATGCCCAGCAGCGTGCGCGGAAACCAGAAAAAGCCATCCAACCACAGCCGGATGATGATCTCCCCCCTGTCGTGCTTCGCCTTGAGCGCTTGGGCAGCCCCGATGACCCGTTCGATGATCTTGTCGGTGTAGAGATAGGGCAGCAGCGCCTCATACGCAGCCTCATCTATGACGATCGGTCCTCCGTGGTAGGTAGGGCCTGGGCAGTCCGGCGCACGACCCGGCGCGCTGATCAGCAACAGCGGATCGAGACCGAAGTAGTGCAGCGAGGCTTCCATGTCCAACTCCGCCGGGAGGCCCTCAGCCTTCCAGCGATCGAACGTCTTGTCCCACCACGCCGCCCACTCCACCATCGGCAAGCGATCGCCCGGCCTACGAAAGTTCAGCACATCCAGAAAGCGCTCTCTTGGTGTCATTCGATCTCCATGGGCTGACGCCGTCCATACCGCCAGGCCTCGTCGTACATCGCGAGTATGTTCGCGATCGGCGTCACAGGCTGCAGATTGTGGCAGGGCGCGACGATATACCCTGTCCCACTTGGCGCCAGCGTGTCGATACAGGTGCGCACCTCCGCGCGCACGTCTTCCGGGGTCCCGAAAGGCAAGATCCGTTGGTTGTCGACGCCACCGTGGAAACAGATAACGTCTCCGAATGCCCGCTGTAACTCGACCCGGTCCATCCCCGGGCAGGTCCACTGGATGGGGTTGAGGATGTCGATCCCCATGGCAACCAGCCGGGGAAGGAACAGCCGGCAGCTTCCATCGTCGTGATGGAAGACCTTGATCCCGAATTCGTGGCACAGGTCGATGAAGCGCTGGTGGTGTGGCGCGTAGAAGGTCTCATACATCCGCATGCTGATCAGCGGACCTGTCTGGCTGCCCAGATCGTCGGTCACCTGGGCGACGTCAATCAGGCCCTCGCACGCCTCAAAGGCCCGGCGGTGATGCTCATAGAAAAAGCCGCTAATCCGGCGCAGAATCTCATGGGTCAGTTCTGGGTCCTCGAGCGGATCGATCAGCGACTGTTCGAGACCCCGCGGCAGGTTATGGAAATAGAACGGTGCCATGTACCCGAACTGAACAACGTGCGTTTCCCGCGCCACCTCAGCTTGCGCACGCATTGTGCTGTAGTCGAACCAATCAGCAGAGGGCCAGCAATACTGGTGGAGATCGTCGACGGTCTTCGCAAACGCCAGCGGCGCCACAACCTGCTCGTCATAGACTCCGGTCTCATAGCGTGTCTGCCGGCGCACAATGCCCCAGTAGTCGACCGTTTCGTCCCGGCCCACAGCAGGAAGCTGTGGGCCGATGTAAGCGGGACCAATTCCCTTCATGCCGTCGATGTGCAGCGCCGCGAGCGGATCGACGCCCGGCCCGAAGTGCGCGTGGAGCGCCGCCCAGACCTCGGGCGTTGCCCAGATGTCCGTGGGGATGCGGTCGACTGGCAAGTGGTTGATCGCCGCCAGCATCCGTTCGCGGGGGAGCATCTCGCCAGTGGCCGCGCGCGTCCCGGCGCAGCGCCGGCAACGGTTCAGAACAGTATGCTCCCTGGAAGAGCCGAGAGCCGCCTCGCCTTCGCCGCCCATCGCGACGGTGACACATCGGAACTCGTTGCCGTCATTGAGCGCCGGGTCCCCAGGCTGCGACGGGCGACACGCGCAGTAGAAGTGGTAGAGGATATCGCTATGGCTGATGACCGCCGGCTTGTGGGCGTGGGTGCTGTCAAGCGCGCCTTCCATTCCCACAGTGAGGATAGGCTCTGGATGCTTATCCCAGTGGAGCATATCTGTGGAGACGGCGATGCCCTCCTGGGCCTGGTGCCCGTCGAAGCCAAAGAAGAACATCACCCATTCGCCCCCGTGCCGCACGACACACGGATCGCTGCAGAATCGCGAGTCCCAGGCGCCGGGAGTGACCCGCACAACCGGGCTTCCGGCGAAACGCTCCCACTTGGCGAGGTCCCGCGAGGTCGCCAAACCGATCTGCTCCGTCCACGGCGCGCCCCGGTCCTTGGCATTGTAATAGAGATAGAAAGTGCCCTGGTGCTCAATCAGGCACTCCTTATACAGCCCGCCTGCCTCCCAAGGCGCCCCGTCCTGGGGGGTCAGGACAGGGTCGGGGAGCCGGTGCCACGTCATCAGGCTCTCATCTTCAGTCCAGGCAAGCCCGACTTGTGCAGGGCCTACCTCGTAACCTTCACCGGGATAAGAATGGTAGGCCATCCAGTAGCGGCCCTGCCACTGCTTGAGGGTGCGGGGGCCATCAAGGTCGTTCTCGCACAACAGCCAGGTCCCTGCGGCGTTCTCGCGGTCCCAGGCGTGCCCCTCGCCGCGCTTGAGAACTGTCCCCAGCTTCTCCCAGTTCAGCAGGTCCGTGCTGCGAGCCATCCCGGTCTGATAGCCCCGCCCATCGAACCCGATATACATCATCATGAAAGCCCCGCCATGTTCGAAGACGAAAGGGCAGTCGACCGCCCGTTCGTCGAACGCACCGGCGAGGCCAGAGCCCGTAAGCACCGGGCGACCCAGCTTGCGTGGGGTCAGGTAGGGGGTCACATCGGATATCGGCATCACGTGCAGCTCCCCAAGCCGTCAGTATCGCCCGTAGGTGTGAGCCGCCTCATACATCGCGACGACGTTTTCGGTCGGAGAGTTGTCCTGAATCTGGTGCGTCGGCGAGAGCGCATAGCCACCGCCCGGCATCATCACTGCCAGGGTCTCACGCACATTGGCCACCACCTCGTCGACCGTCCCATAGGCCAGCGGCCCAGCCGTCGAGATGCAGCCGTGGAACGCCAGGCGGTCGCCATAGCGCTTCTTCAGATAGGACGGCGCCATGTTGGCCGCCTCAGGCTGCAGTGTGTCCACAACGCCAATGCCAATCTCGACGAAATCATCGAACGCCCAACTGCTCGATCCGCACGAATGGATGGCAACAGGGATGCCATACTCACGTCCCAGCGCCGCAAACCTTGCGTGCCACGGTTTGATGTGCTTACGATACAGCTTGGGACTGATCAGTGGCCCACGCTGCGTTCCCAGGTCCTCGCCCAGCCAGAGCACGTCGATCGCACCTCCCGCAGCCTCGAGCGTGCGTCGGGTCACCTCCAGTAGTATCATGCTCTTGCGCTCGACATATCGCAGGAACGCCGGGTTGTCGGTGATCAGATCGACCATCACCTGCTCCATATTGCGGATCATCCCCGTAGCGTTGATGACGTCCGGCAGTCCCGCGTTGCCTGCAACGATTCCGTAGTCAGCATACACCCCACATTGCTGCACAACGGCGTCGTAGTCGTAGTCGTCTGGCGAGGGCATTGGCCATGCCTCAACCTCGTCGAGCCCGGCGTCGCGCAGTGGGAAATCGCAGAAATCCCAGTACCCACCCGATTCGTGCTCCACCCAGCGCGTCCGGATGCCCCAGCACGGGTCCACATGGCGCCCTGGCATCTCTGCGTGCAGCCTAGGCCCCACATAGGGCGCGCCCACCGTGCGAAAGTCTACACCGAGAGCCTGCCGCAACCCCTCATCATCGTCCACGGTCAGCCCGAAGTGCTCCTTGAGTCGGCGATCGATGCCGGGATTGCAGTAGTAGTTGATCGGTACGCGATCGGGCGCGTGTCTCGAGAAAGCGGTCAGGACTCTCTCCTTGGGCGACATCGTGCGTGTGCTCATGTACGGCTCCTCCGATTATGCCGGCGCGCGGACGCCGGAGATCAAGATGCCGGCTATGCTACACCAGTTCGTGAAAGCCGGAAACAGCAAGAGGGCGTTCGCTGTGCGCGAACGCCCTTCTCTGATCCCTATCGCCAAGCACCCGGCCTCGGCCTGGCCCTGGCGCAGGCTTTCCAACGCGCGCTACCCCTTGATGCCCGATAGCACCACGCCTCGGATCATCAGCTTCTGTGCAAAGAAGAACACGATGAGCATCGGGATGACCATCAAGAACGACATCGCCATCATCAAAGGCACCTCAGTGTTGTAGAGGCCCTTGAAGTTGTTGATGCCGATCGCCAGCG
>Ga0123333_10004795_pt1 | contig 12496 bp, 10 predicted proteins | sample BioC12SIPDNA_3_FD_89957 | JGI IMG/M metagenome (GOLD analysis project Ga0123333, IMG submission 89957) | Anaerobic biogas reactor microbial communites from Washington, USA - Biogas_R2_B C12 SIP DNA | ecosystem: Engineered > Bioreactor > Anaerobic > Unclassified | place: Washington, USA...
ATCCGGCCGTCGACCGCCAGGGTCTTGCGGTGGTCGCGGGAGAGCCAGCCGAGGGGGCTGTCCAGGCGCGGCGGGTTGTAGACGCGCACCTCCACGCCGGCGGCGCGCAGGCGGTTCCAGAAGCCGCGCGACGCCTTGCCGAAGGCGCCCATCCAGTCGTAGATGAGCCGCACCCGCACCCCTTCCCCGGCTTTGGCCATCAGCTCTTCGGCGAAGCGGCGCCCCGTGGCGTCGTCGCAGATGAAATAGTTTTCGAAATGGACGTGGTCCCTGGCCGCCCCGATGGCTTCGAGCCACGCGGGGTAGTTCTCGCGGGCGTCCCGGAGCAGGCGGACGCGGTTGCCCTCGACGAGAGTGGCGCCGGCGGCGCGGGAGAAGGCCTGATCGGCGACGGCGCGCATATTGCGGGTGATGTTCGGCAGTAACATCCTGTATCCTCCCGCCCCGGAGCGGTGTCCCGCTATCCGGGGGCGGCGCAGAGCGGTACCGGGGGGCCGTTCCGGGCGAAGCCGGTGCTGGCGTCCGGGGCGCAGGATATGATAGAACAGGACGCCGGTACAAACCACCGGTAGCCGGTACAAACCACCGGTGGCCGGTACAAACCACCGGTAGCCGGTATATACCACCGGTAGCCGGTATATACCACCGGTAGCCGGTACAAACCATCGGAAAACGGGGGAAGGCGCCGCGGGAACCCCGCAGGCGGGAGCCCCGCAGGCGGGCGTCCCGCAGGCGGGAGCCGCACGAAAGCGATCCCCCGGGCAGGGAGGCCCTGATGCCCAAGGCGAACATCGGCGGCATAGGCGTCTACTACGAAGTGCACGGCGACGGGGAGCCGTTTACGGTCATCAACGGCCACGGGGGGAGCGTGCCGTCGCTCTACCCCGCCGTCCGGGTCTATGCCGGGGAGTTCCGGCTGGTACTTTTCGACAACCGGGGCGCCGGCCGGAGCGATGCCCCCGACATACCCTACACGATGGAAATGATGGCGGACGACCTGGCCGGCCTGCTCGACGCCATCGGGGTCGGGCCGACCCATCTCATGGGGATCTCGATGGGGGGCATGATCGCCCAGCACGTCGCCCTGAGGCACCCGGACATGGTGAGGAGCCTGGTCCTGGGATCCACCCATTGCGGCGGCCCCGTCGGCAAAGGCGCGCCCGACGCGGAAGCGGCCCGCGTTATCGGGGAGATCGACGGCTGGCCCGCCCGGGAGAGGGCGAGGGAGTTCTTGCGCCTGTGCGTGACCCCGGAGTTCGCCCTGAGGCACCCGGACATGGTCGAAAGGACCGTGGCGCTTCTGTCGGAGCAGCCCGCTGTGCACCACGGCCTCCGGAGGCAGAGGGAGGCGATGATGCGGCACCATACCTCGGGCCGGCTCCCGGAAATAACGGCCCCCACGCTCGTCCTCCACGGCGGGGCCGACAGGATCGTCCCGGTCGACAACGCCAGGGCCCTCGCCTCGGGGATCCCCGGGGCCGAGCTGGTGATCTTCCCGGGCGCGGGCCACATGCTGCTGGAGGCGCACATGGAGTGCACCCGGGCGGTTCTCGGGTTCCTCCGGCGGCATCGCGCCGGTGCCGGGGGGTCTCCCGCTGCCTGAGCGGCCGCGCGTGCCGGGGATTTCCGCCCTTGTGCGCACGGATCCTGTCATCATAATCGGCGGTCGATGCCTTTAACAAAGTTTCCGCCCTTGCGCGCACGGATCCTGTAGTACAATCGCCCTCACGACAACAGTCCATCGACGGTGCCCGAAAATCCGCGGCCGGCCCGGCCGCGGCGGAGAACTCTTGGCGGCGGGAGGCGGATGCCCCTCCCGGGGGGAGGCGGATGCCCCTCCCGGGGGGAGGCCCCTCCCGGCCCGACTTTTCAGTGAAGGAGAACCAGATGAGGAAACGGAATGCGTTCCATACGGCCGGGGCATGGCTCTGCGCCGCGGTCGTGGTCTTCGGCCTGGGGTGCGGCGCCCCGGAAGAAACCGTGCAGCCGGTCGAGCGGGCGGCTTTTGTCCCCTCCCCCGTGTTCTCCCCGCCCTACCCGCCGCTGCCGCACCATTTCAGCGACATTCACACCATCCAGATCCTGTGCCAGGCCCCGGAAGGGGCGATCGGCCGGGCGCTGGCCCGGCCCCTGGAGCCGGCCGGCGACGCCCGGACCTACGTCCTGCTCCTGGCCTGGACGCCGGACGTGGAGAAGCAGGGGTACAACGTCCACGAGATCGCCATCAACGCCCCGGTGAAGTGGAAGGACAGGGTCGGCAACACCACCCTGATCGAGTACATCGACAGCGATATGGGGCTCATCGCCGGGCGGGAGGCCTACGGATGGCCGAAGAAGATGGCCGAGATAACCTGGACCGGGACCGAAACGGGCTGGACCGTCACGGCCAACAAGATGAAGGACCAGGGCGGCGTCCCGCTGATGAAGATCGAATACACCGTGGACCCCGGCGCATACCCGGACCAGGCCGTGTGGCCGGAGATGGGGCCCACGCTCCTGGTGCGGCGCATCCCGAACGCGTCGCTTGCGACCCCGGCCTTGTTCCAGATCGTGTGCGTCGGATGCAACCTCCCGCAGGAAGGCGCCCCCCTGGTGGCGCCGCCGGGGTCGAAAGACACCCGGGGGGTCGCCGCGGTCCAGTTCTTCGACGGCCCCCACGATCCCCTGACCTTCCTCGGGCCGACCGCGGTGATCGGCGCGAAGATGAGCATCATGGAGGGCGACATGCCCGGCGGGCTGGGCCTGGGCGACGTGCTCGACCAGTGGGAGGAGTGACAGTCGGCGGCCGATGCGGGCGCGGAATTCCCGCAGGCCTTCCGAGGCGTTCCCTGGCGCTAGCCCCCGGGCGGGCGTCCGGGGCGTGAGCCCCTCACGGAATGCCGGTCCAGCAGCAGCAGGGCCCCCATGAGAAGGATCATGAAGGCGGGGATCGCCTCGAGCGACAGGCGCCTGGCGAGAATTCCGCAGAGGGAGGGGATGACCGCCCCCCCGGCCCCCATCGCCGCGATCTGCATGCCGATTGTATCGGCCGCCAGCGCCGGGCCCACCCGGTCGGCGGTACCGGACAGCAGCGCCGGCAGGATCGGGGCGATCGCCAGCCCGATGACGGTGAGGGCGGCGAGGCTGGCGGCATCGCCCAGGTCCAGGGCCAGGACCACGGCGGCGGCCAGCGCTGCCGTGAGGCCCCCCGGGACCAGCCGCAGCCTTCCGATGCGGGCGGTGTAGAAGCCGGCGGCAATCCTGCCGGCGGTGAAGATGCCCCAGAAGCTGCCGACCCAGTACCCGGCCAGCTGCGTCCGTACCCCGCGGGATTCGGCCAGCAGGGTGTAGGACCACGCCCCGAAGGCGACCTCGATGCCCATGTAGAGAAAAAACAGCGACACGCTCAGCCAGACTTTCGGGCTGCGGAGCGCGGCCCGCATCGTCCCGTGCCGGCCCCGAGCGGGTGCCGACCGCCGTGGCGGCACGGCGGCGCCGCGGTGTTCCCACATGGAACCCGTGAGCAGAAACGCCGCCGCGAGGGCCAGCTCGAGCAGCCCCACCATGAGGTACCCCGGGCGCCAGCTGCCGGTCCGCCCCAGGGCCGCGGTCATGATGACGGGCCCGAGGGTCGCGCCGATGCCGTAGCTCGCGTGCAGCCACTGCATCAATGCGTCCCCGTGCCGGGAGGCGACATAGCTGTTGAGCGTGACGTCGATCCCGCCCCCGCCCAGCCCCGCGGCCACCGCCGCGGCCACGACGAACCCCCACACGGGCGCTGCAGAGTAGCCGAGCAGCGCCAGGGCCGCCGACAGCGTGCTGGCCGTCAGCAGGGCGCCCAGCCTGAAACGGGCCATGAGGCGGCCGCCGAAGAAGCTCGACGCCAGGTACCCGGCGGTGAACGCGATCATCAGGGCCCCGAAGGAGTCGTGGCCCAGGGAAAAATCACGCCGTATCGACGGCCATGCGACGCCCTGAAGGCCGTCGGGCAGCCCGAGCGAGACGTAGGCGGCGAATGCCAGCGCCATGAGGCCGAGCGGCATTCTGGCCGGCGCATGCCCTGCCGGCCCCGCCGCGCGGGAATCCCGGTCGTCGCGTTCCAAGCCCACCGCCTTTCCCGCCCGGGCGCGGCGCCGCCGCCGGTCCGGGCCGTTCGACAGTATCTTTCGGACCCGCTGCCCGTTCAAGGGATATCGCCGCGCCGTTTTGCGGCAGGGAAGGACGCGGGGCCATGCGGGGGCCCCGCCGTCAACGCCCGGACCGCCGGAGCTCCCCGCCCCCTCTGCGCGCGGCAAGGACAACCCCCGCGTGTAGGGCCAGCAGGGATGCGCCCGCGATCAGCGGCCCGGCCATCCGCTGGCCGGCGGCGACCAGGGTGAAAAACAGGAGGATGCTGCCGCCGACGCCGGTCGCTTTGAGGTCTTTGGCCGGCGGGCGGCGCAATGCCAGGAACAAGCCCAGGCCGACGACGAACCAGCCGGCGAAATTGCTCCACGGGACGCCGTAATACCGTCCGCCGCCGGACCAGACCCAATACCCCAGCGGCCCGGCGGCCAGCGGGTCTATTAGCAGGTCCAGCGCCGTCATCCACGCCGCGCCGGCGGCCGCGCGCAGCCAGGCGCGGACGCGCAGCCACGCGAGCATCTGCCCGACGTAGGCGAACAGGATCAGCCAGGCGCACCCGATGGCGACGGGGACTCCCAGCACCGTCGGATGCAGGACCTCCGTGTACGCATACGCGCCGAAAGGGACTCCCCACTTCAGGCCGGCAAGCTCGGCCGCCATCCCGGCCAGGCCGGCCGCCATCAGGCGCCAGCGCCGGCCTGGAGGCGCGAGGGCGAGCGTCAGGAGCGCGCCGGTGAACAGGAAGGCCGGGGCCGTCCACCCGCTGCCGGCCGGCGGTCCGCCCAAAAACAGATAGCTCGCCACGCCGCCGCACCAGAGCACCGCGTACCCGATCCAGAGCGCCGCCTGAACACTTTTATAGGCCTTCATATTTGCGAATCAGGTCACTGACAATCTCTGCCGACAGCAGCACCGTCGGCGTCCCGCCGCCGGGGTGGCTGCTCCCGCCGGCGCAATAGAGCCCGGCGATGCGTTTGTGTTTGTTCGGCGGGCGGAAAAAGGCCCTCCGCCAGCCGTGGGAGTGGGTGCCGTAGATCGCGCCGCCGGGCATCAGGTACCGGTCGGCCATCTGCCGCGGCGTCACCACGCCCTGCACTGCGATCGCGTCTTCGAACGCCGGGAAACCGCTCCCGGCAAGGCGCGCCATGACCCGGGCCCTGGCCGTTCGAACCATGGCCGGATCCCAGGGATCCCCGTCGTTGGCCGGCGCATTCGCCATGACGAACAGGGTCTCCCCTCCGCCCGGGGCGAGCCCCGGATCGTCCCGGCTGGGGATGCAGACGTACACGGTGGGATCGTCCGGGAACTTCCGCCGCGCGAACAGGTCTTCGAATTCGTTGTCATAGTCGGCCGAGAAGCAGACCGTGTGGTGCGCCGCCGCCGGCAACTTTTCCCGAAGGCCGACGAGCAGGACGAACCCGGAGAGCGACCGGTCGCGCTCGGCGAGCGGGCCCGCCCCGGCTTCCCCCAGAAGTGCAGGCAGCATCGAGGCGTCGCCGTTCATGACGACGGCCGAACAGGGCCATACCGACCCGTCGGCCAGTTCGACGGCGTCGACCCGCCGGGATACGGTTCGTATCCCGACGACGCGGCTCCCGGTATAATAACGGACCCCGTGCCGCTCGCCCAGTTCGCGGAGCCTTTCAATGACCGTGTACAGGCCCCCCGCGACGTGCCAGGCGCCGAAGGCGTGTTCGAGGTAGGGGATCAGCAAAAGCGTCGCCGGGATCCGCGACGGGGACGACCCGACATAGGTCGGGAAACGCTCATAGATCTGGCGCAGGCGGGGGCTCGAGAAGAAGCCGGCAACGGCCTTGCGGTAGCCGCCCCAGCCGCGCCGGAGCGGCATGTGCCCGAGGGCCGCGAAGGTTTCCCGGTCCGGCGGTTCCGAAGGGGCCCTCCGGAAAAACGTGTGCCTGGACAGCTCGAACAGCCTGGCGCCGAGTTCCATCATCCTCAAAAACTGAACGTCCCCCCCCGGCTCGACTCCGCTGAGGGTTTCGATCCACCGGGGAAGCGAGGACGGGACTTCCAGCGACCCGCCGTCCGGGAACAGGTAGCGCGCCAGCGGATCGACCGGCTGCAGCCGGAGGAGTTCCCCCAACCTTTCGCCGGCGACGGCGAACAGGTCTTCGAACACCCGGGGCATGGTGATCAGGGAGGGCCCGGTGTCGAATCGAAAGCCGCCGCACTCCCACCGGTTCATCTTGCCGCCGAGGGCCGCGTGGTTCTCGAAAACGCGCACCTGCCAGCCGCGCACCGCCAGGCGCAAGGCGACCGCCATGCCCCCCAGGCCCGCCCCGACGACGCACGCTTCGGGCTTTTTCGGGCTCACGCGCACCCCCCTTTCCCCGCCCCGGCGCCGCCCCGGTAGGTCCTCCCTTTCCATTCCACCCCCCGCCCGAGGCTATAGCTGCGCCACGAAACGATCCCGAGGACCAGCAGCACCGACTCCGCGAGCGGATGCAGCAGCACCGACCAGAGGGGGTGCCGGAACCGCAGGGCCAGGGCGGCCCGCATCAGAAGCACCGCCGCTGCAGCCGCCGCGGCCGCCCGGAGACCTGCCCCGCCGAAGGCGGCGGCGGCGAGCCCGAAGGGGAGCAGAAAGCACGCAAAGTGCAGCAGCATGAACAGCCCGAAGCTGCGGGCGTGCCGGAAGGAGGGGAAAAAATTCTTCTTGAAGCCGTTCCAGATCCCGCGGAAGGAATCGTACATGCGGACGCGGACGATCGACTGCCCGTCCAGGCAAATACCCCGACCGCCCCGGGCGCGCCAGACCCTGGCCAGGGACGTGTCCTCGAACAGCTCCCCGCGGACCGCCCGGTGTCCGCCGATCCTTTCGTATTCGTCCCGCAGCGCCAGGATGCAGGCCCCGTGCGCGAGGCCGAGGGGGGCGTCCCGCCTACGAAGCGAAAGCGGAGCGGGAAACAGCGTCAAAACGACGAAGTGGAGCATCGGCATCAGGGCCTTTTCCCAGAATCCCACCAGATCCAGGCCCGGCCAGCAGGAGAGAAACGACACCTCGTGCGCGGCCGCGGCCCGGAGCATGCGCCCGAGGGCGCCGGCGCACAACCGGGCGTCCGCGTCCAAAAACAGAAGCCACGAACCGGTCGCCTCGCCGGCCAGTGTCGCGCAGGCGAAGGTCTTGCCGCACCACCCGGGGGGGAGATCGGGGGCGGCGATCAGGCGGATGCGCGCGTCCTTCTTCCCCAGTTCCCGGACCGTCCGGGCCGTCGCGTCGCCGGAGTGGTCGTCGCACACGAGGATTTCCAGGACCGGATCCCCCTGCCGCAGCACCGATTCGATGCAGGGCGCGATCGTGCGCTCTTCGTCGCGCGCGGGAATCAGCACCGAACAGCACCGACGCGCACCGCCGCCCTCCCCGCGGGGCTCCGGCCAGCCGGAGACGTTCCAGAGAACGAGCGCCAGGATCGACAGATCCAGGACCAGCAGAACCGTCATGGCGCCTTCGAACGCTGTCATGAGTTCTGCCGCCCGGCGGCCTGAAGCCGAAGGCTTTGCCTGGCGCGGCCGATGACGGGCTGAAAAATCCAGCGTGTGTACCCGAGCATCAGGGAGGCGCCGCCGCCGGGGCAGAAGCGCCGGAGCTGATCCATGCATCGATCGAGACAATCGCAGGCGCGATCGACCGGCACAGCCTCCCCGCCGGCCCCCGCCCGGGCATCGGCCTCCCCGTCGATGACGTCGTCGAGCATCTGGTACGCGGACCCGATTTCCCGGCCGAAATCGGCGAGCGCCTCCACGACGGGCCCCGGGGCATCCGCGACGATGGCGCCCGAACTGAGCATGAACCGGGTCATGCTGGCGGTTTTCAGAAGGTTCGGGGCCGGATTCCGGGTTCCGTCCCTGCCGGCAAGGTCGAGGAACTGGCCGCCGATGATGCCGTCGGGCCCGATGCAGCGGGCGGCTTCCTCCACCAGCCGCCGGGTTCGGGCGACGCCGCGCGGGGAAGCGTCGTTGCCCAGCAGAAGGGTCCAGCCGCGGTTGAGCAGCGAGGCGGCGGCGAGGATGGCCGTGCTTTCGCCGAACTCGATGTAGGTCGGGCGCTTCCCCCGACGCTCCGACGCCCTGTCCATGCAGGGCAGGTCGTCGAGGATCAGGGAGCACGTGTGGAAATATTCGACGGCGCAGGCGACCGGCAGCGCGTCGCGCCACCCCCCGCCGGCCGTGTGCGTCGCCAGCAGCGTGAACAGGGGCCGCATCCGCTTGCCCCCCGGGAACAGGGCGTACTGAATCGCCCGGTTCAGGCCCCCGGAACCGTCCAGGGACGATTCCGGCATCCATCGGTTCAGCTCCGTCTCGAGCGCCCGGGTGCTTTCCTCGAGGAACAGGTCCAGTTCATGACTCACCGACAACCTCCCTCCCGGCCGAAGATCGCCGCCGCCAGCCGGGGCGCCCCCTTGACGAGCGGCAGATGCCCCACGCCGGGCAAAACGCTCGTGCGGGCATGGGGCCACAGCTCCCCGTACAACGCGACGGATTTCCTCACGTCCGCAAACGTGTTTTCTCCATAGAGTATGTCAATAGGCATGGGCAAATCACGGAATCTCTGCAAATCGATCCGGTCGAACAGCGCCAGGTATCTCCGGACCGCCGCATGGTTGGCGGTGCGGAACGCGGCGGTGAAGTCCGTGTCCTGTTTCTGGGCCCACCGGACAATCCGGTCCGCAACGGCGCGTCCCGCGCGTGTCTGGAACGTGACGGCGTAGGCCCGCCGGCCCGCCTCCCCCCGCAGGAAGATGCGGAAATACCAGGGCACATAGGCAAAGGGGTCGATCAGCACGATGCGTTCGACCGCTCCGGGCTTCCTGGAGGCCACAAGCAGCGCGAAAACGCCGCCGCTGCAGAATCCGATCAGAGTGGCAGGCAGGCAGCCGGTGCGGAGTTCGAGCTCCTGCCCCAGGGCGGCCGCGATCGCATCCAGGTCCCATGTGCCCGGCTCCGGGGACGCCCCGTAGCCGGGCAGGTCCACGCTCAGCAGGCGGGCGCCTCCGGGCAGCCGGGACGCCAGCGGCACAAACTCCCGGTGGGTGCCCGCCCAGCCGTGAAAGGCCACGAAGATCCGGTTGCCCCTGCCGTGCTCCTTAACGTACATCCGCGGCAATCCTTTCCGCCGTCATCCGTCCTCCGAGCGTGACCATGGGCAGCCCCGTCCCCGGCACCGTGCCGGCCCCGACATAGTAGAGGCCCCGCACGCCGCGATCGCGGTTCGGCTGCCTGAAATACCCCATCTGCAGAAGCGTGTGGGCCGCGCCGAAAGCGGAGGCCCGGAACAGACCGCAGCGGGCGGCCCAGTCCTCGGGCGTCAGAATGCGCTCCGTGGCGATGGCGGACGGGGAAAGCCCGATGCCGTGGCCGGCGAGGCGCTCGAGGACCCTGCTTTTCACCAGCGCCGCCGTCCCCGGCAGCTCCTCCGGGCAATCCATGGCCGACAGGGGGAGCGGGACCAGCACGAATACGGCCGAATCGCCCGGCGGGGCCAGCGAAGGGTCCGTCTCGGACGCGATGCTGACGTAAAACGGAAGTTCCCGGGGGATCTCCCCCGTCCCGAGAAGCTGCCTGTAGGCCGATTGCGCGTCGTTGGGGAGAAAGATCATGTGGTGCCCGCCGCCGGGCACCCTGCCGCGGACGCCCCAGTAGAAGGTCATCACGGCCGGCGTCATGCGCGGCGCGCGGCGCGCGCCGCGCCGGCGGCCGAGAAGCGTGCGCTCGGTGAGGGGTGCGTCGACGTTGGAGACGACGCAGGGGAACGGGAGCGTGGAACCGTCGGCCATTTCAAGCCCCCGTACGGCGCCGCCGCGGACCAGAATCCTCCGGACGCTTCGCCCCGTTTCGATCCGCACGCCCAGTTCGCGCGCCAGCCTTTCCACGGCGCGGACGAGGCCGTAGACGCCCCCCCGCGGGAGCCACAGGCCCATGGCCAGCTCCCCGTAGGGCAGAATCGTGAAGATCCCGGGCAGCTGGTGCGGGGAGCCCCCGAGGTACATCGCGTAGGAACCCAGCGCGTCCCGGATGCGGGAACTGCGGAAAAAGCGCCGCAGCTCGCCGTCGAAGCTGCGCCACACGCCCGTGCGCAGCCACTGCGCCGGGGTCAGCGCCCCGAACCACTGCCACGCGTGGTCGAAATTCCCGGTGACGAGGCTGCCGAACGACAGCCGGTACTTTTCGGCGGCATCGGCCAGGAATGCGAACAGCCCCGGCCCCGACCCGGTCTCGACCCGCTCGAATTCCCGCACGAGCGCGGCCAGGTTCGAGGTGAGGGCGAACGTGGTCCCGTCGGGCCACCAGTAGCGGATCGAGGGGTCGACCGGGATCAGGGACACGTAGCCGGACATCTTCCGCCCGGCCGCGAGAAACAGCTCCTCGAAAACCCAGGGGTAATTCAGGAGCGTCGGGCCGGTGTCGAACGTGAACCCGCCCTCGACGATCTGCCCCGCGCGGCCGCCCACCTGGTCGCGGGCCTCGAAGAGCGCGACCTCGAAGCCGCGGATGCAGAGATGGATCGCCGCGGACAACCCGCCCAGGCCGGCGCCGACGATGGCGACGCGGTGCCCGTCTCCCTTGTTGGCCTCGATCGACGTCATCGCAAACCGACCGCGTAAAGGGGCAGATGCCAGTACTTGCACGCCGGCAGCGCCATGAATTTATGCCACGGGGAAACCGACTGCCGCCGCGCGATGCAATCGTCGCTGGCCAGGATGCGCCGGTTCAGCGTCCGATAGACGTCGATGCACGCCCGGATGGCCACGCGCGAATCCGGGGCAAAAGCATCCACGCCCTTCTCCGCCCTGCGGTAGGCCTCCTCGGCCCGGGCCGCGACACCGCGGATCACCCCGATCACCCGCCTGCGGTTGGCGGGATCCTCCAGCCGGTCCATGTCCGCGGCGGCGGCACGGAGGAGATCCTGCGGCAGGTAGATGCGGCCGCGCCGGCGGTCTTCTCCCACGTCGCGGATGAAATTGGTCAACTGCAGCGCGATGGCCAGGTCGCGGGCGGCGTCGAGCGCACGCGCCAGGCCGCCGGGCCGGGCCGGCCCGTAGACGCGCGCCAGGAAATATCCCACGACGACGGCGCTGCCGTAGACGTAGCTCCCGATCAAATCGTCCAGCGTTTCGAACGGGCGGGGGGAGACGTCCATCCGCATCGCCGCCAGGAACGCCCGGTACTGCTCGGGCGGGATGCGCGCTTCCCGGACCACCCTGGCGAAGCCGGCGAGAACGGGCGTCACGCCCTCGGCTACCGCATGGCGGACATCGGGCGCCCGAAGCGCCCGTTCGTAATCCTCCGACCAGGCATCGAGCCGGCGCACTTTCTCGGCGCCGGGGATGTCAAAGGTGTCGACCACCTCGTCCGGGTACCGCACGCTGGCGTAGATCACCTCGACGCGCTCGCGCTTGCGGGAAGGCAGAAAGCGGCTGACGATGTAGAAGCTCGTGGAGTACCGGGCCATGATCCGGAGCGCTGCGCGGGTGACGATGTGCCAGGCCTGTCCTTCGTCGGCCGCCGCACGCGCTTCCGTGCCCAGCGCCGCCTCGAATTGCGCCCAATGCTCCGGATCCCACTGGCCGGCCATGCGACTCCTTCTCAAAAACTGCCGTCGGATACGCCGGAGGCCCCGCAGGGCCGAAGGCGCGGCTCTTCTTGCCGGGTCCATGGATGCATCCGCCGGAAGACTTCCCTGGGCCGGCTCCGGCCGGCGGGATCGACAGTTGTACAGATCACGGCGTTGCTCCGATCGATGACGCAGAGGCTGGCGGCGCCCTGCGAAAAACCGCAGGCCCCGGAAACCTGGCCCTCCCGGCCGGGATACTCGATCCGCGTCGAGGGGAGTGCGGCTGCCCCCTGGGGGTCGACCCGGTCCCGGCACTTTTCCCAAAGAAGCCGGAACCACCCTTGGATCCGCCCGGCGCCTTTCCTGTCGCCGGAGGTGCGCACGGTGATCCTGCCGCGGGAAAGACCGTAGCAGGCCTCTTTGTCGTGAGGATTTTTGAGCTCGAAATCCGCCGCATCAGCGGCCGTCGAGGCCAATACCGCGGATTCGGGCCCGATCGCGGCGATCAAAGACAGTACGACAGGGGCCAGGAATGTGAGTTGTTTCATACGGTCGGGCAAGAGAAGGGAGCTCTTGCAAATCCCAGGCGAGTATACATGAAAACCCGGGCCCGGAAACTGAAATTCGCGCGCCTCCCGGCGGGCGGGTCCGCTCCGGCGGGATCCTCCCATCCGTCTTCGGGCCGGAGGCCATCCCGGACCCGGTGCCCCGTCAGCCCTGCGGCGCGGAAAACACCACCGTATGAATCCGGCCGTTTTTGAAATACACCGTGAAGAATACGGGGAGCTCGCAAACACATGGGCTAGGGGGGCCGCGTTA
>Ga0123333_10004796_pt1 | contig 12495 bp, 8 predicted proteins | sample BioC12SIPDNA_3_FD_89957 | JGI IMG/M metagenome (GOLD analysis project Ga0123333, IMG submission 89957) | Anaerobic biogas reactor microbial communites from Washington, USA - Biogas_R2_B C12 SIP DNA | ecosystem: Engineered > Bioreactor > Anaerobic > Unclassified | place: Washington, USA...
GCCAAGGCGGAGGATGGGCGCGCCGTCAGGGAGGAAAAGCCCCTGGTCATCCGCGGCGGCGACAAGGACCGCATCGAGATTCGCAACCTGGTCATCGCCCCCAACGTGTTCACCCCCAACCGCGACGGCATCAAGGACCGCGTGACCATCGGCTACTACCTCACCAAGGAAGCGGCCTATCTCGAGGTCTACCTCACCGACGGCGCGGGCAACCGCTACCCGATCCCCGAGGACAAGATCCGCGATGTCGGCGCGCTGGGCAACCACGAGCACGATTACGATGCCGGCGTGGATTTGGGCGCCACGCCCCCGCCGGATGGCGTCTATACCGTCTGGGTGGTGGCCGAGGATGCGGTGGGCAACCGCGACGCGCAAAAGGCCACGCTGACCATCGAGATGGGCGGCGTGCCGCAGGTCGGGATCGTCAAGCGGGCGGCCAAATGGTCCTCCACCACGGTGCCGCTGGGCGGCACGCTGACCTTCACCTGCACGGTGGAGAACGTGGGGCGCGTGCCGGTGCGCACCAAGGGCCCCGAGCCAGGCACCGTCTACAACACCGGCCAGAACTTTAACGTGTTGAGCAAAGAGATGGGCCTGCCGGTGGGCGACGACTATTACGAAGAGCCGGGCATCTTTCGCATCGGCGTGGATTACGAGGCCAATACCAGCGCCCGCCCCTATCCCTTCCGCTGGCAACTGGGCAAGACCGACGAGCTGACCCTCATCGACGGGGAGCTTTACCTGATGCCCGGGCAGACGGTGGAGGTCTCGGGCAGCGTCTTGATCGCGGACCCGCCGATCAAGGTGGCGCCCTATTTCTGGGTCGGCCTGCTCCATGAGCAGGTGCGCTGGGTGGAAGAGAACGTGCAGCGCACCCAGATCTCTGTGGGGTTCTGACCAAGCGGCGAGGTAATGGGAAATCGGGGGAGCGCGCGTTCCCCCGATTTTCGTGCTCTGCAGGGACGGAAGGATCGCAGCGTGGACCTCTCCATTGTGGTCGTCAGCTATAACGTGCGCCAGTTGCTGGCGCTCTGCCTGGAATCGCTCTACCAGACGCTCCAAGAGACCTCCCTGGCCTTCGAGGTGCTGGTGGTGGATAACGCCTCCGGCGATGGCAGCGCCGAGTGGGTCCGGGAACGCTTTCCCGAGGCGCGGCTCTATGCCAACGAGCGCAATACCGGCTACGCCGCAGCCAGCAACCAGGGGATGGCCGCCTGCCAGGGGCGCTACGTTCTGGTGATGAACCCCGATACCCGCGCCTTGGGGAGCGCCATCGCCATCCTGCTCGCCTTCATGGACGAGAACCCCGGCGTGGGCATGGCCGGGCCGGCGCTGCTCTATGGCGACGGCAGCTTTCAGCATTCCGCCTTCCGCTTTCCCAGCCTGCCGCAGATTCTGTTCGACTTTTACCCCCTTCACTACCGCCTGATCAACAGCCGCCTGAACGGCCGCTATCCGCGGCGGCTCTACGAGGGCGGCGAGCCTTTCGCCATCGACCATCCCCTGGGCGCGGTGATGCTGGTGCGCCGCGAGGTCATCGAGCAGGTGGGGATGATGGATGAGCAATTCTTCATGTACTGCGAGGAGGTCGACTGGGCCAAGCGCATCCGCCAGGCCGGCTGGGAGATTTGCACCGTGCCGCAGGCCCTGTTCATCCACCATGCCGGGCAGAGCACTGTCCAATTCCGCGACCGGATGTTCGTCGCCCTATGGCGCAGCCGCTATCTCCTCTTCCAGAAGCACTATTCGGCGGCGTTCATCTGGGCGGCCAAGCGGCTGGTGCGGCTGGGGTTGGCCAGCGAGAGCAAGCGAGCCCGCGCGCAGGGCCTGGACGCGGACCAGTTGGCGGCGCGGCTGCGGGCCTATGAGTCGGTCCGCCGCATGCCCGAGATCATGCCAAAGGAGCTAGGATGAGCGCGCCAAGCCTCACGGTGGTGGTCCTGACCAAGAACGAAGAGCAAAACATCGTCGATTGCCTGGCCAGCGCCTCCTGGGCCGACGGCCTGGTGGTGTTCGATAGCCTGAGTGAGGACCGAACGGTCGCGCTGGCCCAAATGGTCGGCGCGACGGTGCTCGAGCGCCCCTTCCGCAACTATGCCGACCAGCGCAATGCCGCTTTGGACCAGGTGACGGGCGATTGGGTCTTTTTTCTCGACGCCGATGAGCGCGCCACGCCCGAGTTGGCCGAGGAAATCCGGCGCGTCATCGCCCAAGAGGATCGGGTGGGGTGGTGGGTGCCCCGGCGCAACTATATCTGGGGCAAGTGGATCAAGCACGCGGGCTGGTCGCCGGATTACCAGTTGCGGCTCTTGCGCCGAGGCCGGGCTCGCTACGACCCCGCCCGCGAGGTCCACGAGGTGGTGGTGTTGGATGGCGCCGAAGGCTACCTGGAGAACCCGCTGACCCACTATAACTATCAGACCCTCGGCCAATTCATGCGCAAGCAAGAGCGCTACATGGCCTATGAGGTGCAGATCCTGCACAAGCAGGGCGTGCGCGCCCGCCTATACAAGTTTGCCTCGCAACCGTTGAAAGAATTCTGGCGGCGCTATGTCACGCTGGAAGGGTACAAGGACGGGATGCATGGCCTGGTGCTGAGCGCGCTGATGGGCTATTACATGTTCCGCGCCTACCAGCACCTGCGCAAGCTCCCGGCGTAGCGCCGGGTCGCCGGGCGGGCGGAGGAAGCAAAAAAGGCCAAGGCAGCGCGCCTTGGCCTTTCGGTTTCCTGGGTCGGTTACTGGGTCTGCGGCTCCAGCACGCCATAGTTGCCGTCCTTGCGGCGATAGACGACGTGCACGTTGGCCGTATCGGCGTTGAAGAAGAGGAAAAAGTCGTGCCCGAGCAGCTCCATCTGCTCGATGGCCTCCTGCTCGCTCATGGGCTCGGCCACGAACCGTTTGCGGCGGACGATGTGCGGCCCCGTCCCTTCCTCGCCCTCGGCCACCGCTTCCGCCTGCGCCTCGTATTCGGGCACCGGCAGGGGCTCCCCGGCGAACTTGCGATTGTGGTAACGCTTGCCCTTATAGTGGGCGATCTGGCGATACATCTTGTCTAGCACGGTATCGATGGCGGCGAACAGGTCGCCTGCGCGCTCCTCGGCCCGCAGGATCGTGCGGTTGCTAAAGACGGTCATTTGCACCGTGTGGCTATCGGCGATGTTCTTGGTGGTCTGCTTGGTGATCTCGACCTGCGCATTGGTGATGGTGGGCAGGTAACGGTCCAGCCTGCCGATCTTTTTCTCCACGTAATTCCGTATGGCGTCGGTGACCTGCAGATTGCGTCCTACGATGTTGAGCTCCATCTTGGACTCCTTTCGATACGTTTTTACGTCTCTGTTCGCAACGCTCTACTGCGACCTGGCAACTCCCCCATTGGAGTTGTACGCCCATTCTACCCTGGCTGCAGGCAATTGTCAATACCTCTTTCGAGGGATGAGAGGCCTTTCTAACCAAACGCTAACGCGCTCGCTCAGGAGCCTTTGCGTATCTCCTCATAGACCCGCTCGATGCTGGCGCGCACCTGGCGAGCCAGGGCATCCTTGGCGCCCGCGGGGGCGGGGAATCGCTCGAGCATGGTGGCGCGGACCTTGTCCACCGTCTCGCGCCGGCTGTTGCCGCTCTGATACTGCTCCTGGACCTGCCGGCGCATCTCGGTGATATACTCGATCAGCGGGGCGATGGCCGAGGCGGGACACGGCTCCCCGTGCCCTGGCACGATGGTCTCGATGTCCATTTGGCTGAGGCGCTCCAGGGACTGAAGCCATTCCAGGCTCTGCGCCTGCGAGAGGTTCACATGCCGCTCGGTGGCGACCACGTCGCTGCTAAAGAGCACCTTGCTATCGGGGACGTACACGCCCAGGGTGGCGGGGGTGTGCCCGCCCAGATACATGATCTCGATGGCGCGCTGCCCCTTGTGGATCGCCAGCCCATCGGTCAGGGTGATCTCGGGGAGGACGATGCGCACGTCGGCGAGGTCCGCGGCCGTCTTGGGCTCCTTTTCCTTAAAGTGCTCGATATAGCGCTGCAGTGCCGCCTCGCCGTGCGCCTTGATCTCGCTCCAGGTGTTCTCGTGCGCGATGCTGGGCGCGGGGAAAAAGCAGTTCCCCAGCGTGCGGACCGGGCTATAGTCGGTGCTGATGACGAACGCAATGCCCTCTTTGCTGAGGCGGGCGATCCGTCGCAACCAGCGCCAGGCGTCAGCCGGGATCATCGGCGTATCGACCAACACCGCGCCGGCCTCGGTGATGATGGCGCCGACGTTTGCGCCGTGAAAGCCCGTCTCGACATAGATGTTATTGGCGATTTCCTTCATCTTGCGATCCTCTCCATAAAGGCTTCAGATCCCCTCCACCTGCGCCTGAGCATAGTCCAAAGCCTCGTCCAGCCGCGCGGGGTCGAGGCCGCCTCCCTGGGCCAGGTTGGGCTGCCCTCCCCCGCCGCCGCCGAACCGCTGGCAAACCTCTTTCAGCAGGCGATTGAGGTCGGCCGCCACGTCCGGTGAGCGCGCCAGGATCAGGCGTCCCTTGGTCCCCGAGATGGCGAATAGCGCGATGCAGCGCTCTTGTTCGGCGATGTGCAAGGCCAGTCGGCGCACCTGCTCGGCGTCGCGGTCTGGCCAGAGCCGTCGCACGATCCGCAGGCCGTTCCGCACGGGGGCCTCGCTTGCCAGGAGCTGCGCCTCCAGGTCCAGGAGCTGGTCTTGGAGTAGTTCGTTGGCTTTGTGGCAGGCGCGAGCCTGCTCCAGGCGGCGCAGGACCACCTCGCCCAGCTCCGCGTCCTGGATGCTTAGCGCGTTGGCCAGCATCGCCACCGTCTCGTGCTTGCGGGCGTAATCGCGCAAGGCGCGCCAGCCGCAGAGAAACTCGACGCGCGTCTCTGGCCCGCGCCGCTCCCACTTGGTCACTTTAACCGGCCCGATCTCGCCGGTGGCGTGGCAATGGGTGCCCCCGCACGGGGAATGGTCATAGCCCTCGATGCTGACGATGCGAATACCCCGATCCACCGTGGGCGGCTTGCGCAGCGAGAGCGTGGCCAGCGCGGCGTCGTCGCAAAAGCGCGCGAGGATCGGGCGGTTTTCCTGGACCACTTGGTTGGCCGCTCGCTCGGTGGCGGCGACTTGGTCTGGGGTCAGGAGCGAGACGTCCAGGTCGATGGTGCAGGCCTCGTCGCCCAGGTGGAAAGAGACCGTGGCGGCGGAGCAGATCTCTTGGAAGGCCGCGGAGAGCAGATGCTGACCGGTGTGCTGCTGCATGTGGTCGAAGCGCCGTTCCCAGTCGATCCGCCCCTGGACTTGATCGCCGGGCAGGTCCTGCGCCAGGACGTGGACAAGCTCGCCATCGCGCTCATGGACGTCGGTGACGGGCCGATCGTTGAGCCAGCCGGTATCGAAGGGCTGGCCGCCGGAGGTGGGGTAAAAAGCGGTGCGGTCGAGGACCAACCCGACGCCGCCCTCGACCGGCATCCGGCGGACGATGCGCGCGTCAAAGGTGGTCAGATACGGGTTGTCATAATACAACCTGGTGGTCATGGTGCTCCCGTGGCTTGTGACCGAGTGCGGGCATTATAGCACAAAGTGATTCTGCGTACCAGTTGGCGGCGGCCCGCCCAAACTGGCCTGAGGGGGGCGCTACTTGGTACAAAGGTACCATTTATGGATGCTCGCTCCCATACTAAAATCAACATAGGCCATCCTTGCCGGGCGGGAGGCGTGGCTTGTTTCGGCACCCCCGCCCGGCGGGGCGCCACCAGTCCTGTCGCGAGGGGCCCAATCCTGTGGAGGGAGCGCTCATGAAATCCACGTCTAGATGGTCACACCTGGCCGCAGCGGTGATCGCCCTGGTGCTGCTGGGCGTTTGGGGGCGCGCGCCGGTGAGCGCCGATGTCGCCACGCCGGCGCTGGGCGGATTGATGTTCATCGAGAACGTAGGGCAGTTCGATCCGGCCGTGCGCTTTATGGCGCGGGGCGCGGGAGCCAGCGCCTGGCTGACCCAGGAGGGCTTGTGGTTCGCGGTGCGCGAACCGGCCGATGCCCAGGCTGCGCGCGACGAGCGTGACGCCGCGCGCCGCGTCGCCACGGCCAAGGTGTCTTTCGTCGGCGCCAACCCCGACCCTCGGTTGGAGCCCTTCGACAGGCTGCCTACGGCGGTTTCGTATTTTGTGGGCAACGACCCGGCCAAGTGGCGCGCCGACGTGCCAGCCTGGCGCGGGGTGCGGTACGTGGATCTCTATCCTGGGGTGGACCTCGAGATCGTGGAGCAGGGCGGGCGCTGGTCCTGGAGGCTGGCGTCGCGCCGCGCGGGCCTCGCTGCTGGGGAGGGGAAGCAGGCGGCCACCCTCGCCGACGTCCAGTTGCGCGTGGAGGGGGCTGATCTCGCCATGCAGGACGGCCTGCTCCGTCTGAGCACGCCGGCGGGCGATCTCTCGCTGCCGCTGCTGCAAGCGGCGGGCGACGATGGCCCGCAGCCCGCCCCCCGGGTCTCCCCGGACCATGTGGTCAAGGACCCCTTCGTCCCCATGGCGGCGGCGCTGAGGTCGGCCGCCCCGCTGGGGGCCGGCGACCTGGTGTATTCGACCTATTTGGGCGCGGGCGACCTCGACGAGATATCCGCCATTCGCGTGGATGGCAACGGCAACATCTATGTCACGGGCTATACCGCCTCGGCTCTCTTCCCGATCTCGGCCCTTCCGTATGATGGCATCCTGGGCGGCACCTTCGATGCCTTTGTCACCAAACTCGCACCGGACGGGTCGGCTCCTATCTATTCCACTTTTCTGGGCGGCGGCGATGACGATTATGCCTTCGCCCTGGACCTGGATAGCAGCGGCAACGCCTACCTGACGGGCGTGACTTGGTCGGCCAACTATCCCACCACGATCGGGGCCTACGACACCGTTTTCACCGGCTCGGGCACAAACAGCGATGCCTTTGTGACCAGGCTTAGCGCTTCGGGCGCCTCTCTGGTCTTTTCCACCTTTCTGGGCGGCGATGGCGCCGATAAAGGACGGGGGATCGCCGTCGATAGCAGCGGCAGCGCCTATGTGACCGGCGAGACGGGCATCACCAGCGCGGTCAGCTTCCCGACCACGGCCACGGCCTACGATCGCACCCACAACGGCGGCGCGGACGTTTTCGTCACCAAGTTCGAGCCCTTCGGTGGGGCGCTGGGCTATTCAACCCTGCTGGGCAGCAACAGCACGGATATCGGCTATGCCATCGCCGTTGACGCCGGCGGCAACGCTTACGTGGCGGGCGATACCTACTGGAATCTCGTGGAAAACTCGAACTTTCCGACGACGGCCACGGCGTTTGACCGGGAGCACAACGGCGGCTCGGATGGCTTTGTGACCAAGTTGAACGCGACTGGCGCGAGCCTGGCATATTCGACCTTTTTGGGCAGCAGTAGCACGGATTGGGTGCAGGCCCTGACTGTGGACGGCTCTGGCTGCGCCTACGCGGCGGGCCCCACGTACTGGACCGACTCGCTCAACCCGTCCAACTGGCCAACCACGACAGGCGCTTTTGACACGAGCCACAACGGCGGCGCGCTGGGCATCGATCTCTTTGTGGCCAAGCTCCATGCCGATGGCTCGGCCTTGCACTATTCCACCTTCTTGGGCAGCAGCGAGGATGAAGGCGATGATAGCGTGGGCGTTGCGGTGGATGCGGATGGGTACGTCTACGTCACAGGCTATACCTACTGGAAGCACCCCAGCGAGCCTTCGGATTTTCCAACCACCCTCTCAGCCTATGACTGGGAGCACAACGGGAGCCAGGACGCTTTCCTGTCCAAGTTGCTGATCGATGGCAGCAACCTGGCCTATTCAACCTTCTGGGGCGGCAGCGGATCCGACTATGCCAACGGCGTGGCCCTGGGCTCCGGCGGCAACGTCTATCTGGCGGGCGCGACGACATCGAATGACTTGCCCATGCTGAAGCCCTTCCAATCGACGCGAGGCGGGGGCTCGGACGGCTTTGCGCTCAAGATCCATCCGTCGGACACCCTGAGCTACTATCTGGACCTCAGCGCCAACCATGGCACCACGACGCCAGCGGATGGCTGGTACGAAGAGGGCGTGACCCTGACCATCCAGGCCGAGGCGCCCGCGGCCCAAAGTGGCGAGCGGTACGTCTGGGGCGGGTGGACTGGCGCCGGCGCCGGGTCGTATACCGGCAGCGATAACCCGGCCGGCATCGTCATGGACGGGGCGATCACCGAGGCCGCTGCCTGGGGCCACGAGTACTATTTGACCGTCGAGACCTCCCCGGCTGGCGCGGCCTCCATCGCTGGCGCGGGCTGGTACGCAGCGGGCGGTGCGGCGACGACAGGCGCGGCGCCGGCGCGGGTGCTCGTTGGCGGCGAGACCTTTGTCTTCCGCGGCTGGAGCGTGGATGGCGTCAACGTGGCGGGCAACCCCATCCAGGTGCTGATGGGCGGGGCGCATACCGCAGTGCCCCGTTATACGCTGCTGGGGAGCGAGCCCCCTCAGACGTTGCGCGCGCTGCCAGCGGCAGGCTATGCCCCGTCGGGCGTCTTGCAGCGCTTTACCGCCGTGTATCAGGACCCCGACGGCTGGGACGATCTGCACTATGCCGAGTTCCTCATCAACAGCGCGCCCGTGTTGACCAAGACCGTCGCGGTGCGCTACGACGCGCAACTGAACAAGATGTATATCCATGACCCGGTGGGTGATCTCTGGCAGCCCGATGGGCTCACCCCGGGCGTGGCGGGCACGCTTGCGTCCTCGTACATCGTCTTGAACGGCGCGCAGAGCTCGGTGGTCACGGACACGAACACGCTGACGGTGACCTGGGCTCTCCAGTTCACCTATCGCGAGAGCGGTTGCGCCTACAACCTGTATCTGCGCGCAGAGGATATCCTGGGCAACGGCGATGGCTGGAACGATCACGGGGATTGGGTTGTCAATCGCAAGCCCGACCAGCTTGTCTCTCCGGGGATCATCAACACGAGCGTCGCGAGCGGGGTCAAGATGACCTTTGACCCGCGTTATCGCGACCCGGACAAGTGGGCCAACCTGGGGCAGATCTACTTTGCCATCGCCAATACTCCGCCCACGCACGAACTGGAGGCGGGTGGCATCTTTCTGAAGTATGACCAGGTGGCAAACAAGATCTACCTGGCGGATTCCAACGGGACTGGCTGGGGGAGAGGGGTAACGCCGGGGACAGCCGATGTGCTGGAGAACGGGGCGGTCAAGGTGACCGTCCTGTATACCAAGCCTGGCGCCGTGGACGCGTGGACGCGGATCATGCGCTGGCGGCTGGAGTTCAAGTCGGCCTTTGCGGGGCGGCGCGGGGTCTATATGCGGGCGATCGATCTTTTCCCCGAAGCCGATGGCGACACCGGCTGGACGTGGAAGGGCGCTCTCACCATCCAGCCCTGAATCGCGGCCGCCTATAGTACCATGGTCCTATTGAGTGCTAGCCAGCCCGGGGCTATTATCGTATCGGAGCAAGACGAGGTCCGCGGTCATTGCCCTGCCCGTCGACCTGCCGTATTGTCTCGGGGGGTGTTGTACCATGTCAAAGCATTCGATTCTCGGAGCAGTGCTGTCGTTAGTTTGCCTGCTGGCGCCGACTTGGGTCCATGCGGGGCCGCCGCGAGCCCAGGTGGTCGTTCAGCAGAGCCTGCGCGCGCTCACTGAGCAGGCGGATGTCGTCGTGATCGGCCAGGTGGTAAGCCTGGAGACAGAACAAGACGACCACGGAGTGATTCATACCTCCGCGGGCGTGTCCGTGGAGCGCTATCTGAAGGGCCGGCGGGCGGAAGAGACGCTGCGGGTCAGGGTACCCGGAGGGGTCGTCGGCGAGATCGGCCTATGGGTGCCGGAGGCGCCCCAGCTAGCTGTGGGCGAGCGGACCCTGCTCTTCCTGAACGCCGCGGGGGAGACTTGGGCGGCGCCATGGCAGCAGCACAAGTACACGGTGCGGGACGACCGCCTGGCGGAAAACGGGCACCTCTTGGCTGACGTCGAGCGGGCCATCGCGCTGGTGCAGAAGCCGGGAGCCGCGTCGCTGGCCGCGGCCGTCGACCTCGAAATGGCGGGGCCCGGGCCGGAGCTGGAAGCGGACCTGTCCTACCGGTGGCTGGGCCACCACTGGCCCGGCGATAACCCCATGGGCGAGCCTTTCCTCATCTATGAGAATACCGCCGACTGCGTCGGCGAGGGCGCGGCGATCCGCGCGGCCGCGCAGACTTGGAGCGAGGCGCCCGGGGCCGCCTTCAGCTTTGTCTACGGCGGCGCAGCCACGGCGCCCGTGCCCAGCATGGACAACAAGAATGTGGTGCGCTGGGACGAGTTGGGCTCCTCAGGGCCAGTCGGCTCGGCTTACATCTGGTACTATGCGACCAGCATGGAAGTCTTTGAGGCGGACATGGTGCTGAATGACTACTGGTCCTGGAGCGCCGCGCCGACTTGCCCCGTTGATCGCGTTGATGTGCAGAACGTCTTGGCGCACGAGCTGGGCCACTGGGTCGGGCTCAAGGACCTTTACGAGACGGCGGACGCGGAAAAGACCATGTACGGCTATTCCTACTGGGGTGAGGTGCAGAAGCGGACCCTGCATGAGGACGATATAGCCGGACTCCAGGCGATCTATCCGGCTCCTCCGGCCATGATCAACTACCCCCAGGTCGCGCCGGAGGCTGGCTATAGCGAGCCCGGCGCCTGGTTCAGCGTCACAACGACGGTCTATGAGAGCGCGGGATGGCAGAATCTCCGCTATGTGGACCTGTTGGTGAACGATAGCGGGGCGCTGACCCGGACCTTGGCGGCGCGCTACGACGTGCAGGCCAACGAGATGCGCCTCCATGACCCGGTTGGTGACTTTTGGCGGAGCGAGGGGGTGACGCCGGGTGCGGGGGGCACGATCGGCCACATCTATGCCCAGTTGGACGGCGCGCAGAGCTCGGTGGTGGCCGATGGCGATCTGATGACGATCACCTGGGCGGTGCAGTTCACCTGGAGAAAGAGCGGCAACGCCTATAGCACTTATCTGCGCGTGGAGGACTTGCAGGGGGATTCCACCGGCTGGAGCGATGTCGGCGACTGGATCGTCAACCGCGGGCCCAACTATTTGATCCCTCCGGCGCTGGCCAATAGCTCTGTGGCGAATGGCGTCCAAATGACCTTCGATCCGCGCTATCGCGACCTGGATCGGTGGACGAACCTGACGCAGATCTATTTCGCCATCGCCGATGCGCTGCCCACCGGTGAAATGGGCGCCAACGGGGTGTATCTAAAGTATGATCAGATCGGGAACAAGATCTACCTGGCGAACTCGGCGGGGACCGCCTGGCTGGGTGGGGTGGCGCCCAAGAGCGATCTGATTCTGGAGAACGACGCTGTCAAGGTCATGGTCAAGTGGAGTTATCCGGGGGCGATGGATACCCAGACGCGGATCATGCACTGGCGGCTAGAGTTCAAGCCGGGCTATGCGGGGAAGCACCGGATCTATCAGCGCGCGATCGACCTCTTCCCGCAGGCCAATGGAGACACGGGCTGGATATACAAGGGTACCTTGCAGGTCACGCCCTAGCGGCGGACCCGGTCATAACGGGCAGAGGGCTGGCCATCGCCAGCCCTCTGCGTTTTTCGAGCGAGCCTGGAGGGTGCCGCCGGCCCGGCGCGCCTCAGGGCATGTTGGCATAGGAAGCGTGCTCCATGCCGCCCCAGTATTGCGGCGGCCAGTAGCAAAGCAGCGCCTTGCCGATGATCTCCTCGGCGGGGAGCATGCCCCACTGTCGCGAGTCGTTGCTGCTGGGGCGATTGTCTCCTAACACCAAGTATTCGCCCTCGCCCACGCGCCGCGGGCCCCAGGAACGCTGGTTCGCATACACGATGTAAGGCTCGTCCAGCGGCTGATCGTTCACATAGACGATGCCCAGCCGCACCTCGACGGTCTCGCCGGGCAGGCCGATCACGCGTTTGACGAAATCCTTGTCGGGCGCGGGCGGCGCATTAAAGATCACAATGTCGCCGCGCTTCACCGCCCCGAGCCGGTAGCTGATCTTGTCCACGATCAGGAACTGGCCGTCGTGCAGGGTTGGCTCCATGCTCTGGCCCTCGATGCGAAAGTTCTGCACGAAAAAGCGCAGCGCGGCAAAGATCACCAGCGCCAGCAAGATCGTTTCGAGCAGCTCGCGCAACATCGCCCGGAAGCTCGCTTGGCCTTGCGGGGTCGTGGGCGGGTCCGCCTCCGGGGTCAATGGCCTGTTCTCAGACATTGCTTTCCTCCTGCCTGTGCCCCTCGATTATAGCCTAACCGGCCCCAGACGCAAGCCCCTTGCGCGTTTTGCGGTTCGCTGCAAGTATGCTAGAATAGCATCTGCCCCCAAGCAGCACAATCTGTAATCCCGAGTGACGAGATGATCCCAAGCAAGGCCGGAAAGAAGCCGCCGCTTTACGCCGTCGGGATGATCACCCTCTTGTTTGTGATCCTATCCACGGTCAACGTCTGGGCGAAGCCGCCCCA
>Ga0123333_10004798_pt1 | contig 12494 bp, 9 predicted proteins | sample BioC12SIPDNA_3_FD_89957 | JGI IMG/M metagenome (GOLD analysis project Ga0123333, IMG submission 89957) | Anaerobic biogas reactor microbial communites from Washington, USA - Biogas_R2_B C12 SIP DNA | ecosystem: Engineered > Bioreactor > Anaerobic > Unclassified | place: Washington, USA...
ATCGAGTGCCCAACCCGCTCGAATATGGCGTGATCATTGTCAACGAAGAGGGTCGCATCCAGCAGTTCCTGGAAAAGCCCAGCTGGGGTGAGGTCATTTCGGATACCGTCAACACCGGCATTTATGTGCTCGAACCCGAGATCCTCGACCTGTTTGAAGCTGGCCACCCGTTCGATTTCAGCAAAGACCTCTTCCCGCTTTTGATGGCTAACAACGAGCCAATGTATGGCTATATTGCCGATGGCTACTGGTGTGATGTCGGAAACCTGGCAGAATACATGCGTGCCTCGCAGGACCTGCTCAACCGCAAGGTGCAGGCTGCCGATCTGGGCGAACAGATCCGCCCGGGGGTGTGGTGCGAGGAGGGTGTCGAAATCGCGCCGGATGCGCAGGTGTACGGGCCGGTCTTTTTGGGCAAGGGCACCAAGATCAAATCCAGTGTGATCATCCACGGTCCCACCGTGATCCGCGATTATACCGTCATCGATAACAACGCGCATGTCGACCGCTCGATTGTGTGGCGCAATTGCTACATCGGCGAGGGCGTCGAGCTGCGCGGTGCCATCGTCGGGCGGCAGTGCAACCTCAAACGTAAAGTGGTGGTGTTTGAGGGCGGCATCATTGGCGATTCGTCGGTTATTGGTGAGAACGCCGTGATCCACCCGGGCGTCAAGATCTGGCCCAATAAAGAGGTCGAGGCGGGCGCGACGGTCAAGAACAGCATCATCTGGGGCGCACAGGGAAGGCGCGTGTTGTTCGGGCGCTATGGCGTGACCGGCCTGGTGAACGTGGACCTGACGCCCGAGTTTGCGGCGCGCTTGGGGGCAGCCTTTGCCGCCACGCTACCGCTGGGCTCGAACGTTACGATCAACCGCGACGAGCATCGCTCCCCGCGCATGCTCAAGCGCGGTATGATCTCGGGTCTGCCATCGGCCGGCGTGAACGTGCTGGATACCCTGGCAATGCCCATTCCGGTGGCACGTTACATCACGCGCTCCTCGGACGCCTCGGGCGGTGTGCATGTGCGCCTCTCGCCCTATGACAGCCGCGTTGTCGACATCCGCTTTTTCGACAGCCGCGGGCAGGATCTGTCCAAGAATGCCGAACGCAACATCGAGAGCGTCTACTTTCGCGAGGATTTTCGGCGCGTCTACCTCAACGAGATCGGCACCATCAGCTATGCGGCTAATGTGGCCGAGCGCTACTCGGATGCCTTCCTGGCGGTGGTCGATGTCGAGACGATCCGCAACTCGAGCCCGTACATCGTGGTCGACTTTGCCAATGCCTCCAGCTCGCAGATCCTGGCGCCCCTGCTCACCAAATTGAACTGCGCCACAGTAGCGCTCAACCAAGCGGTGGATGAGACCAAGATGTCGATCCCGCCGGAGGACTTTCAGCGCGCTCTGGTGGGGCTGGGCAAGATCGTTTCTGTGCTGGATACCGCGCTGGGCGTACGCCTGGATGTAGGCGGTGAACGCATCTTTGTGGTGGATGAGAATGGCCGGCAGATCCCGCAGATCAGCCTGGCAGCGGCATTAGCGACCATGGCCTTGCAGTATCAGGAAGGTGGCATCATCGCCGTGCCGGTGACAATGCCCTCAATATTTGAAGATATTGCCCAGCGCTATGGTGGGCAGGTGATCCGCACCAAAGCCGATCCGCAGGCACTGATGACGGCTGCCAACCGTAAAGGCGTGATCATGGCGGCGGATGGCAACGGCGGCTTTATCTGGCCGCAGTTCCAGCCGGTAGTGGACGGCATGATGACGCTCGCCAAGATGCTCGAGTTCCGCGCCAAGCAGAACAAACCGCTCAGCACGCTGATCGCCGAGGTGCCGGAATACCACATCGCCGTCGGTGAGGTAGCCTGCCCGTGGGAGACCAAAGGCTCGGTGATGCGCCTGCTCAACCAGCAGTACAAGGACCACCTGGGACAACAGATCGATGGCATCCACATCGACCTTTCGGACCGCGAGTGGGTGCTGGTGCTTCCGGACCCGGATTCACCGCTATTTCACATCCATGCCCAGTCGTCGACACAGTCAGGCGCGCAGGATCTGATCGACAAATACGTGCGCATCGTCCAGGGCCTGCAGAACTGAGGCATCTTGGCATGCCCCGATAACTGCCTATAATAGGCAGTTGTCGCGGAGAGGTCGCATAGCCCGGTCGAGTGCGCACGACTGGAAATCGTGTAGGCGATGAGCCTCGCGGGTTCAAATCCCGCCCTCTCCGCCAGAAAGCTCCTCCATGTGAGGAGCTTTTTCTAAAACACAATTGACGCTGCCTGGCAGCCTCGTTAGAATGCGTACAGACCGTCAACAGGAACACGCATGACCCCTGCTGCCCCTGCAACCAAACCCAGCGTCCGAGCCTGGCAACTGATCTGGCGTACGCTTACCTCGCCAACCGCCGAACTCGTGCTGTTGGCGGCGATGGCGCTATTGTTGCTCGCTGCTTCTGTTGTGCCGCAGCTGCCCTCCGAGATCGCGGCAGATGCCATGCAGAGCGAGATCTGGCTCTCCGAGTCGCCCGTGTTGCGCTCATCCCTCGGCCAGGTTATGGTGCAACTGGAGCTGCATAGGATGGCGAGCTCGCGCTGGGTGGTGCTGTTGATGCTGCTGGCGGCTGGCTTGTACACCTTGCGTGCACTCAGCAGCTGGCTGCCCGCCTGGCAGGCGCCAGGAGCCGCCCTGATCCCTACGGACCTCGCTGGGGTGAACTCGCCTCCGGAGGCGGGCTGGCATCCGCTACATGCGCACGCGGGAAAGTGGTGGGTGCGTGGTGCTCCGCAGAATTACCGCTGGGGCACCCTGCTGCGCGCGCTGGGGCTGGCGCTGCTGGTGGCTCTGTGCCTGGCCCATAGCCTGCAGCCGCCTCAATCGGCTCGGATCGCCCCCGGCGAGCAACTCGTCCTCGCGGACAGCCAAGTAATCTCGCTCACAAGCATATCCGCCGAGACTGATACGCCGCAACAGACTAGCTCGTTATGGCGCGCGGCTGACCAGGGATCCGGCGAGTTCACCTTGTGGCGCGGCTGGCCGATGCTGCGCGCCGGGCAAGCCATTTATCTGGTGGGCACACGCCGTTCGGCGGCGATAACGGTGCTTGGCCCTGATGACACCGCGGTGCCGTTGAACGCCATCGCCAGTACCAACGAGGCCCACCAGCGCCTGATAGTGGCATTGGATCGCGCCCCTGGCGAGCAACTCGTAGCCGCTACCGACGCCAACCTGATACTACGCCTGACTTCCGCGGCGAGCCAGCCGCCTGATGAGCCCATCCTGGAAGTGCAGGCTTTTCGCGCCGATAGCGGTGAACGCTTGCAACACGCCCAGTTCAGCGGCGCCGGCACGCTCGTGGTGGGCGACTATCGCATCGTGCTTGAGCGCCAGCGCGACGCCGCTATCACCATCATCCCGTTGGACTACCTGGCACTCGGCCTGCTCGGGATGCTCTGTCTGGCGCTCGGTCTGGTGCTGTGCACCTGCTTCCGCCGGGGCACCGAGTGGCTCTGCCACAACGCCGACGCCAATACCTGGACGTTATGGCGCAGCGTCTCCCCCACTAACTCACCGTTGGGTCGACCCGATGCCAACTTCTGAGCTGGTACTGCTGGCGTTCTACAGCTCCGCTGCTGCGGTATGCTTGATAATGCTATGCTTGCCGGAAGAAAAACCCGACTGCCGGCAGCTACGTTGGGCGGCTCTGGGTTTGGCTGCCCTGGCATACATACTGCTGCTGGTAATTGAACCCTTTGTTTACGGTGATACGCGCAGTTTGGGTGCTGTTGTGCTGGGACTGCTGGGCTGGTGGGCGGCATACCCGTTACGTGGCCGCAAACGCCTGGTGGGCAGCCTGCTGTTGGTAGTGTTGGTCGGCGGCATGTGGCTGCCATTTTGGCGTATGCATCCCGCCTGGCAAGGGGTCGGTTTTGGTGCCGCCCAGTTGACAGTGGCGTTGGCAGCCTCCAGCTGGATATTCGCCCTTTTTACAGATGCATCGCTGGTCTCTAGGCGCGCCGCACGCGCTGCTCTGCTGGCGCAGTCGCTCGCCATCGGGATCTGGCTGGCCTCGTCGTGGCTGGCGTGGGGTACTGGTTTTGTGTTTGACCCCATCGCAGCCTGGTGGCTCTGGACGGGCGTGATGCATGCCCTGGCTGCCTGGATTATGCAGCACCACACTCGTCCGAGGCTGGCCGCATGGTTAGGGCTCTGTACCAGCCTGATGTTGCTCCTGCTTTCGTGGCCCCTGACCCTGGCCCTGCACATTTCGACGGTATTTCTTCCCTGAGGATGAGCAACATGGCACCGATCCCGATCGCCTTTATCGATGCCGCCACTGCCATGGGCGGCGCCGAGGCGGTGCTGCTTGGGATCGTCCAGCACATCGACCGCCAGATGGTCACCCCACACCTGATCTGCCATCCTGGCCCGATGGCGGTAGCGTTCGAACCCTGGTGCCAGGTACACCAGATCGAGCTGCCCAGATTGCGCAATTCGCTCAAGGCGCCTGTCGACCTCTTGCGGAGCAGCCGCGCCATCAGGCGCGTGCTCCACGAGGCGGATATCCGCGTGGCGATCAATATGGGAGTACGCTCATCGCTGTATGCCGCGCTGGCCAGCGGTAAAATCCCGCTAATATGGTATGTACAGGATATTCTGGCCTCAGGCTGGTACACCCACTTTATGGCACGCCGCATCTGCCTGGCGCTGGCGCCATCCCGGGCTGTGGCGGATGCCTTGCCACCCGAGGTGCCCTGCGAGGTGGTCCCCAACTTTGTCGACCTGGCCACCAGCGATGCCCAGATCGCCGCAGCCCCCTCGCAGCGCGAGAGGCTGCAGATCAGCCCGAGTGCACCATTGGTGGGTATGGTGGGGTCGCTCAGGCCGTGGAAAGGGCATGCCGATTTTATTGAGGCCATGGCGAAGGTGCACCAACGCCTGCCCAGCGCGCGCTTTGTGATCGCGGGCGGTGATATCTTCAACCTTGGGGCGCATTATGAGGCTGACCTGCGCAACCTGGCCAAGCAGCATGGGCTCGAGGATGCCCTGATCTTTACCGGCCAACTGGCTGAACCCCAGCAGCTCGTGCACGCCTGCGACGTGCTGGTACATTGTTCGCTGCAGCCCGAGGCCTTTGGGATAGTCATCATCGAGGCATTGGCAGCCAGCCGGCCGGTGGTGGCCTACGACCGCGCCGGCCCGCATGAGATCATTCGCCACGATGTTGATGGCCTGCTCGTCGCGCCCGATGATGCTGCGGCGCTGGCGGAGGGGGTCATCGCGCTCCTGCTGAACCCAGCCCACGCGCGCGAACTGGGACGCCATGGGCGTCAGCGGGTTGCCGCCCATTACAACAGCCACCGTAGCGTTGACCTGTTCACTCAGCTTGTGCTTGGCTGTGTTCGAGGCACGCAATGAGAATTGCCTTTGATGGACGCTATATCACCGACCACTACCCCGGAGTCGGGCGCTACGCCTACAACCTGGTCAAGGCGCTCGCCGATGGTTGGCCGCAGCACAGCTTTCTGGTACTTGCTCCAACCGCTGGCAACTCGCGCTATGTCCTTGAGGCGCTGGCAGTACTGCCGAATGTCACCCTGACAACGGTTGGCGGGCCTCACGGCCAGTGGAAAGCAGCTCGAGCGGTCAACCGCTGGCACGCCGACGTGCTGCATCGGCCGCATTTTGGGCTTGCGTTGCTGGCTCGGTGCCCCGCGGTGGTCACCCTGCATGACCTCACCCCCCTGGCGGTGCCCGAGACGATGCCCAGTCTGTTGGCGCGCTCGGTGTTTCGCACGCTGGTACAGCTCTCGGCGCGCGGCAGTGCGGTCATCACCGGTTCACAAGCGGCTGCCGACGAGCTGCTCCGCCTGCCAATCCAGGCGCGCGAGCTGACCGTGGTGCCGCATGGCGTCGAGGCGCGCTTCCAACCGCCCAGCCGTCAGCAGACAGCAGCACTGGCAGACCAGCTAGGGCTGCGGCAGCCCTACTTTTTACACATGGGCACCAACAAACCCCACAAGAACATCGCCAACCTCGTAGCTGCCTGGGAGCAGCTGCCGGAGGTATTGCGCCGGCGCTACAGCCTGGTGTTCGGGGGCACGCCCGATGTGCGCTATCCGACAGCAGCTGCCCTGGCGGCGCAATATGGCGTCTCCGAGAGCGTCCACGAGCTGGGGGCTATCGCCGAGGCCGACCTGCCGGCACTTTATGGCGGCGCGAGCGGTTTTATCTTTCCATCGCTGGCGGAAGGCTTTGGTTTGCCCGTGCTGGAAGCGATGGCCTGTGGCTGCCCGGTAGCGTGCTCGAACGTCTCGTCACTGCCCGAGGTCTCCGGCGAGGCCGCGCTGCTCTTTGATCCTTACAACGCGAGTGCAATCGCGCGCAGCCTGTTGTTGCTGGCAGAAAAACCCGAGTTGCGCAGCACCCTGCGCCAGGCAGGCCTGGAGCACGCCGCCCGCTACACATGGCAGACTGCGGCTACCGCGACCCTGGCCGTTTACCAGCGCGCCATCCAACCCAGGCAAGAGGTATAGGCATGCACATCCTGCACATTTACAAGGATTATTACCCGGTAGTCGGCGGTGTCGAGAACCATGTGCGCGTGCTGGCCGAAGCCCAGGCTGCGGCAGGACACCAGGTAACCGTCCTGACGACCAACACCTCCTGGCGCACGCAGCGCATGACACTCAACGACGTGCAGGTGATCAAGTGCGGACGTCTGGCCAAGTTCGCCTCTACCCCACTTTCGCTGCGCCTGATAGCGGCGCTGGCCCAGCTTAGACCCGACCTGACGCACCTGCACTTCCCTTACCCTTTTGGTGAGGTCGCCCAGCTGCTGGTGGGACGCAGCCGTTACACCGTGGTCATGTATCATAGTGATATCGTGCGACAGGCACGCCTGTTGCGCCTATACAAGCCCTGGCTACGGCGCATCCTAGCCAAGGCCGACCGCATCATTGCCACAAGCCCGGCTTATCTGGCGAGCTCGCCATATCTGGCTGAATTCGCCGAAAAATGCCGCGTGATCCCGCTCGGGATCGACCTGGCGGCCATTTCACGCCCTGACCCTGCCGGCGCGGCGGCCCTGCGCGTCCTGGCAGGCAGCCGACCGCTGGTGCTGTTCGTGGGGGTGCTGCGCTACTACAAGGGCCTGCAGTACCTCATCCAGGCCTTACCGCAGGTGCCGGCACACCTGCTGATCGTGGGCGATGGCCCGCAAAAGGCGGATCTGATGGCTCTGGCTGACCAGCTGGGCGTGCGCAACCGCATCACCTTTGCCGGGCGCGTCTCAGATGCCGCCCTGCCGGCTTGCTATCAGGCTGGTGATTGCTTTGTGCTGCCCGCCAGTGAACGCAGTGAGGCTTTTGGTCTGGCGCAAGTCGAGGCTTTGGCCAACGGTCTGCCAGTAGTCTCGACAGAGCTGGGTACCGGTACTAGTTATGTTAACATGGATGGCATCTCTGGGCTAGTGGTGCCCCCCAAGGACCCCGCCGCGCTGGCAGAAGCGCTCAACCACATCCTCGGCGACGATGCCCTGCGCGCTCGACTGGCACAGGGCGCCCGGGAGCGTGCCCAGCTCTTTAATGCCGAGCGCATGATGGCACAGATCCAGGCGCTGTATGATGAGCTGTTAACCGAGCGGCGTTAAAGACACAATTGCGGTTCGCGCTCCAACGGCATACAATGGGGCCAACGAGGAGTGGCATGAACCTGGAAGCCCTGTTACACAAAACACGCCTCTTTCGGCGTTGCAACCAGCAACAGATTCGCGCCATCGCAAGTGTGTGCGTCGAGCACGACCTCGAGCCCGGCACCCTGATCAGCCGTCAGACCTATCTGGGCAGCACCTTTTTCGTGGTGCAAGCCGGCGAGGCGCTGGTGCGGCGCATCAACGAGAACGGCGAGGATCGCCCTGTAGGCGTGCTGCGTCCGGGAGACTCATATGGCGTCACGTCGCTGTTTGTGGGCGAACCGCGCGATGCCTCGGTGCTGGCTACCAGCCCGATGCGCATCTGGTCGCTGCGCCGCGACGATTTCGAAGAGCTGCTGCGCGAATACCCCGAGCTGTGGCGCACCCTCACCATCCCTCCCGAGTTGGTTGCTCGTCTGCGCACGCCCACTGCTGACTGGCTGGAAGCGGACGAATCGCTGGTCTTTATAAGCAGGCGGCACTGGATAGTGCCGGCCAAGCCGATGCTGGTGACCAGCCTGGCCTTTATCCTGCTGATGGTGGTGCTGGTAACGACAGCCTGCGCTGCCGGCGAGTTCCCTGCCTTTACAGTGCCCGTCACGGCGTTATATTTGCTGGTGTTGATCTGGTTTTGGCTGGATTGGCGCAACGACTATTTCGCCGTTACCACGCGCCGCATCGTGCACCACGAACACGTGCTGTTCCTGTTCGAGGCCCGCGAAGAGGCCCCGATCGACCGCGTGCAGAACGTACACCTCATCCGCGGCTTTTTCGCCAACCTGTTCAACTATGGCGATGTAGAGATCGAGACAGCCGCCAGTGCCGGCATGATGCTGATCACGCGCATCCCTGCCCCCGAGGCAATGCGCGATGCCATCTTTGCGCAATCGAGCCGCTGGCAGGCTGTCAACCGCGCTGCGCACCGCCTGCAGATCCAGGACGAACTGGCAGCCAAGCTGGGCGCCAGCCTGGCCAGCCCCGATTCAATGCCGGTGCCCGAGGTGCCCTTTGCCCTGAGCGACCAGAACGCGCTGCAGTTCCGACGCCGCGGATTGGCGCACCTGCTCGACAAACTCGCCAGCTGGGGGTTGATCCCGCGTACGCGTGCCGTCAGCCGCGACGGCGTGATCTGGCGTAAACACTGGATCTTTATGCTTTCCAGTACGATAGTTCCTTTTCTGCTGGCGGGCTTCTTTGGAGCCGCCTTCCTGGTGTTGACGATCAACACGCCTGCTTGGGCGCTCGTCTTGGAGGTCTACCTCCGCATCTTGGCTGTGGTCGGCTTTGTGGCCGCCTACCTGTGGTTTTTCTGGCGCCTCAATGACTGGGCCAATGACCTTTATATTGTCACCAATGACCGCATCATCGATATCGAACGCCATCCCCTGTTTCTGGCGGAATCTCGCCGCGAGGCCAGCTTGGGCGTGATACAGAACGTCGCGTTTCGCCAGGGAAACCTGGCCTCCAAGGTGTTTAACTATGGCGATGTGCTGGTACAGACTGCCGGGCCTGGCACTTTTACCTTTACACGAGTCGCCAATCCGCGCGAGGTACAGCGCGAGGTTTTCCGCCGTATGGAACTCTTTCGTCGGTTAACCAAGGAGCGCGAAGCACGCGAGCTGCGCGGTGAACTGAGCGACTGGTTCGGCGTGTACAGCCAGATGCCTACCTCGCAGAGCGACCGCCCAATCCGTATCGCCGACTAGCCCTCTATTTGACGCTGCCGCACGAAACATTTATAATGCACGACGCCTTTGAGGCGGAAAGCGCAGACTTTGGCCCTGCATGCGCCTGGAGTACCTGACGGAGGATCAACGTGAACGACTTTACAATTGAAGCGCAGATGCGCAAAGCTCAGGATACACCACGCGCGTTGCGGCGTGCTGGCTACACACCCTGTGTCATGTACGGGCGTGAAAGCGCACCCGAGAGCATCCAGATCGCAACGGCGCCATTGGCGCGTCTGATCAACCGGGCAGGCTCAAGCCTGATTAACATCACTATCGATAACAGCGACCAGCCGGTTAACGTGCTGATCCGCGATGTCCAGCGTGATCCTGTCACCCGCAGGTTGCTGCATGTCGACTTTTTAACGGTTCAGGCCGACCAGGTCGTACGTAACACCGTGCCGATCGTTCAGCACGGCGATGCCCCCATCGAGTTGCACGGCGGTACGCTGGTGCAGCTTCTGGATACTCTGGAAATCGAGTGTTTGCCGGCTGACCTGCCGCACTCGATCATCGTAGATGTCTCGGGCCTGGACTCTTTTAGTGCCCAAATCGCCGTCTCCGATTTAAAGATCCCCGAGCGCGTGACGGTGCTGACCGCCCCGGATACCTCAGTCATACATGTGATGGCGCCCATGCGTGAAGAGGTTGAGGAAGCCCCGGAGACCGAAGAAGAAGAGGCAGAAGAGGCAGAGGCCGACGAGGAATCGTAAGCTGCTTTATCAACCGGTTCGAGGCAAGTTTAAATCCCCTGATGTACATCAGGGGATTTTTTTGCGATTCACGGGCTTTCAGGCACGCAGATGTGCGCCGCAGAGGACAATTCCGCCGCCTTAGTAGTCGTCGTGGTGCGCAGCGGGGCGCGGGCGCGAAGTTGGTCGTTCTTTGGCTTCGGCAACCTTGAGGGTGCGGCCGCCAACTTCAGCCCCGTTCATGGTCTCCAGGGCGGTCGCAGCAGCAGCTTCGGTCGCCATTTCGACAAAACCAAACCCGCGTGAGCGTCCCGTTTCACGATCGATCACGATCGTGACATCAGCCACAGTGCCCGCCTGGCTGAAAGCAGTGGCGAGTTCCTCATCGGTCATACGATAAGGAAGGTTGCCGACATACAGTCTCTTACCCATACTCTCTCTCCCTGGGCGGTCCTTGCCGCCAATACTAATGATAAACGGACCGGCCTCCGAAGCGATACGCACACTCTGACCTGGTCTGCCTACGGCTGAACCAGGATACCCACTAATTGTAACGAAATGGGCATAGACCCAGTATTAAACGGGAGACGAGAGCTTGTTATACCGAATGAGACACTCGCCGCATCTTTGCAGCAGCTCATCCCGGCCTGCTCAAGACACAATATAGTATCACGAATCAGAAATGACGTCAATAGGTTTTGTACAAATCGCCCATTTATGTGCGACTTTTTTCACGCCAGCTTGCTGAATCACCGCCGTCGCAACCGAAACCACATCCGGTTCAAATCATATGTTGACTAAGTTTCTCAAGTTTTGTATAATAGGGCAAATAGTCGGAGACTAACCATGCTAAAGGAAAATGACCCCGCTCCCGAATTCAACCTGATGTCTGATAGCGGTGAACAGGTTTCACTCGATACATTCCGCGGTAAAAAGATAGTGCTCTACTTTTACCCCAGAGATAATACGCCTGGATGCACGGCAGAGGCTTGCGCCTTTCGCGACGATGAAAGCAAATACCTCGAAAAGGGTGCTGTGGTGGTGGGCGTCAGCCCGGATAGCGCCGCTTCGCACCAGAGGTTCAGAATAAAGTACAACCTGCCCTTTTACCTGGTGAGCGACCCCGACCTTGCTGTCGCCAAGGCATATGGCGCCTGGGGCGAAAAGATGGTTGACGGTAAAGCCAAGGGCAAACTGATCCGCTCGACCTTTGTGATCAACGAAGACGGCCACATCATCAAGTCCTTTTACCGGGTCAATCCGCGCGGCCACTCTGCCGAGGTACTCGAATACCTCTAGGACCTATCTCAGCCTGTTAACAGAACCGCCCCCGCTCTTCTCGAGCGGGGGTGTGTATATGTGTGCGGGGCGTGCTGTTTATTTGAACGGTGCCAGCACATCCGCCAGCACGGGTTGTCCAATCTCTTGCAGCTCGTAGCGCACCCGCTGGCTGGGCTGACTGATCTTGATCAGCTTGCCCAGGTCGATCGGCGTAGCGATCAGCACCAGGTCGCAGGGTACCTGACGGATGGTGGCTTCCAGATCAGCCACCTGAGCTGCACCGTAGCCCATCGCAGGCAAGATCGGTCCCACTGCGTATTTGCGGTAGGTTTCGGCGATCGACCCCACGGCATGCGGGCGCGGATCAACCACCTCGGCGCCAAAGCGCTCCGCCGCCACCCATCCGGCGCCGTAGCGCATCTCGCCGTGCGTAAGGGTGGGGCCATCCTCCACCACCAGCACACGTTTGCCGCGTATGGCAGCGGGATCGGGCAGCGAGATCGGTGACGCCGCCTCAATCACCACGGCGCGCGGGTTGAGCTCGCTCACCGAGCGGCGCACGGCGTTAACCGCCTCTGGCTGGGCGGTGTCGATCTTGTTCAACACCACCACATCAGCCATGCGCACGTTGGCCTGTCCTGGGTAGTAGCTGCGTTCGTGGCCAGGGCGATGTGGATCGGCTACGGTGATGTGCATATCGGGACGGTAGAACGGCAGGTCGTTGTTGCCGCCATCCCACAATATCACGTCGGCCTCCTGTTCGGCTGCCGCCAGGATCTGGCCGTAATCGACACCGGCATACAGCACCAGACCCTTTTCGAGGTGCGGCTCGTACTCTTCGCGCTCTTCGATGGTGCACTCGTAACGATCCATATCCTCTTTGGTGGCAAAGCGCTGGCATGCCTGAGCAGCCAGGTCGCCATAGGGCATCGGGTGGCGGATCACCACCACACGCTTACCCCAGCCCTGAAGAATATCCGCCACCTTGCGCGAAGTTTGGCTCTTGCCGCAACCAGTGCGCACCGCACACACCGCTATTACCGGCACCTTGCTCTTTAGCATGGTGGCTTCGGGGCCCATCAGGCGGAAATCGGCA
>Ga0123333_10004800_pt1 | contig 12493 bp, 13 predicted proteins | sample BioC12SIPDNA_3_FD_89957 | JGI IMG/M metagenome (GOLD analysis project Ga0123333, IMG submission 89957) | Anaerobic biogas reactor microbial communites from Washington, USA - Biogas_R2_B C12 SIP DNA | ecosystem: Engineered > Bioreactor > Anaerobic > Unclassified | place: Washington, USA...
ATTAAAGAGGTGATGCGGATGGCGGATGAGGCATTCTGGCATCAGATCTCCCTGGGAGATATTACCGTAGGTTAATTTTTTGAGAAAACTGAGTAAATATATTAATTTGGAGTTAACAATATGAATTCAAAACCCAAAGCCACATCCGTACTCTCTGGAGGTTTGGATTCCACAGTAGCCACCTTTTACTTTAAGGATCAATACCAGATACATGCTCTGACCTTCAATTATGGTCAGAGAAGTGCTGAAATGGAGATAAAGTCCTCCCAGGCCATATGTGATGTTATGGGCATCGAGCACACGGTGATTGACCTTCCCTGGTTAGCTACACTGGGAAACTCGGCCCTCACCAGCCAGGAAGAGGTCCCCCGGCTGGGGATGGATCAATTGGATGATAAAGAACTGTGTGACCAGACCGCCCGTAAAGTGTGGGTGCCCGGACGTAACATTGTATTTACGGCTATTGCCACTTCATTTGCCGAGGCAGAAGGAGCTAGTGCCATCATTGTGGGTTGGGACCAGGAGGAAGCAGCTACCTTCCCAGATAACTCCCTAGAGTTCCTGGAAGCCTTCAACCAAGTCCTGGAAGTAGGGTCCCTGGATGAGATAGAGATAAAGGCCCCACTTATAAATCTGAACAAAACCGAGATAGTAAAATTAGGAGATAGGGTTGATGCTCCTTTACATTTGAGTTACTCGTGTTACATGGGTGGGGAGGGGCATTGTGGGGTTTGTGAATCATGTATGAGGCGGAAGAGGGCTTTTTATAATTCTGGTGTTGTAGATCGGACTCTTTATGGGGATTAAGCGTGATTTAGCAAGGTGCATCTCTTTATGAGGTCTTGTGGGGAGTTTATTTTAAATTTGGTATAAACTAATATCTTTTTTTATTCGCTATTCTTTTAAATCTAAGCAGTATATCTGCTACTTCTTGAGTTTACAGATGAAATTTGTTTTTTTAGAACAAAATCTTTTTGTTTGAAGATATTTTAACAATATTTATACTATTTTTGGGTGGGTTCGCTGCTACTTACCTTTCCAGAACTAATAAAGCCAGAATAGGTTATTATAACAATATGCAATAGGTTCCTTACTGGGACTTATTTTTATCTTTAAAACAGGATTAACAATTTATTCCCTATTAATTTTGTTTTTAGTATTCCCAATCTTCGGACTTCTTGGAGGATTCATCGCTAAAAAACTAAGAATACGCTTAGATAAACAATCTACAGCATAACTAATCCGGTGATCTGGACATGAAAGGAACCAAACACTTACACAACGTGCCGATATTCAGCAAACAGATTGGAGTGATAGCTTTCTTATTTTTAATTGTTTTTAGTTCAGGATGTATAAGCAACGATGAAGGTTCAAATAATTTTACCGTAATAAATAAATCTGGTAACAACTCTTATTCTGTAGCGGGGGTTAGTTTTAGGTGTCCGGATAATTGGGTGGTGGTTACTGACAATGTAAACGGAAACATTACGATTATGGCTTCTCAGATTGACGAATTTAATGATTCAACATCTAATTCATTTGGTCCAGTTAAAGCTGGTTACAGTGCTTTTTCAATTGATAATCCCCAATTTGAGGTGCATATAACGTCCAATAATGGCATATCGGATCAGGAAGCAATTGATCAGGTCAAGAATCAAATATCTGCCCTCGGAAATAAAATTTCAAGCGAAAAATGGGTGGTCAATGGGGAAAATGCCTTTAAGGACGTGGTGATCTACAACGATACCGCGGAGCTAATGAGGTTTGAATACATTTATTTTGTTAAAAATGGAAAAACTTATTTAATAACATTCTCAGCTAAGGATAAAGACTTTAATAAAGAAAAAACGAACTTTGAAATGATCTTAAACAGTTTCAAAGTTCAATAATTCATTCATTTAATAACCATCAGGGGGTCTCCGGCGTTGACGGTGTCACCCTCCTCCACGAAAACCTCCTCAACCACCCCGGATTCAGGGGCGTGTATGTTGTTTTCCATTTTCATGGCCTCTAGCACCGCCACCACGTCTCCCTCATTAACTTTATCCCCTTCAGCAACCTTCAACTTGAGTATCATGCCCTGCATGGTGGAAGTTACCCCTCCCTCTACTGGTCCAGTGGGAATCTGACTTGTTGACTCAATTTCCATGTAACCGGTGGGAACCACCTTCACCTGGAACACCTCTCCATCCACATCCACCTGGAAATCAGTGGGGACCGCGCCCACATCATTGGATGGATTTTCATCTGAAGGAGGTGTCAACGGCTCTTCTTCCAATTCCCCTCTAAGGAACTTGGGGGCCACAGCAGGATAAAGGGCGAAGGTCAGTACATCCTCTTCTTTTTTTACTATACCTAACTTTTCGGCTTCAGCACGACACTTCTCGAGTCCCGGCTCTAGGAGGTCAGCTGGACGGCAGGTAATGACCTCTTCATCCCCGATTATTTTCCTGGAAACTTCGGGGTCAATGGGGGCTGGGGGCCGGCCGTAGAAGCCTTTCATGTACTCTTTAACCTCTTGGGTAACGTTCTTATACCGTTCTCCACCCAGGACGTTCATCACCGCCTGGATACCTACTATTTGGCTGGTGGGAGTTACCAGTGGGGGATAACCCATTTCTTTCCGGACTCTGGGCATTTCATCCAGCACATCCTGGTAACGGTCCATGGCATTCTGTTCCTTGAGCTGTGAAACCAGGTTAGACAGCATTCCTCCAGGTATTTGATATAATAGGACGTCAGTATCAACCCTCTCAGTTATGGGATCCAGTATGCCACTGTACTTTTTCCTTATCTCTTCAAAGTACTTCTTAATTCTATTTAAAAGCTTCAAATCCAGTCCTGTATCATAGGGAGTCTCTTTAAGGGCGGCTACGATACTCTCTGTTGGGGGTTGAGATGCTCCCCAGGCCAGTGGCGAAATAGCAGTGTCCAAAAGATCAACCCCAGCTTCACAAGCAGCATAGTAACTCATGGGAGTCATACCACTGGTGCAGTGGCAGTGGAGGTTGATAAGTAGATCCGTCTCTTCCTTAAGAGTTTTAATAAGTTCATATGTATCATGGGGGGAGATCAGTCCGGCCATATCCTTTATGGCCAGTGAATCACAGTTTCTTGCTTCTAATTCCTTGGCAAATTCTACATACTTATCCAGGGTGTGATAGGGGCTGGTGGTGTAGCTGATGGTGACTTGCACATGGGCTCCCTGTTCTTTAGCTACCTTAATGGATTGTTCCATATTACGGATGTCGTTTAAGGCATCAAATATTCTGAAAACATCCACGCCATTCTCGTATGATTTCTCCACGAACCGGCGTACAATATCATCTGGGTAGTGCTTGTATCCCACCAGGTTCTGACCCCGGAGTAGCATCTGCAGTGGAGTCTTGGTCACATGTTCTTTAAGTTCTCTCAGCCTTTCCCATGGATCCTCGTTGAGGTAACGGATGCAGGAGTCGAAAGTTGCTCCTCCCCAGGACTCCAGTGAGAAATATCCCACTTTGTCCATTTCCTCGGCAATAGGCAACATATCCCTGGTCCTCATACGGGTGGCCAGTAGTGATTGATGGGCATCCCGGTAAGCAGTTTCAATGATCCTAATCTTAGTCATGATGACCCTCGAAGTTGTTGAAAATTACTAATCTTATATAGATAGTCAGAACTGGCATATATATTTCTCAAATAATGAGCTAAACAGGATGCTGGTTTAGTGCAGATAGCAGCCTGACCCAAAGAATAACCCTGCAGATGTTAATATAGATAACTTAGTGAAATCCAGTGAGTATTAAAGAAAGTTACGGAAGGTATTGGCTGGCGGGATTCATCTTCAGCATCATCCTGGGAGCAATAACCACAGTTTTAAACTTTTTCAGTACAAATATAAGTAGTTACGCCATGAATTCACTGCCAGGATTAATTGGCGGCTTTTCACTACTGATAACAGGGGTTTTAATCATTATAATCCTGCCTTGGATAGTTGGACGACTGGTGGCTTGGATTTACCAGGAGTTCATTGATAAAAAGCCATAGAAAAAATATTAAGTATAAAGTACCTGGCAAACGATGAATTCCTGGTTTTCGTAGACCACCTGGGTATACTCTGGCTTGATACGGTCTATGTTTTTTTCAATATCCTGACTGAAGTAGAAAAGGGGGAAAAATTCATAATAAACACTTTTGATATAGAGTCCGTTTTCATCTGGCGGTGAAAGCACCAATTTTTTGTCGTAAATGATGTAACCAATGCTTTCATTCCTCATGGCATCCAAAGTAGCGGTAGGTAGACTTTTAAGGCCATAATACTCAAAACCGTAGTGCATGGGCATCCCGGACTCGGTGGCCAGTAACATCCCTGTGAACTGATTGGATATAAGGATGGAACGGCTGTGGTTACCATTCTCCTGGATCCATTGGTTGAGGTCCAACTCAGCATCAGAGGGCGGTGCAATTTGCACATCACCATAGTCACTCTTAACTGAAAAAATGGCAAGGTCCGGATTGATCACCGTTAAAAAGCCACTTAAAGTTGCAAGTAGTAACAACAACACCAGGAAGGTGCATCTGAATTTTTCCGATGATAAACGACGATAATTTTTAAGGTAATGATAAAATTGTTGGAGGCCCACTCCAGCCAGTATGGATAGGGGAATGAGAAGGTAGATCATTACCCGGTAGGATATCACGTTGACACCAATAATATATGAAACGCTTAGAAGAAGCATACCCACGATCCAGGTAATTACAAATAGATCTTTTTTTCTGCGCCGCTGCAATGCCCATATTAACCCTAAAAATCCAAAAACACTTGCAAAGGGACCTAAATTCCCAAGATATCCTGGGATGCTAAGGGGACGGCTTGATACCAGGGAAGTTGCAAAGCCTGTGGCTGATGTTATTCCCTGGGCTAAAATCGATTCAAATACTCCTGGGTACAGGAAAAACATACCCAGGAGTGCAGTGCTAATAAATACTATTAAAGCTAAGATGAAAGCTCCATAGTTTCTAAATACAGTGAGATCCCGGTAATAAACGAATTCAACAATGCTGATTCCAGTTACAGTTAATAACAGGGTTAATGCAGCTGCTAAATGGATTCCTAGTATCAATATAAGTATTAAACCTGATAAAGCTGCTATTTTAAGTTTTCCATCTCTTATGGAAAGGTAGTAAAGATAAACTGCCAGGGGGATGAAGATCAGAGCCAAGTTTTCTGGAACCGGTAGGATCATCCTCTTGAACAGATAGCTTGATACGAGGATGAACCCTGTCGACACCCCAGCCAATCTTCCATAGAATTTGAAAGCCACATAGGAAGTGGAAAATACTAACAAAGTAGCTAAAACTGGTTGTAACCAACGGGCGACTTGGAAGTAGTTGGCATGAAACATATCACCCAGACCCACCAACAAGAAGTGGAATAGAGGGGGATAACCTATTTTTTGACCTACAGGGGCGTTTAAGAGGGGGGTGGTCAAGGTGAAACCGTACTGGGAGTAGACCTTGGCGTATTGAACGTGGTAGATGATGTCCCAACTGAGGGGCCACTGATAATTCAGGGTGGGGATCAGGGCCAGTAGCAGAGCAACCAGTGCCGGGACAGCCAGGGAGTATTTTCTGTAATTTATAAGTTCCATCATTTCCTCCTGGAATTTAATGAAGATAAAAAAATATAGAAACCCAGTGTTGATATTGGGGGTGGAAGTGGATAAAAAGATTTCCACTTCGAATCAAAGAATCAACCCAGTTTTTATTATATAAATTTATGACTTTATTATTGGATAAAATCAAGATTTTCAATTAAGAAGCCAAAAAAATTAATAAAGATTAGTTTTATAATATTAAATAGTAGAACAAAGTTTTTTAAAAACCCAACGGCGCGATATTGCCTTATGAAGCAGTAATTATAATTCACCAACTTGGGTTTTCATGATAAATTATTACTAGGTGATGATGGGTGAAGATCATCAATACTTGGAGGTGATGAATGTGGATAATAGAAGTGGTATGGGATGGTTAAAAGATTACCCTGACTTCAGGGACTACAGTATGGGAAAAAAGAGTTTAAAACCGCTGATTGAAAGGATGGGAATAGTTGATCCGTTAAAAACAGCTCCTAAAAGTATAGATCTCAGGGAGTGGTGTTCTCCAGTGGAAGATCAGGGGCAGCTCGGCTCCTGCACTGCCAATGCCGGAGTGGGTATGGTGGAATATTTTGAAAAAAGAGCATTTGCTAAGCATCTGGATGCCTCGCGGCTGTTTTTATACAAGGCCACCAGAAATCTCATGAAGGTTACCGGGGACACGGGGGCCTATTTACGGACTACCATGCAAGCTCTGGTACTTTTTGGAGTGCCTCCCGAGGAGTACTATCCCTACCGGGTGGAGGACTTTGACCTTGAACCACCAGCCTTCACCTACTCATTTGCCCAGAATTATCAGGCTTTAAAGTACCTACGTCTTGATCCTCTGCAAGCTGATAGAAAGATCCTTCTAGAAAGGATCAGAACCAATTTAACCGCTGGACTGCCATCTATATTTGGTTTCACAGTTTACAATTCTATCCATGATTCTGGGGACACTGGTATGATCCCCTACCCCTGTAAAAAAGAGCAAGTCCTGGGAGGACATGCCGTGATGGCTGTGGGCTACGATGATAACATGGTAATAACAAACTCTTCCTGCAAAAATAAAACCACTGGAGCTATATTAATACGTAACTCATGGGGTACAGCCTGGGGAGAAGATGGATATGGTTGGTTACCCTACGAATATGTTACCAAAGGATTGGCCACTGATTGGTGGACATTGATAAAGAATGAGTGGGTGGACACAGAACAATTCGGTTTATAAGAGTAATTTTTCAAGAATAAAGTGAATAGATGAGTATTTCACTTTATTCGAATTTTTTCTATCTAAAAATTAAAAAACTATCTTCCCCTGGTACCGACAATGAACTCATCCACCATTTCCCGGGCCAGATCATCGGTGTACTGTTTCGGTGGGTGTTTCATGGTAAAAGCCGATATTGAAGTTAATTGTCCACCAATTCCACGTTCCAGGGCAAGTTTGCAGCAGCGAATTGCGTCAATGACACAACCAGCAGAGTTGGGTGAATCCTCCACTGAAAGTCGTAATTCAATGTTCATGGGGACGTCTCCGAAGGTTTTACCCTCCATACGAAGGAAACAGAGCTTGTTATCCTTCTGCCAAGGCACGTAGTCACTGGGACCGATGTGTATATTTTCAGAATCCAGTCTCTTTCCCAGCACTGATTGAACTGCTTCGGTTTTAGACTCCTTTTTTGAGTCCAGACGGTTGCGGTTAAGCATGTTTAAAAAATCCGTGTTCCCACCGGTGTTAAGTTGATAGGTACGTTCCAACTTGACGCCCCTCTCCCGGAAAAGGTTGGCCAAGATTCGATGAGTAATGGTAGCACCTATCTGTGCCTTTATATCATCCCCTACAATAGGTATCCCCTTTTCTTCAAATCGGGCAGCCCATACTGGATCACTTACAATAAATACCGGCATGGAGTTGATGAAAGCTACTCCAGCCTCCAGGGCACATTCTGCATAGAAACGGACAGCTTCTTCGGATCCCACCGGCAGGTAGTTCACCAGTATTTCCACATTTCTGCTCTTTAAAATCTCAACGATCTCTTTTTTACTTTTTTCTGCCTCTTTTGAAACTATAAAGGTGTGATTATCATCAAATTCAGCCATGTGGGTAGCTACTCCATCTAATACTTGTCCCATTTCAACTTTAACCCCGGATGGTGCTAGGTCAGGGCAAAAAACATGGGTACAATTTGGTGGAGCGAATATGGCTTCGTTCACATCTTTACCAACCTTGCGCTGGTCTATATCGAAGGCTGCCACCACTTCCAAGTCAGAAGGCAGATATCCTCCAATATCCCAGTGCATGAGTCCGATAGCATCTTCTGCTTTTTTATCTTGGTAGTAGTATATTCCTTGTATGAGTGAGCTTGCACAATTGCCTAAGCCAATAATCGCGATCCTTATCTTATCCAAATCTAACACCTTCTCCACATACCATCTTAAAAAATGGTGCCTAGGATTCGTTATTTAAAATCAATATCACCATTCTAACTAATAAGCCGTTTAATTTCTCTTAGGGTAACCTTAGCCTAGATTTACTATTAAATGTTTCGATCAACTGGCCATGTAATCTTATAAAACTTAGAAAAACACTTTATCGGTCTTTTTTTATCCTTGCAAACCTTATGGATCCCATCAAAAAAAATGGTGTACCTTAACTCATTAACTTTGCAGATTTAACATTCCAATGAACCCGGCCCAGGTGAGGCCCAAACTCCAGATCACGATCCCTAAACTCATCCAGAACATCAAAGGCTTCTTTTCTGCACCTAACGCTATCCCCACCACAGAACCTAGAGGTGCACCAAAAAGAAGGGGAGAGAATAACCCCAACCCCACTACACCATAACTGCTCCATATCTGGTTCAAACCACTGCTGTGGATCTGTTTTTTGTCCCCATACTTCCATCTAATAAAATGGGTCCTCAGATTATCACCAGCCAGGATCACCACTAGAACCGCAACAATGGAACCTGCCATAGTTGTCAATGCTGTAACCACTGGATTTAACCCCAAAGCCAAGCCCAGTGGGATAGCCAGCCATAACTCCAGCACACTAGCTGTAAAAACTGCTATTACCGTACTAAAACTCATATCTATTAATTAACCTTTTCTTTGCTCTTTTTCAGTCCCACGGTGACAGTAGAAGTTGTGAAGCACCCCTATTTTATATTTCTGTGCCAGGGGACAGGTGGGACACAGACAACCCAGTTCCATATCTATACAGCTACTTTTCTGGGTGATGCAGAAAATGTTCTCTCCCTTGCCACAGTCCTCATAAGTGGGGCAGATGGGACAAACACAGTCACCCTCCAATTCTTTGATCCTGATTGAATGATCTTCTTCACTCAAATTTTCCAGTTCATCCATTAGTTCTTCAAATAGATCCATTTGTATCACCTTGAATTAGGTATTATAATTTGAATAATATTAATTGGGGTTGATGGGGGGGGGAACTTGGGTCATGGATTAAAATAATTTTTAATTCCATTTGGATCATTTCTTGACATGAAAGGAAAACTTAAACGAGAACTTCTAACTTATCTATTCGCTAGCAATGACCAGCAATGATTTAAGATTTATTCCTTGCTCTTTTTTCAGTATCTTCATTATATCCTCTAGGTGCTGCAAAATTTCAGGATTTTTTATATCTCGTATAAGTCCACCAGGCCCTGCCAGGTTTACATGGGGTTCAGGATCCATTTCGTATCGAATTTCTCCCTGGTAATGGAAGCTTTTAATGGCCTCCAGTTCAACCAGAAGTTTAAGATTCTCGTAGACTGTCGAGCGGCTTATATTAGGGTGGACAGCTTTAACAGCTCGATAAATTTCATTAAAGGAGGGATGGGTGTTTCCCAGCTCTTCTAGTATTCGAATCAACTCCCTACGTTGGGGAGTGGTTTTTATTTCATGTCGCTTTAACAAATTCTCCATGAATAGATAGTTTATTTACATCAAATAAAAAATTATCGAAACAAAACTTATATAGAACCCAGTTCTATCTAAAAATAGGGTTTTAAAAAAATAGCAACAACTGCCAGACAATGGAACCGGATTAAATAAATAAAATTTGTCGGAGGGAAAATTTTTTACCAATAAAGGCTATCAGGGGAAAAAATATGGAAAAAAGGAAAAAAAAGGTGGCTTGGGGGATTACCGGCGCCGGTGATAAGATCCTGGAAACACTGGAAGTGATGAAGAACATAAAAACTGCATACGAAGATGATGTGGATATTGAGGTGTACATCTCCAAATCTGGTGATCAAGTAGTGAAGTACTACGGGATATCCAACCAGATCGAAGAAAACTTCGATAGGATCTGGGTTGAAATCAATGCCAACGCGCCTTTTTTAGCAGGTAATATTCAGTTAGGTAAATATAAATTCATGTTAATTGCACCTGCCACCTCCAACACCGTGGCCAAACTATCCATGAGAATGGGCGACACCCTACTTGCAAACGCGGCCATAATGGGCCAAAAAGCTGATGTTCCACTTTATATTCTCCCATCAGATTATGAAGAAGGTGTCACCATCACCAAACTGCCCAATGGTAAGGATTTAAAGATCACCATACGAAAAGAGGATGTGGAACATGTGCAAAAGCTGGCTAAAATGCACAATACATTTATAATAAAGAACCCGGAAGATATAAAAGAGGTTTTCTCACAACAATTTCCCATCTAAATCGATTTAAAACCTGAATTACTTGAAAATAAGATCATTTCCAATATTGGAGAAGAAAGTTTTGTGGATGGTGAAAGCCACACTCGTGGTGGAATCCACTACTGTCCATTCGTTCCCGGAAAAGTGGGTCTAGTACTACAATTCACTGAGGGCTTCTAGGGGATGTTGTGGACTCATCACCTAATTTTTGGGAACTTTCTATGAACATTTTTAGGGGTTAGATAGATTGAACTCCCTTTTCTTTGCCATCTTTTGAATAATTAAATCTCTACTGGGTGAAATTCCTTCATCAAAGGAATCATTATCCGGAAATATTTATTTACTACTTCCATCATAATATGAATGTACACATAAAAAGATAATGGCAGTCGCTGGATTTAAAGAAAACCAACAGGAGAAAAAAAATCCTTTGATTTTTTTTGACTCCTTGAACTGCTGTGGGGGTAGGGATTTTACCAATTTATTTTTTCCATGCCACTACTCCTGTGATAGGATCACAAAAAATATGAAGATATTTGAGGTGATAGAATGCAGGAATTATATGAAAAAATGGTGAAAGAGGCCTTAACGGCTCAGAAAGCAGATGTTGAAACTATTAAGAAAAATAGGGGAACTGAATTTAAGATTAAGGATACCAAGGTCTACCTGGATGCAGTGGAAAAGATGGAGGCCGTGGGTGAACAAAGTGAATCAGTTATCAACCTCCACGTGGACTCAGTGAAAACCCACTTCGAACTTTTAAACAGCCTTACCGATACCATCCGCCCTGAAGATGACCCATTTGTAGAGCATTATCAAACCCCGGCCATCCTGGAGATCCTGGGCGAAGAAGACCCAAAATTCCAGGCCAGCGTTGATAAATTCATCGAAGCAGTATCAAAATCTGAAGCCCTGGTAGGCCGGGAAGTGGTCCGTCGCTATGGTGGATTCTACGGCCCCACCTGTGTGGTGGATTTTGCCCTGATACCGGGCAGTACCAGTAACCTAGTAAATCAGATACTGAAGACCGTTGATGCGCCACTGGAACATAAACAAGCCATTTTATCTGCCAAATCCTGGGGAATGAACACATCTTATGGTGTGGGAGAAGTGTTTGCCCAGGAATTAGAAGCAGGGGCAACCCTGTCTGATGCCATTGACAAGGAAGTGGCCATGATCCAGGAGATATACAAGAATCCTGTGGAGGCCCAAGCCCAACTCATGGATTCCTTAGGACACGAATCTTTCGATGTCCGGAAATATATGGCTGGATACAAAGACAAAATGAAAAAAACCATCATGGCTGCTGTAGATGACGAGGTGCACTATGGAAACATCCTCACCGTACCAGCCTACTGTGTAGGGGACATTTCTCACCACATAGCCCAATCCACCTACAACATGTGCAAAGACGATGTGGTAATGGGAGTTATTGAGGCCACCACTGCAGTTATGGAATCCACCCTCCAAGCCGCACTACCCAACTTCCAAAGCGTGGTAGAAATATTATCACTGGCCACAGGGTCATCAGCCTGTGCCGTGGAATATATACTGGAACTGGATGGGTTTAACGCACCAATGGTGGTGGATCTGCTCACTAAAAAGTTCCACAACTTCGTTCAACTCTACCCAACCAGGGGTGCGGCAGCTGAATTGCACAACTGTGACTTCATGGACATGATATACCGGGGATGGAACCACTTGGATGCGGCTCGACGAGACCAAAACGGCTCACCCGGAAAACTCATACCACGAATAGGAAACTTCGCCGTGGATCTGGAACCCGTACACCAGAACGAAGTTATCATGAACCCACAACGCTACACCTACCCTGCCTGTGCTATAACAGTCCGTTTTTCAGCATTAATGCGCCTGGCGGACTACCCCTGCTTGTTAACCAGTGAACCAGTTACTGCTACTCTGATGACTAACATCATAGCCTTAAACAAGAAGAACCCAGCATCACCAGCTCGTACTTGTAAAAAGTGTGCATCTGCCTGTCTGGTTGATTTCCGCCACAGCCATTGCGAATGGAAGGAAGCAGTTTAAGAATGAACCCCTATGGATGCTGAAAATATGAAATGTTATATATGCGCCCAGGAGGGAAAGGATTCCGATGCCCTGGCGATCTGCATCGTCTGTGGTATGGGCCTCTGCCAGGAACACATCATTCACCAGGAAATAGAGCTATGGGAAGGTGGATACCCATTC
>Ga0123333_10004801_pt1 | contig 12492 bp, 8 predicted proteins | sample BioC12SIPDNA_3_FD_89957 | JGI IMG/M metagenome (GOLD analysis project Ga0123333, IMG submission 89957) | Anaerobic biogas reactor microbial communites from Washington, USA - Biogas_R2_B C12 SIP DNA | ecosystem: Engineered > Bioreactor > Anaerobic > Unclassified | place: Washington, USA...
CCTTGACCACGCCCGGCGGCACGACTGAGTGCCGCCCGCTGGCCGGAGGCACCGACCTGGTGGCGATGATGAAAGATGGGCTCGTTGAGCCAGAGAAGCTGGTCAACCTCAAGACGATCCCCGGACTTGACGGTATCGCACTGCGGTCGGATGGATGGCACATTGGGGCCCTGACGACGTTGGCGGCCCTGGGGGCGCATCCCGGTTGGGGGGCGGAGGACGCTATGGCCGGGTTGGTCGCTGCGGTGGAGGGCGCTGCGTCGCCGCAACTCAGGCATATGGCTACGCTGGGCGGCAACCTGGTGCAGCGTCCGCGGTGCTGGTATTTCCGAAACCGGGAAATCCCGTGTTGGCGCAAGGGTGGCCGGCGTTGCTTTGCCTTTCGCGGGGAGAACAAGGTCCACTCGATCTTTGGCGGCGGGCCATGCTATGCCGTCCACCCATCGGATCCTGCGGTTGCCCTGTTGGCGCTGGACGCAGCCGTGCTGGTGGTGGGGCCGCGAGACCGGCGGGAAGTGTCTCTCGAAGCCTTCTACCAACTGCCGGTGCGCGACCGTCAATACGAAGATGGATATCATCCCGTGACGACCCTGGCTGCCAATGAGCTGATCGCGGAGGTTGTCATTCCGCGACCGGAGGAGGGAACCCGCTCGGTGTACGTCAAGGCGACGGAGCGTGGGGCCTGGGACTTCGCGCTGGTGAGCGTGGCGATCAGTATCGTGCGGTCGGGCACGGTGGTTGAGAAGGCTCGCATCGCTATGGGTGGCGTGGCGCCGATTCCGTGGCGCGCCGGGGAGGCCGAGGCCGCTCTGGCCAATCAGACGATCACGGCAGAGGTGATCGAGCAGGTGGCGGCAGCAGCTGTTGCTGGGGCGCGTCCCTTGCAGCAGAATGCCTACAAGGTCGATCTGGTGAAAGGGGTGGTGCGCCAGGCGCTGGCTGCGCTTGCGTAGTGCTTGCCGGTGGCAGGGCGGGCCCACGCATCGCCGCTGGCCGGTGCCGAGAGGCCGCCCCTGGCGTTCCGGTTCAGCGCCGTGCTGGCTACTTGAGTTCTCTGCCCGCGGACCAGACCCGGTCCGCGGGCGCTATTGCCTATCCAAAGGAGCCAATTGTGGTCAATGACGAGAAGGACTTTGTGACAATTCGGGCGCACGGGCGAGTGCGTCCTCCTGACTGGGCTGTCAAGCAGCGGTATCTCATCGATCGTATGAATGAAGCGGCGACCGATTTCGTCGCGCGGTATACGCGGCCCGATGGCACGTTGATCTGGCGCGCGCAGTGGCCCGGGATGGATGGTTCGGATGACGGATACGAGTCGTTCGTCAGCTTCCCTCTCTTCTACCTCCTGGGGGGGAGCGAGCGCGTCCACGAGCTGGCTCGCCGTGAGTGGAGTGCCATCACCTGGCAGTTTACAGAGTATGGACAGGTCTACCGCGAGTACGACGCGTACTATGACTGGATGCATCACGGCGAAAGCTCTACGTACATCTACTATCTGGGCATGGCCGATCCCGACCACCACGTCGACCGCACGCGCGCGCTCCGGTTTGCGGCGATGTACACGGGAGGAGACCCCGAGGCGCCCAACTGGGACCCCGATCTGAAGATGATCCGGTCGCCCATCAACGGCAGCCGTGGCCCGCGGTTCTCAATGACCGCCGAGGACTGGGAGACCCATCGCGCCGTGCTGGCTGAGTACTTGACGCCCTATGAGGACGTGCCCGGATTCGATACCCGCGATCCCTTCACGAAGCTGGACTGGAACGACGACGAGACGTTTGGCAAGATTCTGAAGCTGATGAACGAGCGGATGGTGCCCGGCGATGTGCCGCTGAACCTCAACGCCACAAGCCTGATCACCAGCGCCTATATGTACACAGGCGATGACAGGTACAGGCAATGGGTCTTGGATTACTTGGGTGCTTGGCGCGAGCGCACGGAGCGCAACGGCGGCATCATGCCCGACAACATCGGGCCGACCGGCAGCATCGGTGAGCGGATGGGCGGCAAGTGGTGGGGCGGTTACTATGGCTGGCGCTGGCCGCACGGGGCCTGGATCATCCTCGAGTCGACGTTGATCTCGGGCCAAAACGCGACCCTGCTAACCGGTGATCCTGCCTGGCTCGATCTCCACCGCTCCCAGAGTGACTTGCTCTGGTCGCTGCGCAAGGAAGAGAACGGAAGGACCGTGGTGCCGTTCCGGCACGGCCGAGTGGGCTGGTTCGACTATCGGACGATGCAGCCACGCCATCACCTGCATCTGTATTTCATCAGTCGCGATTCCGAGGATCTCGCGCGGATCGAGGAGCGGTTCCCTGACCGCGCATCATGGTATACGGCGCCTCCGCATTTTGGGAAAGCGGGTCACTTCTGGCCGGAGCGTTGGTTCGGGTTCATGCTGGGCGAGAATCCAGACTTCCCCACCCAGGTCTTGGAAGACACCTATACCTGCATGCAGCAGCGTCTGGACAAAATCGAGCGCGATGACTGGGACAACCTGGAGCAATGGGACGTGCATCACTGGCAGGATCTGAACCCCGTGGTGCCTGAGGGTCTGATCCAGATGGCGATGGGGACGCCCGCTGCAGTCTACCACGGGGGACTGTTGCACGCGAGTGTGCGCTACTTCGTGCCGCCGAGCGAGGGCGCCGCGGGGCGCCCGGGTCTGCCCGAGGATGTTGCGGCGCTCGTCGAGGCGATCACGGACGATGGATTGACCCTGAACCTCGTCAACACGAATCCGCTGGAGAGTCGAGACGTGATCGTGCAGGCCGGCGGCTTTGGCGAGCACCGCTTTCGCGACGTGGTCGATGTTGGTGTGGAGGGCGGTCCGCCCACGGCGGTGAACGCCCGCGCGATGCAGGTGACGTTGGGGCCTTGGTCGCAGGCGCGGTTGCGCATCGGGATGGAGCGGTACGCCGAGACGCCCACCTACAGCTATCCGTGGCGCCGCTAGGCCGTGCCGTGCCGGCGCAGCTGCGGGGCATCGCTGGTTCTCCTGGGGGTGCGTACCGAGCCGTGAGGCGCGATTCGGCTCCGTGACCGGGGCCAGTGCGTGCCGGGAAATGAAAACCGACCTGGCTAGTCTAGCCAGGTCGGTTTGGTGCCCCAGAGAGGACTTGAACCTCCACGCCCAAAAGGGCACAGGTCCTCAACCTGCCGCGTATGCCTATTCCGCCACTGGGGCACAGTCGCCAGGATTATACGCGTAATCCGTGAGTTGTCAATATTGTTGCTGCGGGGTCGACCATCAAGTGCCGGTCACTTCGAAAAGTGACCGGCACTTGTGATGCGCGATGTACGGCGCGGTCGATGCTACTGGTGGCCTAGCGGATGGCCTTCTCGGTCTGCTTGTCGAAGAGATGGATGCGGCTCATATCGAACGCAGCGCCCTTCGTCATGCCCACCGAGACCTTGGTCCGCGGGTCGAAGCGGCCCATAAAGTCGTTGTGATCGGTTGAGAAGAAGACGTTGACCTCGTTGCCCATGAGCTCGGTGATGTCGACCTTGGCCTCGACCAACGCGGGCGTGATGCCGGGCGGCGGGTACTCAGGGTCGTGGATGTGTTCGGGCCGAAGCCCAATGACGACTTCCTTGCCCAGGTATGCCTTGTAGGGCGCCGACTTGTCGGCGGGAATCTCGAGGCGGAAGTCGCGGCAGTCGGCGTAGATCGCGCCATCCTCCTGGACCATGCTCGCATCGAAGAAGTTCATCGCGGGGCTGCCCATGAACCCGGCGACGAAGATATTGCCCGGCGAGTCGTACAGCTGTTGGGGCGTATCGACCTGCTGCAGGATGCCGTCGCGCAGCACCGCGATCCGAGTTCCCATGGTCATGGCCTCAACCTGATCGTGAGTCACGTAGATGAAGGTGGTGCCCAGCCGCTGATGCAGCTTGGAGATCTCGGCGCGGGCCTGGACGCGCAGTTTGGCATCCAGGTTTGACAGTGGCTCATCCATCAGGAAGACGTTGGGCTCGCGGACGATGGCGCGGCCCACAGCAACGCGCTGCCGCTGACCACCGGATAGCTGCTTGGGCTTGCGGTCGAGCAGGTGCTCGATGCCCAAGAGGCCGGCGGACTCTTTCACGCGGCGATCGATTTCCTGCTTGGGGACCTTGCGCAGCTTGAGGCCGAAGGCCATGTTGTCGTAAACGGTCATGTGCGGGTAGAGGGCGTAGGACTGGAAGACCATGGCGATGTCGCGGTCTTTGGGCGGGACGTCGTTGACCAGGCGATCCCCAATGTAGATCTCACCCTCATCGATCTCCTCGAGCCCGGCGAGCATGCGGAGGCTCGTGCTCTTGCCGCAGCCCGAAGGGCCGACGAACACGAGGAACTCCTTGTCGGCGACCTCAATCGTGAGATCGGAGACGGCGACCACGTCGCCAAAGCGCTTTGTCACGTGTCGATAATCAACGCCTGCCATATAGAACTCCTTTCAGAGTATGGAATGGGCCAACTCAGGATCTGCTGAGCGGCACCGAAATGCTCAGGTGAGCACAATACGAACGCCTAATTCGCTAAGATCCCAGAGCGCGGAAGTCTCGGCCTCGCGGCCGGTGATGAGGACGTCGACCTCGCCGGCCGGCGCGATGAAGAGGGCGCCCGCGCGCCCCACGCGCTCTGGGGACAGTACGACGATGACCTGCGTGCTCAACGAGAAGAGCGCCCGGGCTAGACTCGCGCCGTCGCGGTCATCGTGCGTAAGCCCTTTCTCGGCATCCAGGCCGGTCGCCTCCAAGATCACCCGGTCAGCCCGGACGCGCCGCAACGGTTCGGGATCTCCGTAGATCCCGAAGTCGGACGCCACCTGCCCGCCGATCACGTGGAGGGTGTGCCGCCCGTGCCGGGCGATGCTCCATGCCGCATTGAGAGCGTTGGTAATGACGGTTAGGTGAGTGTGAGTCTGCAGATACGGGACTACTTCGCTTGTCAACGTTCCGGGCCCCAGGAAGAGGACGCTGCCCTCGGGCACGAACTTGGCGGCTGCCTCAGCAATTCGGCGCGCCGTGTCGTCTGGAACTCCATCCGAAGCCGGGGTGCTCTCGCGGGCAACGGCGCCGCCGTGGACCCGTCGTAGCTTGCCGGTTCGCTCAAGTTCGGCCAGATCGCGCCGCACTGTCACGGGGTCTACGTCCATAGCCTCTGCCAGTGTCGAGACCCTGACAGCTCCCTCAGATCGAAGCTGCTCGAGGATGATCTGATGGCGCTGGCTCTTGAGCATGCGTCTCCTATCTACTGGTATGACTATAGCACGGTCTGCACGGTAGGTCAACGGATCGAGCGAGAAGCGTGCACAAACGTGCAATTGCAGTCGTTAGCGTGCGTGGGTGTCAGGGGGCCGGGGTGAGTTGGGGGAGGGGGGTGATGGGGAGGCCGTAGTAGCCCTCGACGATCTGGCGGAAGAGCGGCGCGGCGACGGTGGAGCCCTCGCCGGCGTTCTCGGCGAGCACGGCCATCGCGAACTGCGGATTGTCCGCCGGGAAGTAGCCGATGAACCAGGAGTGGCTCATAGCGCCGGCCGGGCCTGGCTCGGCGGTGCCGGTCTTCCCGGCAACCAGGATATCGAGCCCGCTGAAGCGATGTGTCGCGGTGCCGATGGTGGGGTTGGTTGTTACGCCCAGTAAGGCGTCTTTGATGATGGTCAAGTGCGCCTCGGAGACCGGCAGGTGTCCGACGACGAGGGGGGCGGTGACCTTGTCGAGGATGTCGCCGCTGCCGACCACGCGGTCCACCAGATAGGGCTGGTAGAGAGTCCCGCCATTGGCAACGGCGGCAACCATGCGCGCGAGTTGCAGCGGCGTCACCAGCAGGTAGCCCTGGCCGATCGACATATTCACGGTATCGCCGACGGTCCAGTTCTCGTGGTAAGTGGCCAGTTTCCACTCGGGGTCGGGCACCAGGCCACTCGACTCGGGCAACGCCTCGAGCCCGGTCTTCTCGCCCAGGCCGAATGCCTTGGCGTAGGTGGGGAGGATGGTGGGATCGGTACCGTCGAGCCGGACGCCCACGTTATAGAAGACGACGTTGCAGGAGGCCGTGAGGCCGTCCTCGAGGGTAATGTCGTTGTGGCCGGTGGTGAGCCAGCAGGCTTTGCGGCTGGCGATGCCGAGCGCGTCCCAGACGCCCGTGCAGTTGAAGGTGGTGTCCGCGGTCATACCACCGGGGCCCAGCGCTGCAGAGATGGTGACGATCTTGAAGGCTGACCCGGCGGGATACTGGCCGAAGACCGCGCGGTTGAGCAGGGGCTGGTTGGCGTCGTAGATCACGGCCTGGCGCCGCCAGTCATCGGAGGGGCGGACGAAGATGTTGTTGTCGAAGCCGGGGCCGCTGGCGAGCGCGCGGATAGCACCGGTGTGGACATCCAGGGCGACGACGGCACCCCGCATGTCGCCAAGGGCCTGCTCTGCCTGGGCCTGCAGATCGCGATCCATGGTGGCGTGGATCGCGCGGCCGCGCTCCGGCGCCCGCTCGGCCAGCCCGCCGAGATAGGTACCCTCGGCCGAGACCAAGTAGAGCTTGACGCCATTCCTGCCGGCCAGGATGGACTCGCCCCAGGCCTCCAGACCGGAGATGCCGACGTACTCGTCGCCACGGTAGCCTCGCTGGCGATAGGCGGTGTAGGTCTCGGCCGGGATCTGCGAGACCCAGCCGACCGCGTGGGCGCCGACGCCGTCGAGCGGGTAGAGCCGGGCCGTGCGCTCGCGGCGCTCGATCCCGGGCAGGGTGAGCGCCTGATCGTAGGCCAGGCTCTCATCGCCGGTGATGTCGCCGATCGCGATGAACCAATCGGCCGGTTGGCCGGCGTAGCGCGCCTGGATATCTGCATAGGTCATGTCCAACACCTTGGAGAGGGTGTCGAGCACCAGGACCTCGTCCTGGATCTGACCGGGGATGACGCCGACCGTCACAATGGTCCCCGGCACGGCGAGCCCCGCGCCTTTGTAGTCGTAGATGTTGGCGCGCGCGGGGATCTGGTACTCCACGACGAAGCGGGTCCCGTTCGCCAGGTCGGGCCAGATGGTACCGCGGTCCCATGCCACCCACCATTGGTCGCCGATGCGCACCATGTTCAGCCGGTTGTTCGCCTGGAGCTCCCCGAAGACACCGGTGGCCCAGACCTCGCGGAAGTCGATCCAGGCGCGGTCGTTATCGATGTTGAGGGTCTGGGGGAGCACCGTGACGGTGATGGTCGTGGTGGCGTCGAGCGCGCTGCTGTAGGTCTGTGCGAAGGCCTCGGCGGTCAGCTCGTTACGCAGGTCGGGGGTGAGCAGGCCGTACATCAGGCCGTAGTCGCCCTGCGCCCAGGCCTCGAGAAAGCTGCGCCCGACGCGCTCGGGGGTCACAACGTCGAGGGTGGGCGTGGCGAGCGGCAGCGGCGTCGCCTCAAGGGGCTGCTGGGGTTGCCCGGAGGGCGAGGAAGAGGCCGGCGGCGCCGCCGAGGGCGATGCGCACCCGGCCACGATGCCGATGAGCAGCGCGACCAGAATGGGCAGGCGAGTGAGGGCAGGGCGGTCCTTGGCACGGCCAAGCGTCGATGACCAGGCGGATCGTCTCATAGCGGTACGCCCTCGTCAGGGTTGGGACAGGAATAGCCGAAGTGCAGACGGCACAGCGCAGGCACATCGACCTCCAGGACGGGGCTGTAGCCGGCGTCTTTGAGCAGCCTCAGAACCCCGTACAGCGGCAAGCCGACCACATTGGTGTAGCACACGTCGAGCCGGGCGACGGGATGGAAGCCGGCGTGCTGGATCGCGTAGGCGCCGGCCTTGTCCAGCGGGTCACCGGTGGCGATGTACGCCTCGATTTCCGCATCCGTGTAGGAGCGCATAGTAACGTGGGTGGTGACGATGCGCGCGGCGATACCCTGGCCCGGCACGGCCAGCGCAATGCCCGTGTGGACCTGGTGTGGCCCATTCCTTAGCTGGCGCAACATATCCCCTGCTTCGTCGGCGTTGGCCGGCTTGCCCAGGGCGCGCCCGGCAAGGTCCACGACGGTGTCGGCCGCGAGGATCCAGGCAGCGGGGTGGACTGGGCGCACGGTCTGGGCCTTGAGCCGCGCCAGACGCGCGGCCATCTGCTGCGGCGGCTCGCCGGGCAGCTGGCGCTCGTCCACCTCGGCGGAGACATAGTCGAATGCGATCCCAAGCCAGCGGAGCATATGCTGGCGACGGGGCGATTGCGAGGCGAGGAGCAGTGGCTTGGGTGTCATCGGCACCTATGTGTTGATATGGGTCGGTCCTTGCCAATATGGGTGAATCACAGCCCGGCCTGCGGCGCCGGACAGCGGTATTATACCCAGATCCAGAGGCGGGGGAAGCGCGATCGGGCGAATGTGGGGTGATGCGGAGGGCGACGGTCGCGCTTGGGCGGAACACGAGCAGTGTAGGGTGTGGGCCGGTCTGCTAGCCAGGAGAGTTGGATGGTACTAATTTCCTATTGCGGGTCAGTATGAGTTTGGATAGAATATAGTCACGTTCAGGGATGAAACCAGTTCACTCTAATAGGGAGGTGTGCGATGTTGTATCTGCCGCGTGAGGAAGGCCAGGGCTTGGTTGAGTACGCCCTCATCTTGGTGCTGATTGCCGTCGTCGTGATCGTGATCCTGACATTGCTCGGTACCCGGGTGAGCGGGATCTTCAGCCGGATCTCAAGCTCAATGGCCATCAGCTAGCCGAAGCGAGCTTCCGGTCTGTACCGATACTTCCGTCGCATGAGGCCCCGCAATCAGGCGGGGCCTCTGCCTTTTTCTGCAGATTGACTTGGGAGAGTGAAACTGGCTTTTGATGACCGATCAGCACGATACACAGCTTCCTTGGGCGCGAAAAGTTGGGGCTCTCTTGTCGGTGAACGCTTGGAATATGCGATCCCACCGTTGGCACATACAGCTGGGTCCTGACCTTCTTGCACGCTTCGCGATGGTCGCTGTCACCATGGCTGTGGCGATGTACGTGGCCTGGATGGCGCTGGATCAGCCCTTTCCGGGGATTGACGACGCCAACATATTCCTGCGCTATGGAAACAACGTGGTGGAAGGCGCGGGCATCGTGTATAACCGCGGCGGAGAGCGCGTCGAGGGATACTCGTCGGTTCTCTGGATGATTGTGGTCACGGCAGCTGTAGCCGTCGCGCATCAGCCTGAATGGCTTCTCCTCTCCGTTAGCGTCGCCCTAGTGTCCGCCGCTCTGGTCTATCTATGGCGGTTCGTGGACCGGGGTCAGCGGATATCTTGGTCAGGGATTCTCCTGCTGGCGTGGGTCATCGGGTCTCCAGGCTTCGTGATCTGGAACAGCCTGACCCTGATGGATACTGCTCTGTGGACGAGCCTCCTCACCGTTACCACGGTGGCTCTTCTCTCCCAAGCGCCAGACGCCGTTCTCTGTGTCTTCGTCTGTCTCCTACCGCTGGCACGGCCGGAGGGCATGGCGTGGTCGGTTATGTTCGTGCTGCTCGCGTTCCTGCAAAGCGCTGCTCAACGGGGTCTGGGCCCGGCGTGGCGCAGGATCTGCCCCTTGCTGTTGGCCTTTGGCGGTGTGATGGTCGCCCTGACAGCATTCCGAATGCTGTACTTCGGGTATCCACTTCCGAACACCTACTATGCCAAGGTGTCGCCGGACCTGCTGTACAATCTGAGATGGGGCGCGATCTACCTGATGGGCTTCCTGCTATTCAACAAACATGCGGTCCTGGCGATTGCCCCGCTTATCGCCGGCATTCTACTCAACCTGCGCTGGCTGCTTGATCGCATTGCCCGCCCTGGTCTGCGCGGCCACGACGAGGCACGACTTCAGTATCTCCTTGCATCGCCCATCGGCCTGACCGGCCTGTTGCTCCCGATGTTGACAGGCGGAGACCACTTCGCCTTGTTCAGGTTCTACCAGCCCATCTGGGCTGTGCTGGCCCTTCCGGCTCTGAGCCTGCTCGTCCGCCTGAGGGCCGAAATCGAGGCTGCCATACCAAAGGGTGTTCGAGCTGGTGTAGCTGTTGTCAGTGCTGTGACGCTGCTGGTCTTCCCGTACATCGATGCAGGCAACCGGGGACAGGTATCCAAGCTGTGGGTGGATTTCGAACTGGCCGCCGAGGGACGGGAACTGGGCAGGCGACTCAATGCCATGTTCGGGGAGGCGCTGCCGTCGGTTGGCGTGATCGCTGCCGGAGGCGTCGCCTATACCTACCGGGGCGAGGTTGTTGACCTCATGGGGCTGAACAATGTTGCGATGGGACATTCGACTGGGAATCGCTATGGTCTGAAGAACCACGCTGCCTTCAGCCTTGATGTCCTCTTGGCCCGAAAGCCGGATCTCATTGTACATGGGTGGGACTCGAACCTGAACGACTGGATGTGCGACGAGCGTTTCCTGCAGAGCTACCGTTTCGTCGACATTTCGGATGGACGGTATCACATTCAGTCATATGCTGAGGACGACTATGTATCTGTCCTGCTTGCGCGGGGCTATCGTGTTACCACACCAGCGGGCGGCATGGTCTGCGAAGGCATGTGACGGTGTAGTCGGCGGGGGTAGAATCAGTCGGGACACGGTGAGTTTCTGGCTGCGGCTGGAACGCACTCTGGGGTCAGGTTCGTGTCTCCGGTCCAGCTTCCAGGAGATCACGACGCGAACGACCTAGGGCATCAGCGGTGCTCGTGTGCCGTACGATCCGCGAACGTGATGGAGGTGGATATCACATGATCGAGAGCGGTTGGCGGCGAGATCAGGGCACTGAGGCCCCGACGACTGAGAGAGACTCGCATGTCGTAAGCATCATCATCCCCGCGTATAATGAGGAGGCGACACTGGCAGCGGTGATCGAGCGGATTCACCGTGTGGACACTGCTCCCTACAGAAAAGAGATCATTGTTTGCGACGATGGATCCACCGACGGTACTGCCTCCGTTCTTGCACAGCTTGGGGAGCACCTGGATGTGAGGACCTACGTATCGCCTATCAACCTGGGCAAGGGTGCCGCCGTGCGCATGGGTGTGAAGTTGGCGTCTGGCGGCATTTTGCTCATCCAGGATGCCGACTTGGAGCTCGATCCGGGCGACTACCCGGCATTACTCGAGCCGTTTGCAGATCCGAAGACCACGGTTGTGTATGGCTCGCGCTTCCTTGGCCGTGTGGCGCATATACCGCGGCGTAGCCGCTGGGCCAACCGGTTTCTGACGGCGCTCACCAACGTGCTCTTTGGCGGTCATCTGACCGATATGGAGACAGCCTACAAGGTCTTTCGGCGTGAGGCCATCGAGGGCTTGCGACTGCGATGTGTGCGTTTCGATATCGAGCCCGAGCTCACCGCGCGCTTTCTGCGCTTCGGTCACGAGATTCGTGAGGTTCCTGTGCGTTACGATCCTCGGACCGTTGATGAGGGCAAGAAAATCAGTCTGGCTGATGGATTTGACGCGGTCTACACGTTGATTCGTTGCAGGCTGCTTCCCTAGATATTCGCCGCGTTACGTTCTCGTGGACCGCGGCCGATAGTCATTGGCAAACATGATGAAATCAGCCAGCAGGCTCGGCCACCATCCCGCCGATCGAGGTCTGGGATGCTCAACGCTTACCCGGGTGGTATGCCCATGGTCAGCGATCTGAGGGGCTCTCGCATCACGTTGGACCACGTGTGGAGGGCATTGCCCATCCTGCTGAGCTTCTCTATGCTTTGCCTAGCTCCACTTCGAGAAGGTGACCTCTGGTGGCACCTTAGTGTGGGGGAATCGATCTTCAGAAGGCAAGCGCTCCCGGCCGTCGATGAATGGACTGTGGGAGGAGCGGGGCGCCCATCCAATGCGGAGCATAGCTGGCTTAGCGATGTCGTTCTGTACACGCTCGAGACGCTAGGTGGCCTGGCGGCGCTGGTCACCCTCCAGGCCGTCGTTGGGACAGCCACAATCGGGTTATGTGTATATCTGGGCTATCGCGCAGGGAGATCTGCCCAGCTAACATCAGTACTGAGCCTGGGCGGCTTCCTCGCCCTCTATCCCTTCAGCACCACGCGTCCACAGATCTTCTCATTCCTGTTGTTCGCGCTTGTTCAGGTCGTGCTTCTGGAAGCGTATGCCGGCCGTCCGCAGTGGCTCTGGCTGTTGCCCGTGGCGATGGCCTTGTGGGTGAATTTGCACGGCGGTTGGGTCATGGGCTGTGTGCTGGTGTGCACATTCACCCTGGGCTGGGTTGTCGAGGCGCTCTCTGGACGCCGCACGTGGCGATCGCTTCGTCCGCTGTGGATCTGGACAGCTGCGACGATGGCGGCGACGAGCATCAACCCTCAAGGCCTCCGTGTCTATCGCTACTTGGTGGTGATGGGACAGAGCCCCATAAGCCAGCGATTCGTGTCGGAATGGCAACCGCCCGCGCTGAGTCAGGCCTTCACGTGGCCTTTCTGGGGGTTGGTGCTGACCGCACTGGCCTTGGTTGTCCTGAGCCGTCCAAGAGATTGGGATGTGCCCTTGCTGGTCGCTCTGCCTTTCACAGCCCTCGCCTTGCGTTACGTGC
>Ga0123333_10004806_pt1 | contig 12488 bp, 13 predicted proteins | sample BioC12SIPDNA_3_FD_89957 | JGI IMG/M metagenome (GOLD analysis project Ga0123333, IMG submission 89957) | Anaerobic biogas reactor microbial communites from Washington, USA - Biogas_R2_B C12 SIP DNA | ecosystem: Engineered > Bioreactor > Anaerobic > Unclassified | place: Washington, USA...
GCCCCGTCGCAGACCGTCACCACCAGGTCGAAACGCTCTTCCTCGAACTCCCGCAGGTGCTTTGAACGGTGTCCAGATATGTCCAGTCCAATCTCGGCCATGGCCGCGATGGCCAGAGGGTGCACGGACGAGGGGGCGGTCCCTGCGCTGAAGGCCTGAACCCTGCCCGGAAACAGTGCGTTCACCAGGCCCTCGGCCATCTGGCTGCGCGCGGAGTTGTGGGTGCATATGAAAAGCACTTTGTAGGTCATCCGATCACTCGCTTGCAGGGTCTATGCAGAGCAAAGTATTTCAATATATTTTGAATTACTCGCTGTCAGAGACAGGTGCCCACCTTGAACGAGCCCCCCGCCAAGCTTTCCTTTCTCAACCGATACCTCACCCTCTGGATCTTCGCCGCCATGGCCCTGGGGGTGGCGTTCGGCACCGTTATACCCGGGGTCGCCGAGGCTCTGGACTCCCTCAGCTTGGGAACCACCTCCGTCCCCATCGCCATAGGTCTCATCCTGATGATGTATCCACCGCTGGCCAAGGTGCGCTACGAGGACCTTCCGAGCATGGGGCGTCGACCGGAGACCAGGCGCATGTTCGCCACATCCCTGTTCTTGAACTTCCTGGTGGGGCCCATGCTGATGTTCGTTTTAGCATGGATATTCCTGCCGGACATCCCCGAGTATCGGGTGGGCCTCATCCTGACCGGCATCGCCCGTTGCATCGCCATGGTACTGGTGTGGAACCAGCTGGCCAAGGGCGACACCGAGTTCGCCGCAGTACTGGTGGCCTTAAACTCGCTGTTCCAGATCGCTCTTTACGCCTTCTACGCATACTTCCTGGCCTTCGTGCTCTCCGAGGTCCTGGTCCCAGGGTCCGGGGTAGCGGTGGAGATAACAGTGGTCGAGGTGGCGATCACTGTGCTGATCTACCTGGGCATACCCTTCTTCGGAGGTATGCTCACCAGGCGTCTGCTTCGCCCGAGCAAGGGGGCGGATTGGTACGATCAAAGGTTCATGCCGGTTATGGGCAAGGTCTCCCTAATGGCCCTTCTCTTCACCATCGTGGTGATGTTCTCCTTGAAGGGGGAATACATCGTTCAGCTTCCGTTCGACGTGGTGCGCATAGCCATCCCGTTAATGGCATACTTCCTGCTGATGTTCCTGGTATCCTTCTACCTGTCCATCAGACTTCGCTTCGACTATGCGCATGCGGCCGCACAGTCCTTCACCGCCTCCTCCAACAACTTCGAGCTGGCCATCGCTGTGGCCATAGGCGTGTTCGGCATCGGTTCGGGGGTGGCCTTCGCGGCGGTGGTCGGTCCGCTGGTCGAGGTCCCCGTGCTCATTGGCTTGGTGAACCTATCGCTTTGGTTCAAGCAACGTTACTTCGATCATGATGGCAAGGTAAAGAAAAAAGAGAAAGGAAAAGGAAAAGGAAAAAAGGAGTTTTAAGGGCTTTTAGCCCTTTACGGCCTTGACGATGGCGGCCAGGTTGTCGTCGGCTATGAGGGCGGACAGCCCGCATCCCGGGGACACCACATCGAAGCCAGCAGCCACGCAGCGCTTGGCATGGGCCATGCAGTCCGCGGGGGTTCCCTGCAGCAGCGGGTTGACCACACCGACGTTACCGATCAGGGCGGCGCGCTTGTTGACGATCTTGACGCCCTCTTCCGGAACGACCTTCTCCTCGATGGACAGGGCCTTGCATCCGGTCTTGATCATGTTGTCCAGGATGTCGGTGGTGTTGCCGCAGATGTGAAGTACACCGGTGGCGCCCTTTATCGGGGCCAGCGACTCGGCCAGGTAGGCACCCGCGTACTCGTTGAACATGTCCGGGGACAGCAGGTCGGTGCTGGCGGACGGCTCGGACATCTGAACCACGTCGGCTCCGGCGTCGGCCAGGGCCTGGCTGTATCCCTTGCATATCACGTTGGCGGCCTTGGTCCACTTGTGCACCAGGTCCGGGTCCACCATGATGTACAGCACGAGGTTCTCGGTGCTGACCAGGTGACCGGCCAGGGTGAACGGTCCGGTGTTGCCGGCGATGACCGGGTACTCGGCGCCGAACTGGGCCTTCATCTTCTTTATGGCCTCCTGGCAGATGGCCGCGCGGCCGCTCTTCAGGAACTCGTCGACCGGCATCAGGGCGGGGTCGTCCTCAAGGGCGAAGGGGTGTCCCTTCACCATCGGGGTCCTGTCCTTCCTCCCCTGCTCGACGGTGGTGACCTTCAGGCTGTCGATCTCGGCGGTCAGGCAGAACGGGGCCCTGACGGCCTCGAACCCGAACACCTTGGCCTGTCCAGATCCCAACTTGACCATCTTGTCGACGTCGTAGTGGGCTTCCGGCCAGGAAACGCCTAGCTTGTCCATCTGTCCTATGGTTGCGCTCTGGGTGAAGACCGCGACCGGAGGCCGGTCGTGCTGCTTGCCCTTCAACGCATCCAATACTCTGTCCCTTGGAGTCAACTTTTCAGACAATTTTATTCCCCCTATAATCCAGTAGGATTCTGACCTGTCCCGAGTATCATTTTTACCGTACATTAATCTATCGGGATGCTGGTGAAAAGAACCATCCTTTAACAAGGGTTAAAAACTGACATCTGGCTAAAACTGAAGGCCACGAAACGATTGTAAAATTATTAACAAATGTTCAACCAATGGGCTCAGAGTTCTCCGGTCCTTGCCACGGCCTCCCGCAGGGCGATTATGTTGTCGATGGGGGTCTTGAAGGGCATCTCGCAGCCAGGGGCGAACATGAACCCCTTCCCGTCCCCCCAATCGCGGCGTGCGGCCTCCACCTCGCCGGCCACCTGGGCCGGGGTGCCCTTGAACAGCAGGAACATCTGGTCAATGCCGCCGATCATGACCGTCCTGCCCTTGAACATGCCATAGACCTCGGCCCTCTTATCGGGCTTGGGGGTGAGGTGCACCGCAGAAGGCCTCAGGGGCAGGTATCCCTCGATGAACGGATCGTTGGCGCAGTTGTGGACGATGGTTCGCAATCCCTTGGAATGGAACGACGACATCATGGTGCCCAGGGTGCCCAGGTCGAACCTCTCCAGCCCCTCGCGGGAGTTCACGTCCAGGCTGCAGGTGCCGTCCTCTATGAAGACGTAGCCGACCCCCATGCCCGCCAGGTGCTCCCCATAGGCCTTACATGATTCCAGCATCACATCCATGAGCTGTTGGGCCAGGTCCGGCTCGGCGAAGGTGGCCATTAGCAGGGCCTCGTAGCCCATGACCTCCCCGGCCATCATCATCGGGCCGTTGATGCAGCCCAGGACCGCCACCTCGTGCCCCACCCGCTTCTGCATGATGCCCGCGGCCCTCAAGGGCACCGACCAGAACTCGTCCCGAAGGGGGTCGACCGGCCTCACGCGGTCCAGCTCGCTCAGGGAGGAGATGGCGTAACCATCCGAGCGGGGATAATAGTCCCTCTCGGGCCACTTCCAACGGGTGCCATGGGCGTGGGCCTCCACCAGGATGTCCCCCCAGCCGGCCATGACGTTATCGAAACCGGTTATCCGCTGGGCCATGATGCAGATGCGGGCGAATGATTCCGGATCATGGAAGCCGTCGCGGATGGTCATGCCCAGGGCGGGAAGCACGCTCCGGTTCGCGCCGAAATGCTGGTACATTATCGGCGGACGGTCCACATGTTCGAACTCGAAGGTGGCGTCGAACCTCTCCCGGGGCAACATATTCCCTGAAGGGAGATGCTGGGTAAAAGGCTTTACCGCCTCAATCCTTTATGCGCTTCTCCTTCTCGTAGAAGTCGTTGATTACCTCGTAATCGATAGAGCGCTGGGCCATGAAGCCCTTGGTGACGTTCAGGGATGTCTCCCGGACCTGGGGGTCCCACATGCCGTGCACAATGACGTGCACAATGAGCTCGCCGCGCATCATCTTGGTGCCGTCGAAGCGCACCTGCACCGTCGGGGGGATATCCACATCTATGAGGCTGACGCTGATGGTCGAACCTCCCTCCGCGGTGAGGAACGACTTGATATGCCCTATCATGTCCGCGCCCTGCCTGAAGCATTCCTCGGTTATGTCGTCCAGCAGGTCCAGCACCATCCTCTCGGACTGCTCGGCATCCAATGGGTCCTTGATGTATAGGCGGAGCCACATGGAGAACTTTCCCAGCTCATCCGAGGCCCGGTGGGTCAGAAGCTGTCTTTCCTTGAGGTCCATCCTGTCACTCCCCATACTTCTTGTCGAAGCGGTCCTCGGCGTCGGAGAGGTCGTACGTAACGACCTTGCCGTGGACCATGAGGTCGGCGATATCCTTCACTCCCTGCCTGGTGCGCGCCGAGCCGTAGAACAGCTGCACCTCCGGGTTCATGCCCCGCACCATGTCCGTGACCAACCTGAGGCGGTCCTCGTTCACCGCGTCCACCTTGTTGATGAGCACCGCGTCGGCCTCAATGATCTGGGTCTCCACCAGCCGGCGGACGTTGTTCATGAGCTTGTCGATGCGCATGGCATCCACGAAGGTGACGATCGGGGACTGCTCCAGCACCTTGGGCATCCTCTTAACCGTCTCCGCCGCGGCCTGCTTGAGGCCCAGGGGTATGGCCACCCCGGTGGGCTCCACCAGGATGACGTCCGGCTTGTAGCTCATGTAGATGTTGGTCACCGTGGTGGTGAGGGTGCCCTGCACCTCGCAGCATATGCATCCCCCGGCGATCTCCCGGGTGTTAATCCCGTGCACCTCCATACACTTGCGGTCTACGTTGATGTGGCCTACGTCGTTGACGATGGTGGCCACCTTGAGCCCCCGGGAGTTCAGCTCCTTGGCCACCTCTATGAGGAAGGTGGTCTTGCCGCTCCCCAAGAATCCTGTCACTTGGGCTATCCTCATGCCATCACACTAGCGCCGTTAAGCGACTTCCGACTATAATTCCGTTGTCCCGGAAGCGCCCCGGAAATCCCCCTGATCGCGGGGCACTGGTGGGTGCTTTCGAAGGTATGAACTTCCGGGGACAGTATTATAAATGGAAAGGAAGCATTCTCCCTCCGAGGTTAACCATGGCATTGGGAGTTGCGCTGGACCTGGGAACGAGCGGCTACCGGGGACACCTGGTCGATTTGGACAAGAAGGGAAAGATCCTGGCTACGGCCATCACCATGAGGCACCCCCTGCCGGGGGCCAACATCATGGACCATCTGCACTTCTGGATGGAGAACGGTCCCGAGGTAGGCCATCGCATCGTCATCGAGACCGTGGACAAGCTCATCGCCACCTTGGGCGCCAAGCCCGAGGAGATCTCCAGGGTGTCCGTGTGCGGGAACCCGGCCCAGATGTCCATGTTCGAGAAGATCGAGATCCGCGACCTGGCCTTCGCAGGGCAGTCCATACTGAAGAGGCTGAACGTCAAGGTCCCGGAGAGGAAGGCGCATTCGATAAAGGCCGATGAGCTGGGCATGAGCTCTGTGCGCCGCACCGCCGAGGTGCGCATACCCCCCTCCATCCGCCACGAGATCGGGGCGGACGCCCTGGCCATGATCATGAAGACCGGGCTGATGGACAAGAAGGAGACCTGCATGGTCACCGACTACGGCACGAATGCCGAGATGGGGCTGTTCTACAAGGGCGAGCTCTACACCGGATCGGCCGCGGCCGGGCCGGCCATGGAGGGCCAGTCCATCGACTTCGGCATGCTGGCCGCACCCCAGGCCATTTCCGATATCATCCTGGGTGAGAACGGGAGATGGTACAACGTGGTGCTGAACGAGAAGCTTCACCCCACCAGGTCCGCGCTGGTGGACCCCCGCACCGGGGAGGAGCAGCGCCTGGACGGGGTCGTGGCCAGGGGAATAACCGGAACCGGCACCGTGGCGGCCATGGCCATAGGTCTGGAGACCGGGGTCATCAAGCTGCCCTACGTGGACACCCCGGACCGGAAGATACACATGACCAACGGCATCTACTTCGGCGAGGAGGACGTTCGTGAGGCGGGCAAGGCCACCGGGGCCATACGCGCCGGCCATCGCACCCTCATCGAAGAGGTGGGCGTGGATGACGACGAGATCAAGACCATGTACATGGCCGGGGCCTCCGGAACCTACGTGGACCCCATAAAGGCCCAGACCGTGGGTCTGATCCCCCGTGTGCTGGATAAGACCGTGCAGGCCGGGAACACCTCCCTGATGATGTCCTACGACATCCTGGTGGACGACGACGGCCTGGACAAGATGCAGGACGTGGCCAACGCCATATCCAGCAAGCACATCATGTTCGCCACCAGCAAGGTGTTCGAGGACATATACGTCAACGAGATCGCCTACTGGACCGAGGGCATGACCATGGACATGTACAACGAGATGGTCAAGCATGCCGGCCTGCGCCCCCTCCCGGACATCAAGCGCCCCAAGGAGACCATCCGCCTGGTGCTCTCGGATATACCCATCATCGGCGCCGGCGGCCTGAGGACCCTGGACGACGTGGGGGTGTACCTGGAAGGTTCCTTCGAGGGCTGCATCGGCTGCAAGAAGTGCCAGAAGGAGTGCCCCGAGTGCGCCCTGCAGGTGTCCTCCATAGGCAACAAGAAGTTCCTGATCCGGGTGAACACCGAGCACTGCCTGGGCACGGCATGCAAGAACTGCCAGGCCGTCTGCCCGGAGAACGTCTACGACTTCAGCGCCCTGAAGATCGTGAAGAAGGGGACGAGTGCTTAAGTGCGCATCACCTGCGTGGTCGACAACAACACCGGGAGCCCCGATCCGGCACGCGCGGTGCATAAGGCCAGGGGCAGCCTGCTCTCCGAGCACGGCCTCTCGCTGCTGATCGAGACCGACGCGGGTAGGAAGGTGCTGCTGGACACCGGATCCACAGAGAGGGCCTTCGCCAACAACCTCCAATGCCTTGGCCTGAAGCCCTCCGATATGGACGCGGTGTTCATATCCCACGGGCACTACGACCACCTGGGGGCTCTGCCCCTGCTCATCAGGGAGGGCGTCACCTGCCACACCCACCCGCTCACCTTCAAGGGGGACCGATACCACAGTTCGTCCGGCCACCTCCGGTTCATCGGGGCCTCCAAGGAGCTGCTCAGGATGCTGGAGGATCACCCCCCCATTTGCAGTTCCCAGCCTCATGAGCTGGTCCCGGGGGTGCGCACCACCGGGGAGGTGCTGCGCAGCACCAGCTTCGAGGTCCCGCAGCATTTCGTCATCGAGCGCGACGGGAAGGCCTCGCCGGACCTTATCATGGAGGAACAGGGGTTGTGCGTGTCCACCGCCCAAGGCACTGCGGTGCTGACCGGCTGCGGACACGCCGGGATCGTGAACATCGTATCGCAGGTCCGGTCGCAGGGCGATGAGGCCATACGCATGGTGATGGGCGGCTTCCATCTCATGGGGTCTTCCCCGGAGGTGCTGCAGAGGACCGTGGAGGGCCTGCACCGGCTGGGCGTGGAGAACGTCGCGCCCATGCACTGCACGGGCTTCCCGGCCACCAAGCTGTTCGCGGACAGCTTCCCCGGCTTTGTCTACTTCGGCACCGGCTGCTACATTGACCTCTAAAGGTCCCGAACGGACTGCTCCATCATCATGTCCGCGAAGGCGGCCACCGGCATGGCCCTCTTCGCGTACTCCATCGGGCCGTACACCACGTAATCGGCCCCGGCCATGATGCTCAGGGCCACCGCCGAGCTGTCCACGTGCCTCCTGGCCTCCCTGGGGTCCTCCAGCCCTCCAAGGTCCAGGCATTCCACGGCGTTGTGCAATGCGCATCCGGTCGGGTATCCCCACTTGGCCTTGGCCACCAGGATGGCCCGTAGCGCCGCCCCCGCGCTCATCTCCGGGGAGGTGACCGCGGTATCCAGCAGGATGTTACTGATGCCCAGCTCTTCGGCGGTGGCAACCAGCCCCTGGGGTATCAGGTCGTCCCCGCTGTCCAGCATGTAGATGCGACCCTTCACGTCGTCCCCCCGTGGGTTGAAGGCCAGCACCACCGCGTTGACCGGGGGGCGTTCCCGCAGCGCTTCCATCTCCCGGTCGGCGAGGCCGGCGTTGACGGTGTTGTAGACCAGCCGGTCCCGCAGGCCCATCTCCTCCGCGTGCTTCAGGAAGGACAGGCGCACCTCCGAGCTGCCGGAATCGGCGAATAGGGGCCCGGGCACCCGGTCGGCCACTTCCTCCAGGTAGGCGCGCGCGGCCTTCCCGCTCTCGGCGTATATCATCAGCCCGGTGGGACAGCCGCAGCCCTGCGTGGTCCGCAGGTACGCATCCAGCCGTTCCCGCAGCCTCTCCCGGTCGATCCTTCCCTCCCGAGGGTCAAGGACCACCGTGTGCCGGGGATAGAAGACCGAACCTATCATCATGGTCCGGCGCCTGCCCGGCTGTCCGCCCACGCTCATCCCGCCAATGCTGATATGCCTCTGGTCCGTCTGGAACTTGAACATGTCACACCCCCATTAGATAAGAACGCAGGCGCAGGGCCAGTTCCACGGAGGGAACGCTGATCACCCGCCCTTGTAGCGGCTCCAGCACCACCCCGAACTCCTCGGACACCATCACCAGGCCCATGCCGGTGTTCAGCCCGTCGGAGGGCAGCCTGAGCATGGGGGTGATGAAGTCGTCCGAGGCCAGGTGCAGCTGCTTGGCTATGTTCGCCCCCTCCCCGGACAGGGCCTTCGAGGTCACCATCATGGCGCCGCCGGGGAACGGCTCGAACGACATGGCGTGGATCCGCCGCAGCTCCTGGACCAGCCTTTCCCTGCTGCCATCCTCGAACTCGTAGATGGGGTCATAGGCCTGCAGCTCCTGGGCCGGGGTTTCGTCCATGATGTCCACCACCTCCACCTGCCGCCGGAACCTCTCCACCGCCTCCAACGGCAGGTCGCAGAGGAAGGGGATGGCCGAGGAGGTGCCCACGATGCGCTTCCTCTCATCCACCCCGTTCTTCATCAAGGCCCTTATGGCCTCCCCCGGGAAGTGGCCGAATTCCTCCTTACCGCAGAGCACCAGAACCCTGATCCCGGGGTTGGAGATGACGTTGACGATGACCTTCTCCAGCCCTATGTTCTCGGTCTTTAGGATGCCCTTTATACAGAACAGCTCTCCGGGTACCTCCACCGCTCCGCGGCCGACTATGAGCACGGCCACGGCCGAAGCTTCGTTCCCCAATGTATAATCACCGCTGGCCAATGGCCAGGTTCCATTTCCGACCGAATCCATTCCCCCTCCTGCATTCAATTTCAACAATATATAAAACATCCCTGGCCAGCTATCCGCCGTTAAGGTCATCATGCGGCCAACCGTCAATTTCGGCGCTATGGGGACAATGCCTAAATACCGAGGCTCTGGTAATACGCGGCAGGAAGGGATGTAAAATGGGAGTATCTATAGCCGTATGCGAGCTTGACAGCGACAGCGCCTTGTGCAAGGTGGGCAAGACCACCCTGCTGAAGGTCAACCTCAGGGACGTCACCGGGTTCGAGGACCTGGCGGAGTTCGATCTGGTGGTACCCATATCCCAGGCCAAGCTGGTCCTGGGGGCGGACTGGGAGGCGTTCCTGAAGCGCAACCGGTTGGACCCCGAGATGGAGACCCTGTACCTGGACAAGGTCAAGAACGAGGCGGACAGGCAGCTGCTCACCGCGGAGAGCCAGAAGCTCTACACCGGGTGGGTCTCCCTGGACAAGGTTCCGGCGGAGCGCAAGGCCGCGCTGATGGAGAAGGCCGGAGCGGACGACAGGCTGACCGGCTGGGACATGCTCTCCTTCGACGAGATGGGGGCCACCTGCGGCAAGTGCCCGCTCTCCTGGGACGAGGGCCGGGGCTGCATGGGCACCTTCGGTCCTGAGAACAGCGCGCTGCCCGGCATCGCCCAGAAGCACGGGTGCGTCATAGTGGCCAGCGTCCCCTCCTCCGTCCAGAGCAGGAGGCTTTTCACAGTGGAGGACGCCTCCAAGCTCCTGGAGGAGGTCAGGCTCCTGCGCGAGAAGCTTCCGGACGAGGGTAAGGTCATGGTCCGCCGGTACTCGGGCGTGCTTGACCGCCTGGAGAAGATGGGGAACGTCTGCGTCACCTACGGGACCCGCTTCTACTTCCTCTGAGGCCGCAAGGCCCCACCGAAACCCTTTTCTTACTTTTACGTCCATAGTCGCGACGGGTTCCCGATGAGCGACAAGGATTCCAAGCTTAATTGCGTGGGCTGCGACACCGGTCTCTCCTTCAGCGAGGGCGAGAAGCTCTTGGTCAACGGCCAGCTGGTGGAGCTCAGCGGCCTAGAGGAGCTGATGGAGCAGGTCAGGAGGATGAAGCTGGCCCAGCGGAAGCAGGTGGCCGACGAGCTTCTGGCCATGGCCAAGGCCCGGAACGAGATCCCCCCGGAGGCCGAACGCCAGTACCGCGACGCCCTCATGGACGAGTACGACCGCCGCTACCTGTCCATCATGTGATCAGGTGACCCTCAGGTTCAGGTTGAGGCTCTGGACCTCGTTCTCGACCGCTCCGATGATCCGGTCCTCAGCGGAGGTACCGGTGTAATCGAGCAGGTGGGAGGGGGAGAAGGGCAGCGAGGGCGATTCGTCCTTGTAAAGCAGGAACCAGAGCTTGAACTCCCCTTCCACGCTCACATTGAAGTCGTAAGGCAGCTCCCACTGCGGCCGCCACTCGCCCTCCAGGTCCACGTCGGTGTGGTCCAGGGTGACGGTGAAGGCGTCGAAGTAGAGCATCTGGTGCACCTGTGTGACATTGTCCACGAAGCTCATGTTCACCAGCCAGAGCTCCACGGTGTACTCCACAGTGCGATGTTCATGATTGGCGATGCCGATGATCACCGAGGCCTCCTCCCCCACGGTCAGGTTCCGGGGGTACCCGGTGGCGTTCCCTCCCGGCCCCAATATGTAGAACTCGGTGAAGCTCTCCCCTTGCCGGGGGACGGCCACCACGTACACCAGAGCTATGACGGAGGAAAGGATGGATATGACCAGGATAACGGTGAGCACGCGATCCAGCCCCTTCTCCGCCCTGAACTGGGCCAGGTACCTGTCCCAGGTGGCCTGGGGGTCGAAGGGCAGGTAGGGTGCCTCGGCCAGCTCCCTTCGGTACAGGCCGCCGGCGCTCAGTGCGACGTTCAAGGCGGCCAGGGAGAACAGTATGGGCGCCAGGCGTATCCCGAACGGGGTGTAGTTCAGCCCGAATCCCACCAGTGGGGATATGGCGATGCTCAGTCCGAAGGAGAGCGCCACCCGTTCGATGATCTCCAGGTCCTTGGCTTCGGGGAACAGCACGGACAGCGCCGCGTATCCCGGGAAGAAAAGTATGAAGGGCAGCCCCACCACCACCCGGACCACGCTTTCCGGAAGGGCGTAGATCACCAGGATCAGCAGGAGGGACATGATGATTATCGTCCAAAGGTCCCAATCCCGCCTGGGCCGAAGCTTCATGAGCATCATGGAGTTCATCAGGGTATTTATCGGTTTTCGACCTCCTCCCCCTTCCTGACCATTTATTAATAATTCGAGCATCATTCCCGCAAGCACATGGCGCTCTGCGAGCTGTTCGACCTCGAGGAGATAGAGCTGTTGGAAAGCTCCTTCGAAGACCTCACCAACGAATCCCTGCTGGTCCATATGCTGAGGGGCTCCAACGAGGTTCGGCTGCTCATAGACCATGACGAGATACCCCTGGCCATGGCCAGGGAGGACCACGGCTGGAAGGCGGTCAGCTTCCTGTGGAAGGAGCCCTCCGAGGAGCTCATCGAGGTCATCCCCGGGCTGGACATCAAGGTCTTCACCTGCGACGCCGAGACCTATCGCGAGGCGGTCTGCGATCACTTCAGCCGCAGGCTGCTGGCCGAGGTAGAGCCGGCCATGGAGGACCTGCCCGAGGACCGGGTCAAGAAGGTCTCCGACCTGGTCTGGAAGGAGTGGAACTTCAGACCCGGCGACCTGTGCTACGACTGCTGCTGCGGGAGCGGGGCGGGCAGCATGGCCCTCTCCAAGGTCGGCATGCGCTCCTTCGCCTTCGACCTGGACAGGGGGCTTCTCAGCCGCGGACTGGCCTCCGGGAGGCTGCAGACCTACAGCACCGCGCATCTGGACGCCACCAAGGTCTCGCAGTACCTCCGGAGGGCGCCGTACGCCCTGATGCTCATGGCCGGTGACATCAACCCGGTGAACGAATGGCTGTGGAAGAGGATCTTCGAACAGGTGCTGATGCTCGGCGACAAGGTCATGGTCACCGTTGGGAGCGAGGAGGAGGCCCAGAGGCTCAGGGCCTGGGCGGAGGCTGTCGGCCGTCCCTGCCGGGTGTTCGAGAACGAGAGGGATGCCTTCTACGACCGGTGGGTGTGCTCCATCGGTTGACCGTACCAATATTTTATCTAGCTGTCAGGGTCTTTTCTACCAGGTGTTAAATTGACCGACTACGCCAAATGCTCCCAGGTCCTGAAGGAGGTCCTGGAGCTGAAGAGTGAGCCGGTGGCGGTCACCTTGGTCAAGAAGGGCCAATCCCTTCCCGAGGGCTATCAGGTCCCGGAGA
>Ga0123333_10004808_pt1 | contig 12483 bp, 9 predicted proteins | sample BioC12SIPDNA_3_FD_89957 | JGI IMG/M metagenome (GOLD analysis project Ga0123333, IMG submission 89957) | Anaerobic biogas reactor microbial communites from Washington, USA - Biogas_R2_B C12 SIP DNA | ecosystem: Engineered > Bioreactor > Anaerobic > Unclassified | place: Washington, USA...
ATCGGGCTTTATGGCGCACCCAGCCTCGAGATTCACCGCCAGCCCCAACGCCGCGGCGGCATCTACAACGGGCTGTTCACCGAAGAATTCTGCTGGCCCTGCATCACAAAACTCCAAAGCTGGGACAAGGGCCAGGTCATCCTCGACGTCGGCTACGCTGCCGCCAGCATGATGGACGCCGGGGCGGTAACGCGGATGCACCAGAGCGTGCAAGCCCAGCATGACGGCGATATTCGCACCGTAACGCTGGTGGGCGCTGACGGCAGGGGGTATCGGTTCGTTGCGAACCTTGGCTCGATGGCCGCCCGCGAGCTTCAACCCGGCGAGGCAGTCTTGAGCGTGCTTGACGACAAGGGCGAACAGACGCTTGGCCGGGTCGCGCCGGCTGCTGTTGCGTTTTAGCGGATATGTCTCGCGCAGGCGATCGAAGCTTTTGCCTTTTGGGGCTGTTGTTCGTATAAAGCCTCGTAATGATTGACGATGCTGTCATCCTTGGCATTGAATCGAGTTGCGACGAGACCGGCGCCGCTGTCCTCCGCGGCCCCAGGGTTGTTCTGTCAAATGTTGTCGCCACCCAGATTGATATTCACGCCCGCTACGGCGGCGTTGTGCCCGAGATAGCGTCGCGCGCCCATCTGGAGGCGGTGAACGCGGTAATCGACCAGGCGTTGGCGAAGGCCGGGGTAACACCCGCGCAAATCGACGCCGTTGCGGTAGCCAACGAACCGGGGCTGATAGGCTCGTTGCTGGTTGGCCTGATGGCGGCCAAGACCCTCGCCTGGGCGTGGCGAAAGCCGATCATCGGCGTGAACCACGTGTACGCCCACGCATATTCACCGGCGCTGGACGCCGATGAAATCGAATACCCGGCCGTGGCGCTTGTGGCTTCCGGCGGACACACCGCACTGTACGACTGCCGCAGCCCGATGGACCTTCACCTGCTGGGCAAGACGGTTGACGACGCAGCCGGCGAGGCATTCGACAAGGTCGCGTCGATTCTGAAGCTTGGATTCCCCGGCGGGCCGGCCGTGGACAAGGCCGCCCGAAACGCAAACCCCTCAGCCGTCAAATTCCCCCGCACGCTCCTGCACGGGCAGTCGCTGGATTTCTCCTTCAGCGGCCTCAAGACCGCCGTGCTCTACCACCTGCGAGGGACATCGGGCGGAAGAAACGAGCACGAGGTTCGCGCCAAGGACGTTGAAGATTATTCCGCCGCTCAGATCGCCGACATCGCCGCGAGTTTTCAGGCGGCTGTGGTTGACGTGCTGAAAACCAAAATGCGACGGGCCGTCAAGCTTACCGGCGCCAAAACGTTGCTCGTCGGCGGCGGCGTAAGCGCCAACTCGGCACTGCGCAAAGCCCTTGAAATCGAGGCGTCCAAGCTTTCCTGCCGCCTTCGCATGCCCCCGCTCAAATACTGCGTGGACAACGCCGCGATGGTCGCCGGACTGGCGCATCATTACTTCAACAAGGGCATGGTCGCCCAGTTGGAACTAGACGCTCACGCAACCGTCAAGCGATAGCCGCTGGCCCGCAACGGCGGGTGCGTGTAGAATTGCGATATGAACGAGAACTCACTGCGTGAATTGCTCAATTCCATTGCGCAAGGCAAAACGGGCGTCGATGACGCGATAGCCCGCCTGAGGCTGCTTCCTTTCGAGACAACCGGCTTCGCCACGGTGGACCATCATCGCTCGATTCGGTGCGGCTTTCCGGAGGTGATCTACTGCCCCGGCAAGACGCCCGAGCAGGTAGCCGAGATATTCCTTCGCCTGGCTTCGGGCGGCGGCAACGTCCTTGCCACGCGCGCCGGCAAGGCGGCGTTCGAGGCAGTCGCCGCCAAGGTTCCCTCGGCTGAGTTTCACGAACTTGGAAGGGCGATAACATTTCGCGCCGGCCCGCAGCCAAAAGCTCACGGGCACATCGCCATAGTGGCGGCGGGCACAAGCGATCTGCCCATTGCCGAAGAAGCCCGCATAACCGCCGGCATTCTGGATCAGCACGTAACCACTCACTACGACGTTGGCGTCGCGGGGCTTCACCGGCTGCTCGCACATGGAACGGCCCTTCAGGCGGCGAAGGTGATTGTCTGCGTGGCGGGCATGGAAGGCGCTCTGGCCAGCGTTGTGGGCGGGCTGGTTTCGGCGCCGGTGATCGCGGTGCCGACTTCCGTCGGCTACGGCGCGAGTTTCGGCGGCCTCTCGGCGCTGCTGACCATGCTTAACAGCTGCGCCTCGAACGTAAGCGTGGTGAACATCGACAACGGATTCTCAGCGGGCTACATCGCCGCCATGATCAACCGCCAGACGCAGGCGTGATGAAGGAGCGCGCATGAGCAGTTCCTACAAGATGGTCCGTGAAGTCGCTCTGCTGCCCCGCCGCAGCAGAGATGCGCACAAGGGTTCATATGGACACGTTCTTGTTGTCGGCGGCTCGGTCGGCATGATCGGCGCGCCGGCGCTGGCATCCAACGCCGCCCTTCGCGGCGGAGCGGGACTGGTTACGTTCGCCGCGCCGCAAACCGCGCAGATGCACGTGGCCGTGCTTGCGCCATGCGCAACTTCCATCGCACTTACCTGCGACGACAGCGGGCAGCCGGCGCCTTCGGCAGTGGGCGAGATGCTGGACGAATTGCGGCACTGCAACGTGCTGGCCGTCGGGCCGGGCATGGGCGTGGGATCAGGACAGCGAGCGCTTGTCCGCTCTGCCCTTGAGCAGACAAAGCCCCTCGTCATAGACGCCGACGGCCTGAACAACCTTGCGGCAATAGACAACTGGCCGGCCCTGAGGCAATGCCCCGTTGTTCTGACGCCGCATCCCGGCGAGTTCGCCAGACTGACCGGCAATAACGTCAAGGACATCCAGACGTCGCGCCTGAAATCGACGCTTGCGGCACAGGAGCTCTGGGGCGGCGGCGATTTGCCTCTTGTCTGCGTCCTCAAGGGAGAAGGAACCGTCGTGACCGACGGCGCACACGTTTACGTCAACGACACCGGCAACCCCGGCATGGCCACCGGCGGCATGGGCGACGTGCTGACGGGCCTGATTGCTGCGTTGCTGGCCCAGGGTCTGGCGCCGTTTGAGGCGGCCTGCCTTGGGGTTCGATGCCACGGCCGGTGCGGAGACCTGGCGGCGGAGCAGCTTGGCGAAACGTCGCTGATCGCCTCCGATATGCTGGACTTTCTGCCCCAGGCAATGCGCGAGGCCCAGACCGTTTAAAGCCCAACAGGAAAACACCATGCCCGACATGCAAGAAGACGCCCTTCCAAAACCCTTCGTCATTCCGTGCAAGGGCAATCAGATCGACACGCTGCTCTCAAAGGAATGGCTGCTGCCAAACAGACTGGGATCATATGCAAGCTCCACCGCGGCAGGGTGCAACACGCGGCGGTATCATTCGCTTCTGGTGGCGTCGATGCTTCCTCCCGTCGAGCGCGTGGCGACTCTGGCGACCGTGATGGAGGAACTGACCGTCGGGCGCGAATGCTTTCAACTGGCGACGAACGAGTTTCAGGGCGACTTCTCGCCAAAGGGCTATCAGCATCTTGTCGAATTCCGACACGGCGTGGCGCCTTCGTGGCGATACAGCGCCGGCGGCGTTGAGCTGCTGAAGGAAATCGTGCTGGCCGAAGACGCCAACGTCGTGGCGATTCGCTACACCCTCACCGGCGGCAGCGCATCTCTGGCGCTGTGGCCATTCGCGGCAATGCGAGATTTTCATCATCTGCGAAAGGTGCACGAGCCACACCAGATGACCTTCTCGCAGGATGCCCAGGGCCTGATAATCGAAGACCGGCACAAGGCCTCGCCCCCGCTGCGGATTCTGTGCCCCGGCCAACTGGACTGCCGCCCACAGTGGTGGTATCGATTCATCTATCGCGCTGAGCTTGCACGAGGCATGGAAGGCTGCGAGGACCTGTACACGCCGGGGTGTTTCCGGCTTCGACTGACCGACGGCCAGTCGTGCCAGTTCACCGCGTCAGTCGGCGACGAATCGGTGCTGGATTTCGACGCGGCGATTCAGGCCCGGCGCGACAGGCTCGTTGAGATAGTCTCCGAGACAGGTAATTCCGACCAGGCCACCCGAAGGCTGGCGATGGCTGCGGATGCGTTTGTGGTGAAGCGGCATTTTCAGACCGGGCCGTCGAAATCGACCATTCTTGCGGGCTATCACTGGTTCGCCGACTGGGGCAGGGACGCCTTCATCGCGCTGAGCGGCCTGCTTCTTTCAACGCGACGGTTCGATCTGGCAAGGCAGGTTTTCACCACCTTCGCTTCGAGCCTGTCAGAGGGCATGATACCGAACAGGTTCGACGACTACGGCGGGCCACCCCACTACAACAGCATCGACGCGTCGCTGTGGTTCATAATCGCCGCCGACAGATACGTCGAGGCGACCGACGACATGGAATTCTGGGCTTCCACCCTCGCCCCTGCCGTTGTGAAGATTCTTCAGGCGTACCATGACGGCACAAGATTCGACATCCACGCCGACCAGGACGGCCTGCTTATGGGCGGCTCGCCCAAGACGCAACTGACGTGGATGGACGCGAAGTTCGGCGACGAGGCCATCACCCCGCGACACGGCAAGGCGGTGGAGGTCAACGCGCTGTGGCACTGCGCGCACCGTATCATGGCCCGCCGGTGCAGCGGCCTCGATGCCGCCCAGGCAAGCTTCTATGCGCAGCGGGCATCAGGCATCGCGTCCGCCTTCAACGCCACGTTCTGGAATTACCAGGCCGCCTGCCTCTATGATTGCGTCAGCGACTCAAAGCCCGACGCGGCCATCAGGCCAAACCAGATTTTCGCCGTCTCGCTGCCATACAGCCCGCTCGAGCCGTCCAGGCAGAAGGACGTGCTTGGGGTTGTGCGCAGACACCTGCTTACGCCGATGGGCCTCAGGACGCTTTCGCCGGTGGACAGCAGATACTGCCGCCAATGCGCCGGCTCCTGGGAGGCCAGAGATCGCGCATACCACCAGGGAACGGTGTGGGCATGGCTGATCGGACCTTATGTGGAAGCGTATCTGCGCGTGCATGGAACTGCGGAGGAATCGCTCGCGGCGGCAGCAAGGCTGCTGGCGCCGCTGGAAGCCCATCTTGACGACGCAGCCCTTGGCTATGTGAACGAGATATTCGACGGCGATGCCCCGCACGCCCCGCGAGGCTGCGTCGCGCAGGCATGGTCGGTTGGCGAACTGCTTCGAGTCAAGCTGATGATCCAGAGGCGCATGGGCAAGTAGCGTTCATCGCGTCGCCGCCCACAGCCTTACGTAATCAGCATCGCGTCGCCGTACGAGAAAAACCGATATCGCTGCCCCACGGCGTGATGATACGCCTTGCGGATGATATCCAGTCCGTTCACGCCGCCGGGTTGGCAAAAGGCGCTCACCAGCATCAGCAGTGTGCTTCGAGGCAGGTGGAAATTGGTGATCAGGCCGTCCACCGCCAGAAAGGCAGCGGGGGGATACAGGAATATCTTCGTCCAGCCGCTACCCTCTTTGAGCGGCATGCCGCCGCGCGCCGCCGATTCCAGCACTCGAACCGAAGTTGTGCCCACCGCGATGATTCTTCCTCCCGACGCGCGGGCGGCGTTTATGGCCTGTGCTGCAGAAGCGGATATTTCATACCACTCCTCGTGCATGTCGTGCTCGGCGAGTTCTTCCGCCTTCACCGGCAGAAACGTGCCCATGCCGACGTGAAGCGTCACGAACACCGAGGAGATGCCGTTCTGGGCCAGTTGCTCCAACAGTTGCGGGGTGAAATGCAGACCTGCCGTGGGGGCGGCGACCGCGCCGGGCCTGCTGGCGTACACGGTTTGATAGCGTTCGACGTCGCCAGGCCAACCGGCGGAGTCGCGCTTGATGTACGGAGGCAGCGGCGGAAGACCGATCTGCCCAAGAAGTTCGATGAACCCGCCCGGAACCATTGGCCGGAGCAACCACCTTCCCGCGCCGATGTTCTCAACCAGCTCCAGAACCACGCCCGGCGCCCTGGCTGCGGCAAGTCGCTCGCCCGGCCTGCACTTGCCTGCGTTCTTGAGCATCGCCTCCCAGCAGCCGCCGGGATGCTCCTTTATGAACAGACCTTCGATCCTGCCCCCTGATTGCCGTGTGCAGAAGAACCTCGCGGGAATCACGGCAGTGTCGTTCATCACCAGCAAATCGCCCTCTCGCAGCAGGCGGGGCAGATCGCTGAAGCGAAGATCACGCAATTCGCCCGTGCTTCTATGAAGCGTCAGAAGCCTGGCTTCGCCGCGCGCCGGGGATGGATTCTGCGCAATCAGCGAGGCGTCAAGTTCGTAGTCGAAATCACTCGTCTTCATAATTCATTTACGTCCGTCGCGGCAGGATTTCACGCGTGCTGCAAAAGTTGCCGGCGTCGAAAGCCGATAAATTTCGCATGTAGTATAAGGATCGGGTCACCTATGCATGAAGCGGTTGAAAGCCTGGTGCAACGGATAGCCGGAATGAAACGTCCGGGCCTGATTAAAGAACTTCGCAGCCTGGACTGCAACTTCCCTATCGATTTCAGCGACGAATTCCTGCAAACCGTGAGCATTGAGCGCCTCAGGCACATAATCCTGGCCGCCAGCCTGCACACCAGAACCGTGCAGACCGGCTGAGATTGCATTTACTCATGTGATCTTCCTTTATCGGGACTGATCTCGAAGATGGTCAGCCCCGGCTTGTCAACCACGGGCTTGCCGCCCATTTCATTGATCATCCTTATCAGCGGCCCGTCCCCGGCCAGGTCCTGCACGCCTTCGCTGAAGCAAGTCGGATAGCCGTACGTATTCGCCAGCCGCTTGATCTCTCGCCAGTTCACCCACAGATGCGTTACGCCCTGGCGTGCAAGACCATCGCGTATCTGGGCGGGCGAAAGCCCCTGCTGAATCATCATCTCCAGCGGATGCGGGTCGAACGGCGTGGCGTAAACCGTGCCGGGCCTGTGGTAAAAGGCGGGAACCTCGCCGATGAGCATTGCCCTGGCGTTGGGGCCGAGATTCTGCACAGTCAGATCGGCGATCACTCCGCCGTCTACGGGCGGCATAGGGATAGATTGACGCCCGGTGTTGGTGGACAGGCGAGTGTCCAGCCTGAAGATCTCAGGCAGCGGCCAGAAGTTGACCACCACAACCAGCGCGCAGAGGGCAGGGCCAGCCTTGCCGCGGCCAAACGTCACACCGGACAGCAAGCCGCCAATCAGCAAGGCTGCGGGGCCCAGCACCGGCAGGATGAACCTCACCGGCATGCCGTGACTGAAGAACGTCCACAGGCATAGTTGAATCGCCATCACCGCCGAGAGGACCAGGGCGAACTTGTCCCGCTTGAAGGCAGCCATTGCTGCCGCCGCGATGGCGAGCACAGCGGTGCAGTACCCAATGTGTTTGTTGAACAGGAAGTTCCGGATGAACAACTCCGGCCTTCCAGGCGCGGGCTTGGCCCGCCAGCCTTGAGGAACCGGAACCGGCGGGCGCTGGGCCGGGCCGTGACCGTCGCGCCATCGCTGCTGGTGCTCCGGCGACCAGTGGCCGCCCCTGCCGAACGCCCCGGTAGCCAGCGGAAACAACGGGTTTGTTGTATGCAACGTGTTGCGAACAAGCCACGGGCTCATCATCAGCAGCATCATGACAATGCACAGGCCGACGTGCCCCATCAACCTCCTGCTGCGAAGCGCCATTGCCAGCATGACCGCGATCACCGGGGCAGCGGCCATTCCAAGCGAAATGTACTTCGCGGCGCAGGCAATGCCGATCATCATGCCCGCCGTCGCTGCCGAGGCGGCGTCACGATTCTTAAGCCACACTTGCAGCCACAGCAGCGCCAGCATCAGGTGCGCCAGCATGGCAAGTTCCACCATCGCCAGCCACGATAGCTGAATTGCCAGCGGAGCGCCGATCATCACCGCCACCGCGTACATCCCGCGGCGCTGGGCCGGGCCGGCAATGCAATACGCCGCGGCTGCGGCGATAGCCAGCATCGTTCCATGCATCATGGTCGCCAGATACATGCCCTGGTACGCGCCGCCGCGAAGGCACATCGCCAGCAGATACAGCATCTCGGTGTTGAGCGGATAAAAGCTGTAGACGTTGTGCCAGAGAGGGCCGATTCGCCCGGCCTCGTAGAACTCTCTTGGAACCTGAAGGTGGTACGTCAGCACGTCATAGCCGTCGCCCCACATCATCCCGATGAAGCCCGTCGGGCGCATGCACCCGGCGATCCACGCGCCGACGGCAGCGCTGATAATCAGCCAGAGGGCAGAACCGTAGCCCAGCCGCGACGGAACTTTCATGCTTGCCAGGCGTTTTCTGCACTGCCACGCCGCCAGAACCACGCCCGCCAGAATCACCGGCCACCACACTGCCCCCGACAGGCAGCCAAGGGTCGAACCGACGATCAGCATCGCCGTCGAAAACATCCACAGGCCAAGAGCGATTGACGTGAGCGCCACAACGGCGCCGTCGTTGCATCGAGTGATGCGCCTGACGATCGGGCTCGCCCATCCGCCGGCGGAGACAAGAATCGCCGCCGCCATGAGGCCCTCTAATGCAGCCGAGCCCGCCGCAATGGCCACCACCGCGGGCGAACCCGTCAAGTACAGCAGCATTGCCCCTGCCCCGACGGCGCAGGCGCAGACAACCAGCGCCGTTGGAAGGCGCCGCTGGGTTTCACTGGCGACTGCACTTTGTGAAAGTGTCAACATCGGCCGGTTGTCTCACCGGAGGCGTCTATGTTCTGACTGCCGAGACGCCGCCGCCGTCTATAAACTGAGTGCTGTACAAATGTTGATACAATCTGCATCTATCCAGCAACTGCTTGTGAGTTCCCGCGTCAACAAGCATTCCGTCCTGCATCACCGCAATAATGTCCGCCGAGAGAACCGTGGCGAATCGATGGGCGATCACCAGCGTGGTTCGGCCTTTGGTGAAACCTTCCATAGCCTGATGAATGCGGTGCTCGCTGTCGGAATCAACCTGGCTCATGGCCTCGTCGAAAATCATGATGGCCGGGTCGCGCAGAATGGCCCGGGCGATGGATATCCTCTGCTTCTGACCGCCGCTGAGCGTCGCGCCGTGCTCGCCGACGATGGTGTCGTAGCCGTCGGGCATTTCCTGCACAAACTCGTGCACGAACGCCTTCTGTGCCGCCTCGATGACCGTCTGGCGATCCACGCGGCGAAGGCCGTAGGATATGTTCTCCGCTATGGTGGCGTGAAACAGCACCGTGTCCTGAGTGACCAGCCCTATCTGCGACCGCAACGAGCGCAGGGTGACGTCCATGACGTCCACGCCGTCGATGAGCACCTGCCCCGACGTCGCATCGAGCAGCCGGGGAACCAGCGAAAGCAGCGTCGTCTTGCCGCTGCCGTTGGGACCGACTATCGCCACCGTCTGGCCGGCGAGGATCTTGAGGTTGACGTTCCTCACCGCGTCCACCGACGCGGAAGGATACCGGTAGCAGACGTTGCGAAACTCGAGGCTCCTGGTGTGGCGCGGCAGTTTTTGCGATAGCGGACGAATAACCTCGCGCGGCGCATCCTGAAGCTCGAATATCCTCGCAGCCGCCGCCTCCGACGCCTGAAACCGCATCGACACCTTGGCCAGCTTTCTCACCGGATCGAACATCGCAAACAGGGCCGCCATCCAGACGAGAAACACATCTCTGTCCATCTTGTAGTTGAACACCAGGTATCCGGCAGCGCCGGCGGCGACAATGGCGGTGACTATGCCCAGCGATTCCATCGTCGGGCTGGTGGCGGCGTCCAGCCGCTCCATCCGATTCTGCTGGCGAAGCAACTGGCGGTTGACCTGGAAGAAGCGCTTTCTTTCGCGCCCCTCCATCGTGTACGCCTTCACGACGCGGATGCCCTGCAGCGTCTCGGCCAGAACGCCCAGCATGCTTGACCAGCTTTCAAGAGCCCGCTTGCTGGCGCGGTGCATCTTCTTGCCGAATCTGCGAATGAAATAGTACGCCGGAGGACCGGCGATGAGTGCGATGATCGTCAGCTTCCACGACCAGTAAAGCGCGATGAAAATCGAAGCCACCGCCTTCGCCGGCTCGACGAGCGTCTTGCCCAGCAAGGTGTTCTGGCCGCGGGCAAGCTCGCCGGTGTCCGAGACGAAGCGGCTTGTTGCGTCGCTGACTCCCTTTTCAGAGAAAAACGTCGTGGGCAGATGCAGGACGGCGTTGTAGTTGTCGCAACGAAGATCCATTATGCCCTGCCAGATGGCGGTGCCGACGAAATACTCCTGCAAGAACGTGAACAAGCCTCGAAGGATGGTAATCACGAACACCGCAACCAGCAGGCCAAGGAACATGTTGAACCGTTTGGCGTAAACCGGGCCGGGATCGGGAATCCATGCCGCAACCTTGCCCAGAGCCCGCGACGCCAGCTTGGCCTCGCCCATGGCGAGGGTGATCGTGTGCGGGTGGTTCGAGCCCGCCCTCACGACACTCAGCGTGACCTCCTGGCCCTGTTGCAGTTGAGCAAGATGCCGAATAAGCAGATCGTCCCGCAGGCGCTGAAGGCCCTCGCCGTCGTTCACGCCGATGATCCAGTCGGAGGCCAGCAACCCGGCTTTCTGGGCGATGCCGTCCTTCTTAAGCCCGACGACGTTGACGACGGTATCTATCTGCCGCACAACGCCGTTTTCCTCGATGGCGGCGCCGGGAGGGGTTTTCTGGCCGACGAGTTTGGCCTCCATGCGATCGTTGACCAGCGAAAGATAGGCCCAGCCGTGCAAGCCCTCATCGCTTATGAGGATCTTGGCGCCGGGCAGCATCATGCCAAGGCCGCCCGCCCACAGAGAGGCTATGCAGATCACGCAGAGCACGGCTATGGCTATGCGCACCCGGTAGGGTCGAAGGTATCGCAACGAACGCAGGAAATTCTTCATGGGCCAATTCTTTCAACCAAGTCGCTCATAATAAGGTATTGCGGCGACGGGAGGAATGGCAAATGCAAATCGCCGCCAACGGGTTGCGTTGACTTGCCCCCCGCCGGCGCCGACAATGCAACAATGGCCCTGCCCTGCCAACCAAAACCAGTCAAGCTGATATGCGGCATGATCAGTTACGATAGGTCGCTGTTTGACGATGCGCAGATATCGCTTCAGGAAGCATTCGGAACATGCGACATCATCAGCGACATCTTCGACTTCGACTTCACGCATTACTACGACGGCGAGATGGGCAGCCCGCTGTGGCGAAGGTTCGTGGCGTTTGAGCATTTGGCGGACCCCGGCAGGCTTGCCTGGGCGAAGCGGTTCTCGAACGAGCTTGAGGCCCGGTTCGCCGCCCTTGGCGGCGGCAGCCCGGCCCGGCCGATCAACCTGGACATGGGCTACGTAGAACAGTCAAAACTGGTCCTGGCGAGCATGAAGAATTTCTCGCACCGAATCTATCTTGCCGACGGCGTCTATGCGGAAGTCACGCTGGCCTATCACAAGGCGGGTTGGCAGTCGTACGAGTGGACGTTCCCCGATTACGCCTCGGGGCGATACCGGGCTTTTCTGGACGCTGCAAGATCAAGCCTTCTGAGCAAGCGAGAACCAAAAGAGGTGGAAAAGTGATTTTCTGGGCTGCATTTGCGGCTGTGGCGGCGGCATTCGCTGTAAGTTCGCTGGGCACTGCGTTCGTGCGGCGATTGGCCCCAAAGCTCAACATGATCGACATGCCGCTTCGGCACAAGGCCCACGCCAAGCCCGTGCCGCTTCTTGGAGGCTCTGCCGTCTTCGCGGGTTTTCTTCTGCCAAGCCTGCTGATTCTGGCGGTGGCCCGCTACTGGTCGCATGTCGGCATTCCGCAATGGGCGCAGAGGTTCGACTCACTGGCGATTCACATACCTGGGGCCGCGGCCATGGCGCCATTCGCTCTGTGGATTCTGGGCGGCGCTTTCCTGTTTCACGTTCTGGGGCTTATCGATGATCGCAAGGCCCTGGGACCGTGGGTCAAGCTCGTTGCTCAGGTGGTGATCTGCAGCGCCGTTGTCGCGGCAGTGCCTCGCGTGAGGATACTGACGGTGCTGGATGAGATACTCGGCCCGGCTTCGTCGGCAATAGTGACAGTCATCTGGCTGGTGATAATCACCAACGCCTTCAACTTTCTGGACAACATGGACGGATTGTCGGCGGGCGTGGCGATGTTCGTTGGCGCGGCCCTGCTTGGCGCGGCGTTAAGCATGCAGCCGCAACAGGTTTTTGTCGCGGGCTGGCTTTGCCTGCTGCTCGGTTCCCTGGCGGGGTTTCTGCCGTACAACTTCCCGCCGGCCAGCATTTTTATGGGCGATTCGGGCTCGCTTGTCGTCGGTTTTCTGCTGGGGGTTCTCAGTTGCCTTGTGACATATGTGCCGCCGGGCGGAGTGTATTACCTCTACGGCGTGTTTGTTCCGATAGTGCTCATGGCTGTGCCTCTGTACGACATGGTCAGCGTTGTCACGCTGCGATTGCGGGATCGCAAGAACCCGATGGTCGGCGACCGCC
>Ga0123333_10004810_pt1 | contig 12481 bp, 7 predicted proteins | sample BioC12SIPDNA_3_FD_89957 | JGI IMG/M metagenome (GOLD analysis project Ga0123333, IMG submission 89957) | Anaerobic biogas reactor microbial communites from Washington, USA - Biogas_R2_B C12 SIP DNA | ecosystem: Engineered > Bioreactor > Anaerobic > Unclassified | place: Washington, USA...
AACCAGTACGGGCTGGTCACGGGCATGATCGGCTCGCTGGGGTACTGGCTGGAGCAGCAGGAAGTCCGGCGCGGCAGCCAGCCGCAGTACTACTACGTGCTGACGCAGCTCCCGGTCTACGAATTCCTGCCGTTGATCGGTGCGTCGCTGGCCGGGATCTTCAGCATGTCGTCGCTGTGGGGCTGGCGCCGCGAGCGCGCGGAAGCGCTCCGGGAGGCGCGCCTGGCCGAAGCACACGCGGCGGACACCCTGACGCTGGACGCGAATCCGGCTGAAGTATTGGACGCGGACGTGATCGCGCCGGAGAGCGATGTGCTCGATGAGGACGCGCTCGGCGGCGACGAGGTGGACGACCGTCGGCGACTGTTCGGCCTGCCCGCGCGGCTGGCGGCGCCCTTCGACGCGGCGGAAGAGAGCGCGCGCCGCGCCCGCGATCCGGAATGGCTGGGCGAATTCCCATTCCTGGCGCTGGTCGGTTATTGGGGAGTGGCGATTCTGCTGAGCCTGACGCTGGCGGGCGAAAAAATGCCGTGGCTGACCACGCACCTGACGGTGCCGCTAATCCTGGCTACCGGCTGGTGGTTGGGTAAGGTGGTGACCGGCATCCACTGGCGCGCGATGACGACCGGCGACTGGCTGATCCTGGTGGCGGCGTTTCCGCTGGCGTTCCTCGCGCTGGCACAGGTCGTCACGGCGATCTGGGGAACGGGTGGACCGTTCCGGGGCCGGGAGATTGAGGATCTGGTCGCCAGCGGGAGCTGGCTGGCGGCGCTGTTGATCCTGCTGGGCGTGCTGTACCTGGTGGGACGCTTCGGGCGGCGGATGGGCCTGGGGCAGCTCGGCCGGATGGCGATCGTGTCCGGCGCGGTGCTACTGAGCATCTTGACCGCACGCACGGCGTACATGGCGAGCTTCATCAACTACGACTACGCGACTGAATTCCTGGTGTATGCCCACGCTGGCCCGGCGATCAAGACCGTGCTAAACGAGATCAATCACATCGCGGAGATCACCAACGAAGACTCGAACATGCGGATCGTGTTCGATGACGAGTCCTCCTGGCCGTATACGTGGTACTTCCGGGACTATCCCAACTACGGATTCCTGCGCGGCGAGGCGGGCAGCGTCGAGCCATCCTCGCTGGACGGCGCCAAGACGGTCGTCGTCGGCAGCAAGAAAGCCGGCGACGTGCGGCGCATCCTCGGCGACCGCTATTACGAGTTCGGTTATATCCGGCTGTGGTGGCCGATGCAGGAATACTTCAACCTGACGTACGACCGGGTGGCGAACGTCTTCAGCCTGGATGCGGATAACATCGCGTCCAAGTATTACCGCCAGGGTATGTTCGACATCTGGTGGAATCGCGATTACACCACCTACGGGCAGGCGATGTGCATCGAGGGCAAGCAGGCGCGCTGCGAGGATGAAGCGGCCTGGGGACAGACTGAGAGCGAGCAGGAGAACTACCGGGCGGCCTGCGAGCGCGCCGTCGTGGCCGAATGCCGCTCCGATAACCGGTTTGCGGTCAACAACTGGCCGGTCTCGGACCGGATGTACTTCTTCGTGGACAAGCAGATTGCCGCCCAGGTGTGGGACGCCGGCATCGGCGCGGCGACGGTGAACATCCGCGAGCCGGAGTATCCGGAGGACAGGGTCTACCAGGACATGCAGGCCGAATCCGTGATCGGCCAGACGGTGGGGCTGAGCGGGCCGCGCGGCATTGACGTCGGGCCGGACGGGCTGATCTATGTCACCGACGCCGATCTCAACCGGATCGTAGTGATGGACTCGGACGGCACGCTCGTGCGGACGATCGGCGATGGGTCCGACAGCGTCGACGCTGCCGCCCTGCTGCGCCAGCCGTGGGGCATCGACGTGGGGCCGGACGGCACACTGTACGTGGCCGATACGTGGAACAACCGGGTGGCTGTCTTCAATGCGGGGGGCGAACTGCTGCGGGCCTGGGGCCACGAGGGCATCCCCGCGCAGGATCCATCGCCGGACGCCTTCTGGGGGCCGCGCGATATCGCGCTCGGTCCGGACGGCAACGTGTACGTGGCCGACACCGGTGGCAAGCGCATCCGCGTCTACACCCCGGAGGGCGATTTCCTGCGCGACATCGGCGCGGGCGGCGCCGGCCCCGGCCAGTTGGACGAGCCGGTCGGGCTGGCTTTCAACCCGGTGTCAGGCGATCTGTACGTGGCCGAAGCGTGGAACAAGCGCATCCAGGTCTTCGACCTGAACGGGCAGCCGCTTCACGAGTGGCCGGTCAACATGTGGTTCCAGAACCGGCAGTCGTTCAACCGGCCGTATATCGACTTCAGCCCGGACGGGACGCTGCTCTACGTCACCGACATGGACGACCGGCACCGCATCGTCGCCTACAATCTGGAAGGGGTGCCTATGCTCTCGTTCAACCAGCCGGACGATCTCGAGGCGGGCGAACTGGGCGTGCGCTCGCCTGCCGGGTTGGCTGTCGACGAGACGGGCCGGATCTTCGTGGTGGATGCCGAGCAGGATCGGGTGTTCGTGTTCCCGCCGCCGGGACTCAGCGGCAGCGTTCTGCCGCTGGCGCCTCAGGAGGGCGACGCTCTGCCGGAAGCCACGGCGGGGGCCGCCGAGCCCGACGTGCCAGAGGCGACCGAGGTGCTGACTGAGGAACCGGTCGAGGAACCCGCCGAAGACGCCACCGAAGAGGCGGCGGGCTAAGCGATTGACTCACGCGGCGATCTCGCGTACTATGAGGGACATGAAACACGTGATGAGCGTTCCCGCCCCTAGCAGCGTCCATAGAAGGCCCGCCCGTCGAGGAAGGTCCGTCTGGTGACGTCTGCGTAGTGGCACTCTACGCGCAGCAACCGGCGCCCGGATGATCTCCCGGCGCCGGTTTTTGTTGGATCAGGAGGAACCCAACCATGCGACTCTCGGAACTCTTTTCGCATACTCTGCGCGACGCCCCGGCGGACGCGGAACTGCCCAGCCACCAGCTCGCCATCCGAGCCGGACTGGTGCGCCCCGTGGCGGCGGGGATCTATGCCATGCTGCCGCTCGGCTGGCGTGTGCTGCGCAAGATCGAGGCGATCTTGCGCGCGGAGATGGACGCCGCGGGCGGCCAGGAGATCCGGATGCCGGTCGTGCACCCGGCGGAGATCTGGCAGGCGACCGGCCGTTGGGACTCGTTCGGCCCGGCTCTGCAGCGGTTCTCGTCGGATTCCGGGCGCGAGTTCGCGCTGGGGCCGACGCACGAAGAAGTCGTCGCGATGCTGGCGGCTCGCGAGATCGGCAGCTACAAACACCTGCCGCAGCACGTCTACCAGATCCAGACCAAGTACCGCAACGAACCGCGGGCGCGCGGCGGCCTGATCCGCCTGCGCGAGTTCACCATGAAAGACTCGTACACGCTGGACGTGGATGCTGACGCGTTGGACCGCGCCTACGACCGGATCTACCAGGCGTATCACGCGATCTTCGAGCGGGTGGGCGTGCCGGCCGTGGCCGTGGAGGCGGACTCCGGCGCGATGGGCGGGCGCACCAGTCACGAGTTCGTGCTGCGCCATCCCCAGGGCGAAGACGCCTTCGTGCAGTGCGAGCAGTGTGGCTACGCGGCAAACGTCGAAGCGGCCGCGTTTGCCATCGAGCCGGGCGCCTCTGACCCGCCGGAGCCGGCTCGCAAGGTCGCCACACCGGACTGCAAGACCATCCAGGCGGTCGCGGACTTCATCGGTGTGCCGACCGCGCAGACGCTCAAAGCCGTGTTCTTCGTAGCCGAGCGCTCTGGGGAGCCGGATCAGTTCGTCTTCGTCGTGATTCGCGGTGACCTGGAGGTGAACGAGACCAAGCTGGCGAACGCGCTCGGTGGGGCCGCGCTGCGCCCGGCCACCGACGACGAGATCCGGGCGGTGGGGGCGGTGCCGGGCTACGCCAGCCCGATGGGCCTGGGCGGCGGCGCGCTGGTGGTGGCTGACCGGTCGGCGCGGATGGGCGCGAATTTCGTCGCCGGCGCCAACGAGGAGGGCTATCACCTGACCGGCGTGAACGTCCCGCGCGACTTCGAGCCGGACCTGGAGGTGGACATCGCGGAGGCGTTCGACGGCGCGACCTGCGGGCGCTGCGGGCAGGGGACGCTGCGCCTTGAGCGGGCGATCGAGCTGGGGCACTGCTTCAAGCTGGGCGTCCGCTACAGCGAGGCGCTAGGCGTGACGTATCTGGATGAAAACGGCGTCGCGCAGCCGGTGGTGATGGGCAGCTACGGGATCGGCCTGGAACGGCTGATGGCGGCGATCATCGAGACGCATCACGATGAATGGGGCATCATCTGGCCGCTGAGCGTGGCGCCATTTCACGTGCACCTCGTAACGCTTGGCAAGGCGCCGGAACATGCCGAGCTGGCGCAGCAGATCGCGGCGGACCTGAAAGCTGCCGGCGTGGACGCGCTGCTGGACGATCGGGCCGAGTCCGCGGGGGTGAAGTTCGCCGACGCCGACCTGATCGGCCTCCCGCTGCGATTGACGATCAGCAACAAGGCGCTGGAGCAGAACGGCGTTGAGGCGAAGTGGCGCCATGCGCCCGAGCGATTCGTGATCCCGCTCGACGAGGTGGTACGTTGGACGGTGGAGCAGGTGGGGTCGGTCGCAGCGCGGTAGCTGCAGAGCATGGCTCGCCAGTTCTCCAGTATGTGCGGTGCCCGCTGTGGCCGGCCAAAGGGAATCGGCGGGGCGCGGAGTCGCTGTGAGGGGAATCCACGAGTGCGGCCGGGACGGCGCACGGGCGCGCGCAGCGGCGAAAATCTCCCTTGCGCGGCGGGGCGGAGCATGGTATACTGTGTTCACCTAGTTGAAGATGCGAAGCGGAAAGTGGGTCCCCCCCACTTTTCGTTGTATATGGTCTGGTTTCGCAGGTCACATCGTCTCATCGACAGTATGATAGTCCAATAGCAGGACAGAACAGAACAGAACCATGAAGAGTGACTTCACCCTGGCTTTTAACGAAATCGTGGAAACGCGCGCGCTGCCGCGCGAGGTGGTGCTGGAAGCGCTGGCGCAGGCCCTGGTCTCCGCCTACCGGCGCGACACCAACATCTCCTCCAACCAGCACGTCGAAGCCATCATCGATCCAACCGGCGGTTCGCAGATTCTGCTCGAGAAAGAAGTGACCGAAACGGTCGAGAACGAGCAGACTGAAGTCGCGCTGGAGGTCGCCCGCGAGTACCATCCCGAGGCGCAGCTCGGCGACACGGTGATGGTCCCGGTTGAGACCGGCCGGACGTTTGGGCGAATCGCCGCGCAGACGGCCAAGCAGGTCATCTTGCAGCGCATTCGCGAAGCTGAGCGCGAGTCGCTGTACGACGAATTTGTCGAGCGCGAGGGCGACCTAGTGACCGGAACCGTCCAGAGCGTTACCAGCGGCGCGATCACACTCAGCCTGGGCCGCGCCGAGGCCATCATGCCGCGCACGCAGCAAATCCCCGGCGAGCGCTATCGCCCGCACGACAAGGTGCGCGCGTACGTGGCTGAGGTCAAGAAGAACAGCCGCGGCCCGCAGATTGTGGTTAGTCGGGCACACAAGAACATGCTGCGCCGCCTGCTCGAATACGAAGTGCCCGAAATCTACAACGGCCAGGTCGAGATCAAGAACATCGCGCGCGAAGCAGGTCACCGCTCGAAAGTCGCCGTGGCCGCGCTGCAGGAAGGCGTCGATCCGGTCGGGGCGTGTGTGGGGATGCGCGGGATTCGCATCCAGAACATCGTCAAGGAGCTGAGCGACGAGAAGATCGATGTGATCGAGTGGAACGCCGATCCCGCGATCTTCATCGCCAAGGCGCTCAGCCCGGCGCGCGTCAGCGATATGCTGCTGGAAGAGGACCTGGACACCGGGCGTACCGCCACGGTCGTCGTGCCCGATGACCAGCTTTCGCTGGCAATTGGCCGCGAGGGACAGAACGCGCGGCTGGCAGCCAAGCTGACCGGGTGGCGTATCGACATCAAGAGCGTGTCCGAGGCGGCTGCGGAGGCCTTCAAGGTGATGGACGAGCCGCCGCTGCTCGAGCTGCAGGACGAAATGCCCGACGTGATCGCGGAAGTGTACCGCATCATGGAGAAGAAGAACGCCAACCGCCCGATCCAGCCGGAAGAGTTCCGGACGCTGACCGATTTCGTCAAGGTGGCCGAGCGCCGCTTGCTCGAGGTCCGCGAAGAAGCGCGGTCCGAGCGCCGGTCGGTGATGGACCGGGTGCGGCAACTGGTGCCCGATCGGGCGTTCACGATGGAGATTGAGGAGCTGGAGCTCGACGACGACATCAACCGGGCGCTGTCGCGAATCGAGAATGTGGGCGAGCTGATGGTCCGCTTGTTGTCCGAGGAAGCCGCACTGGAGCGGCTGCTCAAGCAGGGCGGCGCGGGCGATGACGCGATGGACGCCATCCGGTACGCGCTCGATGACTTGGTGATTGCCCAGCGTCAGGCTGCCGAGGCAGCGAAGACTAGGGCCGAATATGACCAGGCGGAGCTCGAGGAGCTGGCCGAACCAGAGGAAGCGGCGCCGGTGGAAGAGCTGGCAGCCGCAGCCGTGGAGGCCGAGCCGGCTATCGCTGAGGAAATCGAGGACGTGGAGCCGGTGCCCGCCGCGATGGATGAGTTCGTGGTGAGCGAGGAAGAGGCTGTTCTGCCCGCCTTTGTCGAGCCGGAGCCTGAGCTGGTGCCGCCGGGTGATCTTGAAGAGAAGCCGCGCGCCAAGCCGTCGCGCAAACCGCGGTTCGACGAGCCTGAAGAGGCATTATTCGAAGAAGGCGAGCTCGACGAGTCGACCAAGCGCCGCAAGTCGAAGCGCAAACGCCGCCAGCTCGTGTTCGACGAGGAACGCGGCGAAGTCGTCGCCAAGCGGCGCCGCAAGGGCAGCCGTCAGCGCGGCGAATGGGACGATTTCATCGAGTAGTCGCGGGGCGAGATGAGCAAGCAAGGCACACCGCCACAGCGGCGGCGACACGTTCCGCAGCGGACCTGTGTCGTCTGCCGCACCACTGCCGCCAAACGGTCCTTGACCCGGCTCGTCCGGCTTCCGGATGCCGGTGTCCACGTTGATCCGACCGGCAAGCGCAGTGGCCGGGGTGCCTACTTGTGTGACCAGCCGTCGTGCTGGGATCGCGCTGTGGGAACCGACGTGTTGGAGAAGGCGCTGCGCACAACACTCACCGAAGCGGATCGCGAACGTCTCCGGGCGGCACGTCCAGCGCCGGAAGCCTGAACAACCTTATCACCGATAGTCTTCCCCAGACGGTGACGCGGGGCCGGTCCGTGAGACTCGTCGCGGCGATGTCTGGGGGAGACTGTTCACTCGCTTTTAGCCAGCCTGACGAAAGGAGGTTAGCGGTTCTACCGGCAGAAACACGGGATTACCGCTGATTCTATGGCTCAACAAAAACAAATCCTGGAAGTACCTGACTTTCTGAGCGTCCGCGAGCTTGCGGACTTGATGGGTGCCAGCCCGATCGACGTGATGAAGGAACTCATCAGCAATGGGATCATGGCATCGATTAACCAGCAGATCGATTATGACACAGCGGCGATCGTCGTCGATGGGATGGGCTTCGAGGCACGCCCGGTTCGCGCGCCCGAGCCGGAGCCTGCCGATGCGCACGCCGACGCGCCCCAGTGGCGCCGCCTGTACGCCGACGAAGACCCGGATTCGCTGGTGCCGCGCCCGCCAGTGGTGACCGTGTTGGGGCACGTCGACCACGGCAAGACCTCGCTGTTGGACGTGATTCGCAAGACGCACGTGCAGGAAGGCGAGGCGGGCGGTATCACCCAGCATATTGGAGCTTACCAGGTGACGCTCGGCGACCGCACGATTACCTTTCTGGACACGCCGGGCCACGAAGCGTTCACGGCCATGCGCTCGCGGGGCGCGCAGGGTGCCGACATTGCGGTGCTGGTGGTGGCGGCAGATGATGGCGTGATGCCCACCACGCGCGAGGCGCTGGCCCACGCGCGGGCGGCGCGCGTGCCGATCGTCGTAGCGCTCAACAAGATCGACCGGCCCAACGCTAACCAGGACCGCGTCAAGCAGCAGTTGGCCGACCTGGACCTCAAGACCGATGAGTGGGGCGGCGATACGCTGGTGGTACCGGTCAGCGCCAAGACCGAAGAAGGGATCGAGGATCTGCTCGAGGCGATCCTGCTGGTTGCCGACGAGACGGACATTCGGGCGAACCCGAATCACGCGGCCGCTGGCACAGTGCTGGAGGGCCGGATGGAATCCGGGCGCGGGCCGGTCGCCACGCTGCTCGTCCAGAACGGCACGCTGCGCACAGGCGACATCGTGGTGGCGGGTGTGGCCCACGGGCGCATCAAGGGCATGTTCGATCCGCAGGACAAGCCCGTAAAAGAGGCGGGGCCGTCGCGTCCGGTGACCGTGATGGGCCTGGACGAACCCCCGCACGCCGGAGAAATGTTCGAGGTCATCAAGGGCATCAAGGAAGCCCGCGCGATCGTGCAGGCACGCCGCGTAGCTCGCCAGGCCGAAGAAACGCGTCCCGCGGTTGGTTTCACCCTGGAAGATGTGTTCGAGCGCTTCAAAGCCGGCGAGACGAAGGAGCTCCTGATCATCGTCAAGGTCGATGTCGATGGCTCGCTGGAGCCAGTCGTCAAGTCGATCGAGGGCCTGGCAACCACCGATCTCAAAGTCAGGGTGCTGCACGCGGACGTGGGCGAGATCACAGAGAATGACGTCAACCTGGCGGGTGCATCTGATGCCGTGATCCTGGGCTTCAACGTCGACGTCGATCCAGTGGCGGCGCGCCTGGCCGAGTCCAAGGGCATCGATATTCGGACTTACGACGTCATCTACAAGCTAATCGAAAGTGTCGAGCTGGCGCTGCACGGCATGCTCGAGCCCGAATATGCCGACAAGGCGATCGGCACGGCCGAAGTGCGCCGCGTGATCCGGGTGCCGAAGATCGGTAATATCGCCGGCTCGTACGTCGTGGAAGGCATCGCCCGGCGCAACGCCAAGGCACGGGTCGTCCGGGGCGGCAAAGTCCTGGCGGAGAACCTGGGCGTGAGCAGCCTCAAACGTTTCGAGGACGATGTGCGCGAGGTCCGGACTGATTTCGAGTGCGGTATTCGCCTGGACGGGTTCAACGACTTCGAAGAGGGCGACCGCATCGAGTTCTACGTGCGCGAACGGGTGAACTGACGCGCGCTGCGGACCAACTGCGCAGTGCGTTCTCTCGGGCCAGGGGCGTATCCTGGCCTGAGTGCTGTCTGAGAGGGACGCCATGCGCGTGTTGATTACCGGCGTCGTGGGAGGGTTGGGGCGTTTGCTGGCGGGGTGCCTGCTCGCCGACACCCATGTCGAATCCGTGACCGGCCTGGATGCGCGCGTGTGCCATCCCCCGGTTCCGGGCATGGCTTTTGTGCGGGCCGATCTGCGCCAGCCCGAGTGGACCGGGCTGCTGCGCGAGGCGGATGTGGTGATCCATCTGGCGGGCATGGGCTGGCCGCTGCCCTGGCGCCGCCGCGACGATGGCGAGAGCGCGCGCATTGAAGGGACGAAAGCCCTGCTGCGGGCGCTCGGAATGACGCCCGTCACGCGCCTGATCGTTGTGAACAGCGCGGCGTTGTACGGCCCGCAGCCGCCTGGCCCGGTATCGGAGACGGCCCCAGTGGAAGGCTACCGGCACGGAGCGTATGCGCGGGCGCGCGCGCAAATTGAAGATATACTCGGGGCGCTGCTCCCGTCGATCCCGGGAATGGCGGTGACCCGGCTGAGAACGGCCTGGATCATGGGGGGCCACCACCAGATCCTGATCCGCCACTTCGCGCAAGGGCCCGTGCTGGCGTGTGGGTTGGAGGATCGCCAGCTGGCGGTGGTGCACGAAGATGATCTGGTGGATGCGATCGCGTTCGCGCTGCGGCATGGCCTGAATGGCATTTACAACGTGGCGGCGGCGGAGTCGCTGGCCTATGGCGAAACGGCCGCGCTGGTGGACCAGGTGCGGGGATGTGTACCGCTGGCCTGGGTGACGCTGCGGGCCTGGTGGCGCTGGCGCTGGCGCGGGCAGCGGACGCCGCCCGGCTGGGTGCGGTCGCTGTATCACAGCCAACCATTGGCGATTGCCGCGCTCAATAGGGCGGACTGGGCGCCACAATACGGCCCGCGTGAGGCCGCGGCCGCGGCGCTAGAGGCGTTCGAGGCTGGCCGGTGAGTGTGGGAAAGTGAGATGGATCGATGACTATCAAACAAGAACGTGCCGCTCATCTAATACACAACATCTTGAGCGAGCTGATTATGACCGAAGTGACCGATCCCGCGCTGCTGGGCGTGACTGTGACCGAGGTCACGGTCGACCGCGAGATCGAATATGCTGACGTCTACGTGCACTCCCTGGACGACCGCGACGAGGTGATGGCCGGTCTGCAGCGCGCCAACGGGTTTTTGCGGCGCGAGTTGGCCGTCCGCACCCGCTTCCGCAAAACGCCGGTCCTGCACTTTCACTGGGATGTAGCGCTGGAACACGGCGAGCGAATCGATGAACTGCTGGCTTCACTGGACATTCCGCCTGAGGAGGATCAGGGCTCGGATGACGATGGATTGGAATAAGGCCGGCGCGTTGGTTGCCGGCGCGCAGAGGATTGTCGTCCTCACGCACGTGGGGCCGGACGGCGACGCTATCGGCTCGATGCTGGGTCTGGTTCACGCGCTGCAGAAGCAGGGTAAGACCGTGTTGGCCGCTGTCGACGAAGGCGTGCCGGGCGAGCTGGCATTCTTGCCGGGCTCGGATATGGTCCAGCCGTCGTTGAATGGCGTGGACGCCGACCTAATCATCGCTGTGGACTGCGGTGACAAGGAGCGCATGGGCCACGTGGGACAGGCGGCGCTTCAAACCGGCGCGCCGTTGATCAACCTCGATCATCACCGGACGAATACGCTGTTCGGGCAGGCCAACCTGGTCGACCTCGCGACGGTTGCCGCGGCGGAGGGCGTGCTCGACTGGATCGACCGGTTGGGCATCCCGCTCGATCAGACGATCGCGTTCTGCCTGCTGACGGGACTGGTCACCGACACGCTGTGCTTCCGCACCGACAACGTGACCAGCGCGACGCTTGGCAAGGCGCAGCAGTTGATGGCGCACGGCGCGCCGCTCGCCGAGATCGTCCAGCGCACGGTGAATCGACGATCCTATGCTGGGCTGCGGCTGTGGGCGAATGTCCTGCCGACGGTTCGCCTGGAAGATCACGTCATCTGGGCGACGATCACTCAGGAAACCTTCCGCGCGGCGGACTATCCGGGGCACGACGATGACGGGCTGGTCAGCATGCTGGCCCAGACCGAGGGCGCGTATATCTCTGCCGTGTTCAAGGAGAAACCGGACGGCGCAATCGAGCTCGGCTTCCGCGCGGTGCCGGGCTTCGATACCGCCGACGTGGCCGTGTCGCTAGGCGGCGGAGGACACAGCCTGGCGTCGGGCGCCACCGTGCGAGAGCCGCTCGAGACGCTGGTCCCGCGCGTGATCGCCCTGCTGAAAGAGGCGATCCGGCGCGGTAAGCCCCTGGTCGAATGACGCATGTCTGCCTTCGGATTGCTGAACATCAATAAGCCCGCCGGGCCGACCAGTCACGACATCGTGGCGGGAGTACGGCGCGGCACGCGCGTCAAGAAAGTGGGGCACGCCGGCACGCTGGACCCGATGGCGACCGGTGTCTTGGTTGTGTGCCTGGGCGCCGCCACGCGCCTGAGCCAATACGCGATGGGCTCGCGCAAAACCTATCTGGCGCGAGTCCGGTTCGGGATCGAAACCGACACGTACGATGCCGGGGGGATCATCACAGCCGAGAACGACGCGCCGCTCGGCCGGGAGGCCATCGAGGCCGCGCTGGATGCGTTTCGGGGTGATATCGAGCAGGTCCCGCCGATGTACAGCGCGATCAAGCAGGGCGGGCAGAAGCTCTACGAGCTGGCGCGCGCCGGGCAGGATGTGGAACGGGCGGCGCGCCCGGTGACGATTCACAACCTCGAGCTGATCACCTGGGAGCCGCCTTGCGCGGCGCTGCGCGTCGAGTGCTCGGCGGGGACGTATATCCGCAGCCTGGCGTTCGACCTGGGGCGCGCGGTCGAGGTGGGCGCTCACTTGGCGGCGCTCGAACGGGTGGCCTCGGGTCCGTTCACCGTCGAGGACGCGGTGACCTGGGACGATCTCCAGGCGGCGATGGCGGCGGGCACGTGGCGCGAGTACCTGCTCCCGCCCGACATGGCGCTGGCGCATTATCCCCGCCTGGACCTGACCGCGGATGAAGCTGAGGACATCCGGCACGGACGCCTGATCCCCGCCGATACTGAGCGAGAATTTGCGGGCGATCTGGCACGGGCGTACGATCCGGAAGGCCGGTTTTTCGCGATCGTGGAGCAGCGCGGCATCCGGTGGAAAGCGCACAAAGTGTTGTCATCTTGATGGGCAAGTCTGCTATTGTCTATCCAGACTGTCTGC
>Ga0123333_10004814_pt1 | contig 12477 bp, 7 predicted proteins | sample BioC12SIPDNA_3_FD_89957 | JGI IMG/M metagenome (GOLD analysis project Ga0123333, IMG submission 89957) | Anaerobic biogas reactor microbial communites from Washington, USA - Biogas_R2_B C12 SIP DNA | ecosystem: Engineered > Bioreactor > Anaerobic > Unclassified | place: Washington, USA...
AGATTCCGATGTGGTTGGTGACGGTCATCGGATATATTCTTTCGGCCGTGATCGGAATCACGGTCGGCTACCTGCTGATTTCCTGGCTCGTACCCGACAGCAACCTCAATCTGTTCCGCTAACTCCGTGGCCACCACCAAGAAAAACTCGGAAACGATTCCCGCCGTGGGGATTGACCTGGGAACGACCTATTCCGTCGTCTCCCGCCTCGACCACACCGGCAAGCCGGTAACCCTGGTCAACGCCGAGGGCGATCTTCTCACGCCTAGCGTCGTGCTGTTCGACGGCGACGACGTCATCGTGGGCCGCGAGGCATGGAAGGCGGTCGCGGGCGAAGCGGATCATGTCGCTTTGTGCTCCAAACGAGAGATCGGCCATCCGGTCTATCACAAGAATTTCCAGGGCAAGCAGTATCCGCCGGAAGTGATCGAGGGCTGGATCCTCAACAAGCTGCGGCGAGACACCGCCGCTCGCGTCGGTCCGCTGAGCAAGGTCGTGATTACCGTTCCGGCCTATTTCGACGAGGTGCGGCGCAAGGCCACGCAGGACGCGGGCTATATGGCCGGATTCGAGGTGATGGACATTCTCAATGAGCCGACGGCCGCCGCCATCGCCTTCGGTTACCACGAAGGCTACATGAATGCCGACGGACGGCCGGCGAAACCGCAGCGAATCCTGGTCTACGATCTCGGCGGCGGCACGTTTGACGTCACGGTGATGGAGATCCGCGGCGACCGCTACATCGCGCTGGCCACCGACGGAGACGTGCAGCTTGGCGGTTACGACTGGGATCTGCGGCTGGTCGATCTGGTGGCCGAAGCTTTCATTCGCGAGCATTACGCCGATCCTCGCGAAGATCCCCTCATCGTCGGCAAGCTGTGGCGGCAATGCGAGGACGCCAAGCGTACCCTTTCCACGCGCGGCAAGGCGTCGGTGGCCTGTGATTACCGCGGCTTCTCCAGCCTGGTGACGGTGACACAGGAGCAATTCGAGGAAGCCACCCAAGATCTGCTGGACCGCACTCGTTTCACCACCACCCAAACCCTCCACGCTGCCCGACTCGACTGGAAGCGGATCGACCGGGTTCTGCTGGTCGGCGGCTCTACCCGGATGCCGATGGTCCGCAACATGCTCCGGGAATTGTCAGGCAAGGAGCCCGACTCCACGGTCGCCGCCGACGAGGCGGTCGCCCACGGCGCCGCGCTGCACGCCGGATTGCTGCTGGCCAAGAGCCAGGGGGAACCGGCTACGTTCGCTATCCGAAATGTCAACTCGCACAGTCTCGGCGTGGTGGGGACCGATCCGCAGACCAGGCGGAAGCGCAACGGCATTCTCATTCCCCGCAACACGCCGCTGCCGGTCAGCGCCAAGCGAAGCTTTCGAACACAGAAGGCCAACCAACGTTCGATTCTGGTCCAGGTGGTCGAGGGCGAAAACCCGTCGCCCGACGACTGCACCATGATCGGCCGTTGTTCGGTGCGGCGCCTGCCGCCCAACCTTCCCAGCCGCTCGCGGGTCGACGTGGTATTCCAATACCAGACCAACGGCCGGCTCAAAGTCCGAGTAACCGTGCCGGACAGTGACGTGAAGGTGGAGACCGAGTTTCAGCGCGAGAATTCGCTGCCTAAAGAACACCTCGACGGCTGGCGGCGTCATATCAGCGGCGTAGAGCCGACCGACTACCGCTAGCCTCCACCAGGTTCCGCTTGCCGAGCGGCATCTGTCCGGCAAGGCGAGGTTCCGCTCGGCAAGCGGAACCTACTACCAAGCGCCGCCCGTCGATGTTCCCCGAACGGCGCGTGTTTCTCTGCCATTTTGACAGCCAACTGCATCAATATTCGCGATGCTCTACAGGTCGTCTACGGTGCGATACTCGCCCTAAATTGCCTTCTTCCGGTGACTTCCGTCAAGCCGCCTTCTGCCGTGCCGCGGCTTGGCACGATCATTGCTCTGGGATGATTACCGAATAAGCACGGCGCGAGACACACGGGCTTGCGACAAAACATATCAGGTTTGGTTCGAGAAGAAGGAGGGTAGAAAGATGCGTACCACGACACGTTGGCAACCTTTCAACGAATTATGGAGCGACATGCGTCGGATCCAGGACGAGATGAACCGCGTATTCGGACGGTCGCAGGGCAACGGCGAGCGATCCGGCGTTCATCCTCCCCTGGATCTCTGGCAGGACGATGCGAACCTTTACGTCGAGGCCGAACTGCCCGGCATGGATCTCAACGATCTGGAAATCTACGTCACCGGCGGCAATCAGCTTTCGATCAAGGGTGAGCGGAAGCCCCCGTTGGTCGAGCGCGGCCATTGGCATCGCCAGGAACGCGGCTACGGCGCGTTCGGCCGCACGGTCGAGTTGCCGCACGACGTCGACGATGACAAAGTCGAGGCCGAATTCCGCAATGGCGTCCTGACGATCACCTTGCCGAAGCGGGCCGAAACCAAACCGCGGAAGATCGCGGTGAAAAGCGACTGATCGCGTCGCAGCTAATGCCGGCAGAAAAACGAGGATGTGGAAAGGAGAATGAACCATGGCAGAATTAGTCAAACAGGAATCGCAGGGTGATGCCGCGACCGTCGAACGCACGCAGAGCGGCCCGACCTTCGTCCCCCGGTTCGATATTTTTGAAAGCGACGATGAACTGACTCTCTTCGGCGATATGCCGGGAGTCACAAGCGAAGATCTGGACGTTCGCTTCGAGAACAACCAGTTGATCGTGCATGGCAAAGTGGCCCCGCGTCACGCGCAGCTCGATTTTCTCTACGGAGAGTACGGAATCGGCGACTTCTACCGCGTTTTCAACATCGGTGAGTCGATCGACGCCGCGAAAATCTCCGCGGAACTCAGCAACGGCACGCTGACGCTCCACCTGCCGAAATCCGAGGCGGTCAAACCGCGAAAGATCGCGGTGAAAGCCGGGTAACGCCTAACGCGGCCTGCGGCCGCAACCCAACGTAGCCTGACTCTCTGAGTCGGGTCGTTCGGGTCTATCAATACTTCCCGACTCAGAGAGTCAGGCTACCACGATGCGCGCGCGGCGCGGAGAAGTTACCGACGAAGACTCTAACCGTTCACGGGGCGAGAAGGACAGCAGGGCGCCTGCTGTCCTTCATCGTTTTCATACTCGTACACTCAGCTTTTTCGCCAACCGTTCCAGCGCTTTGCTGTAATCGCCGCGCGGCAGATGGACGTGGATCAGGCTCATGCCGCGGGTGTCGGCCCAGGCGGAGGAAAGGGCCGCATCGAACTCGGTTTCGGTCCACACCTCGTAACCCGTGCCGCCGCCAAGTACCGCGGGCAATCGATGATAGCACCAGGGCTGGATCTCGTTGAAACGGTAATCGCCCGCGTGCAGCAACCGTTCGGTGCCGTATCCGCCGTTGTCGAGCACGATCACGATCGGGTTCAACCCGCGACGGACAATCGTCGATAGTTCCATGCCGGTCATTTGAAAGGCCCCGTCGCCGACCAGCGCCACGGCGCGGAGATCCGGCCGGGCCGTCATCGCTCCCAACACGGCCGGCACGGCATATCCCATCGACGTATAGTAGGCTGGGCTGATGAACTCCGTCCTCTGCCGCACAACCAGTTCCGTCGAAGCGAACAATGCATCGCCGACGTCGGCGATCACTACCGTCGACGAATCGAGCGCTTGGTTCAGCCGGGCAATCAACCGGCGGATCGTGATCGGAGCGTCGGGCTGGAGTTCAAAGGTGGCGTCCACCAGTGCCGGTCGCGGCGGCAAATCTCGAACCGCGACTTTCAATTCCGCCCGCACCAGTCCGTCCAGGAAATCCGACAGCAGCACGTGGTGATAATTGTGATGGCTGATCCGAAGCTGTTCGCTGGTGGCGTAGATGCAGCGGCCTGGATCAAGGTTGGCGGTATCGATGCCGAGATTCAGGTCGGTCATAAACGCCCCGAGAACGAGCAGGCAGTCGCTCTCCTCGACAAACTGCGTCACCTCTTCCCGGCCCATCGCCCCTTCGTAGATGCCGGCAAAGAGGGGGTGGGTTTCGCTGACGACGCTCTTGCCCAGCAAGGTCGTCGTGATCGCGATGCCGGCTCCTTCCGCCAGTTCCAAAAGCTGATCCTGCAACCCGAAGCGGTGCAATTCTACCCCCGCAAGAATCGCCGTCCGCCGACTGCTCGATATCCGCCGCGCCGCTTCTGCGACCGCCTCGGCCAATGCGCCGGCGTCGCTTTTCGATTCCGTACACTTGGGGCAGTACACGCCATCGGGAACAACGCCCACCATATCGCGAGGCAGTTCGAGGTAACCAGGCCGCCGGTAGCGGGCGACCGCGTCGAGCACCCGGTCGATCTCGCGAAACGCCGTGTCCGGATCGTTCAATTCCGCCGAGGCGGCGCACAGTCGCCGGAATACCTCGGCCTGCGTGCGGAAGTCGCGGACCTTGTGGTGCAGGAGCGGATTGTTGTACCGCTCACGCACGCCGGGCGCGCCGCTGATGACCACCACCGGCGACTTCTCCGCATAGGCCCCCGCCACGGAATTGCACAAGCTCAGACCGCCGACGCAATAGGTCACGCAGACCGCCCCCATCCCGTTGATCCGCGCGTAGGCGTCGGCGGCAAATCCGGCACAGTCTTCCCGCGTGCAACCCACCGCGTTGAGCGGCCCCCTCTCCAGCTTCGTATAGAACGAGAGGATGTAATCGCCCGGAATGCCGAACACGTCTCGCACGCCGTAGTCGCCGAGCCGCCGGAGCAAGTAGTCGCCGATGGAGATGCCCGTCACCGGCTTGCGAGCCACGTCGAGGGATGGCTGGGTCGGTGTTGCCTGGTTGATCTCCGTGCTCGACATGGCCGTCTCCTTGGAGTCTTTCACGGGTGTGGGACTGGGAAAAATCGGTTGGTGATTGAGACACCGGGGGTCGGGAAGGCCGCGAGCCGCTGAACCATTATTGCTGTTAATTAGGGGGTCGACAAGAATGCGAGAGAGGGGTGAGAGAAAGAAATGGAGCGAAGTAAAGGACAGAAAAGAAACAAAGAAGAAAAGAGAAAGAAAGCGGTGACGAGTCACACGCACTCCAAAGTGGGCTGGTGAACAAGGTGTCTAGCTGGTGCGGCTCAGGCAGTTAGGTATCGGAAAGACCAGAGGCCGATCGGTTCTATGATTACCATGGCTCAGGCCGGAGACTCTTCGCACATCGTCGTTTCGACACTTGGCAGCCGCGTTTCACCTTCGAGGCAGCCGATGAATGCAGTATTCGATCCCCGCTTGATTGGCCGGCTGCGACGGACTTCCGAATTCGCCGGGGGGGTGACTGTTCTGCTTGGCGGGCTGGTGCTTGCGGGCTGGGCGCTGGATATCGAATGGCTCAAGTCCATCATGCATGGCAGTGTGGCAATGAATCCGGGTGGAACCGCCGTGGGGTTCATGCTGGCGGGGGGCGCGCTGTTGCTGCTCGAAGCGAATCGTTCGGCCCGCTGGATGGCTCCGCTGGGCCGAGGATTGGGCGCCGTCGTTGCGCTGCTGGCGGCAGTTCGGCTTGCCGGATATTTCTTCGGATTCGATGAGGGAACCGACCGGATGCTGTTCGCCCGGCAGCTCGCCGAATACGAAATCCCCAATCGCATGGCGCCGAATACGGCCCTGAATTTCCTGCTGATGGGTTTGGCCCTGCTGCTGCTGGATGTGCCGTCGCGGCGGGGACCGTGGCCGGCCGAATACCTCGCGCTGACCGGCGCGCTGGGGGCGCTGCTGGTAGTGATCGGCTACGCCTACGGCGCGTCGGAGGCGATTGGAGTCAGTTCGTTTATCCCCATGGCCTTGAACACCGCTGTCGGCTTCCTCACCCTGGGGCTGGGGGTGCTGTTCGCCAGGCCGGACCGCGGCTTGATGGCCGCCTTTAACTGCGACAGCCCCGGCGGGGCGATGGCGCGCCGCATTCTGCCGGCGGCGATCCTGATTCCCGCCGTTTTGGGCTGGTTGCGCTGGCAGGGGCAACGGCTGGGCATGTACGACCAGGTTCTCGGGCTGTCGCTCTTCACGCTGTCGAATACCGTCATCTTCATTCTCTTCATCTGGTGGAACGCCACATCGCTGAACCGCAGCGAGGCAAAACGCCGAGAGGCCGAGGCCGATCTCGCCCGTGCCAAAGAAGCGGCGGAATCGGCCAACCGCGCCAAGAGCGAATTCCTGGCAAACATGAGCCACGAGATCCGCACGCCGATGAACGGCATCATCGGACTGACCGAACTTACCCTGGAGACCCGGCTGTTAAGCGATCAGCGGGAATACCTGGAAATGGTGCAGACCTCGGCGGATCATTTGATGACGGTCATCAACGACATTCTCGACTTCTCCAAGATCGAAGCTGGGCGGTTGGATCTCGAACCGGTCCCATTCCCGCTCCGTGAGCAACTCGATGAGACGATCACTTCCCTGGCCCTGCGCGCCCACGAGAAGGGACTCGAACTGATCAGCCACGTGTTGGCCGAGGTTCCCGACGGGCTGGTCGGCGATGCCGTTCGGCTGCGGCAGGTGCTCGTGAATCTGTTGAGCAACGCGATCAAGTTTACGGAAGAGGGCGAAGTGGTTCTCCGAGTCAGCCTCGACTCGCAAACCGCCGATCGCGCCGTGCTTCGATTCTCCGTACGGGATACGGGCATCGGTATTCCCCGGTCGAAACAGCATCTGTTGTTTCGGGCGTTCTCCCAAGTCGATGCCTCCAACACGCGAAAGTACGGCGGCACCGGACTCGGGCTGGCGATCTCGGCTCGGCTGGTGCAGATGATGGGCGGACAAATCGGTATGGAGAGCGACGAGGGAAAAGGCAGCACGTTTCAGTTTACGGCGACGTTCGGTGTGTCCTCGGACCGGGCCCCAACGCCGCCGCGCGAGGCATCGATGCTGGCGGGAAGGGCCGTGCTCGTCGTCGACGACAATGCCACCAACCGGCGAATTCTCCAGGAGCGGCTGACCCAGTGGGGCATGAAACCAACGGTCGTCGAAGGTGGGTCTCAGGCGCTTGCTGCTATGGAGGAGGCGAGAAAGGCCGCGGAGCCGTTTTCCATCGTGCTTTTGGACAGCATGATGCCCGAGATGGATGGATTCACACTCGCCGAGCGGATTAAGCAAAACGCCGACCTCGCCGGCGCCACGTTGATGATGCTCTCGTCGGGCGATCGCCGGGAAGACGCCGCTCGCTGCCGGGAACTCGGGGTGGCCGCCTACCTGGTCAAGCCGATCCGCCACAACGATCTGCTTCGCATGCTCGCGTCCGTGGTTGGATCTGCCGAAAACGACTCGGACTTGCCGCAGGCGCCGCAGAGATTCGAGGCCTGCCCGCAACCGCTGCGAGTGCTGCTGGCGGAAGACAATGCCGTCAACCAGAAACTGGCTGTGCGATTGCTGGAAAAGCGGGGGCATCGCTTGGTGCTGGTCGACAACGGAGCAGAGGCGGTCGCGGCTTTTCAGAGAGAGGCGTTTGATATCGTGCTGATGGACGTGCAGATGCCGCTGATGGACGGCTTCGCGGCGACCAGGGCGATTCGCGAAACCGAACAGGGCACGGACCGCCATGTCCGGATTGTCGCCATGACCGCCTATGCGATGAAAGGCGACCGCGAGCGATGCCTGGAGGTGGGCATGGACGATTACGTGTCGAAGCCGCTTCGGCCGGAGGAACTGTTCCGAGCCGTCGAGAGCACGCCGCGCGTTGCAGGAAATGTCGAGCCGAGCGGGCATTCCAACGGAGAGGGCATTTGGTCGTTATCGCAGGCCATGCAAGTAACGGCGGGCGACGTCGGTCTCTTTCGGGAGTTGCTCGATGTGTTTCTCCAGGATCGCCCGCAACTGATGGACACGATCCACGCCGCCCTCGACAGCGGCGACGCCGCCAAACTCCACATCACCGCGCACGCCCTCAAGGGCGCCCTCTCCGCCGTTGGCGCCGTCGCGGCGCGGCAGTCGGCGTATCGCTTGGAATCGCTGGGGGCGAAAGCCAATCTTGAGGACGCCCGCGCAGAACTCGTCACATTGCAAGAGGAGATGGACAGGCTCCTCCCCTACCTCATCAACCCGAATCTGCCGGTCGCGGAGTGAAGTGTGCGAGTGACCCCTCGCACCAGGCAATGCTTGCTATTCAGCCCGTTTCGATCTACAATCGGCGTCAAGACAAGCGGCTTACTGAACATTCCCGCCAACCTGTCCTCCCTGGAGCTTCTCGCCGTGATTACTTTGCCACGAATTCACCCCCTCTTCGGTCGAAACGCCGCGACGTGTTTCTCCTTCGTCGCCGTTTGGTGCTTCGGCGTTGTCGGCGCGACCGTGTGCGCTGCCGCGGCAGAACCCGCCGGTAAACTGAGCGGGCTTCTGCACAACGAAGACTGCACCAACTTTTTCTACTTTCAGGATTTCCCGCCGGGCAAGGCCGGCGAAATCGCCGACCGCTACGTCGACGTGCTGGCCGAGGCAGGCGTGACCGTGCTTTTCTGCAATACCAACGCGCGGCGAACGAACTATCGCAGCGACGTCTGGGAGGCATTCTGGGACGGCTACGACGCGGACGGCCCGGACGACCAACCCTTTCTGACGAGCATACCGAAAGGGCAGGTCAAGACGTACCGCAAGCTCATCGGCAACATGCTCGCCGTGCATCAGCAGGGGATCGACTATCCCGCCCGCATCGCCGCCCACTGCCGGCGCCGTGGCATCTCGCCCTGGATTTCGCTGCGGATGAACGACGTACACTACAATGACGACCTCGACCATCCCTTCCACGGCGCGCTGTGGCGGAAGCCCGAATGGTTCCGTAAAGGCCATCCCGGCTACTACGCCCGCGCGCTGGACTATGCGCATCAGGAAGTCCGCGATCACTATAAGGCGTTGATCGCCGAAACGCTCGCTCGCTACGACATCGACGGACTGGAACTCGACTTCCTCCGCGAGCCGTATCTGTTCAGTAAGGGCGAAGAAGGCAAGGGGCGGGGGATCCTCACGCAATGGTTGACCGAGATCCGGCAACTGGTTGACACCGCAGCCGCGCGCCGCGAACATGCGATCCGGATCGGCGTCCGTGTTCCGTCCGAGCCGGAAACCGCGCTGGCCCTGGGGCTGGACGTACCGGCCTGGGCAAAGGACGGGCTGGTCGACCTGGTGGTCGTCGCTCCCCGCTGGGCCACGCTGCAGTACGACCTCCCGTTGGATCAGTGGCGGCGGCGGTTGGGTGATCGCGTCACGCTGGCCGGCGGCCTGGAGGTTCGCTACGAACCCTACCCCGGATCGCCGGCGGTCCGCATGGTCGATTTCGATTTAGCGAGGGGCGCCGCGGTCTCCGTGCTCGGCGGCGGAGCGGATGTCGTTTATCTGTTCAATTACTTCCAGCACGGTCACCCCTCCTGGGCGCCGCCCGAGTACCAGCGCGTGCTGAAGAGCTTTTCATCTCTCGACGAACTGCTCAAGTCGCCTCGCCGCCACGCCGTGACCCACCGCGACGTCATCGCGCTGGGCGAGGCGTACCGGCCGCCGTTGCCCGCCACCGGCAGGCAAATCTCCTTCCGGCTCCCGTTGGGACCGGCGCCGCCGGCCGGTTGCAAAGCCGAGGCGACGATCGAGGTGGCCGGCGCCCAGAGCGATCCGGCTGTTTCCGTCAATCAGGCGGCGGCGGTGCGTCGCGGCGCTGAAAAGCTCGATAGCGGAAGTCGATTGTTGACGTACGAGATCCCCGTCGAAGCATTGGCCGGCAAGAACGATGATACGATCGCCATCTCAGCCGCGGAGGGCGGGGAGATTAAGATACTGAGAGTGGAGGTGCGGATTGAACCGGGTGAGGCAAAAAAGTGACCGTCGGTCCTGAAGAACCTTGCATGATCGCTGAAACAGAACAACGGTTTACTTCGACGAAAGGTTGATCACGCCGTCCCAGTTCGGCGGCGGTACGCGATTATGTTGCGCGATGTAGACCGTGAGGAAGTCAGTCACCTGATCCTCGGTCGGCGTGAGGTGCAACAATTCATAGGCTTCCGCCCAGCGCCCCGCGACAAACGCGTCCAACGCGCGTTCGCAGTAGTCGAGGTGCTCGTCCGTCAAGAGCGGGTATTCCGAGACGGGAGGCAACAGCTCGCTGACCTCCAGCGGCGTGTCCAGCCCGTACGGTCGAACGACTGCCAGGCGGCGAACGCGGGCGGTTTCGCGAGGAACGCCGCGGCGGACGGCAACGGCCGTCGGCTCGTCCAGCAGGATCGGCGCCCGCAGGATCTTGGTCATTCCCTCCAAACGCGAGGCCAGATTCACCACCGGACCGAAGACCGTCACTTTCACCTGATCAACCGTGCCGATCTTGCCGGCCACGGCCCTGCCGGTGGCGATGCCGATGCCGACGTGAAATCCCGCCAGGTGGCTTTCCGAATCCAGCGCAGCCGCCTCGAACTGCCGACGGATCCCGAGCGCGGCCCGGCAGGTTCGCTCGACGTACTCGGGCTGCGCCAGCGGCCAACCCCAGAAACCCATCGCCGCATCGCCCTGGAAATCCCCGATCACTCCCCCGTGGTCGAGTATACACCGCGTCATTACGCCCAACGCCTTACTCACCCGATTGAGCAGCTCCAGCAAGTCGTCGGCGTGGCGCTCACTCGCCATCGAAAAGCCGCGGAGATCGCAGAAGAGCACGGAGACGTCGGCCTCGCGCGGGGCGAGAACGACGTCCGGGTCTTCGTACGAAAGCCGCTCCAGAACGACCGGCGAGAGGAACTGGCTCCAGACCGCCCGTTGCCGCTGAAGAACGCGCATCTGCCGTAGCGAACCGATCGAACCAGCCACCAGCTCCGCGAATTTCATGTCCTCGCGCAGGTCGGTCGGATCGGACGAGCCCGCCAAGGCGGGCAGTTCCACGTGAAAACGACCGGCGACGTAGAGAATCCATCGACCGCGGTCCGTGGCCGCCTCGGCGTCCGGAACCGGCGTGCAGAAGGCCCAGTCGACGTTGCCGCGGGCGGTAAACGGCTGCGTCGCGGGGGGGCTCGAACCGCGCCAGACGTGCAGCACACCTTGCCCCTGCCGCAACGATTCCTCCAGCAGACGCCCGCTGGGCTGGAAATCGCGGTCGGTCACCAGCCGCTGATCCCAATGCAACACGTCGTAACGGCAGCGAGTCCCCGCGGCCCGGTCCGCAACGCTTTCCATGGCTACGATTGCCGCGGTGTCCGCACGAGGAATGCCAGCCAGCAACATGCTCGCCAGGCGAATGCATAATTCGCCGTCGTCCGACGCCCCACCGAGCACCTCCGCCAGCCGGCTGAGCACTTCGATGCGGTGATCGGGGTTGCGGAATGATACTTGCTTGAGGTACTGCGAGCTGAACGTCTGCTGCTGCACCGGTAAGGGTGAGTCCGCCGCCAGACTCATCCGCTGATCGGAAAACGTGAAGCTCGTTCCGCCGATCACGAAATGTTCACCCGCCGCGACCTGGAAACGGTCGATCGCCTTGCCGCGGAAATAGATCGGATTGCGGCTGCCCGCCACCCTCGCCACGGCGAGCGTCTTGCCGTCGAAGCGGAGTTCGGCATGACGGCGAGAAACATGCGGATCCCAGGGAACGCCCCAGGCGGCGCCGGAGCGGCCCAGGGCCAGCGGCTCGTTTTCCGGCAACGCCCGCCGCCAACGTTGCTGGGGCTCTTGTCCCTGGGCAATCAGATCGGCCATGGGTCATTCCTGGTTTTGCGGGACAACCGCCGGTTGGGCAACCACATTCGATCCCGAGTCCGGGGCATCGGGTGTGGAACTGCTGCCGGGAATCTCCGTGGAAGGGAGGCCGGCGTTCGCTCGCCGCAAGGCCCTTGCCTCGCGCAGCAACTCCAACACCACAGACCCCCACAGCCCCAGTACGATCAACAACACCACCGTCAAAGCCGCGGCTGCGTAACGCACCAGGCCGTCGCGTAGCTGCGACATCGACCATCCAATCGTGTTCGGGGCGCCGGAATACGCCTCTTGAACGATCACCAGCCAGCCTGTGTCTTCGCCGCGAACGGCCACCGGGTGCATTTCGGCGAGCCAGCGGGTGTCGTAGGGCTTGCCTTGCGGGTCGGCGGCCATCGGATCGTGGAAGAACTGGCGGCGGCTGGGACTCGCTGGCAGCGACGTGGCCGAGATGCGGTAGTCCTTGAAGCGGTCGGGCACCCGGCCCGTGGCGTTCTCCATCTCCTCGAAGAGCGGGTGCTGGAGAATAATGCCTTTATTGGGACCGTCGCGCCAATCGACCAGCACGGCGAACTGCTTGCGGTTGCGTCTCTCGAAATCGACGAAATTGCCCACCTTCACCGTCAAGGCTACCACACCCAAGAACGCGTCGTTCCGCTCGGAATCGTAGACGGGGGTGGAAATGGCCGCGATCCAGCGCGAGTTGGCCTGGCTGGGAAACACCGCCGACGGCCCGGTACGCCGGACATGATCGTCGCCCGCCGGACGCCAAGACGGCGGCCGGTCGGATTGACCGCCGTGA
>Ga0123333_10004817_pt1 | contig 12472 bp, 10 predicted proteins | sample BioC12SIPDNA_3_FD_89957 | JGI IMG/M metagenome (GOLD analysis project Ga0123333, IMG submission 89957) | Anaerobic biogas reactor microbial communites from Washington, USA - Biogas_R2_B C12 SIP DNA | ecosystem: Engineered > Bioreactor > Anaerobic > Unclassified | place: Washington, USA...
CAGCTTCTCTCGATTGTCACATGACGCCATGGTGCGGTTCCCGTGTGCAAGACCCGATTCTAGCGTGTGGTGTGGCAGCGGACCACGAGTCTTGTTATGAATGGAATCAGCAGGTCGGATGGCTGGCCTGCTCACCGACTCGATCGGTGCGGTTATTCTGGCAGCGACCAGGAGGAGACACGAGATGAACCATGCCATGAACCGCCGCGACTGGCTGCGCAAGCTCACACTGTCCGGAACCGCCGCCAGTCTGGGCCTGACACTGCCCCCGACCGGCGCCGCGCAGGACCCGGGGGCGTCCAGCGGCTTTCAGAGTAGCGTGCTCAATCCGCAGGAGGTTCAGCCCGGGGGCGCCAGCCCGTCGGTTGAAGGCGGGCGCGTGCTGCAGCCGGCGCGGGAACTGCCCGTGCTGCACTCGACCGACGTGCTGGTTGTCGGGGGCGGGTCGGCCGGCATCTGTGCCGCCATCGCGGCGCGGCGCGCCGGGGCCGACGTGACGCTCGTGGAGCGGTATGGGCATTTCGGTGGACTGTGGAGCGGGGGGCTGGTCCTCATTATCATCGGCCACATCGTGACGGGCGGCCGGCAGGTGTGCCAAGGCATCGGCGAAGAGATGATGCGCCGCCTGGACAAGCTGGACGGCGCCATCATCAATCGTCGACCTGGAGTGCCGCCCACCGTCGACGCGGAAGCGGTGAAGTACCTCATGGTGGAGATGGTCGAGGAGGCGGGGGTCAAGGTGTTCCTGCACTGCTGGGGCGTGGACGCGATCGTCAACGGGGATCAGGTGCGTGGCGCCGTATTCGAAAGCAAGTCGGGGCGGCAGGCCATCCTGGCCAAGACCGTGATCGATGCGACGGGGGACGGCGACCTGTTCGCCGCGGCCGGCGCAGCCTACGAACGGCGCGCCCACAACGTGGGGCTTGTCTCGCGCATCGGCAATCTGGATCGCGTCGATCGGGCCCGGGCAGCCGCGGCACAGGCGCCGCGGAACCTGGGGAGCGAGACGCCGGTGCCCGGCGTCAACTGGGTCAATATGCACGGTCCAGAAGTGGACGGGCTGGATGTCGAAGTGCTCACGCGCCTGGAGATGAACCACCGGAAACACATCTGGAACAACACGCAGAAGATCCGCCATACGCCGGGCTACGAGCAGGTGTACCTCGTCGAGACCGCTCCCCAACTCGGGGTCCGCATCACACGTGTGTTGCGGGGCCTGCACACTGTTACCGTGGACGACATCAAGAGCGCCACGCAGTATCCGGACGTGATTGGCGTGGGGGGCGCGTCCAGCGGCGAACATGGCCCCTGGCAGATTCCCTACGGAGCGCTGGTGCCCGAGAAGATCGACAATGTGCTGGCGGCCGGTCGCTGCATCAGCGCTGAGATGCGGATGGCCGATCTCGTGCGTCTGATACCGAACTGCTTCGTGACCGGCCACGCGGCCGGCGTGGCGGCGGCGGTCGCGGTGCAGGACGGTTGCACGCCGCGGCAGGTGGAGGTGGCCAAGGTCCAGAAGATCCTGCGGGACCAGGAGGCGTACCTCGGGTGAACGCCAACCCTGCCGTTGCGGACCGGCCGCCGGCCGAACGTGCGCCGGCACGCGGTCCTGCGCGCCGGGTGGCGCGCCTCGCCGTGCTGGCCGTGGCCGTGGTCCTGGTCTGCCTGCCACTCGAGCCATGGTCCATCCTCGTGCCGGGGATCAGTCCGCTTGTGGCGCTGTCGCTGGTGCTCGCCACCGCGGCGTTTCCCGTGTTTGCAGTTCCCGGCCTGGCGCTGGCGTTGCTGGCAGCGGCCCGGCACCGCTGGTTCTGCCATTGGGTCTGTCCCACCGGCTGTTGTGCCGACGGAGCCTCCTGGCTGGGGCGCCGATGCCGGCGCCGACCGGGCTGGGTCCCGGTGCTGGGCCCGGCGCTGGCGCTGACCGTCCTGGCCGGTGCCTGCTTGGGCTATCCCGTGTTGCTGTGGCTGGATCCGCTGGCCCTGCTGAGCGCAGCCGTGGGCGTCTTTCACGTCCGGCAGGGGATTGAGTGGAGCTGGGGAGCGTGGGGGCTGATATGCATCCTGGCCGTCAGTTTCTGGTGGCCGCATACCTGGTGCACGCGGCTCTGCCCACTGGGCGGTCTGCAGGATGTGCTCAACGCTGCGGCCCAGTGCCTGCGGATGCTGGCCCGGCGTCTGGGGCCGCGCCGTGCCGCGCCCGCGCGCCCGCGACCTGCCGCGGTCGTGTGGCGGCGTTCCTTTCTGGGAGGCCTGGTCGGTCTGGCCTGGGGGACCTGCCTGGCGCGCTGGAATCCCCCGCGCACACCCGTGCTCCGCCCGCCGGGAGCAGCCGCAGAGGAGTGGTTTTCCAGCTTGTGCCTGCGCTGCGGGAACTGCGCGCGCGCCTGTCCCGCCGGGATCATTCAGGCCGACACGGGGGAAACCGGCATCGGTGGCCTCCTGGCGCCGCTGCTCACGTTCGACACCGACTACTGCCGGGAATCATGCGTGCAATGCACGCTGGTGTGTCCCAGCGGAGCGCTTTCGCCGATCGCACTGCCTGCGAAGATGCAGGCGGTCATCGGGGTGCCGGAAGTCGACATGGATCTCTGCCTGCTCGGTGCCGTTCGCGAGTGCGCCAACTGCCGCAACCGGTGCCCCTACGAAGCGATCCGGTTCGTGTTTGACGAGCAGTTGTACACCCTCACGCCGTGCGTGGACCTGCAGCGCTGTAACGGGTGCGGCGCCTGCCAGGTGGCCTGCCCCACCCAGCCGCGCAAGGCCATTGTGGTCCGTCCCATGCCGCAGGTGGGAGACCACCGGGCCCGGCCACCACACGATCAGATCCAGTTGTGACGGTGGAACATGTAGAGCATGCCACCCCCGACCGACACGCAGAACAGCCAGAAGACCGGATATGCCCAACTGAACTCGTTCTCGGGAATCGGCATGTTCATGCCGTACACGCCGGCCAGAAAGGTCAAGGGCACGAAGATCGTCGAGACGATCGTCAAGGTCTTCATGATGTTGTTCATGCGGTTCGAGACGAGCGACATGTAGGTCTGGGTCAGCGACTCGGCAAATTCGCGGTACGTCTCCAGCAGATCCTGTACCTGCACCAGGTGATCGTAGATATCGCGCAAATAGGTGGCCGTTGTTTCGGACAGACAGACATGCGGCTCCCGGTGCAGTTTGAAAATCAGTTCCCGCATCGGCCAGGCGATCCGCCGCAACAGCGACAGGTCGCGGCGAAACCGGTAGATGTCCGGGAGCACATTCTCGGATGTGCCGTATAGTACAGAGTCTTCGATTTCGTCCAGATTGTCCGAGATCTCCTCCAGGATCGGGAAGAAACTGTCGACCAGATGGTCCATCACGCAATAGAGGAGAAAGCTGGCATCATGATGCCGCATCCGGGACACATTGTCACGGATCCGACTTTCGACGGCCCGCAGCAGGTCGGGCTCCTTCTCTTCGAACGAGACCAACGTCTTGCGCCCCAGGAAGAAACTCACCTGATCCGACTCGACATGGTCCGCCTTGCGTGCCACGGCGCGCGCGATGATGAACAACCGGCCGAGCTGGTCTTCAGAAAACGGGAAGTCCTCGGCCTTGGGACGCTGGTCCAGGTTCAACACGTCCTCGATCGCCAGCGGATGCAGTTCGTATTTTTCGGCAAACAGGTGTATCAGCGCCGGATCGCCGGGACCGGCGAGGTGGATCCAACGCACTTCCGACCACGGCGGCCGATGGCGCGCCAGGAAGTCCGCGACGTCGGTCACCTGCTCGATCGCGTATTGCTCCGGACAGTAATCGATGCAGGTGACCTGCATCCCGGAACCCGGCTGAAGCACCTCGCCCGGTTCCTGCGCGGGACGTTCAGGCGGCGGCATCAGGTCGAGCACCTCCGCCCAGTGACGCTTGGCCGCCTTGTTTTCCGGATTCTGAGACTCGTCACCTGCAGCGTTCACGCCACAACCTCGCTCGCTGTTCACACGCTCGCTGACCACACGCCCGCCGCTGCCCCCCCGACCGCTGCCACGCACAGGCGGGGAACGGACGCATCATACCACAGCGGGCCGGCAAAGCGAGTTGATCAGGTGAGCGAAAATCGCCGCCGACATTCGTTGACGACCAGCTCCGCCGCCGCATCGGAATCGATCTGGGTACGATTGATCACCAGATCGTACAGGTGCGGATCGTCGATCTCCCGGTTGAAATGGGACTTGATCAGGTCCCGGCGGGTCTGGTCCGTATCACGAATGTACCGGCGGGCTTCCGCCTCCGAACAGCCGCGCACGTCCTGAATCCGCGCGATCCGCATCGTCAGCGGCGCGACCAGGAAGACTGATACGCCGCGCTCGGCCGGCAGGAAATGCTGGGCACCCCGCCCCACGAACACCTTGCTGGAATGCTGCGCGGCCAGCAGCACGAGCTCGCCCAGGTGTACAATGTACTCGGACCGCGTCACCAGCCGCGGGTCGAGCCACTTGCCGAACACCTCGATCAGCCAGTTCGAAGTCGTCTCGTCGGCCACTCCCACCATCGCACGCGACAGGTTGAACTTTTCTGCCATCATGTCCAGCAGCTTGCGGTTCAAAACCTCCCACTGGAGCAACTCGCCGATGCGCCGGCCGACCGCCGATCCACCCGCCCCCGCTTCCCGCGAGATGGCAATGTGGGGCGTGGCGTCCTGCTGGGCCGAGGCACATTCACTTCCCATCCACCGGACGACTCCCACACTGTTATTCTAACAAGCTTGGAGTGCCGCGGCCAAAACTCGTTCCGCCCTGCCCCGCGTCTGCTCCCCCCCACGACCCGGCGATGCGGGTCGTACCCCTCCACATTCGCCGGGCTACTTGAACCGTCGCACGCCGGTGTCGGAGGTTCACCGGCCGCCGTTTCAAGTTCGTTATTCTGGGGTATGGGATAACTGGGGGGGTGAGCGAAACCTGGGCGCCGGCTCGTCACCAGCGGAACGGATTGGTAGACTTCGGGCGTCATGTCAAGCTCCTGGGATGTGGTCGTGGTCGGTGCGGGCCCGGCCGGCCTGTTGTCGGCATCGCGAGCGGCCGAGCGGGGTCGGCGCGTGTTGTTGCTCGAGAAGAACGCGAAGCCTGGCGTCAAGATCCTGATGTCGGGCGGTACACGCTGCAATCTCACTCACGCCACCGATGCTGGCGGGATCGTGGCCGCCTTTGGGCGGCAGGGGTCGTTTCTGTATTCGGCGCTGTCGGCACTGTCGCCAGACGAGGTGGTGGCGTTGTTCGCGGCCGAGGGGGTGGCTGCGAAGGTCGAACCGGGCGGCAAGGTATTTCCGGCGAGTGATCGGGCGTTCGATGTGCTTGCCGCGTTGCGCCGCCGGTTGCAGCGAAGTGGCGCAGCGCTGGTGCTGGATGAGCCCGTGCTGGACGTGCTGCGTGTGGTGGAAGGCTCCGGTTTCACGATCGTCACGCCGCACCGGCAACTGTCGGCGGCCCGCCTGGTGCTCGCGACCGGCGGCAAGTCGTATCCGGGATGCGGCACGACTGGGGACGGATACGGCTGGGCGGCTCGGCTGGGGCACACGGTGATCAACCCGCGTCCGGCGCTCGCGCCGCTGAAAACCTCCAGCGGCTGGGTCAAGACGCTGCGTGGTGTGACGGTGCCGGACGTGCGGGTGCGCGTGACAAATGGAGTGCGGGCGGTGTCGAGGTCCACGGTGGGGGACGCGCGGCGGGCCGAGCAGCGCGGGTCGCTGCTGTTCACGCACTTCGGTCTTTCCGGTCCAGTGGCGCTGGACGTGAGCTGCGTTGTGTCGGCGCACGAGGGGCCGGATCCTCTCTGGCTGGAGTGCGACTTCCTGCCCGATGTGCGGCCGGACGTGCTGGACCGGGAACTGCAGGACGCGGCGGCCCAGCGCGGCCGGAAGCAGGTGGTGGCACTGCTGGCCTCGCGACTGCCGCGCCGACTGCTCGACGCACTGCTGGCCGAGGCGGGCGTGCCGGCGCTGCGCACGGCGGCCGAACTCAGCCGCGCGGAACGTACCCGTCTCGTGGCGGCGCTCAAGGCGACGTCTCTTCCACTCGCGGGAACGCTGGGGTTCGAGAAAGCCGAAGTCACCGCCGGCGGCATCGCGCTCAAGGAAGTCGACTCCCGCACCATGCAGAGCCGAATCGTCCCCCACCTCTACCTTGCCGGGGAGGTACTGGACCTCGACGGACCGATCGGCGGCTACAATTTCCAGGCCGCCTTCAGTACCGGTTGGCTGGCAGGCGAGAGCGTCTGACGTCAGACGTGCAGCGCTTCACCCGGTACGAATCGCTGCAGGATCGCCCGCACCTCGGCACGCTCGGGTGGTAGGAAATGATTGAACGGTTCTGCCATGAAGTCGCTGCAGATGCCCATCAGTGACAGCGCGCTCTTGGTCGCCTTGATATACCGCGAGGCATACTTGCCGACCGTGTAGATATCCTGGAACGCGTGAATCTGCTGCGTCAACTGTTCGGCCCGCTCCATGTCGTGACTTGCCGTCGCTTCGTAACAGTCGGTGAACAGTCGCGGCAATACATTGGATCCCCCCGCGACGCCGCCGTCGCCGCCGAGTTGGACGGCGGCGGAGAGGAGGTGTTCCGGGCCGATCAGCACGGACCAGTCCGGACGTACTCGGCGCCGCAGGGCCACCAGTGCGGCGAAATACTCGAGATCGCCGCTGCTGTCCTTGACGCCCAGGATGGTACCGATCTCCGCCAGGCGTTCCAGAGTGTCGATCTCGAAGGCGACCTTCGTCAGGCTGGGCATGTTGTAGAGCATCAGCGGCAGGGGCAGTTCCTGGGTCAGATGCTCTATGTAGGTCATCAATTCGGTCTGCCCCGCAGGAAAGTAGTACGGCGTGGACAGCACCACGGCATCGGCGCGCGCTTCGGCCGCTACCCTGGCCAACTTGAGCGACTCGACGAACGCCGTGTCCGTGATCCCGACCAGCACGGGCACACGATGCCCCACCAGCTGGCAGGTCCTGGCGATCAGTTCGCCGCGCAGCTGATAGCTCAGACTCGGCGCCTCCCCCGTACTGCCCAGGATAAAGACGCCCTGTACCCCGCCGGCGATGACATGCTCCACCAGTTGCTCCAGCCCGGACTCGTCCAGGGTGTCGCGATCCAGCAACGGAGTGACCAGTGGTGTGACGATCCCCCGGAACCGCCGGTGTTTGAAAACGTCATGTTCGGTCACGGTATTCCCCTATTTCATTCCCCTGATTTCGTCATCAAGATGTCCGTTGGTGGTCGCCGGTATTGTAGCAGATGCAGGTTTTGGGGAGTGCAAGGGAGCCTGTCCGAGGGCACGCGGCATGTCTGCGCCGGGAGGCGTTGGGGGCGTGTCCTACTTGCCGGCCGGCTGGACCATGCCCTGCCGGATCTCCAGCAGGATCCTGGGGAGCAGGACGATGCCCGAGTAGTGATCGACCGGCAGGACGATATGGTGAGTGTCGGGGAGGCGGGCCGCGTTGGCCAGTGCCCGGGAGCAGGCCGGTGGCACCACATCGTCCAACTCGCCGCTGTACAGCCAGGTGGACTGCGGAGCGATCCGGTGGGCGAGTCGGAGTGGTTCGATACCGCGCACCAGTTCGCGCAGTTTCGCACCTTCGATGCCGTCCGCTTTGAGCTTTTCGCGCAGCACTGCGGAATCGCGCGCTCCCTGCTCGATCACCGTGTGCAGGTTGCCTCCCGCCAGCAGGATGAACACACGGTCATAGCCGCGGTCCAGGCCGGCCACCGTGGCCGTGACGAACCCGCCCAGACTGGTTCCCTGCAGTCCGATAGCTGCCGTGTCCACGCCCGGCAGGCTGGCGACGGCATCACGCGCCCGGCGCACATCGGCGACAGCCTGCCGCAGCGTCTCAAATGTGGTGGCTGCCTGTGTGGCGGTGGTTGATTTCCGCACGCCGTAGCCGGGCAGCTGGATCAGAAAGGCATGCAGCTCGAGCGCCTGCAGGCCCCGGGCAATCATCCGCCCCACCGGCATGTTGCGCCCCGACTCGTGCACCACCACGACGGCCGGAACGCGGCGCAGGTTGCGCTCACGGTCCCGCACGGCATACCATTCCATGGCCACCAGGTCGTTCGCGGCCTCACCCGTGGTGACAGGCGACGGGAACCGCACGAGGAAATCACCATACCCGCGCTGCGCCTCCTCACACCAGACTTCAAACTCCGCGGGGGGCCAACTCAGTCCTGCCAGGCACTGCCGCGCGTCGTCCGAGGACTCGTCGCCACAAGCCAGCGTGTCCTGCGCCGCATAACGACTTCCCACCTGGACCGGCACGTCCGCTCCCGCCAGCGGCACAACCCACCAGCTCGCGACACACAGGACCGCCACACTGCCACACGCTCCACGAGCCAGCCAATCCTCAGCCTGCATCAGCGAGTCCCCCGCGCGGTTGGCACGAGAGGTGGAACCGGATGGATCCACACCGCGCGTGCCCGACCCTCTGATTGTATGTGACACGCGCGCGGGCGGGGAGCCAATGATGCCTGCCAACCCCTACTGAAGCTGACGCTAGTTCCGTTGTTGCTGCGGCTGCCGTCCGCGGTGCCTGCTGGTCAGAGTGCCCGCTGCAGGATCTCGGTGAGTTCTTCCGGCTCCAGCCGGAGCGGGTTCCCCTGCATGCTGCTGGCCCGCGCGGCGTTCTCCGTCACGGTGGCAAAGTCCGCCTCCGTCAGCCCATAGGTGCGGAGCGGAGGGACCGCCAGATCACGGCACAAGTCCTGGACCCATTGCACGCCGTCGGCGGCTTGGGCCTGGGGGCTGCCGGTGAGGAACCGCGCGACTTCTGCGTACCGCTGGCAGGCCGGGTTATCGCGATCGCGCTGGGTGAGCGCTCGCACGTTGACGTCCATGACGTACGGGAGCAGTGCGGCGCACGTCGCGCCGTGGGGTGCGGGGAACATGCCGCCCAGGGGCCCGGCCAGGCCATGCGCGGCGCCCAGTTTCGCGTTGGCCAGCGCCAGCCCGCCGAAGAGGCTGACGAGCGACATGTCCTCGCGCGCGGCGGCGTCGCTGCCGCAGTCATACGCGCGGCGCAACGACCGTGCGGCCCGCTGCATGCCCTCGCGGCACAACGCATCGGTCAATGGGTTGGCTCCGCGGGACACGTACGGCTCGATGACCTGTGTCAACGCGTCGAGGCCGGTGGAGGCGGTGACGTGGGGCGGCACCGAATAGGTCAACTCGGGATCGACGATGGCCAGGCAGGGGAGCATCAACGGGCTGCGCAAGCTGACCTTCACTCTGTGTGCAGGTGCCGCCAGCACGGCATTCCGCGTCACTTCCGCCCCCGTACCTGCCGTGGTCGGGATCGCGATGCACGGTGCAGACCTCTGCGTGATCGGCTTGCCGCCGCCGATGACCTCCAGGTAGTCGAGCGGTTGCCCGCCGTTGGTCAACAGCGCAGCGATGGCTTTGCCCGTGTCCAGCACGCTGCCGCCGCCGAAACCGATCAGCACGTCGCAGGCCGCGTCGCGCGCCAGCTGCACGCCGTGCGCGACCAGGTCCACGGTCGGTTCGCCCGTGACCGTCAGCGTGGTGACGGGCAAATGCCGGGCTTCCAGTTGCGCGCGCAGCGGGAGCGCCAGTTCCGCCGAGTCGGTGGTGATCAGCAGCACGCGCTGGCCCAGGTCGGCCACGGCCGCACCGGCCTGCGAGATCGCTCCCGTACCGAACACAATGCGCGTGGCGGTGGCGAACTCAAATCGCATCGGCCATCTCCCAGCCAGGCGCAGCAGGATGGACGGGGGAATACTTCACGCTGGAACGCGGCTCCGCCATCATATCGGCGACCGCGTCGCGCCAGGCCGCGTAATGCGCGGTCTCCTTGTGCCGGGCCGGGTCGTCGGCCGTGCGGTAGACCTCGATCAGCACGAACCGTGTGGGATCGTCGGCCTGCTGGATCACGTCGAAACGCACAATACCCGGCTCTTTCACACTCTGCGAGGCATTGGCGAGCGTAGCCTGGCGGAACGCCTCCAGGCATTCCGCTTTGACGTGCACGTGTACATGGACAATCAGCATGGCTGGCGGACCTTTCAGTATGACAAACGTGTGACAACTCAGACTGCCGGGCAGGTGTCCCCATCTATATCCGGCCGATCCTGTCTCCTCGTATGCTGGCAGCCCAGTTCAGGAACTCGACTCACAAACTACCTCGCACGGAGTCGAAAGACAACCACGTTGACATTTGACCGGAAATGCGATTACCTGGAGGGAGACTCAGTTCCCCTGCATATTCCCCTGCATGATCGGGAGGTTTCTATGAGCCTGGAGTTCCGGAAAGACTGTGCCTATGCCCTGCTCGTGCCAACCAGTATGGGAGTGCGGCTCACCCCGACTGTGCGGCAACCCATGCACTGCAGCCATACGTTCACCATGCATGCCACCAGCGCCGAGACGAATGTAGCCAGCGTCTGCTCGTACCTCGGTCTCCGCGTCAAAGTGCTGACGACCTTTGTCAAGGACAGTCCGATTGCACGCTTCATCAAGGACGACCTGGCGAGCCGGCATATGGACTATGAGGGGCCGGATGTCGAACAGGGGGGGCCTTGGGGATATCGTCACCAGTTCAACCTGGCAGACAGTGGTTACGGACCGCGGGGCCCGATCGTGCACAACGACCGGGCCGGGGAAGTGGGCCAAACACTCAACGTCCGCGATTTCGACCTGGAGCGGATCTTCGGCCGCGAGGGGGTCCAGATCGTGCACCTGTCGGGCCTGATCGCAGCCCTGTCGCCCGGCACCGGCGCCTTCTGCCTGGAGATCGCGCGGGCCGCCAAGGCACACGGCGCGCGCATCTCGTTCGATCTCAACCACCGGGATTCCTTCTGGAAGAACCGCGAGGAGGAACTCCGCAAGATATTCCTGGAAATCGCCTCCGTCGCCGACATCCTGATGGGGAACGAAGAGGATTTTCAGCTGGGACTGGGCATTCAGGGGCCCGCGGCGGGAGGCAAGGACATCGCCACCGAAATCGCCAAGTTCCAGACGATGATCGAACGTGCCCAACAGGCCTTTCCGCACGCCTCGGTCTTCGCCACGACGCTGCGGGAGGCCATCAGTGCCAACTGCCACCTGTGGGGCGCGATCCTGTCCGAAAGCGGGAATTGGCACATCGTCGAACCGCGCGAAATCACGGTGCTCGATCGCATCGGCGGCGGCGACGGATTCGTGGGCGGCTTGCTGTACGCCATCCTCAAAGGATGGGAGCCGTCCGAGTGGGTCCAGTTTGGCTGGGCCAGCGGCGCTCTGGCGACGACTCTGATAACCGACTACGCCCAGCCGACTGACGAAACGCAGATCTGGGACATCTGGAAAGGCAACACACGGGTGAAACGCTAGCCCCGGCGATTCTTCGACGAGCTGCGAACTGCGGCGCGCGCGGCAGGGTTGGGCACGCCCCTGATTGGATGCGGCGCAGTGGGTCCGTCGCGGATTCCAGCCGAGCACTGGGTGGCGTCGCTGTTCGACTACACGAGCGAGTACATGAAACTCGAGGTGCTGCGCGAGGTCTTCGGCGCCGACACGCCATGATGATGCGCCATGATGATGCGCCATGATGATGCGCCATGATGGCGGCCGATGTGCCGGCGCCGGGCACTATATGCGGCGGGCGCTCAGCGCGGACCGGATCGCCAGGTACTCCCCGACGTTCTCCATGGTCAGCATGCCGACGAGATTCCCTTGACGCACGACCGGGATCGCATGGCAGTCGCAGCCTTGCAGGCGTGCAAATACCGTGTCCAGCATGTCGCCGGGATCGGCTTGCTCGAAGTCGCGGCGCATCACGGTGCCTACCTGTTCACCCGGTCCTTGCTCGGCCATGTGTTTGAGCAGGTCCATCTTGGTCAGCACACCGACGATGCGCCCCTCGGCCACGACCGGGAAGTCGTGCTGGAAACCGGCGATGATATGCCGCGCCGCTTCACCCAGCGGATCTTCCGGTGCCAGCGTGCGGAACTCGCTCACCATCGCCTGTGCCACCGGAATCCCCTGCAGACCCGACTTCACCTGCACCATCGACGCTTCCGACGCGGCCCCCAGCCACACGAACAGCGCGATGAATACGGGGAACGGATTCATGCTGAACAGCCCCCAGAAGCCGATCAGCACGGCCATCCCCTTGCCGATCGTGGCCGCCGTCTGCGTTGCGCGGACATAGTCCATGTTCATTGCCAGAATCGCCCGCAGTACGCGGCCGCCATCCATCGGGAATGCCGGGAGCAGGTTGAACACGACCAGGATCACGTTGGCGATCAGCATGAAGGTGAGGAACCCCACAAGCGGTTCGCTGAGCGTCCCGAGCTGTTGCTGGTTCTCCATCAGCACTTCCAGCTCGTTCATGCCGGTGTTGATGCTCGTCGCCACGTTCGTGGTGCCCGCGAAGACCATGATGCCCACCGCACACAGGATAGCCAGCACCACGTTCACGCTGGGGCCAGCCAGTGCCACGACCAGCTCC
>Ga0123333_10004818_pt1 | contig 12472 bp, 4 predicted proteins | sample BioC12SIPDNA_3_FD_89957 | JGI IMG/M metagenome (GOLD analysis project Ga0123333, IMG submission 89957) | Anaerobic biogas reactor microbial communites from Washington, USA - Biogas_R2_B C12 SIP DNA | ecosystem: Engineered > Bioreactor > Anaerobic > Unclassified | place: Washington, USA...
ACCCAAAATCAGGTCAATAAGGATTTTATGAGGTTAAGGCCTCGGTGTATTAGTATTGGTCAGCTCAACGGGCGTTACCCGCTTACACCCCCAACCTATCAAACCGGTAGTCTTCCGGACACCTTACTTGCTTTTGCAATGGGGTATCTCATCTTGAGGCCGGCTTCCCGCTTAGATGCCTTCAGCGGTTATCCGATCCGAACATGGCTACCCGGCTTATGCTCCTGGCGGAACAACCGGTTCACTAGCGGTCCGTCCATCCCGGTCCTCTCGTACTAGGGACAGATCCTCTCAAATACCCTGCGCCCACAGTGGATAGGGACCGAACTGTCTCACGACGTTCTGAACCCAGCTCACGTACCGCTTTAATGGGCGAACAGACCAACCCTTGGGACCTGCTTCAGCCCCAGGATGCGATGAGCCGACATCGAGGTGCCAAACGCCGCCGTCGATAGGAACTCTCGGGCGGCATCAGCCTGTTATCCCCGGGGTAGCTTTTATCCGATGAGCGATGGCCTTTCCACTCAGGACCACCGGATCACTAGGACCAACTTTCGTTTCTGCTCGACCTGTCAGTCTCACAGTTAAGCCACCTTATACCCTTACGCTCATTAGGCGATTTCCATTCGCCCTGAGGTGACCTTCGCGCGCCTCCGTTACTCTTTGGGAGGCGACCGCCCCAGTCAAACTGCCCGCCTGACAATGTCCCGCTCTGCGATTCAGCAGCAGCGGTTAGAATCCCAGCACACCAAGGGTGGTATTCCAAGGACGACTCCGGATGCGCTGGCGCACTTCCTTCTCTGTCTCCCACCTATCCTATACAGAGTGTACCGAAATCCAATATCAAGTTACAGTAAAGCTCCACGGGGTCTTTCCGTCCTACTGCGGGTAACTGGCGTCTTTACCAGTACCACAATTTCACCGGGCCCCCTGTTGAGACAGCGCTCAGATCGTTACACCTTTCGTGCAGGTCGGAACTTACCCGACAAGGAATTTCGCTACCTTAGGACCGTTATAGTTACGGCCGCCGTTTACTGGGGCTTCAGTTCAAAGCTTCGCCTTGCGACTAACCTCTCCCTTTAACCTTCCAGCACCGGGCAGGTGTCAGACCCTATACTTCGGCTTACGCCTTCAGCAGAGTCCTGTGTTTTAGTTAAACAGTCGCCTGAGCCTGGTTTCTGCGAACCAAAGATGCTTCTTACGTATAGTATTGACATCTCCAGCCACTCCTTCTCCCGAAGTTACGGAGTCAACTTGCAGAGTTCCTTAACAAGGGTTATCCCGTTCACCTTAGCCTTCTAAGCCAACCCACCTGTGTCGGTTTTCAGTACGGGTCCGTACTCTCTCCCTAGAAGCTTTTCTCGGCAGCATAGCATTTGTGCCTTCCCGTGATAACTCACTACCCCTTCAGATCTCGGCCTTTAGACAAAGGGGATTTGCCTCCTCTGTCAGCCTACTTCCTTGGACCGGGACTTCCGTCACCCGGCGCACATAGCTTTCTGCGTCACTCCTTCGGTCAAACGATCGTACGGAGGACAGGATTGTCTACCTGTTGTCCATCGACTACGCCTTTCGGCCTCGCCTTAGGTCCCGCCTAACCCTGGGCGGATGAGCCTTCCCCAGGAATCCTTGGGTTTTCGGTGAGTGTGTTTCTCGCACACTTTTCGCTACTCATGCCGTCATTCTCACTTCCATAAAGTCCACAGAACCTTACAATCCTGCTTCGTCCCATATGGAACGCTCCCCTACCAGTTAATGGATATTTCCACTAAATCCGAAGCTTCGGCGCTGTGCTTAGCCCCCCACATTTTTGGCGCAGGGACGCTCGACCAGTGAGCTGTTACGCACTCTTTCAAGGATGGCTGCTTCTGAGCCAACCTCCTGGCTGTCTTTGCTTCCCCACATCCTTGTAACACTTAGCACAGGCTTTGGGACCTTAGCTGTCGGGCTGGGCTGTTTCCCTTTCGACCACGGATCTTCGCACCCGTAGTCTCACTCCCGTTTGTATTGTATGGGTATTCGGAGTTTGATTGAGCTCGGTAGGCACATCTGCCCCCTTACTCATTCAGTGCTCTACCCCCCATAAATATTCCAAACAAGGCTGCACCTCAATGCATTTCGGGGAGAACCAGCTATCACCATACTCGATTAGCTTTTCACTCCTATCCACACCTCATCCAGGCCTTTTTCAACAGGCTGTGGTTCGGTCCTCCAACCGGTGTTACCCGGTCTTCAACCTGGACATGGATAGATCGTATGGCTTCGGGTCTATAGCATGCGACTTGCGCCCTGTTCAGACTCGGTTTCCCTACGGATCCGAACCTCGTAGTTCTTATCCTCGCCACATACCATAACTCGACGGCTCATTTTCCAAGAGGCACGCCGTCACATTATAAAAATGCTCCGACTGCTTGTAAGCACGCGGTTTCAGGTCTGTTTCACTCCCCGCCAGGGGTGCTTTTCACCTTTCCCTCTCGGTACTGCTTCTCTATCGGTCGCCAGATGTATTTAGCCTTAGACCGTGGTCGGCCCTGATTCATACGGAATTGCACGTGCTCCGCACTACTTGGGTGTCCATCAAAGAAGATATTTCCATTTCGTCTACGGGGCTTTCACCCTCTGCGGCCCGCTTTTCCAACACGGTTCAACTATGAAAATATTTTGTAACTCCTCCGAAAATCTGCAGATCTTCGCTCATGGATCCCTCTACCCCAAATGCACAACGCCTGCAGGCTTGGCATGCATCCGGTTTGGGCTGTACCCCTTTCGCTCACCACTACTCGGGGCATCTCTTTCGATTTCTTTTCCTCCGGTTACTGAGATGTTTCACTTCACCGGGTCGCCGCCCTATTAAAGGGCGCATGGACTGCTCCATGCAGGTTTCCCCATTCAGATATCCGCGGATCAAGGGATGCTTGCTCCTCCCCGCGGCTTTTCGCAGCTGGCTGCGTCTTTCTTCGGCATCTGGCGCCAAGGCATTCCCCGCGTGCCCTTTGTACCTTAACCTCATAAATCCTTTATTGACCTCTCCTTCTACAGAAAAGGGTGTCATGGTGCGTAAACCGTGCCTAAAACAACACAATGGTGGAGATGATCGGATTTGAACCGACGACTTCCTGCGTGCAAGGCAGGCGCTCTCCCACTGAGCTACATCCCCAACGTGTTTTTTAAAAAGATGGTGGGCCGAGGGAGATTCGAACTTCCGACCTCACGGTTATCAGCCGTGTGCTCTAACCAACTGAGCTATCGGCCCACATAAACAGTACGCAAGGAAACGCTGACAAGAAATTCTTTTGTTGCTCCTTAGAAAGGAGGTGATCCAGCCGCACCTTCCGGTACGGCTACCTTGTTACGACTTCACCCCCCTTACTCGGCGCACCTTCGACGCTTCTTCCCCTTACGGGTTAAGCCTGCGGCTTCGGGTGCCCCCAACTCGGGTGGTGTGACGGGCGGTGTGTACAAGGCCCGGGAACGTATTCACCGCAGCTTTGCTGATCTGCGATTACTAGCGATTCCGACTTCATGCAGTCGAGTTGCAGACTGCAATCCGAACTGGGACCGGCTTTGGAGGATTGGCCAAGTGTCGCCACTAAGCTGCCGTCTGTGCCGGCCATTGTAGCACGTGTGTAGCCCTGGGCATAAAGGCCATGATGACTTGACGTCATCCCCACCTTCCTCCGCCTTGTCGGCGGCAGTCTCGCCAGAGTGCTCAGCTCTCCTGTTAGCAACTGGCAATAGGGGTTGCGCTCGTTGCGGGACTTAACCCAACATCTCACGACACGAGCTGACGACAGCCATGCAGCACCTGTGCAGGCTCCTTACATCGCTGCAAGGTCGTTCCACTTTCATTTCACTACCACCTGCATGTCAAACCCAGGTAAGGTTCTTCGGTTTGCATCGAATTAAACCACGTGCTCCACCGCTTGTGCGGGCCCCCGTCAATTCCTTTGAGTTTCAGTCTTGCGACCGTAGTCCCCAGGCGGGATACTTAACGCGTTAACTGCGGCACGGATGCCCTGCGACACCCACACCTAGTATCCATCGTTTACGGCTAGGACTACCGGGGTATCTAATCCCGTTCGCTGCCCTAGCTTTCGCACATGAGCGTCAGTATTGTGCCAGGAAGCCGCCTTCGCCACTGGTGTTCCTCCCGATATCTACGCATTTCACCGCTACACCGGGAATTCCGCTTCCCTCTCACATACTCCAGATTTACAGTATCGATAGATATACAGAGGTTGAGCCTCCGCCTTTGACTACCGACTTATAATTCAGCCTGCGTGCGCTTTACGCCCAGTAATTCCGGACAACGCTTGCCCCCTACGTATTACCGCGGCTGCTGGCACGTAGTTTGCCGGGGCTTCCTCGTATGGTACCGTCTTCCGCTCTTCCCATACAACAGGGCTTTACATCCCGAAGGATTTCTTCACCCACGCGGCGTCGCTGGGTCAGGGTTTCCCCCATTGCCCAATATTCCCCACTGCTGCCTCCCGTAGGAGTCTGGACCGTATCTCAGTTCCAGTGTGGCCGTTCGCCCTCTCAGGCCGGCTACCCGTCTTCGCCTAGGTGAGCCGTTACCTCACCTACTAGCTGATAGGACGCGAGTACCTCCTCTGCCGGATTGATCCTTTTACCTCTCGGCTTATGGGGTATTAGCAGCCGTTTCCAGCTGTTGTCCCCCTGCATAGGACAGCTCCTCACGCGTTACTCACCCGTCCGCCACTAAAGTATCTCTAAAGCAAGCTTCTTCAATACTCCCGTTCGACTTGCATGTGTTAAGCACGCCGCCAGCGTTCGTCCTGAGCCAGGATCAAACTCTCCGTTTGATTCCTGATCTCGTTCGCTTATTTCCTTACGTACTGTATTCAATTGGCAAGGTTCAGTATCACCGTGTGCCGGAATAAATTCTGCTCGCAACGGCGACAGGTGGTAATATACTACGCTTTCGATGAAAATGCAAGCCTGTTTTTGAATTTTTTTTTGGAAAAATCCGCACCTAAAGCATAAACAAGCTGCCGACTTCTTCAGATGGCTGATATTTATGGATCTGTCGTACCTTTCGGATCCCATCCGACGCAGACAGGCACACTCCGGCAGCCGGCAAAAAATTGCAAATTTTACCGTGTTATAATTTATATATAAATGGTAGTTTACTGTGACCGACGACTGTGATCCGATGAAGAACACCGGGTCCATTTTATGACTGGGGGACATTAACGTCATGCTTTTGATGCAGTTCAACGACAAAAACTTTTCTCTCGACAAGAAAAAGAAACAGGGAAAGAATAAAAAGATTTTCAACAGGATATTTTCTCACATAGCCCTCATCGCTGCCATAGCTGCGGCGGTGCTGGCTATTTTTATTGCCCTGTTCATCAGGGACATATCCCAGTCGCTCCCCACCTCCGAAGAGATACTCGGCCACGAGCCCAGTCTGGCAACGATAGTGTACGACAGGAACGAAAAGGTCGTCACGAGGCTTTTCCAGGAAAACAGGAACTGGGTCAAGCTTGATGCTGTCTCCCCGTGGATGGTGAAAGCGATCCTTGCTGCCGAAGACGACAAATTTTACGATCATTCCGGAATAAGACCTGTCGCGATATTAAGGGCAGGGATCGTAGATATTTTCCATCGCGGAGCGAGACAGGGCGGAAGCACGATAACGCAGCAGCTTGCGAGAAATCTTTTTCTGACAAAAGAGAAGACCATCGTCAGGAAGGCAAAAGAGGCGATCCTCGCACTGAGGCTTGAAAGGATATACACCAAGGACCAGCTTCTTGAAATGTACCTGAATACCATTTACATGGGACACGGGGCTTACGGTATCGATTCCGCGTCAAAGAATTATTTCGGCAAATCGCCGTCCCAGCTTACGATAACGGAATCCGCGATACTTGCCGGCCTTGTTGCGGCGCCCGAAACATACAGTCCTTACAGGAATTCAGACATGTCGGCAGCAAGAAGAGAGTATGTGCTCAGGAGGATGCTCGACCTCGACTGGATATCAAAATCAGACTATGACACCGGCGTCAGAGAACAGCCGCAACTCCTGAAAAGGGAAGCGAGCAAAAGCAGCCTCTTCCTCAAGGACTCGCCTCACTTCGTCTCCTACATACTTTTCAACAAACTGCTCCCCAAATATGGTACGGAACAGGTCTACAGAGGAGGACTGCGCGTTTACACAACGATAGACCTTGACCTCCAAAAAAAGGCTGAAGAACTCGTTTCAAAGATGAAGCATGAAGGAGCCCTCGTGGCGCTGGATCCAAACACTGGGGAGATTTTGGCCCTGGTCGGCGGCAGGGACTTCGACGCAAGCAAATTCAACAGGGCCACCCAGGCTTTCCGTCAGCCCGGTTCAGCATTCAAGCCGGTAGTATATGCGACCGCGCTGGAAAACGGATACAGGGCGGTAGACCATCTGCTGGATGCCCCGCTTCTCTTCCCCAACGGTTGGGAGCCCGGAAACTACGGCGGCAAGTATGACGGAGAAGTAACCCTTATGGATGCACTTGCAAGGTCGATAAACACTGTAGCTGTAAGGCTTGCACAGATAGACGGCGTAAGCAGGGTGGTAGACATGGCCAGAAGGATCGGGATCACTACCCCACACCTTCCGGAAGACCTCTCTCTTGCTCTGGGTACGGCAAGCGTTACCCCTCTCGAAATGTCGGTGGCCTACTCCACGTTTGCAAACAACGGTTATAAGGTGGAGCCATACGGGATAAAAGAGGTAAAGGGGAAAAACGGCGAATCGTTCGAACAGAACGGCCCCAAGATCACAAATGCCATTTCAGTGACGACCGCGGTCACGACAAGGTCGATGCTTGAGCAGGTAGCCCTCTGGGGGACCGGCGCAAAGGCAAAGGTGGAGGGATATCAGACATTTGGCAAGACGGGAACGACGAATGACTGGACAGACGCATGGTTTGCGGGCGGCATACCGGGGCTCGTCGTTGTAGTCTACGTTGGTAACGACGACCATACGCCCCTCGGCGGCAAGACGACCGGCACAGTGGCAGCGGTACCTGTATGGAAGGAATTTGTCTCCTTTGCCGTAAAAAAGCTCAAACTTCCCCAAACCTTTATACTCCCGCCTGATGCTGGCGTCGAGTCTGTGAACGTATGTAAGAAGACCGGGTTTCTTGCTTCGTCCGGATGTCCCGCTGCGAACATACTGCTTCCGGCCGGCCACGCGCCGATATCATACTGTCCGTGGCACGGAGGCAGCCTCTCTGCGGCAAGGGCCGATGAGAACGCTCCGCAGCTCGTCCTTGCTCCCATCGACGATGAAATGACGCATTACAAATACGCGATGAGAGGCCTCTCTCAGGAGCCTTCGGCATCAGATCAGGATGTTCAGGGACAGACAGCCGATACGCCTGTCGCTACGAAGAAGACAAAAGACACTGAACATGCAAAGGCTCCGGTAAAAAATTCGGATCCCTACAAAAAGGATCCGAGCGAAGCAGAACAGATGGAAGCCAGGTATCAGGAGCTTCTCAAAAAGTATAAGATCATCGAATAGACCGATCCTCAGTCTGGCTGATATGTCCTTCCCTTGGGCCAGGGAGATGGGACGTAAATGTCCTGAAAGAGCTGAAGGGCAAATCTGTCTGTCATGCCGGAAATAAAATCTGCCGCTCCCTGAGGGTCGTCTTTGCATTTTTCTATGCGGTATCTGAACAGCGCTTCCAGGACATGCTCCACTCTTGAGTCTTCGATCTGAGCGTTTGCATGTCTGTAGACACTTTCATAGAGGAATCCCCTGAGTGTCTCAATGGAGGCAAGCATGGAAGGACTGAAGGTCGGCCTGCTCTCCTTGCTGTTTTCAATAATATCCATTATCAGGGAGTTGATCCTCTGCGAGTGAGAAGCTCCCATTTTTTTTATGACACACTCCGGGATGTCGTGATCCGATACGATGCCTGCCCTCAGCGCATCGTCTAGGTCATGGTTCAGGTACGCGACAGAATCGGATATCCTGACCACCCAGGCCTCGAGCGACGATGGTTCGGCAAGGTCAAAACCCGAGCGCACATCGACCTGCCCTTTGGAGTGCTGCAGTATCCCCATCCTGACTTCCCATGTGAGGTTAAGTCCCTTTCCGTCCTTTTCCAGGCAGTCGACCACCCTGAGGCTCTGTGCTGCGTGGTGGAAACCGCCGAGACCATGTTCTTTTGCCAGCGAATCGAGTACTTTTTCACCCATATGGCCGAACGGTGTATGGCCGAGATCATGACCGAGAGCTATTGCCTCGGTAAGGTCCTCGTTGAGCAGAAGCGCTCTTGATATCGTCCTTGCTATCTGGGAAACTTCGAGCGTATGGGTGAGCCTTGTCCTGTAATGGTCTCCCTCAGGAAGCAGAAGGACCTGTGTCTTGTATTTCAGCCTTCTGAATGATTTGCTGTGGATTATTCTGTCTCTGTCTCTCTGAAAGCATGTCCTTACAGAGCATGGTTCCTCCTCTTTGAGTCTGCCCCTGCTTTGCGAAGACAGAGCTGCATGCGGAGACAGTATTTGTCTTTCGATCTCTTCCCAACGAAGGCGGGTCTCCAAGTCGATCATCCCCGGTCCAATAATATAAAAACGGCAGAGCAAAAGCTCTGCCGTCAATTATACAGGAAGGTCAGGCCTTTTGCCCCTGCGGCTGTCCCCTATTTAATCAGCCCAAGCGCGGAATGTGCCGCGGCCAGCCTTGATACAGGAACTCTGAAGGGCGAACAGCTGACGTAGTTCAGACCGAGTTTATGGCAGAAGGCTACACTTAAAGGGTTACCTCCGTGTTCACCGCATATTCCCAGTTGTATCGACGGGTTGACTTTACGGCCTCCTGCAACGCCTATCTCCATCAGGCCTCCAACTCCGTCACGATCGAGGACCGCAAACGGATTTTGCGGCAGTATCCCTTCGGCGACATACTGACCCAGGAATTTCCCTTCCGCGTCATCCCTTGAGTAGCCAAAGGTCGTCTGAGTCAGGTCATTCGTCCCGAAGCTGAAGAACTGCGCATGCTGGGCAAGCTGATCTGCGACCATTGCAGCCCTCGGGAGCTCTATCATTGTACCTACCATGTATTCAACCTGACAGCCGTATTCCTTCATTATCACCGGAGCGATGCTGTCCACCATCACCCTCAGAATCCTCATTTCCTCTTTCGTCGCCACGAGCGGGATCATGATGTCAGGCACAGGATGCTTGCCCTCTTTTACAAGCCTGCAGGCTGCTTTGAATATGGCCCTTACCTGCATTTCATATATCTCGGGGTAGATGATGCCAAGGCGGCATCCCCTGAAACCGAGCATCGGGTTGGCTTCGTGAAGCTCGTGTACCCGCGCTGTCGTGATCTTTACAGCCTCGGCTTCCGGACTTCCCTCCGGAAGGTTTTTCAATTCCTTATCAAGGTCTGGAAGTTTCGGAAGAAATTCATGCAGCGGAGGATCAAGGAGCCTTACCGTTACAGGCAGACCGTCCATGGCATCGAAAATGCCGTAGAAATCTTCTTCCTGCATCTCTTCAAGTTTCTTAAGGGCTTCAAGCCTCTCTTCAAGGGTCGATGCAACGACCATGTCCTGCATGACGGGAAGCCTGTCCTGGGCCATGAACATATGTTCGGTACGGCAAAGCCCTATTCCTTTTGCTCCGAAACCTCTCGCTCTTCTTGCATCTTCCGGTGTATCTGCATTTGCCCAGACCTCAAGTGTTGAGATCCTGTCCGCCATTTTCAGCAATTCGCGGAAGTCTTCGTCAAACTGAGGTTCCATGAGTTTGACTTCTCCGAGTATGACTTCTCCCTTTGTGCCGTCTATTGTAATAAAATCATTTTTGTTTACCGTTGTCTCACCGACAGTAAAGTTCTCCGCGGCCAGATTGATCCTGATGCTCTCAGCGCCGGAGACACACGGTTTCCCAAGTCCCCTCGCCACGACCGCCGCATGGCTCGTCATGCCTCCGTGCGCAGTGACTACGCCCTGGGCGGCAAAGAGACCGTGTATGTCATCCGGGGTGGTCTCCGGACGGACAAGTATGACTTTCTCTCCGTTCTTCCCGCGTTCCGCCGCTTCGTCCGCGTCAAAGACCACATAACCGGCTGCTGCCCCCGGTGAGGCGGGAAGTCCTTTTACGAGCGGCACAACCTTTGCCTTCGGGTCTATCTGAGGATGGAGCAGCTGTTCGACCTGTTCGGGAGCGACCCTTTCCACGGCTGTCCTCTCATCGATCAGGCCTTCCCTGTACATGTCCATCGCGACTTTTACAGCCGCCGCGGCTGTCCTTTTTCCGTTCCTCGTCTGCAGTATGTAGAGTTTGCCGCGTTCGACGGTAAACTCTATGTCCTGTGCGTCTTTGTAATGTTCCTCAAGGAGTTTGGCGATCCGGCAGAATTCCTTATAGACATCGGGCATTGCAGTCGCAAGCTGCGATATCTCAACAGGCGTCCTTATCCCCGCAACGACGTCCTCACCCTGTGCGTTGATCAGGTACTCACCGAAAAGTCTGTTTTCTCCGGTCGAAGGGCTCCTGGTGAAGCAAACTCCGGTACCGCAGTCGTCCCCGAGGTTCCCGAAGACCATCGTCACAACAGAAACGGCGGTACCGTATGACTCAGGTATGTTGTTGATCTTTCTGTATGTCACAGCCCTGGGTGTGTTCCAGCTCCTGAATACGGCATCTATCGCAAGCCTGAGCTGCTGCCATGGATCTACAGGGAAGTCCTTCCCCGCCTCCTTAACTATCATCTTGTATTCCCCGACAAGCTCCTTCAGCGCTTCAGCTGAAAGCTGATTGTCGTCTTTGACGCCGTATTTTACCTTTTTCTCTTTTAATTTGGCCTCAAAACTTGCAAGCTCAACGCCCAATACGACATCAGAGAACATCTGGATAAAACGGCGAAAGCTGTCATAAGCGAAACGCTCATCACCGGAGGCCTCCGCAAGGGCCTTGACCGTTTTGTCGTTGAGGCCTAGGTTGAGGATGGTGTCCATCATTCCGGGCATAGATACCGGCGCTCCGGAGCGGACCGAGACAAGCAGAGGATCTTTTTCCCTGCCGAACATCTTTCCGGCAAGAGCTTCGACCCTGGCAACGGCAGCCTTGATGTCATCCCATATGCTCAGGATAAAGTCCTGCTCCTTCCAATATTCATGGCATGCTTCAGTCGTTATTATGAACCCAGGAGGCACCGGAAGCCCTATTTTCCACATCTGGGCAAGGTTCGCCCCCTTGCCGCCAAGCAGGATCTTCATCCCTGCGTCACCTTCGCTGAAATCGTAGATATACTTTTTAGCCTCGAGCATCCTGTGACCTCCCCAAAGTAAGTATGACTGGCATGTCTATGATCAAATATCCCCTATTTTTATTTCAACAGACTGAAATCTCCGACCATAAGGAAGAAATCACTGCACTTGCCAAGAAGGGCAAGCCTGTTGTTCCTTACTGATAGGTTTTCGTCCATCACCAGGACGTCATTGAAAAAGCCTGCGATGACGGGCGCAAGTTCCGCAAGCACAGAGGCCAGTTTTTCCCAGTCGCATCTATCGACCGCACTGGTCACCTCTTCCTCGAGGATGAGGAGCTTTTCATAAAGTTCCTTTTCGGCTCCTTCAACAAGCAGTGACGGATCCACTTCTCCCGGCACGCTCCCGGCCTTGTTCAGGATATTTTTGACCCTGACAGCCGCAGTGATAAGGTCGGTGAACCAGACCTCATCGCTCCGCTTCTGCAGCGTCTCAGCCATTCTGTATGCCTGAAGCGGACGGTTTGAGATCGTCTGCAGGACAAGCTCAACTACTTCATGTCTGAATCCTTTTTCCCTGAGCTGTACCTGGAGGCGCTGGCGCACAAAGGACCTGATCCTGTCAAGCGTTTCCTTATCAATGGAAAACGGCGATGCCGCTTTTTCCAGCAGGAGGTATATGTCAATATCGAGCGGGAATCCCCATATTATCTCGTTGATGCACCTCGCTGCCCTTCTAAGTCCGTAGGGATCCTGAGAGGAGGTCGGCTCGAGTCCGATCTTATAGATGGCAGCCAGCGTGTCCGCTCGGTCTGCGATGCCTATGAGCGCCCCTGCCGGAGCAGATGGGATGCTGTCCCCCGCAAATCTGGGCAGATACTGCTCATAAAGAGCCATGGCCACATCCTCGGGTTCTCCAGCCTTTCTGGCATACTCACGTCCCATTACTCCCTGAACGTCAGCAAATTCATAGACCATGCTCGTCACAAGGTCAGCCTTCGCGATATCGGCAGCCCTTTCAACGGCAGGCCTCCACTCACCGAAAGAAAGCGCCTCAGTAAGCCAGAGCGCAAGTTTTTTCGTCCTCTGGACCTTGTCGTAGACTGATCCCAGCTGTTCCTGATAAGTTACTGATCTCAGCTCTGCAGCAAGGTCGTCAAGGGACTTCTGAAGGTCTTCCTTCCAGAAGAAGGCGGCATCGTAGAGCCTTGCCCTGAGTACCCTCTCATTGCCCTCTCT
>Ga0123333_10004819_pt1 | contig 12471 bp, 8 predicted proteins | sample BioC12SIPDNA_3_FD_89957 | JGI IMG/M metagenome (GOLD analysis project Ga0123333, IMG submission 89957) | Anaerobic biogas reactor microbial communites from Washington, USA - Biogas_R2_B C12 SIP DNA | ecosystem: Engineered > Bioreactor > Anaerobic > Unclassified | place: Washington, USA...
CAAGATCACTACCGGTATCCGGCTGATCTGACGGTCTGCCCGGATCTGCTGCAGGATCTCGATGCCACTCACTTCGGGCATCATGATGTCGAGCAGGGCGATGTCCGGCCGCTCCGTCCGGAACATTTCCATGGCCTGGGTCGCATCAGACGTAGTGACGAAACGCATGTATCCGTGACGCTGCAGGTACTTCTGGACGATCTTGATGTTGAGCGGCTCGTCGTCCATGATCATGATCTTGGCGCACTTGGTGGTATCGCGATTCACCGCCCGCTCGGTGTCTTCCGCCACAGCTTCTGACACCAGCCGCAGTGCGACCTCGAGACGCTCTGTGATGATGGGATCATCCAGTACAGTTGCAGAGTCGGAATCGTAGGTCATGCCGGGTTGCGCCCTGATTTCCGGTACGTCAGGGATGAACTTGCCTGGTCATACGGGGGGATGGATGCGGAGTACCACACATCTGCCGGTCGCCAGGCCGGAAAAACCACTCCCTGTGGAAGCATAGAGTATTGTCGGCCGTTGGCTGTGGCAGCGGATCGGGGAACCTGGCGATTCGGCGCAATATCCAGCGGTTCTGGGCTGATGTGCCGGTTATGTGTGTAGTGTCCCTTCCTCCGAGAAGACCAGTGGTGCTGGCGGCACGACGATACAGGCGGCCACCAACTCAATGTCCTCCAGCGACTCGCCGATTCGCTCCTCGGATGCCGGCAGTTTGGTCCGCTTTTCAAGCTCCCGGGCCAGGTCGGTGAGTTCCTGGAAGCCGGCCATGCCACCGGACCCTTTGAGCCAGTGTGCCAGGCGGGCCAGCTCCTCGTAGTCCCCGGCCTCGAATGCTGTTCGCATGGCCGCCAGTTGCTGGCGCAGACGTACCGTGAATTCCGCAATGATCTCGCAGAAGTCGGGATCATCCGCCGGCAGAGTGGAGTGGACGGGGCGGCTCCGGAGGCTGCGGAGCGACGTGGGGGCAGCGCTTGCCGGATCGGTCGGCGCAAACTCGTATCCGTCTTCACACAGTGTGTGGGTCAGCGAATTCACCAGCTTGTCCATGTCGATCGGTTTGGTGAGATAGCTCGTGCAGCCCGCCGCGTGGCACTTGACCTCCATGCCTTTCATGGCGTCGGCCGTGAGGGCGATGATCGGTCTGGTGAAGCCCTGCTGGCGGAGAATTCGCGTGGCAGTATACCCGTCCATGACCGGCATCTGCATATCCATCAGCACCAGGTCGAAAGGAGTCCTGCTGGCGATGTCCACAGCTTCCTTGCCGTGCCGTGCGCACTGCACGGTGGCGCCCGCACGGCTCAGCACCAGGCCGATGAGTTTCCGGTTCGAGTCTCCGTCGTCGACGACCAGGATGCGAACGCCCGGCAGCTGACCTCGAATATTGCCCTCGGCGGTTGTTTTGTGGAGGCTCTGAGTCAACTCGTCGACGGTCTCGATGCGCACATCATCCAGCGGTCCGGTCGCGATCGTGAAGACGAAGACGCTGCCGGTTCCCACTTCGCTCCGTACGGTCAGGTCACCGCCGAGTGCCTCCGCAAACCGTCGGCTGATGGCCAGCCCCAGTCCCGTGCCGCCATGCCGCTGCGTGGCAGAGGTGTCGGCCTGGACGAAAGGATCGAAGATTGTTTCGAGCGTATCGCCGGGAATCCCGATACCGGTGTCGACCACTTCGACGATCAACTGCTGAGCGTTCGAGGGTTCGCATAGCCGGGCCACGACGCGCACACCTCCCTGTTCGGTGAACTTGAGGGCGTTGCCAATCAGGTTGGTCAGCAGTTGCCGGAACCGCACGGGATCCGTCTGGACATATTCCGGAAGCCCGTCAGGCGCTTCATAGGTGAGCGCCAGCCCTTTCGCTTCGGCCTGACCGCGCAGCACGGTGACCGCTTCGTGGATGAGTTGCAGGGGCGAGCAGCGGATCCGTTCGACCTCCAGGCGCCCGGATTCGACTTTGGAAAGGTCCAGGATGTCGTTGATCAGGTTCAGCAGGTGTTCCCCGCTGGCATGGATCGTATCCAGGTACTTCTGTCGTTCGAGTTCGCTGCTTTCGAATCCGCGTCGCAGTACGTCGGTGAATCCGAGGATCGCATTCATGGGGGTGCGGATCTCATGACTCATCCGCGCCAGGAACTCGCTCTTGACCTGGTTGGCGGCGTCCGCTGCCTCCCTGGAACGGCTCAATTCATGCTGTGTCTCCTCCAGCTGCGTCACGTCTTTCAGACTCGTCAGCACCCCCCGCACCTTCCCGTCGTCGCTCGGGATCGGCGTGCAGTTGACCATGAACGAGCGGCGTTTCTCGTCCCGATCGACCAGGTGCATCATCACGCCCACCAGTGGCAACTCCTCGCGAATGGCTGTTTCCCAGGGGTACTCCAGTTGGCCGGCTACCGGGGTGAAGGCCCAGGGCAGGTCCGCCGCGCGGCGACCCATCAACCGCTCCGGTGGCTCGCCGACGATCTCGGCCAACGACTGGTTCACCAGCATGATGCGAAAGTTGTCGTCGAGCACCAGCAGGCCTTCCGTCAGCGTGTCGAGCGCTGAACGGACACGGCCTGGCACGACCTTCGAAGGATCGACATGCTGGAGCGCCTTGCGCAGGAAGAGGCTCGAAAGCAGAAACGTCACGGTCCCGACAAACACCACATACAGAACCTGACGGTTGGCGATGTGCCCCCACCAGTCTGGCGGCGACAGGGGCCGGAAGCCCAACTCCACGTCTCCCCAGTGCCGGTTGTTGACCTGGATCGGCACCGTGATCCGCGTCGGTGCCGACTTGCCATCTACAAGCGGCTGCCAGGTGGTCGCGTGGTTCCCGACGTCGACGGCGAGACTACCATCCTCGCGCCGCAAGCCGGCCGAAACAATGTCGTCGTTGCGCGCCACCATCATCTCCAGGACCGCCTGCATCTGCCGCATGTCGCACTGACACGCCATCAGCGAACTGCTGGCGGCGATCGCCTCGCACAGCTGGACGCGACCGCGCATGGCGACGGTGCGGTAGTCGGGAAGAATGCCGACATTCATCGCGATCAACACAACGCTGACCACTGTGCTCGTGATGCCAATTGCGATTCGCGATCGTGCCGAGAACATCCGCCCAGGTTCCGCATGTCAGGGTGATGCAGTCCGTCGTCCAAACATACGCCGTGGAACCTGCACGCACGAACTGCTCCAGAACTCGCGTGTGCCGGGTTCTGGAACGAACGAAGCGATGGCAGCGGCTGTCCCGTGTAATCAGGCTGCGTGCCCTGTGCTGCCTGGAGCGATCAACACAGTCCTCGTTCCCAACCCGGCAGCCTGCTGATGTCCAGAGAGGTGTCTTCCTGTCGGCTGAGGGTGACCGAGTGGTGTCCAATCGGTGGCGGTTGTGCCGCCTGGGTTGACCTTGCAGGCAGCGCGGGGCGTGCCGTTGGCGCTGAGCGAGCCGGTGAGCGGCTGGGCGAGCGGTGCGATAAAGTATGCCGTTCGCAGTGACCTTGCAGGTCGCGTCGTTGCGCTGTCCAAGCCGCCGCGCGCAAATACCGGTTTGCACGAGCTTGCCTGCAGAGCACCCTACGGCGCTGGTCGATAATCTAACCGACAAACCATCGGATGGATCCTTTGCGTATCGGGGGGACAGGACGTGCCAAGTACACCGCGCTGGCGAGCAGTTTCAATCGTGTTGATCGTTCTCGCATCGACGGTCTCGCTCGTTGCCAACGAACCGGCCCAGACGAACCGAGATCTGAAGTGGACCGGTGACTTGGAAGCTGCCTGGAACAGTGCTCGCGAGAAACAACGTCCGCTGCTGTTGTTTGTCACCATGGACGGCTGTGTCCACTGCCAGCGGATGAAACTGACGACGCTCCGGGACAAGGGGGTCCAGCAGGATCTGGAGAAAGAATTCGTCCCGGTGACGTTGAATGCGAAGGACAGGCCGGAACTGGTGAAACGTCTCCGTCTGCGACTCTTTCCCACGGTGGTGGTCATCCAGCCCAACGGGACTGTCATGGAGTCCATCACGGGCTATCAGAGCCCGAAGCAGCTGCGCGAGAAGCTGTCGGCCACGCTGCGCCAGGCCTCTCGCGAGACGAGCGCAGCGACCAAACGGTAAGCGGCCGCTGTGGCGGGGCATCGAGCGGCCAGCGGTCCTGGGCAGAGCAGGTGGGGCCACTCCACAGCTGCTCGCTGCGGCCGCAGCCAGCCCAGCAGGCTGTTTCGTCGCGGCCGCGGCCGATAGAATGAGTCGTCCGAAGTGAGTCGCTGATCCACGACCGGTACTGGTCGCGACACGTCCCGCGAAAACTGCGCCGCAACGGGAGAGCCGCAATGACCTGTGTACACCTGCGAAAACTGTATGAGCTGTGTCAGACCTACGATCTCAAACTGGGCGGAGGAGATCTGATTCATATCATCTGTCGTGAGTGCGGCGAAAAGGAAGTCTGTCCGTCGACCCTCATGGACGAACTCCCCGACGAAGGAAATCAAGGGGATGACACTACCTGCCAGTCACAGCCCGAGAAGTGAGAGAGTTGCCGGCCGACGATGATTTCCCCACGCCCTACCGTGATTTTCGATGTCGATGGTGTGCTCGTCGACTCCTATACGGCTCATTTTCACAGCTGGCTGGCATTGGCGGACGAACGTGGCTGCCATCGCTTGACCGAGGATGAGTTCCGGGCCACCTTTGGCCGTACCTCCCGGGAGATCATCCGGGAATTGTGGCCGGGACGCCAGCTGTCAACCGCTGAGATTGCGGATCTGGACGATCGCAAGGAAGAACTGTTTCGCGAGATGTTGCTTGCCGACTTCCGGCCAATCCCGGGTGTGCGGCAGTTGATCGTGTCGCTCAAGCAGGCCGGGTTCGGCCTGGCCGCCGGCTCGTCCGGACCGCCTCCCAACGTGTTGCTGACCATCGACCAGCTGCAGGTGCGAGACCTGTTTGACGTGGTGGTGACGGGGGTGGACGTGCAGCGCGGGAAGCCGGATCCCGAGGTCTTTCAGACGTGTGCCCAGCGCCTGCAAGTGCCCTGTTCCGCATGTGCCGTCGTGGAGGATGCCGTTGTGGGGGTGGAGGCCGCCAACCGGGCCGGCATGTTCAGCATTGCCTACGTAGCGCCGGGTCGAGACCGCGGCCTGTTCGCGCACGCCGGCCGGATCGTGCAGCACATGAGCGAACTGGTGCCGGAGGACATCCGCAGTACCATCCTGCAGCGGCTGGGGGTGGACTAGAGACTGTACAGAGACAGCATGAGACGTGTGCGCATCGCGATTGGCCTGGTGATCTGGCTGGCGGCCGGCGGGGCGCTGTGGTGGTGGCTCGACGGGTACCTGTTTGCGCCGCAGGCGGAAGGGCGTCGCGTGGTGACCGACCTGTGGCAGTTCGTGTCGGCCGAACGGCAGGTGGTGCGCATCCAGTTCGACGACTACTGGCCGGTGGAAGTAGGGGATCCGATCTACCGTGTCGATTCTCCTGACGTGATCGAGCAGGTGGGAGAGATCCGCCGCGTCATGTGGGTGTCCGATGTGACAGCCGCGGAGGCGGCAGCCGACCCATTGGCCGAAGCGCTCCTGTACCCGCATGCACCGCCCCTCTGCAGCGCCTCGTACCTGACGTACTACACGACTCCCACCTCGCTCGGCTGGGTACTGGAGACGATGCTGCCGCCGGCGCGCCAGCGGCAGATAGCGCAGGAAATCGCCGCCACGTACGAGGCGTATCACGCCGAGATCCTGCAGGCGCTCAGGCCGGTCGTTGTGGGAGGCTTCCTGGACGCGCTGCACGTGCTGGAGGAGGACCTGACGGTGGCTCTGTCGCGCCGGCGCGAGACGCTGGAACGACTGGCAGGACGCTACCAGGACGACGTAGTGGACCGCGAACTGATCCCGCTGCTCCGCGAACAGATCTGGCCGATCGTCCGGAAGCATGCGGAGCCGCTGGCGAACCAGGTGGGCGAGGAGTTATTCGAGCGCGCCTCGCTGTGGCGGTTCGGCTGGCGGTTTCTCTACGACCGGTCGCCGCTGCCAGAGAAGAACCTGACGCAGGCGGAATGGAACCGGTTCGTGAGTGAGGAAGGGATCCCCGTGCTCAACAGCCACGCAAACGACCTGGCTGCCGTCCAGCGTGCGGTTTTTGAGGAGGTATCCGACAACGAACTGGTGCGCGACGCGCTCCGCCGCAACCTGTCGCGCGTGGTCGACGATCCGGAGTTTCGGGCGATGGTCTGGGAGCTGTTCCGCGAGGTGCTGATCGACAATCCCCGGCTGCGCCGGAAACTGGAAGAACGCTGGAGCGGGGAAGAGGCGCGACAGGCGGTTCAGCTCGCGGCCAACTACACGGAACCGAGCGTCCGCCGTATTGGCGACATCCTGTTCGGGACACGCGAGGAGGGGATTGCGCCGGAGTTCGCGCAGGTCCTGCGCAACCAGATCCTCGACAAGGACTGCCGCTGGCTGGTGCTCGAAACACCGCGCGATGCACGCCAGCTCGAACCTGTCTCCGGCCACACGGTGCTCCGCGTCCACGCCGGCGGGTGTCCGGAGGTGAATCCGTTTGCAGTCCAGCTGCAGGGGATCCGCCCATGACCCCGACCCCCGCTCCTGCCACCACCTCCCGCTCATCGGCCGTGGACGTCGTGATCCAGGATCTGACCGTGCAGGCCGGTGCGCGGATCCTGCTGCACGAGACGTCCGCCCGGTTCGCGGCGGGCCAGGTGACTCTGATCGTCGGCCGCAGTGGCGTCGGCAAGTCGACGCTCCTGAAGGTGATTGCCGGACTGCTGGACGAACGCGAGGAAGGACTCCAGGTCACCGGTACGATCGGGTTGTACGACCAGCAGGGGCGCCTCCTGACCGGGCGGCGTTCGGTGGGAGTCGTCTTCCAGGATTATGCCCTGTTCGACGAGCTGTCGCCGGTCCAGAATGTGCGGCTGGCCCGCGCTCACTCTCCGCATCGCGCGGACGGCGACAGCCTGCTCGACCCGGCGCGGCTGCTGGAGGAACTGGGGGTGCCCGACGATGTGCCAACCCATGCGTTGAGCGGCGGGCAGCGGCAGCGTCTGGCCATCGCCCGGACCCTGGCGTACGGCCCGGACGTCATTCTCTACGATGAACCGACGTCGGGTCTGGACAGCGCGACGGCTGCGGAGGTCACGCGCGTGATCGAAGCGACGCACGCCAGGCACCCATGCACGGCGATTGTGGTCACGCACGACTACGAGGCACTGGCGCGCATCGCGGATGCCATCTACCTGATCGATCCCGGGACCCGCACGTTGCGCGCGGTGCCGCGCAGCGAATGGGGGGATCTCAGCACGCTGCTGGCCCTCAGCGGCTCGGCCACCGATGAACTGCTGCAGGTCGAAACCGGCCGCCTGCCGCGCTGGGTCGCGCAGACGGGTCGGCGGATCGCGAACGGGTTAAGCGCGACGTCCCGGCTGCTGGAGGCGTGCCTCGAGTCGATCTGGCGACTGGTTCCCGCCTGGAAGAGCCCGTGGTGGGGCGCCCGGTTCTTCCTGCATTACCTGCGCGCTGTGGCCAGCCCGTCGGCCTGGCTCTACATTGCCATCGCCGGCGCGATTATCGGGTTCGTATCGACGTACTTCACCTTCCGGTTCCTGCCCAGCGCCAACTACACCAAGCCGCTGGTGATCGAAGACCTGCTGCGCTCCATGGGCTTCGCCCTGTATCGCATCCTCGTGCCGATCCTCGCGACGATCCTCATCGCGGCACGCTGTGGAGCGGCGGTGGCGTCCGACGTGGGAGGCAAGCGCTACGGGCGGCAGATGGACGCGCTGCGGACGCTGGGGGTGGAACCGAAACGGTATCTGCTCACCGGGATTCTCTATGCCTTCCTGCTGGGCACGCCATGGCTGCTGGCGGTCAGCTACGCGTCGGCTGCCGCGACCAGTCTGGTAGTCTTCACGGCGACGCATCCGGCGCGGGGGACCTGGTTCTGGCAGCTCCATTTTCACCGCGAGCTGTCGGTGCCCGACCAGTGGCTGTATGCGGGCACCTGGTGGCTGCTGGCCAAGACCACCGCCTGCGCTGCGGGGATCGCGCTGATCGCCTACGCGCGCGGGGCCCGTCCCAAGGATTCGACCCGGGCGGTCAGTCGCGGCGTGACATCCACGATCCTGTGGGCCACACTATACGTGTTGGCCGTGCATTTCGTCTTCGCGTTTGTGGAATTCAACTAGTGTCGCACCCATGGATCTGGAGGTCAGAACTGATCAGTTGACGCGTTTCTATGACGACTGCTGCGCGGTTGACCGAGTGGACTTGCGCGTCGAGCGCGGTACGTTCTACGGTGGGACGGTGAAAGGCTCGGTCATTCCGAGCCGGTTGTAGTGGACAAATCCATGCCATGGATGGACCCATTCGCATGGACTGCCTACCTCCTCACCGTGCAGCGGTTACATACCGCAGATGGTGAGCACGCTGCTGCCGGGCTCGGCTGGCATGAAAGAAACCTTCGGTTGTAGGTTGCCCCCTTTTTGGGGATGCCAAGAAGCTGTGTTATCGGTTTGTGGCAGTTGCTGTCAACAATCACCCCTTGGTTGGCAGCATCACTTGGTCGCTGGCCTTTCCGTGCGACTGCTCGCAGCTGGCGAGAGAGTTGTAGCCACAGTTCGGCCTCTTAAACAGCGTTCTCGAAGGGTGCCGCACAATCGTTAGAGCTCGCCCAGATGGACGGCGGCGGGGCGGCAGAGGTTCTGTAGCTTGTGGAAACCGCAATTTGCAGAAACTTTGCGCCGATGATCCAGTGTGGTGGTGTTGCTTTTGTGCAACATCGCCCGGTGCGCGGATCATTGGCGAGGGAGTCGACGCGGCGATGGAATACGGCAACGCGACTTGTCGGCGCAGCACAGCCAGGCTCACGTGCGGGAGCAGGGGCCGAACGCGCGGCGCCGTCTGCTTGAGCACCTGCCTGGTCGCCCTGGTCGGTATGTGGTGGTGGGGGCTGGTGACTCCTGCCTTACAGGCCGACGATGCGTACTATCGCACGTTGCTTCCGGAGATCCCACCACCCACACCGTCACCGACCGGTCAGCCAGGGTTGTGTGACACGTTATTCAATCGCGGTCGCGTCGGTCGGCCACGCATGATTGTGCTGGCGGACAAGCCGAGGCATGCGGCGATGGCGGCGCTGGAGGATCCGTGTCTGGGGGTCACGTTCGCCGGCAACGCGTTGTCGGCGGGGGTGGAGGCCGAACAGGCCGATGTGGCCACCTGCGTGGACCTGTATTTCGAGTGCGTGACGTTCAGCTGGCATTACCTCACGTCGCGCGGCGCGTCGGCACGCCCGGAATACGAGACTGCCTGGCAGCTCTATCACAATGGTTTGGCGCGCCTGATGAACGCCGGCCAGCGGTTTGGCAGGTTGGACCCGTCCCGGGGACTGCAGGTGAACACGGCTGTCGGCTCGCTGATCATCCCGGCCATCCATCGGGGATTTGCCTGGAAGCCGGCCGACTTCACCCGCGTGGCAGTCATCGACCACACCGCTCCGCGCAAACTCCAGCGGCACTACAGCCGGCCGGGACTGGGTGTGCCGCTGGTCGTGATTCGCGATGCGCAGCACCCCGACCGGTTCTTGCATGACGTCACGCCGTTTGGCGCGACGGTGATCCTGCGTCCGAGTCTCGCCGTGCTGGCCGGCACCGCACCGCCCATCGGCGCCAACTCGTCGCACGGTCCCCTGGAGTTCTACAACCCGCTGCGCACAACGTGCGTGACCGTTGGCCAGCAACAGATCGCCCTGGCGACGGACACGTCCGCTGCGCTTGAGTATATGCTCGAGACGATTCCGTCCGGCTCCTGGGAAGTCCTGATGCAGGCCGGCTCAGAAGCGGCCGGTCAGGAGAAGCTGTATATGCTGGAACCACGCCAGCCGGGGAAGTACCCGCTGGTGTTTGTCCACGGCTTCCTCTCGTCGCCAGCCATCTGGGCGGATATCGCTAACGAGATCTGGGCCCGACCCAACCTCCGGAACTGCTTCCAGTTGATGCCGTATCAGTATCCGACCGGACGGCCGTTTGTCGAGTCGGCGGCAATCCTGCGCCGCGAACTCCAGGCCTTCGCCAAGTACTATGACCCGCAGCAGCAGGATCCGTCCATGTACAACATGGCAGCCATCGGGCACAGCATGGGCGGACTGGTCACCAAGCTCACGGTTACGCACAGTGACGATCGGCTCTGGTACGCAATCGCCAACAAGCCGTTGAGTGACATCAATGCGTCGCAGGAATCCCGCGACCGTCTGAAAGAAATGTTCTACTTCGAACCGGTCCCGTACATGCGGCGGGTGGTCTTCCTCGGTGCCCCGCACAACGGCGCGATGATGGCCAGCCGCGCCGTGGGGCGATTCAGCTCGTGTTGCGTTCCCCGTTCCACGGCCGAACGCATCGAACACAACCTGCTCATCAAACAGAATCCGGACGTATTCAGTCCGGAATTCAAGGACCGGATCCCCACCAGCATTGACATGATGGAACGATGCAGCGGCCTGCTGCAGGCGATCCAGGAACTCTGTCCGGGCGGGCACGTGCAATTGCACAACATCATCGGCACCCGATGCCTGTCACCGCTCGAAGGCTGCGGTGACGGTGTCGTCTCGGTCAACAGCGCGCAACACCCGTTCGTCTCGACCGAACGACGGATCCACACGTCGCACCGCGGTCTGCACCAGAGCGACGAGGCGATCGAGGAGATCCTGTGCATCCTCCGCCGGCACATTCTGGAGGCCAACGACGAACCGTGCGCGGACGAGCACGGCACGGAGACGGAGATTCCCGAGTGCAGCGAATTCGAGTTCGTGGATCCCTGCCCCCCGGAGACTGTCCCCGACGCGTGCGTGGAACTGCTGGACACAACGGATCCCTGCCCCGACACGTGCGTGGAACTGCTGGACACGACGGATCTTTGCCCCGACGCGGATCACATGCTGTTGAAGCTGGAGGGCCCGGAACTGTAGATCCAGGTGGCCGGCCAGCCGTTCACTTCAGATCTGCGGGGCGCACGCCAGGCCGGTGTTTGCCGAACCCCATGGGCAAGGGATCGTACGTGCCCACGATATCGACGTTCGATTGGGCGGGGATCTGCGCTTCCAGGCCGACCGCCCAGTAGCACGCGTTGACCAGCAACCGGCGCAGGCCGGCGCTGCTGAAGTCCTGCCCCGATCCCATGGTGGTGGTGAAGATGCGCGCCTGCTTGCCCGCAGCGGAGGTGTAGCTCTTGGTCCAGGCGATGGGCATCATCGGGTCGTTCTTGGCACCGGCGACCGGCTTGTCCTGCGGATCCATGCCTTCCAGGACCTGGCCGAGCACCAGAGGTTGGCTGTCACCGGGCAACGGGATCGTGACGGTGTACACGTCGGTGGGGCCGTAAATGTCACCATCCTGGATGCCGCGCAGCAGCGGATGGTCCTGCTTGCCAGGGGCGAGGACGCCGCGCGTGCTTTCCACACCATGGTTGCCGTGGTGCGCGACCCACGTCTCTCCCAACACCTGCCGGCCAAAGCCTCCATCCCACGTCTTGCTCTGCCAGGAGTACCGCGCGTAGGTGGCGTCGTCTGGAGCGTTGAATGCGTGGGTGGCGGTCCGCAGGCCCACGATCGGCCGGCCCGACTCGATATAATCGACGATCTGCTTCATCTGGTCGTCCGGCAAGTTCCGGAACCGCGTGAAGATGACCATCAAGTCAGCCGTCTGCAGCGCCTCCAACCCCGGAATGTTGTCGGTCCGCGTGGGATTGATGGTTCCGTCCTCGTCGATGGCGTACAGGACCGTGCAGCGGAACCCGTGATGCGTGGCCAGAATCTTGCCCAACTGGGTGAGGGTTTCTTCCGATCGGTACTCCTCATCTCCGCTGACCAGAACCACGTGGATGCCTTTACCCGGGCCGTCGCCGCCTGCGAAGACCACCCAGGGATCGTCGGCCACAGCCTGGCCGGAGGCACCGGAAACGATCGCGGATCCGACGATCAGCAGGGCCAGTTTCCAGAGCGTCGATGTCATGGTGCGAAAACCCTTTCCTCGCGAAGTTGACTCAATTGTACCGGGACTGGCCGGAACACCGCGTGCTCACAGGCAGCTCCCGATTGTAACATCTGTCCGGGACCTACAGGGCATACTCGGGACGCTGCGGGCGGCTGAGCAGGGCGGAGGCCTCTTCGTCGCCGATGAAGTCTTCTCTCACGGGGTCGAACCGCACTTTACGTCGGAGCCGCATGGCGATGTTCGCCAGATGGCATGCGCTGACCGAACGATGGTGCGACCAGACGTCGGAGATGGGCAGGCCTCCTTCCTTCACGCAGTCGAAGAAGTTCTGCATGTGGTTGCCCGGCTTCTTGCCGTGGCAGAGCTTGAGAATCTCTTCCTGCATCCACTCATTGTCCTGCTCGGTCAGCTCCTCGACCGGCTTGCCGGTCAATCCGCCCCGGTTGACCCGAATTCGACCTTCGGTTCCCGAGATGATCAACTCATTCTC
>Ga0123333_10004820_pt1 | contig 12470 bp, 10 predicted proteins | sample BioC12SIPDNA_3_FD_89957 | JGI IMG/M metagenome (GOLD analysis project Ga0123333, IMG submission 89957) | Anaerobic biogas reactor microbial communites from Washington, USA - Biogas_R2_B C12 SIP DNA | ecosystem: Engineered > Bioreactor > Anaerobic > Unclassified | place: Washington, USA...
CATCCTGGGGCTGAAGCAGGTCCCAAGGGTTGGGCTGTTCGCCCATTAAAGCGGTACGCGAGCTGGGTTTAGAACGTCGTGAGACAGTTCGGTCCCTATCCTCTGCAGCCGAAGGAAACTTGAGGAAGGCTGTCCCTAGTACGAGAGGACCGGGACGGACGCAGCTCTCGTGTGCCAGTTGTCCTGCCAAGGGCACGGCTGGTTGGCGACCTGCGGAAGAGATAAGCGCTGAAGGCATCTAAGTGCGAAGCTCGTTCCAAGATGAGGTTTCCCACTGGGTCAACCAGGTAAGGCCCGTGACAGACCATCACGTTGATAGGCCGGAGGTGTACGCATGGCAACATGTTCAGCCGACCGGTACTAATCGGCCGAGGGCTTGGATCGACGAACGATGTTCGTGCTCGCTATGGAGTGCTCGAGGGCGCACGCGCCTTGACACGCACAGGTTTCGGTGGCGATGGCGGAAGGGTCACACCCGTTCCCATTCCGAACACGGAAGTTAAGCCTTCCTGCGCCGATGGTACTTGGGGAGAGATCCCCTGGGAGAGTAGGTCGCCGCCGGATTTCTCACGTACGAAGCCCCCGCCCCGGCGGGGGCTTCGTCGCGTCCGGACCCCGGTCGCTACGCTCGCCGGGTGACCCCCTCCTCCGACCGCTCCGGGAGCTCCGACCGACGCTCGGGCGGCGGTGGACGGCACAGCTCCCCCGGCGGCCCCAAGGGGCCGCGGCGTGGATCGGGGCCGAAGGGCCCCCGCGGGAGCGGAGGACCCTCGAAGGCCGGGCGGGGTCCGGGCGGAGCGCGCGGCCCGTCGGCCAAGGGGCCGAAGGGGGCCCGGGGCGCCAGGGGCGCAGGACGGCCCGCACCGCCGCCGGACGCGACGGAGGGGCGGGGCTGGGGCGGCCTGGCCCGCAAGGGCGCCGGTCGGGTATCCGACGACATCCGCGCCGGGGTGCCGCGCGACAAGCTGCGGGGCAAGCCCAAGGCCCCGCTGCGCGAGGGCACGCACGCCTCGGACCGGTACGTGCCGGCCGGACCCCGCCCCGAGCCCGACGCCTGGGTCCGCACCGACGCCGCCGAGGCCCGGCCGGCCAGCTCCACCGACCGCCGCGAGCAGAAGGCCTCGATCGACCGCGCCCGGGTGCGGGCCGAGCTGCTCGACGCCGTCGGTCCCGCCCGGGCCGACCGGCTGACCGATCGCATCGCCGGCGCCGCCACCGCCTTCGCCAACGACCGGCTCGACGATGCCCGTCGCACGCTCGGTCCCATCGCCAAGGAGGCGCCGGGTTCGCCGACGGTCCGCGAGCTGCTCGGCCTGACGTTCTACCGGCTCGGTCGCTGGAGCACGGCGATACGGGAGCTGGAGGCCCTCCGGGAGCTGACCGGGGGCGTCGACCAGCATCCCGTGCTCGCGGACTCCTACCGGGCGCTCGGCCGGCACGCCGAGGCGGGCGCCCTGTGGGAGGAGCTGCGCGAGGCCTCGCCGGACGCCGATCTGGTCGCCGAAGGTCGCATCGTCGCCGCCGGGTCGCTCGCCGACCAGGGTCGGCTCGCCGACGCGATCCGGCTGCTGGAGCGGGCGCCCCGGGCCCGCAAGGTCCGCGACCACCACCTCCGCACCGCCTACGCCCTCGCGGACCTGCGGGAGCGGGCGGGAGACGTCGCCCGGTCACGGGAGCTGTTCGCGTGGATCGAAGGGATCGATCCCGACTTCGGCGACGTCGGTCGCCGGGTCGCCGCGCTGAGCTAGGACGGCGCGCCGCGACGTCGGGCCCAGTCGCCCGGTCTCGCTGTCTCACCCCCCTCGTAGGGTGGGTACCGGATCGACCGGTGCGGTCGGTCGGACACTTCCCCGGACCCCTGCCGCCCACCGAACGAGGTGAGGTCCGTGAACACCGTCATCCTGCGGGGCCGCCTGTCCCGCCCGCCCACCGTCCGCACCCTGCCCTCCGGCGACGAGCTGGTGGCCCTCGAGGTCACCACCCGATCGGCCGAGGGCCCCGCCGCGTCGGTGCCGGTCGCCTGGTTCGACGCCGGCCGCGCCGTCGACGACCTCGAGGCCGGCACCGAGATCGTCGTCACCGGCACCGTCCGCCGTCGCTTCTTCCGCGCCGGCGGCGCCACCGCCAGCCGCACCGAGGTCGTCGCCGACGCCGTCGTGCCCGCCCGTCGTCGGGTCCGGGCCCGGCGGGCGGTCGAGGCGGCGCTGGCCTCGGTCGACCCTGGGGCCGCCGCGCCGTGAGGCCGCGCCGATCGGCCCGCTGCTGGTCGCCGCGTCCGCGGGGCCCTCCGGGCGGCGCGGTTTCGCGCGCTGATCGTGGTCGGCCAAGATTGTCGGACCCATCCGCCCGCGATACGAGGACATCGCCCGCATGAACCAAGAGCAGTTCGACAAGGTCGCCGCCGGGGACGGTTTCGTCGCCGCCCTCGACCAGAGCGGCGGTAGCACGCCCAAGGCCCTGCGCCTCTACGGCGTCGAGGAGGACCAGTACGACGGTGAGGTCGAGATGTTCGACCGGATCCACGAGATGCGCACGCGCATCGTCACCAGCAAGGCCTTCGGTGGCGACCGCGTGCTCGGGGCGATCCTGTTCGAGCAGACGATGGACCGCGAGGTCGACGGCCGGCCGACCGGCGACTACCTGTGGTCGGTCAAGGGCGTCGTGCCCTTCCTGAAGGTCGACAAGGGCCTCGCCGACGAGGCCGACGGCGCCCAGGTGATGAAGCCGATCGACGGCCTCGACGACCTGCTCGACCGGGCGGTCGCCCGGGGCATGTTCGGCACCAAGATGCGGTCGGTCATCAAGCTGGCCGACTCCGCCGGCGTCGACGCCGTGGTCGACCAGCAGTTCGACATCGGCGAGCAGATCCTCGCCAAGGGACTGGTGCCGATCATCGAGCCCGAGATCGACATCAACAGCCCGCAGAAGGCCGAGGCCGAGGCGCTGCTCCGCGACGCCATCGCGCGCCGGCTCGACGCGCTCGCCGACGGTCAGAAGGTCATGCTGAAGCTGACCCTCCCCGAGGCGGACGACTTCTACCGGGCATTGGTCGACCACCCGGCGGTCCTCCGGGTCGTCGCCCTCTCCGGTGGTTACACCCGCGAGGAGGCCAACGCCCGCCTGGCCCGCAACCCCGGCGTGATCGCCAGCTTCTCGCGGGCGCTCACCGAGGGGCTCAGCGCCCAGCAGACCGACGAGGACTTCGACGTCACCCTCGACGGCGCCATCCAGAGCATCTACGACGCGTCCGTCGCCTGATCGGGCCCGGTCCCCGGTCACACCTGGCGCGAGGCGCGCCACCCGGACGGCAGCCGGTCAGCGGGGCGGAAGTCCCGCGACCGGCGGCCGGTCGGACCAGGGGAAGTTGATCCACCGGTCGGTGACCCGCCACGCGTAGTCGGGCGTGATCACCGACCGGGGCTTGTGGTAGAGCACGGCGGTCCGAACCGAGGAGACGTGCTGGGCCAGGACCTCCTTGACCAGGCGGAGCGTGTGGCCGGTGTCGGCGACGTCGTCGGCGACGAGCACGTCGAGGCCGCTCACGTCGAGCAGGTTGAGCGACGGCGGCAGAACGACCGGCACCTCGAGGCGGTCGTCGACCCCCGTATAGAACTCGACGTTGATCGCCCCGCAGTTCTTGACGCCGAGCGCGTAGGCGAGGGCGCCGGCGACGGTCAGACCACCGCGGGCGACCGCGACCACGAGGTCGGGGAGCCAGCCCCCGAGGGCGACCGACTCGGCCAGCTCGCGGGTGGCGTCGCCGAACTGCTCCCATCCCAGGACCTCGCGGTCGGGATCGGCGGTGGCGTCGGTGGGGTTGACCTCGGTCATCGCCGGCGATCGTCGCACATCGGGCCGGGCCCCGCGGAGCCGTCGCGCCGGTTCGGTGGCGTCACCGGGATTCGCGCTCGTAGGGCGTCCCCAGGGCGGCGGGGGCGCCGACGCGGCGGCGGGCCCACCCCGTCGACACCGCGACCAGGACGACGATCGTCAGCAGGTAGGGGAGCGAGGCCAGGAGCTGCGGGGAGACCTCGACGCCGCGCGCCTGGAGGGTCAGTCCGAGGCTGGCCGACGCCCCGAACAGGTAGGCGCCCACCAGGATCAGCTCGGGTCGCCAGAAGCCGAAGATCACCAGGGCCAGCGCGATCCAGCCGCGCCCGCCCGTGAGCCCGTCGGACCACAGCGGGATGATCGCCAGGGGGAAGAAGGCGCCACCGAGCCCCGCGAGCGCGCCGCCCGCGATCGTGTGGCCGTATCGGTAGCGCTCGACCGGGATGCCCATGGCGTCGGCGGTCGCCGGGGACTCGCCCACGGCGCGGAGGTGGAGGCCCCGCCGCGTGCGGAACAGGTACCACCAGAGCGCCGCGACCAGCAGCCACGAGGCGTAGGTGAGCAGGTTCTGGCGGAACAGCAGCGGTCCGACCACCGGCAGGTCGCCGAGTCCGAGCACGTCGAAGCGGCCGAGGCGGTGGGGGACCGGCCCGCGCGACAGGTCCCAGGACCCCGCGAGGTACGACGACAGCCCGGCCCCCCCGGCGAGGATCGTGATCGCCAGGCCGGAGACGATCTGTTCGACCCGGAAGCCGATGACCAGCACCGCGTGCACGCACGCCACGAGCGCGCCGGCGACCATCGCCGCGACCAGGGCGGCGACGAGCGCGAACCAGCCCGGTCCGCCCACGTTCAGCGAGCCCCAAGTGGCGGCGACCGCACCCATCAGCATCATCCCCTCGAGCCCGAGGTTGAGGATGCCGGACCGCTCGGTGAGCATCTCTCCCAGGCCGGCCAGGACCAGCGGGGTCCCGTAGAAGATGGCCGAGGCGGCGATCACGACGAAGAGGTTGGAGTTGACGCCCCGGCCGGACGAGGCCAGGTCGGGGGCGGCCCCGGCGGTGGACGCCAGCACGAGCAGCCCGCTCACGCGCCGGCTCCGACCGGATCGGCGGCCTCGGGGTCGACCGCGACGCGGGGCACCCGGCGGATGCGGTACCGGGCGAAGGCCTCCCCGGCGAGGACGCACAGCAGGATCAGTCCCTGGAGCGTGCCGACCAGCCCCGACGGGAAGTCGGGGCCCTGGAGGGAGCGTCCGGCGTTGGCCAGGCCGCCCATCAACACCGCGGTCAGCACCACCGCGAGGGGATTGAGCCGGGCGAGGGCGGCGACGACGATCCCGGCGTACCCGTAGCCGACCTGGCTCAGCGCCTTCGGGTCGAGCACGTGGCGGGTGTCGCCGACGTCGGCCGCGCCGCCGAGGCCGGCGACCGCGCCGGACAGGGCGAGGAGCACGAACACCGCCCGCCGGGTGCGGATCCCGGCGAAGCGGGCGGCGCGGGGCTCGTCGGCGATGACCCGCACCTGGAATCCGAAGCGGGTCGTGCGCAGCAGCACCGCCAGCCCGACCGCCACGGCGACCCCGATCGCGAACCCCAGCGGCACCTCGACCGGCCCGAGGTCGTAGCGGGGCCAGAACGCCCGGGCCACCAGCGGGCGCCCCTGGGGGAACATCAGGCCGGTGCCCTCCAGCTGGCGCCAGTACGACTTCGAGCCGAAGATCAGGTACTCGGCCAGGTTGGCGGCGAGGTAGTTGAGCATCAGGGTCGTGATGATCTCGTTCGTGTTGGCCCAGGCGCGCAGGGCGCCGGCGATCGCCGCCCAGGCCGCGCCCGCCGCCGCGCCGGCGAGCAGCATCGCCGCCACGGTCACGGCGAGCGGACCGTCGCCGACCGCCAGCCCCGCCGCCGACGCACCGACCGCGCCCATGACGAACTGGCCCTCGCCGCCGATGTTGAACACGTTCATGCGGAACGCCACCGCGGCGGCGAGCCCGGTGAACAGCAGGGGCGTGGCCGCGATCAGCGTGGCCGACAGCGCCCCGTCCGCGAGGAAGCCGCGATCGAGGATCCGCTCGTAGGCGGCGATGGGATCGGCGCCGTCGAGGGCCACGATGACGCCGCCGAGGACGAGGGCGACGACGACCGAGCCGAGCGGGACGAGGACGCTCAGCCGGCGAGGCCGCTCGACGCGCGGTTCGAGGCGGATCACGAGGCGCTCCGCCCGGCGACCAGGTCGCCGCCCATCAGCAGGCCGAGGTCCTCGACGTCGGCGTCGGCCCGGTCGAGCTCGGAGAGGATGCGCCCCTCGTAGATCACCGCCACCCGGTCCGCGAGGCTCAGGATCTCGTCGAGGTCCTCGCTCAGGAGCAGCACGCCGACGCCGTCGTCGGCCGCGGACACGATCAGGTCGCGCACCGTCTCGATGGCGCCGACGTCGAGCCCCCGGGTGGGGGAGGCGGCGAGCAGCACCCGGGGCCGGGCCGAGAGCTCCCGGGCGAGGAGCACCTTCTGGACGTTGCCGCCCGAGAGGAGCCGGGTGGGCGTGGTCGGCCCCGGGGTGCGGATGTCGAACTCGTCGATGAGGGCCCGGGCCCGCTCGCGGAGCCGTCGTCGGCGGACGAACGGTCCGGCGGCCAGGGGCGGGTGGCGGTGCGCGAGCAGGGCCAGGTTGTCCTCGACGGGGAGAGACGGGGCCAGGCCGGTGTGCAGACGGTCCTCGGGGATGATGCCCAGTCCGGCGCGGTGGGCGCGGCGCGGGTCCGGGCGACCCATCGGGGTCCCGGCGATCTCGACGGTGCCCGCCGTCGCGTGGCGGCCGCCGGCGATGACCTCGGCCAGCTCGCGCTGACCGTTGCCGGCGACGCCACAGATTCCGAGCACCTCGCCCGCGTGCACGGTGAGGTCGATGCCCCGCAGGGCGGGTTCACCCCGGTCTCCGGCCGCCTCGACGCCGTGGACGCGCAGGACGACCTCGTCGCCGGGGGGACGGCGACGAGGCATCCGGTCGGCGGACAGCACGACGTCGCGCCCGACCATCAGGCGGGCCAGCTCGCGGCTCGTGGCGTCGGCCAGGAGCCGGGTGCCCTCGGCCCGCCCGTCGCGGAGCACCGTGACGCGATCGGCGACGGCGCGCACCTCGTCGAGCTTGTGGGAGATGAACACCACGGACCGCCCCTCGCCGGTCATGCGCCGGAGCACCGCGAACAGCGCCTCGGCCTCGTGCGGCGTCAGCACCGCGGTGGGCTCGTCGAGGATGAGGACGCGCGCGTCGCGCGACAGGGCCTTCAGGATCTCGACCCGCTGCTGCTCGCCGACCGAGAGCTGCCAGATCCGGGCGGACGGGTCGACCGGCAGGCCGTATCGGTCGCCGAGGTCGCGGACCAGCGCGGCCGACGCCCGGCGGGCGAGGGGACCGCGGCGGCCGAGGGCCACGTTCTCCGCGACGGTGAACGTCTCGACCAGCCGGAAGTGCTGGTGGACCATGCCGATGCCCGCCTCGATGGCATCGCGCGGTGAGCGGAAGGCGACCGGGTTCCCGTCGATCTCGACGTGGCCCTCATCGGGCCGGTAGAGGCCGGTGAGGACGTTGGAGAGGGTCGACTTGCCGGCGCCGTTCTCGCCGAGGAGGGCGTGGACCTCGCCGGGGGCGACGTCGAGGTCGACCGCCTCGTTCGCGACCACGCCGCCCGGGAAGCGTTTCGTGACGCCGCGCGCGGCCAGCGCCGGAGCCACCGCTCCGGCGCCGGCCGCGTCGTCGGCGGGCGCGGTCAGGGCGACGCGTCCCCGTCGACGCCGTCGATGAACCAGTCCATGGCGAGGATGTCCTCGAGGGACATCGACTCGCCCTCGGGCACCCGCTCGGTGCCGTCCTGGTCCACGAGGGGTCCGGCGAACTCGTAGAAGTCACCGGAGACGAGGTCGTCCTCGCGCTGGCCGATCAGGTCCCGGGTCTCCTGGGTGACCAGGTCGCCGAAGGGCGCCAGGCTGACGAAGCCGTCGGCGATGCCGCCGTAGTAGTCGCCGGTCTCCCACGTGCCGTCGATGACGGCCTGGATGCGCTCGGCGTAGTAGGTGCCCCAGTGGTACAGCGAGGCGGTCAGCCACACCTCGGGCAGGTTCTCGCTCTGGTCCGAGTCGTAGCCGACGAAGGGCAGACCGGCCTCGTTGGCCGCCTCGCCCGAGGCCGGGCTGTCCTGGCCCGAGGCGATGGCGTCGACGCCGTCGGCGATCAGGCTGTCGGCCGCCTGGCGCTCGGTCTCGGGGTCGAACCAGGTGTTGGTCCAGACGACCTTGGTGGTGGCGGTCGGGTTGACCTCGGCCACACCGACCTGGAAGGCGTTGATGTGGCGGATCACCTCGGGGATGGCGAACGGGGCGACGAAGCCCACGGTGCCGCCCTCGGGGATGGCCGCACCGGCGGCGAGGCCGGTGAGGTAGATCGTGTCCTCCGACGCGCCGAAGTAGGTGGCGACGTTCGGGAGCCCACCGGTGTCGAGGCCGGTGGCGTGCTCGAACTTGACGTCGGGATGCTCGGCGGCGACCTCCTTGATGGCGTCGCCGTAGCCGAAGGAGTTGGCGAAGATGATGTCGGCGCCGTCGGCGATCATGTCGCGCATCGCCTGGGCCGCCTCGGGCCCCTCGGGCACGTTCTCCTTGTAGGTCAGCTCGGCGGTGTCGCCCAGGGTCTCGGCGGCGTCGGCCCGGCCGGCCTCGTGGGCCTGGGTCCAGCCTCCGTCGTTGATCGGCCCGATGTAGATGAAGCCGGCGGTGACGACGTCGTCGCCGCTGCCGTTCCCCGTGCCGGAGTCGTCGCCGGAGTCGTCGCCTCCACAGCCCGCGCCCAGGAGGGCGAGGACGGCGACGAGCGCGAGGGGGAGGAGCCGGCGTCGCCGCCGCTCGGAGGTGGATCGGAACACGTGGGGTCTCCTGGGAATGGTCGGGGCCTGGCGGGATCCGGTGGGTCGCCGGGTGGGGCGCCCCCCGGTAGGGGCGGAGGGTAGAGCAGGCCGTCCGGCGGTCCTGCATCCGAGCGCGGGACCGGCGCGAGGGGTCCCGGCGCGGGCGTCGGAACGCCGATACCCTGACGGGGCAGTCAACGACGACGCAGGGGGTGCGCCATGGCCGCCACCGACCGAGAGGTCGCGGAGCCCGGACCGAACGCCGAGCCGGTCGAGATCGACCGGGTGATCATCCGGGTCGCGGGCGACTCCGGGGACGGGATGCAGCTCACCGGCGACCGGTTCACCAGCGCCAGCGCGCTGTTGGGCAACGACATCGCCACGCTGCCCGACTTCCCCGCCGAGATCCGGGCCCCGGCCGGGACCCTCGCGGGGGTCAGCGCGTTCCAGGTGCAGATCTCCGACCACGAGATCACGACCCCGGGCGACCGCCCCGACGTGCTCGTCGTTATGAACCCCGCCGCCCTCCGCAAGGAGCTCGGGCGGCTCGATCCCGGCGGCACGCTGCTCGTCAACACCGACGCCTTCGACGAGCGGAACCTCACCAAGGCCGGGTACCGCACCGATCCGCTCGGCGACGGCAGCCTCGACGGCTACCGGCTGTTCGAGGTGCCGATGACGTCGCTCACCAAGGAGGCGGTGCAGCCGCTCGGCGTGAAGCCGCGCGACGCGGAACGGTCGAAGAACTTCTTCGCCCTCGGCCTGCTGTCGTGGATGTACACCCGTCCGCTCGAACCGACCGTGACCTGGGTCGAGAGCCGCTTCGGGTCGAAGCCGTCGGTGCGCGACGCCAACCTGGCCGCGCTGCGCGCCGGGCACGCGTTCGGCGAGACGGCCGAGCTGTTCGACCACCCGTACCGGGTGAAGCCCGCCTCGCTCGCGTCGGGCACGTACACGAACGTCACCGGCAACACCGCCCTGGCGTGGGGACTGATCGCGGCGAGCCGCCTGTCGGGCCTGCCGGTGTTCCTCGGCAGCTACCCGATCACGCCGGCGTCGGACATCCTCCACGAGCTCAGTCGCCACAAGGAGTTCGGCATCCGCACCCTCCAGGCCGAGGACGAGATCGCGGGCATCGGCTCGGCGATCGGAGCCTCCTTCGGTGGGCACCTGGGCGTCACCACCACCAGCGGCCCGGGCCTGGCCCTGAAGTCCGAGGCCCTGGGCCTGGCGGTGAGCCTCGAGCTGCCGCTGGTCGTCATCGACATCCAGCGCGGCGGACCGTCGACCGGTCTGCCGACCAAGACCGAGGCGTCCGACCTGCTCCAGGCGATGTACGGCCGCCACGGCGAGTCGCCGGTGCCGGTCGTCGCCGCCCGGAGCCCGTCGCACTGCTTCGCCGCCGCCATCGAGGCGGCCCGCATCGCGCTGCGCTACCGCACGCCGGTGATCCTGCTCTCCGACGGGTACCTCGCCAACGGCTCGGAGCCGTGGCGGCTGCCCGACGTGGCCGATCTGCCCGACATCTCGGTGCCGTTCGCGACCGAGCCCAACCACACCGGCCCCGACGGCGAGGCGGTGTTCTGGCCGTACCTGCGCGACCCCGAGACCCTCGCCCGGCCGTGGGCGGTGCCCGGCACCCCCGGCCTCGAACACCGCATCGGTGGCCTGGAGAAGGAGGACGGCTCGGGCAACATCAGCTACGAGCCATCGAACCACGAGCTGATGACCGAGCGGCGGGCCGCCAAGGTCGCGGGCATCGCCCACGACATCGCCCCGGTGACGCTCACCGGCGATGTCGACGGGGCCGACCTCCTGGTCCTCGGCTGGGGGTCGACCTGGGGGGCGATCGACGGCGGCGTCGAGCGCAGCCGGGCCCGCGGGCTGCGGGTCGCCCACGCCCACCTCACCCACCTGAACCCGTTCCCGCCCAACCTGGGCGAGGTGCTGGCCGCCCATCCGAGGGTGCTGGTGCCGGAGATGAACCTCGGTCAGCTCTCCCGGCTGGTCCGGGCCGAGTACCTGGTCGACGCCCGGGCGGTCACCAAGGTGCGGGGCGTGCCGTTCACGGCCTCGGAGATCGAGGACGCCATCGTCAAGGAGATGGGCGCGTGACCGCCGCGCCGATGAGAGGAGGACACCGTGGCTGACGTGCTCGTGCCCGACCCGACCACGACGCCGAAGGACTGGTCGAGCGACCAGGAGCCCCGGTGGTGCCCGGGGTGCGGCGACTACTCGATCCTGAAGGCCGTCCAGATGCTCATGCCGACGCTCGGCGTGGCGCGGGAGGACACCGTGTTCCTCTCCGGCATCGGCTGCGCCGCCCGGTTCCCGTACTACATGGACACCTACGGGATGCACACGATCCACGGCCGGGCGCCCGCGATCGCCACCGGTCTGGCGATGAGCCGTCCCGACCTCGACGTGTGGGTGGTCACCGGCGACGGCGACGCGCTGTCGATCGGTGGCAACCACCTGATCCACGCCCTGCGCCGCAACGTCGACATCACGATCCTGCTGTTCAATAACCAGATCTACGGTCTGACCAAGGGGCAGTACTCACCGACGAGCGAGATCGGGAAGGTCACCAAGTCGACGCCGTTCGGCAGCCTCGACCAGCCGTTCAACCCGGTGAGCCTGGCCCTCGGCGCGGAGGCGACGTTCGTCGCCCGCACCCACGACATGGATCGTGCCCACATGATGGAGACGATCCGACGGGCCCACGACCACAAGGGGGCCGCCCTGGTCGAGGTGTACCAGAACTGCAACGTGTTCAACGACGGTGCGTTCGAGGCGATCACCGGGCGGGCCAACCGCGAGTCGATGCTGATCCCGCTGCGCCACGGCGAGCCGATCCGCTTCGGTGCCGAGGGGGAGCGCGGCGTCGTGCTGGACGGTCAGGCCGGGGCGCGGATCGTCGACGTGGCCGAGGTGGGGGAGGACGCCCTGCTCGTGCACGACGAGGCCCGCGACGACCCCGGCTTGGCGTTCATGTTGAGCCGGCTGGCGTCCGGGCCCCACGAGGCGACGCCGATCGGCGTGTTCCGGGCCGTCGAGCGGCCCGACTACGCGGCCGAGACCGACCGCCAGCTCGCGGCCGCGACCGCAGGCGGCGACGCCGACCTCGCCTCGCTCCTGCGCTCCCGTCCCACCTGGGAGGTCTGAGCCGGGGCGCGGCCGCGGGAGGGCCCGGGATCGGACTAGCAGGGCCGGAAGTACCGAAGCCCAGCACGGCGTGCCGTGAGCGCCGTCCGGCTCAGCGAGCCGGACTTCTTTCACCATACCGTTGCATTGGGTACATGTGTTCGTGTATGGTGTCGGCACGCTCTTCGAGGACCAGAGCGCAGCACCGGTCCTCCGATCCACTTTTCGTCCCCGCCCCTCGCGTTCGAGTGGCCGGGGAGATTCCAGGGAGAACCCTCCGGCCGGTCCTTCGGTCGTTCGGGTTTGTCGTCTCCCCGTGGAGGTGAGCGTTGTGAGCCAGGTGCATGACACTGCGACGGCTGAAGCTCTCGATGCGCTGTCCGCCTCGGTGGATGCCCTGCTCGCCGCGGGGGTGTCGCCGTTCGGTGTGGATGATGCGCGGGTGTTGATCGGTGAGGTGGAGTCGCTGGCCCGGCGGGTGCGGGCGGTGCAGGTCGAGTTGGTCGATGCGATCGACCGCAGCGGTGTGCACCGGGTCGACGGGCACCGCTCCGCGCGGGCGATGGTCGCCCATGGGGCGAACCTGTCGGGCCCC
>Ga0123333_10004825_pt1 | contig 12468 bp, 15 predicted proteins | sample BioC12SIPDNA_3_FD_89957 | JGI IMG/M metagenome (GOLD analysis project Ga0123333, IMG submission 89957) | Anaerobic biogas reactor microbial communites from Washington, USA - Biogas_R2_B C12 SIP DNA | ecosystem: Engineered > Bioreactor > Anaerobic > Unclassified | place: Washington, USA...
CAGGTGACCGGGTTTATGAAGGAAAAGAAATACGCTGGCTGCCGCGCCAGGTACAAGATGACCTACGGCTTCTGGCAGAAGGCTGTGCGAACGTCCTTCAACAACTAAGCCGACGGCGGTGGGCGGGCGACGCGCGTCGCCCGCCCACCGCCAGGGCAGGTGAGAGAAAACAAGAGTGACTGGGCAGGTGAGAACATGGAAAAGTGTGGTTTTACGCCGCCGGCCAGCGTGAGTGGACGGCCGGCCGTGGCGCGGCCGCCCATCGACGAGCTGCGCAGCGCGCTACGTTTGCCGGCTGAGGTCGACGAGGAACGCGTGATCTCGGAGGCGGCGCTGCGCATTGAGCGGCTGCCGCATGTGGCCGACGACGCGCGCGAAACGATCGCGGAGCTGCAGCAGCAGATCGTGCGGCTCGAAGCGACGATTGCCGATCTGCAGGCACAGTTGGCGGCCCGGCCGGCGGCGCCGGCGAACAAGCGGAAATGAGCTACATCACGCAGGCACAACTGGAACAGCGTTTTGGCGGCGGCGACTTGCGGTCGTGGACCGACGACGACGCCAGCGGGGTTATCGACGCCGGCGTGGTCGCCGAGGCGATCGCGGTCGCCGACGGCGCCATCGACCAGGCCGCGGCGCAGCACTACGCCACGCCGCTGAGGCTGTCACACGTCGGCACCGGCGCGATGGTGCGGCTGATCGCCGGATCGATCGCGGGCTACCTGCTCGCCAGCCGTAAGGGCCAGGTCAACCAGAACCTGCGGCAGATGTATGAGGACGCGCAGCAGTGGCTGGCCGACCTAGCGGCGGGTAAACGCACGCTGGCCGGCGAGAGCACCGCGGCCGTGCCGCGGCCGAGCGGCGGGATCGTGATCGCCGGCAGCGCGGCGGTAGTAGACCGGCAGACGATGGACGGACTGTGACAGGACATTCCGAGAGAACGGTCAATGGCTGACGCATATACCACGCTGTTGCAGGGCATCGCCGCACGCTTGTGCAACGGCACGGGCGACAACGGGCCGTTCGCCTCAGAGGGCCAGGTGCAGCTCTGGGTAGACAGCGCGACGGACGAAATCCAGCCGAGCGAAGAGCTGACGCGGGCGCTCTCCGGCGAGGGGGCGCGGGCCGTGGTGTGCGACTCCACACTGGAGCCGGTGCAGTCGCATAGCGACGGGTGCGACGTGATACAGAGGGTCAACGTGTGGTTCGGCGCGAACGCGCCGACAATGGAAATGGCGATCGTCGCGCAGGGCGACGCGAAGAACGGCGGATACTGGGGGGTTTGCAAGCTCAAGGATTGGATTCTGACGCGCCTGCTGGCGCGGAACTGGAGGCTGAGCGGCTGGGAAACGCTGCAACTGGAGCGCTGCGTGGCGGTGCGGGCACCGCAGCCGGGCAAGGCCATGATGGTGGCGACGTTCAGCACGCTCCGGGTGCAGACGCAGACGTGAGGCAAGCCAAAACCAGCATGCCGCTCGGCAAATTTAAAAGGAACGGCCATGTACCGATTGTTCGACCTCTTCAATCTACAGGTTGGGACTACGCAGATCCTCGGCGCGACGCGCTTCACCGCGCAGCAGGGGCGGCGCGTGGTACAGAGCGTAGCCGACGGCGTGGGCGTGGCGGCGAGCGATAAAACACATCACTGGATGCGGGCCACGCTGGAGGGGCAGGACATCGCCGCCTTCGGCGCGCTAATCGGCCTGTTCGAGACGGCCGAGTCGCTGAGTGTCAGTGGCGAGGGCAAGGTCGTGGGCGACGCGAATCAGGCTGCGCGCATGACCGCCAACCACATGAAGCTCGTGCGGGCGTCGCTAAGGTTTTTGGCCGGCCAGCACGCGCAGACAACTTTCGAGCTGGTGAACTCGTGCGATGCCAACAGTGTGGTCTCCGCTGACGAGCTGGCGTTTACGGAGTTGCCGACCAAGACGCTCACGGTGGCGTCCGGCTACCGCGGCGTGCGGATTGTGCAGGACGTCGAGTTCACGCCGAATTTGGGGAGCCCCATAACGTGCACGGGCGTCACCGGTCTGGAGCTGGACGTGCGCTGGCCGGCCGACGTAATGGCTGGCGACAGTGACTACGGTGAAGTGGTCGAGACCGGGCGGCCCAACCAATTGAGCGGGGCACTGTTGCTGAGCGACGTCACACTGGGCAGCGGGGCCACGCTGGGGCAGCGGCTGCAGGATGCGAGCTGGGGCACGCTGGTCGTGCCCTACGAGCAGCAGGCCGGACAGGGCGACAAGGTGCTGACGCTCGTGAACGTGGTGTTCGAGGGCGACGAGATCGGTCTGGCGGCGGCCAAGCACCACAGCAACCGGCTGCCGTTCTCGTGTTTCTTGGCGAACGGGGTCGACACGTACACGATCGGCAGCGGCGTGAAGAAGATCATCAGTGTGGCGTGACCGACCTGGGTGTCATGACAGGGAGCGATAGACCATGGACATTGGGCAGCAAGTGCAGATTCAGGCGGCCGAGATTCCGGGTGTGAGCCCGGAAAGGCGGCCGATTGAGGGACGGATCGCCAGCAAGCACCAGCACGGTGACGGGCGCACCGAGTGGTATGTGCGCTATGTTGACGAGCGCGGCCGGCGGCGCGGCCACTTCTTTCCGGAAGCTGATCTAATAGCAGAGCCACTAGAATAAATGGCGGACGAGAAGGAAATCCTGCGCTACCAACTGGACATTTCTGATGTCGAGGCCAAGGCTGCGCGCATACAGCAACTGGTTGCGGACATCGCGCGCACGCAGGCCGGCGGCGGCAATACGGCCGAACTGGAGGCCACGCTGGGCCGTGAAGTGGTCGGGTTGGCCAATTTTGCCCGTGAGAGCAACCGGGCCGGCGGGGCGGCGGGCGAATTGATCCGCAACAAGCAGAAGCTGGCGGCGGTCGTGGCGATGACCGGCGGCGAGTTCGGCGGGCTGGTCTCACGCTTGGGCACGGTCGTCACGCTGCTCCTGAGCATGGGGCCGGCTGTGGCGGGGGTGGCGGCCGGGCTGGCGGGGCTATCTATCGCGCAGGGTGTCTGGCGCGGCATCGCCGAGGAAGCTGAGCGGGCGCGCAAAGCCGCTGAAGACTACCGCACTGCGCTGGATCGGATCAACGCCGAGCGCGGCCAGGCAGTGGGCGGCATGACGGATATTCTGGCCTCCGCCGGCCTGGCTACGGGGCCGACGGTGCGCGCGGCGCAGCAGATGGCGCGCGATCTGGAGGGCATGGGATTTGATCCGCAGCGCGCGGCGCAGATTGCGGCGAAGGGGATAGTGGGCGGGGCGCGTACCGCACGCGAGTCGGCGACCGGCTACTACGCGCAATTAGGCGGGTGGGACGTAGGCCAGCCGGGTGCCCTGAGAGCGTTTTTGGAGCGGGGGCCGGTCGAGGCGGTAATGGCGGCCGAGGCGCAGGTGGACGCGGCCGCGGGTATCGAGGCGGGGCGCGTGCCGCCGGCGCTGCGTGTGCAAGAGATGCTGGCGCGGCGTGGCGAGGCAATCAGCACCACAGAGATCGAGCAGCGCGCGGCGCGGGCCCGCGAGCTGGCGGCGCGGCGGCGCCGGGCGCAAGAGGCCATGGCCGCGATCGAGGCGGGGCGCGAGACGGAGGAGCACCGGCGGGCGGCTGTGGAGCTCGATATCGCCGAGGGTACCGGCCAACTGCTATCGTTGCTTGGGCCAACGGAGCGCGCCCGGATGTGGCAGCGGGCAGCGGAGCGCTGGGCGCGCGAGCAGGCCACGGTGCAGCCCTACGCGACTATGCTGGAGAGCGCCGAGCAGGCGTATGCGCAGGCCGGGGCGGCCGCGCTGCCGTCGGATGAAGAGTTGCGGGCGGCGGAGCAGCGGCGGCGTGCGGCTGAGGCATGGAGCCAGGCCCGACGGGGGCGGGGTGTGGGAGCCGGAGCGGTGCCGCGGAGCGCCCGAGACGCGCTGCGTGTTTTGGACCAGCGGCGCGCCGTCACGGGCGCGCCCGGACCGGTGGGTCGCGAAACTAGCGTGGCGGGCGGCGCTGGCGCTGTTGGCGAGGTTGGCGCGCCAGGTGGCGCTGGCGCGGCCGCCGCGGCCGCAGAGGTTGGCGTGGCGCCGGCGACAGATGCCGAGATCGACGAGCTCCTCCTCCATGTGGCCCTCATCATCGGGGGCATGCACTCGGCCGAGTACAACGCGCAGCGGGGCGATACGGCAAAGCAAATCTTTTACGAAAACGACGTCGCCCGAACGCGGCAAAGGTATCCGGCGGCGGCGCGGCTGGTCGACTTGGCGGACAAACGCCAGCGGGAACTGCTCTATAGGGCGCACGCAATCCGGTTCTGGGAGCGAGATGCTCAGAAGGCGCGGGCGGAGGGCGATACAAGGGGCGCAGCGTGGGCCGACGAGATGGTGGCCAGGCAACTAAGGGACGACCCCTCGGCGCGGCCGGCTGCCGATGACCCCGCGGGCTTTATCGGCGCTCTCCAGCGTCAACACAACGTAACAATTATCAACATCGGCACGCAATTCAACGCTGGCGACCAGCGGCGCAGTCCACACCGTAATAATGGGCGACTGGGAGTCTACAGCGGCGCGAGTCTGCGCGGAGGGGACCTCTGATGTTGCGTTGGAGCTTGCAGGGCAACGGCGCGGCCCAGCGCGCGGCGGAACAACTGGCAGTGCGAGCCAAGTGGTGCCGCGCCGCGACGCGCGAATTTGGCGAGCGGCTGACGCGCGAGGCACGGCGGCGCTGTCCGCGTGGACACAGCCGGGCCGGGGCGGGACTGGCGGCCAGTCTCCATCACCGTGAGCTGGACGAGCAGACCACGGTGCTCGCGAGCGACAAGGTCTATGCCCAAATACAGAATTTCGGCGGCGACATTGTCGCCGGCAAAGGGCCGCTGGGGGCGAAGTTGTTGCCAGTGCCCTTGAATGCCGATGCGCGGCGGCTGTTGGACTCCCTCGGAGCGAGTACGAGTCTGCGGCAGGCCAACCTGATATTCGTCAAGAGCCGGAGTGGGCGGATGTTCCTCGGCCGGCCGGACGAAGGGTACGAGCGGCGGCGCAAACCGCTGCGTGGCGCGCGACGACAGCACCGCATGTCCGGCGCGCAGATACTGTTTTTGCTCGTGCCGCGCGTGCACCTGTCGCCCAACCCAGCGCCGCGCGGCTACGCGCCGCACATGGACGAGCCCATAGTGCGCGAGATGGCGGGCGCGGCCATTCGCAGGCACTTATTCCGGCGTTCGTGAGATCGAGATATGCCAAATGTGCGAGCACAATCCGGCGAAACGCTCAGTCTGACGGCCTCGGACGGCCGCACTATCACGATCACGCCGGCCGAGCTGGCGGCGCACTACGCCGCGGGCAACGGCACGCCCGAGCAGCGCTACGCCGCGACGGTTGATTGGGCCAAGGGCAGGATCGTAGCCGCGCTGGGCGAAGAGCAGGTGAGTGCGGCGTCAATCGACGTGGAATTTGAGCTCGCGAGCGGGCGCGTGATATACCTGGCAGTGAGGCGCTGACATGGCACTAGGCGGCTGCTGCACGTTCGAGACCGGCGACCTCGCTGAGTTGTACTCTACAGCCGGATGGTGCGTAGTGCAGCAGGACGTGGTGCGCAGTGGCGATTACGCCGGCCGAATCACGCCCGTCAGCAATGGGGTGGCGTATTTGGTCCTGGGCCAGTACGACAGCAGCGGGCGCAACGGCAGCCAGACGCCGCTGTCGGAGGTGTGGGTGGGGCTGGGCTGCTATTGGGCCGCGCGCCCAGCGGCGTCGGACGAGGAGTTCTTGGCAATTACAGACGCGGGCGGCGATCACAAGTTGGCGTTGCGGATGCGCAGCGACGGCCGGCTGGCGGTGTATGACAGCGCCGGTACCTCGTTGGGTGTGGGCGCTACAGTACTCCAGACGGGGCGCTGGTACTGGGTGGAGCTGCTATGCGGCACGGGGACTGACGCGGACTACGCGCTGCGCATAGACGGCGTCACCGAGCTGTCCGGAGAGGGCGACCTGGGCATGGGTGGCGCCGTGCTCATCGCCATTGGCAAGTCCGCCGACCGAAACGGGGGCGGCTACGATCTGTACGTCGACGACATCGTCACCGATACGGCGGACTGGCCGGGCGACTGCCGGGCGTGCCGGATGGACCCGGACGGAGACGGACATTATACCGACTGGGCCGGCGACTACACCGACGTGGATGAGGTGCCGCACGCCGCGGACACAGACTACATCACCGCGTCAGAGAGCGGCGCGGCGGAGACGGTCACGCTGGAGCATCCCACGGCGGCGGGTGTGCAGGGCCTGGCGCGGGCCGTGAAGCTGGTCGCCGTGGTCAGACGCGGTTTGGCCGCCGCTACACTCAGGACGCGGCTGCGCAGCGGGGGTACGGATCTCGACGGTGATGACCTGCCGTCGGTCGCATGGGGGCCCACCTACGTCGCGGTGCAACAGATGCACTCGACCGATCCGGCCACCAACGCACAATGGACGCTGGACGGCCTAGCGGACACGGAGGTAGGGCTGGTATTGACGGCCAACGCCATGGCACGCTGCACGCTGCTGTGCGCGATCGTGATCTGGAGCCCGAGCCCGAGCCCGGCCGAAGGCACCGCGCGGCAGATGTATGCTTATCGGCAGAGGAGGTGCGGATGAAACTATTGAGGCAGTCTACTGCGCAGGTCATCAAACTGGGACCGTTCGTCTCTGCCACAGACGGCGCCACGGCTGAAACGGGGCTGACGATCGGCCAGGCGGACATCCAGCTCTCCCAGGGCGGGGCGGCTTTTGCACAGTCGCACAACGCCGCCGGCGCCACGCACGACCGGGCCGGCTGGTATGACGTCACGCTGGATGAGGCCGACACCGATACGCTGGGCGAGCTGGTCATTTCGGTCCAGGTCGCGGGCGCGCTGCCGGTATGGGAGCGCTACACGGTCGTGCCGGCCGAAATTTACGACGCCGTGATCGGCGGCACGACCGAGCTGTCGGCGCTGCTGCAGGCGCTACTCGAGGGCGTAAGCAACACGGCGCTGACCGACCCGACGCTGCTGCTGGCACAGATACGGCGTCTGCACGCGCGGTGGTGCACGACCTCGACGCGCGACGTGGAGACGCCGAACGTGATTACGCACGCGGACGAGTCGGCCAGCGGTACATTGCTCACCCGCACGTTTTTGGTGGCGCACACGCTGGAGACGGAGACCATCGGCTGATGTCACCGCTCGACGGACGCAACAGTATTGCCGCATGTGCCGCCGCCTGGCGGCGCGAGCGGGACGACGGCCTGGCGTTCCTGGTGCACGAGTGCGATACGCGCGGGGCGCTGCTGCTGCGCCGCTGGTATGGCGCCCGGGCGCTACGGCCGCATATCCCGCAGGCTGTCGGCGTCGCGCGGCGGCCGGCGAGCCTCGTCAGTCAGGGCGAATGGGTGACGGCCACGGACGGGCAGTACTGGCTGGAGGCGTGGGTGGTGTCAGGTGGCGGCCAAGTGCGGCGGGCGCCGCTCGACCAGGCCCGGCCGGTGGCCTACGTCGATAGCCATTACGTCGGAGCGCAGCCCAATGTACCGACGGGGCTGGCCGCCGAACACGTAGGCGGCGGAAAGGTGCATTTGCATTGGCTCTACAACCCAGCCAACGAGCTCGTGCCGCCGCTGGCGTTCGACGTCTTCAGCGGCAGTGCCACGATGGACTGGGCCACGCCGGTGGCGACTGTGGACTACGTGCCGGGCGTGAGCCGCTATGGCTGCACGATCGGGCCGTATGCGGCCGGCGCTGTGGTGTGGGCCACGGTGCTGGCACGCTCTGTCGATGATGTGTACTCGCTCGTGCCCGGGCCGCGGCCAGGCGAGGGCGGATATGTGCGCACCAACTTCACGTCACCGGCCCGTTGTGCCGTAGCGGCACGCGTGCCTGCGACGAGCCAGGTTGCGCCGGGAGCGCCGATGTTCTGATGGCGGAGATCGTCGGGCATTGTGTAGCACGGGAGGGGGCGCAGGTCAGAGCCTACGTAGAGGGCCAGCTTGTGGCCGCGAGCGTGGGGCCGCTCGTGCCGCTTGGCCCGGTCGATGCGCGTGGATTCGGACTGCATTTGATGGCCGGCTTTTCGGGGCGGGCGCGGCGCGCCAGTCTCGGCCGCATTACCAGTATTGACGGATTGTTGGGCGCGCCGCCCAGCACGCCGGTGTGCATGGGCGACTATGAGTACGGCGTGTACCAGGTGGCGGCCACGATCGTCGCGCCCGACGGCACCGAAAGCGAGCCCGGCCCGCTCGGCGCGTTCTTCGCCAACAACGCGCCACGCCCGATCGCGGCCAGCACGCTAAGCGAGTCGGACGGGGTGTTGACAATGCACGTGGAGTTGCAGCAGTGATTTACCCTACACCACGAGAGCTATCGGCGGCGGCGCTGGATGGCCTGGAGGGCGTCACGCCCGAGCATTTGCCGTTGCGCTACCTGGCGAGTTACGACGGCCAAGGTAGCCCAACGCTGTTGCAGCGCATGAACCTGTTGGCCTGGCTGCAGCATAAATTACTATTGCGGCCGGGCTTCGGCCTGTCGACTTCTGGCGGCAACCGTCACATCGGCGTCTGGCCGTGTGTCTACACCAAAGCTGACGGCAGCGACGTGTTGTTCCAGGGGGCGAATGATGTCCCGCTCACGGCCGGCGCGACGAATTACGTGTACATAGATCACGCCGACAACGCGCTCCATGTGAGCACGAGCGGCTGGCCAGCAGCGCCTACGGATCATCGCCGAATCGGCATCTGGTCAGTCGATGCGGCGGGGGTGATCACCACTGAGGACGCGATCGCCAACCTCCTGGGCGGCGGACTGAATGTCGTGCACGATGCGCTGGCGGCCCATGTGCTGCAGGTATCGATCGCGGACGCCATGGGCTCAAGCCCGTGCAGCGTAACGGTCCAAATGCTCGACCGGCAGGGGCACAACTACGCCGAGGAAGTCCTTCTCGAAATCAGCGTGTGGGATGATGCGTTGGGAGCGGTCGAAGCGGCCAATGCACGTATCGCCGTGGGCGGGACGGGCTCGCTTGTTCGTGCGGTGGTCGAGGATAAGCGGCTGGTATGTCGCACAAACGCGAGCGGCGCGCTCACAATCCTCGTCAGTGACTCCAACTCCGAGACCGTCTATCTGCTCGCTGCCCCGGCGCCTCGCAGTCGCATCATCGACTGCTCAGATGTCGGGACGGTGCAGATTATTTAAGGTGCGGACGTGGCGGAGATTCCCAAGTTCAATGCGGCCGGTGCTGACGGGCGCGCGGCGCTGGACCCCACGGGCCAGCCGATCAACGTCTACGTCGGTCCGCCGAGCGTGCATGGCTATGAGTTTTCGCCGCCCGGCACCGACTGGACTATCTCGCGCGTCACGGGGCTGGGGCCACGAGTTGTGGTCTGGGATTGGATGGTCAGAGCGCAGGACGAGACGACGCTTAACAGTACGGAGCTGGGCATTGAATCCTACCTGACCAGCCATGCGCCCTACAACCTCGATGACGGCAAGGGGCGAAGCGGCCCTGCTGTGCTCGCAGATGCGCAGCGCATAGGGCCGCGCCTCACCACGACGGATGGTCGCAAGCTCCAGCGTTGGCGGCTGACGTTCCGCGTGTTACAGCCCACCTTTGTAACGGGGGCTCTCTGATGGCAGTGACACCCCTAGGTGAGGCGCCGCGTGACCTGCGCGACCGATCGGAGGAACTGCACGCGTATGTCGAGTTGACGCCGGGAACAGGGTATTTCGTGCCCGTGCCCGCTGCGGTCGTCTCCGCAGACGTGCGTGTGGGGGCAAATGACCGCATCCCGACCGCCGAGGTGCGCCTGTGTCTGGGCTGGGACGGCCAGGGCGACCAGCCGAACCCGATGCCTCGTGACTGGCAAGTCTGCAAGGGCGGCCGCGCGACCAACCCCTGGGAATTTCTGTTGGGCGGGCGGCGCATCCGAGTCGGCACAGCCCGCGGTGATGAGAGCGTCGACTGGATCATCTTCGACGGGTACATCGAGCGACTGGAAGTGGGATGGAGCGGCGCGAGTAAGGACAGCACGCGCTGGGCGCGCATGTTCGCTACCAGCGTCGCGCTGGCGGCCGACCGCGAGCCCAGTCAGTTCGTCGTCGGCCAGTGGCGGCGCAGTCGCGGCGCGGTCATGGCGCTGCGCGACGTCAAAGAGCAGGTGGGCCAGGGCGAGGAAGCGGAGGAACTCGAGGCGGCAGCGCGCCAGTGCGTCAATATCGCCGTCCCCTGCATCTTCAACCTGCACGGCTTTCGCAACTGTGACCCCACGCCGCTCGTCTGCGATGACGGCAGCGTCGTGTATGTATTTTGTGATGTGGATCAGCCGGACGCCGAGGCGTGGACCGTGGCGCGTATCCTGCGCTACATTCAATGGGCGGCGCTGCAGCCGCCACTGCCCCAGTCCGAGGCCACCGGCGTCTCTGACATAATGGATCAGGACCGCTTCGCCGTCACCGACGGCGTGTTAAAACGCGGCTGGACGTCCGTTGATCTCCGGCATTGGAACCTCGACGCGCTGCTGCGCCCATATCTGGAGGATGCCTCCGACGACGGCGTGCCCGGGGATGCGCCCACGGCGCTGAACCGCGTGATGCACGACATCCGCCCCAACAGTTGGGCCATAGAGGGTATGAGTGTGCTTGAGGCATTGGCGCTTGTCGCGGATCGCGCGAACATGCTCATGTCCGTCAAGACACTGCACACCGAGAACGGCACACGCACGGGGCTGCATTTCGCCGTCCGTGGCTATCGCGAGGAAGGTGGTCTGCCACAGCGTGGGGCAGTCGCCGCCGCTGTAGTCAGTGCCGGCGGCGGCAGTCCGAGTGTAAGCGGTGGCGGCCCAAGCGATGTGGACACCGGTGCTGCGCAGCCCGCGCCGCCGGCCCCGCATCCTGGCGAGCCGGTCGAGCCGCCGACCCGCGGCGTGTATATACACTGCGCGAGCGATCGTGCCTGGGAGCGCCAGGGCGGGGTGGCTGCGCCTATCCCGTTCGGCGCCGCGTCTGCCTGCGAGGGGTCACTGCTCATAGATGAGAGCCAGATACGTCCGCGCGTCATGCTCGTAGGCGGTCCGCACGAGATCGAGGTGACGGCCGAGCTCAAGCCAGGCTGGACGCCAGACCTCGGCTGGGACGTGCCCAGTGAGGACGCGGTCGACGGCGCCGTGGCGGAGCTGACGAGTGATGCGTGGGCGCGGATGTATGTGCCGGATCTCGCGGCAGCCGACGCGCACGCGCACCTAGCCGGCCGGCTCTGGGTATGGAACGAGGATGGGGCGTTCGCGGCAGACCAATACCGACGAGAGTGGGGACCGTGGTCAACAGACGCGGCGTGGGATCCTGTCGCGTTCGGCACGGAGCTGGGCTACGTGGGGCTGTCCAAGCGCGGGGACAACGGCTGGGCTCCGCGTCGCCGGCCGTTTAAGCCGACGCGCGCGAGCGTCGGCGGCCAGATCACGCGCGATGTGGTTGTACAGTTGAGTTTCGACGGTGGCGCGATATGGCGCTACTGCGCGACACTGCAAAAGACGGTGCTGAGCAAAAGGGCTGGCATCATCTTCGGCCTCGCTGACCTGCGCACTGTGGTCGATTCGTGGCAGGGTGATCCTGGCACTGGTTACTCGTTCGCCGAAGCCTACATCCGCGGCGTCCTGCGGGTGCGCGTGCACGCGTGCGTCGAGGCCGATGACCCGCTTTACGTCGTGCGCCAGCCCTCCGGTGATGCATTCGCGCCGCTAAATTGGTGGGAGCTGGCGCGCACGGAGAACGTGCAGCGTAAGCTGCGCTTTGATCCGGCGCGTCCATCGCGCCCCGTGGCCAACTCCGTGTATGCCAGCGATGGTCCATACCGCACTGGGCAGTACCCGAATTTCGACCCATTGCCTGAGGTCGCCCGGCACGCGCAGCTCCTGCAGAGCGAGTTGGAGTTGCGGCGCTTCAGCGGGCAGTTCACAATTCCGTGGCTGTGGCGCGACGGGCACGGCCCCGAGCCCGGCTACTGGATCGGCGACGAAGTGCTGGGCGTGCGCACGCTGTCGGCGCACACGTACCTGCCCATGGTGGGCAGCGCCGCCTCCCGCGCGTGCTCGCGGATCATCGGCATCACGTGGCACTACGCCGCTGGCGAGCATAGCACCACGATTGAGATAGAGGATCGCGTATACCGGCCGGATGACCTGGTCATCCCGCAGGATCCTGCCAGCGAGGGGGCCTACTGATGCGCTCACTGGCAGCACTATACCAGGCCTCGCGCCAAGTGGTGGCCAGCATCACGCCCGAGCCGCCGCCGCGCATGCTCGAAGGCGGCGGCGGCAGTGCCGCTGCAGCGGCGCTCGTCCTCGTGGATGTCCGGCAGGTTGGTGGCACGCCAGGCAGTCAGAGCACACAGTGCGATTTCACCTATGACATTTGGCCCGCCGGTAGTACAGAGCACACAGAGGACAATCGGCTCGCCGAGGCGTTGCCAGTGACGCAGCGA
>Ga0123333_10004833_pt1 | contig 12455 bp, 10 predicted proteins | sample BioC12SIPDNA_3_FD_89957 | JGI IMG/M metagenome (GOLD analysis project Ga0123333, IMG submission 89957) | Anaerobic biogas reactor microbial communites from Washington, USA - Biogas_R2_B C12 SIP DNA | ecosystem: Engineered > Bioreactor > Anaerobic > Unclassified | place: Washington, USA...
CCGTGCTCCCGCTCCGCCGACGACGCCGCCACACCGACCCGCCGCTGCTGGACCGCCAGCTGGCGGACCTCATCGACGAGCACGCGTCGGCCGTCTACCACGTGGCCTACGGCGTGCTGCGGGACCGCGGGCTCGCCGAGGACGTCGTCCAGGAGACGATGATCAAGGCCTGGCGCTCCATGGACCGGTTCCGGGGCGACAGCTCGGTGCGCACGTGGGTGCTGCGGATCGCACACAACACGGCGGTCGACGCGCTGCGGCGCCGCCGTGAGCGTGCCGTCGCACCGGAGGACCTGCGCCGCGACGGCGAGGCCACGACGATGGACGACCCCGCTCGGCGCTACGCGGGGCGCGAGGACGTCGGGGTGCTGCGCGACGCGCTCGCCGCCATGGACGAGCTGAGCCGCACCATCGTCGTGCTGCGCGAGATCGAGGGCCTGTCGTACCAGGAGATCGCCGGGACGCTCGAGGTCCCGGTCGCGACCGTGAAGACCCGGCTGCTGCGCGCCCGCAGGGCGCTCAGCGCCGCGCTGAAGAACGAGGAGGTGGCCGGATGAACGCACCGGACGACACCGGCGAGGGCCGCGACGCACCCCGGTCGGGAGCGACCATCCGGGGGGTCAGGGCGGACGGGACGAGGCCGCACGACGACCTCGTGTCCACGAGCCCGTGGCTCGAGGACCCCGGGGACACCGACCCCGACGACACCGACCTCGACGACGCCGAGCTCGACGACGACCTCGAGGCGGACGAGGAGCTGGTGCTGCGGCTCCGCTCGCTGCTCGACCCGTCCGAGGACCTCACGACCCGCACGCAGGTCGACGTCGACCGGGCGCTGCGGGGGCGGTCGGTGCTCGCCACCGGCTTCGAACTGCTCGGCCTCGGTGTGGCGACGGTGCGCACGCTCCTCAGCCACCCACCCGAACCTGCCGATCGAGAGCCTGGAGGGCTCTGACATGGAACAGACCACGTGGATCTGGGCGATCGCCTCCCTCGGTGGGGGGCTGCTGATGGGCGAGCTCGGCGGGCGCATCGCCCGGCGAGGGATCGCGGGCGGCTCCGGCGACCGCATCGGCCGTGTCGCGGCGCGGCGGGAGGTCGCCGGCCTCGTCGGCACCGTCGTGTTCTGGCTCGCGACCGCCATCGGCCTCCTGGTCGCGATCTGGTTCCTCGACCCGGACGTGCTGGACGACCTCGGCGAGCGCCTGGGCGAGGTCCTGCCGCGACTGGGGGTCGCGGCGCTCGTGCTGATCGGCGGCCACGCGGTGTCGGTCCTGGTCGCGGCGATGGTCGGCCAGTCGGCCCGCAAGGCGACCGGCGTGCGCCAGCGTGGCCTCGAGGTCGCGCTGCAGGCCGGGTTCCTGGCGGCGGCGGTGGTGGTCGCGCTCGCCTCCCTCGGCGTGCAGCCCTCCCTCATCGTCGTGCCGCTCACGGCGGCGATCGCGGCACCGGCGCTCGCGTTCGCGCTGCTCAGCGGGCTCGGCGGCAGGGAGGTCGCGTCGCAGCTCGCGGCGGGTCGCGCCCTGCGCCACCAGCTCCGGGAGGGCCGGGTCCTCGAGTGCGGCGAGGTCCGCGGTCGGATCGTCGCCCTGCACCCCACCAGCGTGGAGGTCGAGCAGGCGGACGGGTCGCGGGCACACATCCCGAACCGCTGCATGCTCGCCGAGCCCTACCGGGTGCACGACTGAGCCGGCCCGCGTGGGCCGAACGGACCAACTTCGGGCGATTCGCCGGATCCGCCGCGACTTCCGGGCGCCTCGTACGTCAGTAGGGGTGTACAGCGCAGGACGGAAGTCCGCCCGTCCGCCACGCGCTGTCGGTTCGCACTCCGTCTCACTGGTGCTTCGGTCGGATCAGAGTGCAGATCCCGAGGTGGGCCCCGCTCCGGCGGGGCCCACCCGCGTACGCTCCGTCGGATGCTGCGACACGTGGTCCTCATCCAGCTCGTCGACGACGACCCGAGCCGCCCGGTGGATGCCGCGGCGGACGCCCTGATCGAGGGGTTGCGGACGCTGCCGGAGCAGATCCCCGAGATCCGCTCCTACACCGTCGCCCGCGACCTCGGGCTGGCACCCACGAACGCCCACGTGGGCGTGATCGCCGAGTTCGACGACGAGGCGGCCTTCGGCCGGTACCGGGAGCACCCGGCGCACGTCGACGTCGTCGAGCGGCTCCTCGAACCGGTCGCGCGGTCCCGCACGGCGCTCCAGTTCGAGGTCTGACCCGGAACCGGCGCCCGGGGCGTGACAGCAGTCACCCCATGCTCTATGGTCATTGCACCAACCGATGGTTGGTCCGGTCGAGGAACCGGCGGTTCCGCCCAGCGGAACCGTGCAGGATCTTCCCGAGCCGGCAGGCCGTGTGGACGGATTCGGGGGGTTCCGTCCACACGGCCTCCGGGTTTTTCGGCCCAGGTGCCGGTGAGGGCGCGGGCCCGGCGGGGCCGAGTGCGCCCGGACCCCGGCCGATCGGCCAAACTGCACGTCGTGGCACTGCAGAAGATCTCCGGACCCGAGGGCACCGACTTCAGCGGCTTCGTGGTCGTCGACCTGGACGACGCGCCGCGAGCGGACGGCGTGGTGCGCTGCGCCAAGAAGATCCTGGTGGACGGCGCGCGCAACCTCGCACGCTCACGCACCTACGCGTGGGCCCTGCTCGGCGAGCAGGTCTCGGGGGCCTCGGCCGGCATCAGCACCCCGCCGGACCAGCGGGACGACGCCGTCCGGACGTTCGTCGAGGCGGTCACCGAGCGGGTGCGCTCCGGTGAGCTCTCGCTCGACCCGTCGCGGGGCCTCTCCCGGGACGACCTCGCGCCGCTCGCGGAGGTGGACCGGCGCAGCCCCCTCCGGGACGAGCAGCGCGCGCACGGCCGCCTGACCGACGAGCTCCTCGCGACCGGCGCCCTGTCCGCGGCGACCGCCGCGCTCGGCGGGCTCGACGGCCGTCGGGTCGCGCTGGAGGGCGCGGGCGACGCGCTGCCGGCGCTGGTGTCGCAGCTCGCGACGGCCGGCGCGAAGGTCGTGGCGGTCGGCACCGGGGCCGGCACCGTCGCGGACCCCTCGGGCCTGGATCCCACCGCGCTGGTCGACGCGCACCGGGAGCACGGGGACGGCCTGACCAGCGCGCTCGGCTCCGAGCGCGGCCCGGCCGAGGTGCTGACCGAGGAGGCGGACGTGCTGATGTGCGGCTCCCGCCCCGGGATGGTCGACCACGAGGTCGCCGCCGCGCTCCCCCACCAGCTGCTCGTGCCGATCGGCGCCGTGCCGGTCACCGCCAAGGCCCTCGCGGTGGCCACCCGCCGCGACGTGGTGGTGCTGCCCGACTTCCTGACCGCCGCCGGCCCGCTGCACGCGTTCCGCCCCTCGGAGGCCGCCACCGCGGACGAGCTGGTCGCCCGGGCGGAGGAGCACGCCGGGTCCCTGACCCGCGAGCTGCTGGGCCACGACGACGGCCCGCTCCTCGCTGCGTGCTACAGGGCCGAGGACTTCCTGCGAAGCTGGAGGGACGAGCTGCCGTTCGGGCGCCCGCTCGCCTGAGCCGCGGTCACGTCCAGTCCCGCACCACAGGAGGTGGCCGACGTGCGACCCGAGCCGTTCCGGATCCCCGAGTTCGACACCGTCGAGGAGCACCGCCTCCACCTGAAGCAGCGGCTCGCCGCGGCGTTCCGGCTGTTCGGCCGCTTCGGCTTCGACGAGGGCGCCGCGGGGCACATCACCGCCAGGGACCCCGAGCACCCGGACCGGTTCTGGGTGAACCCGTTCGGCATGAGCTTCCGGCAGATCCGGGCGAGCGACCTGATCTGCGTCGACCACGACGGCAACGTCGTCGAGGGCGACTGGCCGCTCAACCGTGCGGCGTTCGCCATCCATTCGCGGATCCACCGGGCACGTCCCGAGGTCGTCGCCGCGGCGCACGCCCACTCGGTGTACGGCAAGGCGTTCTCGTCCCTCGGCATCGAGCTCGACCCGCTCACCCAGGACAGCTGCGCGTTCTACGAGGACCACGCGGTGTTCGACGACTACACGGGCGTGGTGCTCGACCTGGCCGAGGGTGACCGCATCGCTGCCGCGCTCGGGCACCGCAAGCTCGCGATCCTCCGCAACCACGGGCTGCTGACCGTGGGCGAGTCGGTCGACGCCGCGGCGTGGTGGTACATCACCGCGGAGCGGACCTGCCAGGCGCAGCTCGCCGCGATGGCGGCCGGCAAGCCGGTGCGCATCGACCACGACCACGCGCGGCTCACCCGCGAACAGGTGGGGTCGGAGATCGCCGGGCAGTTCAGCTTCCACCCGCTGTACTGCCGGATCGTGGCCGAGGAACCGGACCTCCTCGACTGACCGGCGCCGCGTCCGCCCGCGCTCAGACGCCGAGGACGGCGCGTGCGAGCAGGAAGTAGATCAGCAGGCCGGCGGCGTCCACGAACGTGGTGATGAACGGGGCCGAGACCACCGCCGGGTCGAGTCGCAGCCGCCGCAGCACCATCGGCAGGAAGCTCCCCACGAACGTCGCGAGCAGGACCACCGCGACCAGGGCGCTGGCCACGACGAACGCGAGCTGGTGACCCGTCCCCCAGGTGACGGCCCGCACCGTGCCGACCGCGGCCATCGTGAGGCCGAGCAGCAACCCGACGCGCAGCTCCTTCCACATGACGCGGGCCGCGTCGCCGAAGCGCACCTCGCCGATCGCCATGGCCCGCACGATCGTGGTCGTGGTCTGGGAGCCGGCGTTGCCACCGGTGCCGATGAGGAGCGGCACGAAGAACGCCAGGGCGACCACCTCCTCGAGCACCCCCTCGAAGGCGCGCAGCACGGTGCCGGTGAACGCCTCCGCCACGAACAGCACGAGGAGCCACCCGACTCGGGCACGGAACACCCGCGGCACCGACGCGGTGATGTACGGCTCCCCGAGCGGCGACGCGCCGCCCATCCGGACCACGTCCTCGGTGTCCTCGCGCTCGAGCACCGCCACGGCGTCGTCGAGGGTCACGATGCCCACCAGCCGGCGCTCGCGGTCCACCACCGGGATGGCGAGCAGGTCGTGTGCCAGGAGCCGTCGGGCGACCTCCTCGCGATCCTCGTCGGTCGACGCCCACACGAGCTCCGCGGTCATGATCGAACCGACGAGGGCGTCGGCGGCCGCGAGCACGAGGCTGCGCAGCGTGACGACGCCGATCAGGCGCCGCTGGTCGTCGACCACGTACAGCACGTCGATGGTCTCGGCGTCGACGCCGAACCGCCGGACCCGCTCGATCGCCTCGGCCGCGGTCAGCTCCGAGCGGATCGAGAGGTACTCGGGGGTCATCATCCGCCCGGCGGTCCCGGGCGCGTAGCCGAGGAGGATGCCGGTCCGCCGTCGGTCCTCCGGTGACATCCGGTCGAGCAGCCGGGCGGCGACCTTGGCCGGGACCTCGTCGAGGAGCCGGGTCCGGTCGTCGGGGTCGAGCCCCTCGATGAGCTCGGTGACCTCGTCCGCGCCGAGGCTGTCGAGCAGCACCGCCTGCTGCGCCGGTTCCAGCCGCTCGAACACCCGCAGCGCCCGATCCTTCGGCAGCAGGCGGAACAGCACGGCCTGGTCGACCGGGCCGAGTCGCACCAGCTCGGCGGCGACGTCGTGCTCCGGCATCGAGGCGACCGCCGCCTGGAGGGCGTCGAGGTCCTTGGTGCGGACCGAGGTCCTGATGTCGTCCACCTGCTGCTCCGCTCCTGTCGTTCCTCGCTGCGCCCCCGCAGCCCGCTCCACCCATGTTCCTTGACCGCGCGGTCAAGTTTGGTGAGACTTCCGCCATGGACTGGCCGTTGCGTTGTGGCGTCTTCATGGCGCCGTTCCACCCCGTCCGTCAGAACGTCACCCTGGCGCTGGAGCGTGACCTCCAGCTGATCGAGCACCTCGACCGGCTCGGGTTCCACGAGGCGTGGATCGGCGAGCACCACTCCGCCGGCTACGAGATCATCGCCTCTCCGGAGGTGTTCATCGCCGCGGCGGCCGAGCGCACGAAGCACATCCGGCTCGGCACCGGCGTCGTGTCGCTGCCCTACCACCACCCGTTCATGACCGCGCAGCGCATCGTGCTGCTCGACCACCTCACCCGCGGGCGGGTGATGCTCGGCGTCGGCCCCGGCGCCCTGCCGTCGGACGCGTTCATGCTCGGCATCGACCCGTCGCTGCAGCGCCCCCGGATGGAGGAGGCGCTCGAGGTGATCCTCGAGCTGTTCCGCAGCGACGAGCCGGTCACCCGCGAAAGCGAGTGGTTCACCCTCAAGGACGCCAGGCTCCACCTGCGCCCCTACACCGACCCGCACCCCGAGGTGGCGGTCGCGGCGATGATCTCGCCGTCGGGCCCCCGCTGCGCCGGCCGCCTGGGCTGCTCGCTGCTGTCGATCGGTGCGTCCCAGCGCGCCGGGATCGACCTGCTCGCCCAGCACTGGGGGGTCATGGAGGAGCGCGCGGCGCAGTTCGGCCAGCGCGCCGAGCGGCGCGACTGGCGCCTGCTCACGCTCATGCACCTCGCGGAGACCAGGGAGCAGGCCTACCGGGACGTGGAGTACGGGCTCGCGGACTACGCGCGCTACTTCCGCGAGGTCGCGGCGCTGCCGATCTTCCCCGACGCGCCGCCCGAGGAGCTCGCCGACCACCTCAACAAGTCCGGTGCGGCGGTCATCGGCACCCCCGACGACGCGATCGAGCTCGTCGGGGAGCTCGTCGAGCAGTCCGCCGGCGGCTTCGGCACCCTGCTCCTGCAGGCCCACGAGTGGGCCAACCCCGAGGCGACCCGCCGCAGCTACGAGCTGTTCGCCCAGTACGTCCTCCCGGCGTTCGACCCGCGCACCTCCCGCACCGAGGAGTCGATGGAGTGGGTCATGGCGAACCGCCCGGAGCAGATGGGCGCCGCGATGAAGGCGATCGGCGACGCCATCCAGCAGCACGCCGCGGAGACCGCCGGGCAGCGCCGCGACGGTGACGGCGGTGCCGCCGGGGGCTCGGCGGAGGCGCCGGCGCGGGACGGCGACGTGGCACCCGCGGGCGGCTAGCCTCACCCGGGACAACCGAAGCTGGACCCCGGCCGGGAGAGCTGCGAGACCGCCGAGCGGTCGGGCAGCGCCGAAGGAGCAACCGCCCCGGAATCTCTCAGGCACCCGAACCGGTCGGGTCAGGCGACTCTGGAAAGCAGCACCGCCCGGGCGGCGACCGGATCCGGTGCTCACCGACGGGGAAAGCTGACGGGTGCACCACCCGCGGCGAAGCTCTCAGGTCCGACGACAGAGGGGGGCGCCAGTTTCCAGCCGTCGTCCCCCGGCCGCGAGGAGTCCACCATGCCCCCCACCCCGCCCAGCGCCCACGAGCCCGCCCACGACGACTTCATCCGGCGCCACATCGGCCCCGACGCGGACGAGGTCGCGACCATGCTGAAGGTCGTCGGGTACGACTCGCTCGACGAGCTCATGCGGACCGCGGTGCCCGACGCGATCCGGGACGAGTCGCCGCTGGGGCTGCCCGCCGTCCCCCAGGAGCACGCGGCGCTCGCCGCGCTGCGTGAGAAGGCGTCGCGCAACCGGGTGCTCACCTCGCTCATCGGGCGTGGCTACTACGGCACCCACACCCCCGAGGTCATCCGGAGGAACATCCTGGAGAACCCCGCCTGGTACACCGCGTACACGCCGTACCAGCCCGAGATCTCCCAGGGCCGGCTCGAGGCGCTGCTCAACTTCCAGACCGTCGTCGCGGACCTCACCGGCATGGACATCGCGAACGCGTCGCTGCTCGACGAGGCCACCGCGGCCGCGGAGGCGATGACGCTCGCACGGCGCCGCTCCAAGGTCGGCGCCGACACCTTCGTGGTCGACGCCGACTGCCACCCGCAGGTGATCGAGGTCGTGCGCACCCGCGCCGAGCCGCTCGGCATCGAGGTCGTCGAGGCCGGCGCCGACGCGATGGGCGAGCACGAGGCGTTCGGCGTGCTGCTCGCCTACCCCGGCAGCAGCGGCGAGGTCCGCGACCTGCGGCCCGTCGCCGAGGCCGCGCACGCGGCCGGCACCGTCGTGTGCGTCACCGCGGACCTGCTGGCGCTGACGCTGCTCACCCCGCCCGGTGAGTGGGGCGCGGACGTCGTCGTCGGCTCCGCCCAGCGGTTCGGGGTGCCGCTCGGCTTCGGTGGCCCCCACGCCGGCTACATGGCGGTGCGGGACGAGGCGAAGCGGTCGCTGCCCGGCCGGCTGGTCGGCGTCTCGGTCGACACCCAGGGCCGTCGCGCGCTGCGCCTCGCACTGCAGACCCGCGAGCAGCACATCCGCCGCGAGAAGGCGACCTCCAACATCTGCACCGCACAGGTGTTGCTCGCCGTGATCGCCGCTGCCTACGCGACCTACCACGGCCCCGACGGCCTCCGCGCGATCGCGGATCGCACCCACCGCTTCACGGCGGTGGCCTCCACGGAGCTGCGAGCCGCCGGGTTGGACGTCGCAGGTGAGACCTGGTTCGACACGCTCACGGTCCGGGTCCCGGGCGGCGCGGACCGCATCGTCGCCGCGGCGCTCGAGCGTGGCCTGAACCTCCGCCACGACTCCCCCGACGTCGTCGGCTTCTCGCTGGACGAGACGACCACCGCGGCGACCCTCGCCGCGCTGCTCGGGGCGTTCGGCATCGAGCGCGATCCCGCGGACCTCCAGCGCGCCGCGGATGCCGTCGACGGGCTCCCCGGCATCCCCGCCCCGCTGCAGCGGAGCTCCGGGTACCTGGAGCACCCCACCTTCCACCGCTACCGCTCCGAGACGTCGATGATGCGGTACCTGCGCGAGCTGGCCGACAAGGACCTCGCCCTGGACCGGACGATGATCCCGCTCGGGTCCTGCACGATGAAGCTCAACGCGGCGGCGGAGATGGTGCCGATCACCTGGCCCGAGTTCGCGGACGTGCACCCCTTCGTGCCCCAGGACCAGGCGCAGGGGTACCTGGAGATGATCCGCGAGCTCGAGTCCGCGCTCGCGACGATCACCGGCTACGACGCCGTGTCGGTGCAGCCCAACGCAGGCAGCCAGGGCGAGCTGGCCGGGCTCCTCGCCATCCGGGGCTACCACCGCGCCCGGGGTGAGCCGGAGCGCGACGTGTGCCTCATCCCCGCCTCCGCGCACGGGACCAACGCGGCGAGCGCCGTGATGGCCGGGATGCGCGTCGTGGTGGTGGCCACCGACGAGGACGGCAACGTCGACATGGACGACCTGCGGGCGAAGGCAGCGGAGCACGCGGAGGACCTCGCCGCGGCGATGGTCACCTACCCCTCGACGCACGGGGTGTTCGAGGAGGGCATCGTCGAGCTGTGCGAGGTGGTGCACGCGGCGGGCGGCCAGGTCTACGTCGACGGCGCCAACCTGAACGCGATGGTCGGCATCGCCCGGCTCGGGCGGTTCGGTGCGGACGTGAGCCACCTCAACCTGCACAAGACGTTCTGCATCCCCCACGGTGGCGGCGGCCCCGGTGTCGGCCCCGTCGCCGCCCGAGCGCACCTGGCCCCGTTCCTGCCCAACCACGGGCAGTGGACCGGTGCGGGCCCGGACACCGGTCCGGGGGCCGTGTCCGCCGCGCCGTTCGGCTCGGCGAGCATCCTGCCGATCAGCTGGATGTACGTCACGATGATGGGCGACCGGCTCCGGTACGCGACCGACGTGGCGGTCCTCGCCGCGAACTACGTCGCCGCCCGGCTGTCACCGCACTACCCGGTGCTCTACACCGGCAGGGGCGGCTTGGTGGCGCACGAGTGCATCGTCGACCTGCGCCCGATCGAGCGGGAGACCGGCATCAGCAACGAGGACGTCGCCAAGCGGCTCATCGACTACGGGTTCCACGCGCCGACGATGTCGTTCCCGGTGCCGGGCACGCTGATGATCGAGCCGACCGAGTCCGAGGACCTCGCCGAGCTCGACCGGTTCTGCGACGCGATGATCGCGATCCGCGAGGAGATCCGGAAGGTCGCGGACGGCGAGTGGCCCGCGGACGACAACCCGCTGGTGCACGCACCCCACACGGCCGAGGAGGTCGGCGGGGACGACTGGGACCACGCCTACCCGCGCTCGGTGGCGGGCTGGCCCACGGCGCACCAGCGGCGGGCGAAGTACTGGCCGCCGGTCAGCCGCATCGACGGTGGCTACGGCGACCGGAACCTGGTGTGCGCCTGCCCGCCGATCGAGGAGCTCGCGGAGGGCTGACCCTGCGTGACCGCTGACGGGGCCCGCCCTGCGGGCCCCCCGGCCGCTCCGCTCACGCCCTCCCGGAGCGGACGAACGGCAGCTCGACGCAGCGTGCGGGCACCTGGGTGCCGCGCACGTCGATCGTCAGCTCGTCGCCGGGGGTCACCTCCGGTGGCAGCAGCGCGAGCGCGATCCCGCACTGGAGCGTGGGCGAGAAGTTGCCCGAGCTGAGCCGGCCGATCTCGACGCCGTCGCGCAGCACCGGCTGGCCGGCGCGGGGCGGGCGGCGCCCCTCGGTGCGCAACCCGCGCAGCGCCCTGGTCCCGCCCTGCTCCCGGCGGCGCTCGAGCGCCGCGCGGCCACGGAAGTCGCCCTTGTCCCAGCTGACGACCCAACCGAGCCCGGCGTCCAGCGGCGTGATGCCCGCGCCGAGCTCGTTGCCGTGCAGCGGCAGCCCCGCCTCGAGCCGCAGGGTGTCGCGGGCACCGAGGCCCGCGGGGGTCGCCCCCGCCGAGGTGAGCGCGTTCCAGAACGACTCGGCGACGGCCACCGGGACGGCGCACTCGACGCCGTCCTCACCGGTGTAGCCGGTGCCGGCGACGAGGCACTCGACCCCCTCGTAGGTGAACGGCTGCAGGCGGAACCGGGCGACGCCCTCGGCCCCGGGCGCCACCTGGCGAACGACCTCGCGCGCCCGTGGCCCCTGCACGGCCAGCAGCGCGCGGGTGGACGTCGTGTCCTCGACCTGCAGCTCGTCGTCACCGGCGGCGGCGTGCAGCGCGTCGAGCACGTCGTCGGTGTTCGAGGCGTTGGGCATGACGTCGAAGACGTCGTCCTCGACCCACCACACGATGATGTCGTCGAGCACCGAGGCGTCGTCCTCGTCGAGCAGGTGGGTGTACTGGGCCCGCCCCGGCTCGATCTTGGCCAGGTCGTTGGTCAGGGCGCGCTGCAGCGCGCCGAAGGCTCCGGGCCCCGAGACCCGCACGGTGCCGAGGTGGCTGGCGTCGAACACGGCCACGCCCTCGCGGCACGCACGGTGCTCCTCGACGGTGCCCGTCGGGTACGCGAGGGGCATCTCCCAGCCCCCGAAGGGGACCATCTTGGCCCCGAGGGCGCGGTGGACCGCATCCAGCGGCGAGTGGCGCACCTCGGCCTACAGCGCGGTGCCGGTCGACGAGGCGTCGGTGCGGACCGCCGGTTCGCCGTCGATGGCCTCCGCGGGCGGCACCGAGGGCCGCAGCTCGAGGATCTTCGCGTCGACCTCGTCCTTCACGGAGTCCAGCGGCAGCACGTTGAGCACGCCCTGGCCCTTCTTCACCACGTCGATCAGCTCGCCGTCGGAGCGGACGAGGACGGCGGTGGTGCCGTCGAGGATGAGGTTCGCCGAGGAGATGTCCTCCCCCAGCTGCTCCCGCAGGTAGGTGAACGCCTGGCGGACCGACTCGAGCTTGAGCCCGGCGTCGAGCAGGGTCTTGATGACCTTCAGCTCGAGCAGGTCGCGGTAGGAGTACAGGCGACGGGAGCCGCTGCCGCGGGCCTCGGCGAGGGACGGCCGCACGAGGTCGGTGCGGGCCCAGTAGTCGAGCTGGCGGTAGGAGATCCCCACCACCTCGGCGGCCTTTCGGCCGCTGTAGCCCTGCTCTGGCATCGTGCTGGAAGCGGAAGTGGTCGCGTCGGTCATGGTCGCTCCTGGGTTTCGCGGCCACAGCCGCCGCGAAGTTGCACCGGGGAAATTACCCCGTGGTGACCAGTATGCGATGGATCCGCCGTTCGTGCACGACCTCACTCCCAGACGGTCGCCACGGGAGCCCCGGAAGGCCCTCGGGCGGGCTCAGGAGGCGAAGTCGTCGGGGCTGACCTGGTCGATGAACTGGCGGAACTCCTCGACGACCGCCTCGGGCGACTCCTCCGGCAGCTCGTCCTCCTCCGACTCCTCGACGAAGCCGGCCTCGTCGAGCACGCTGTCGGTCGCGAAGATCGGGCACCCCACCCGGACGGCCAGGGCCACCGCGTCGGACGGTCGGGCCGAGACGCGGTGCTCACCGTCGGCGGTGCGCAGGTGCAGCTCGGCGTAGTAGGTCGTGTCCCGCAGCTCGGTGAGCACGATGCGCTCGAGCTGCGCGCCGAGCTCGTCGAGCACGTCGCAGAACAGGTCGTGGGTGAGCGGGCGAGGGGTCTCGACCTCCTCGAGCGCGAACGCGATCGCGGTGGCCTCGGGTCCGCCGATGAAGATCGACAACTGCCGCCGGCGCCCCTGCAGCTCGCGCAGCACCA
>Ga0123333_10004835_pt1 | contig 12451 bp, 8 predicted proteins | sample BioC12SIPDNA_3_FD_89957 | JGI IMG/M metagenome (GOLD analysis project Ga0123333, IMG submission 89957) | Anaerobic biogas reactor microbial communites from Washington, USA - Biogas_R2_B C12 SIP DNA | ecosystem: Engineered > Bioreactor > Anaerobic > Unclassified | place: Washington, USA...
AAGCTCGCCTTTCCCCTGGGAGTGCTGTTCGTCTTCCTCGTACTGTCGGCACAGTACGAAAGCTGGTCGCTGCCGCTGGCGATCATCCTGATCGTTCCCATGTGCCTGTTGGCCGCGCTGGTGGGTATCTCCCTCGCGCAACTCGACATGGATATCTTTGTCCAGATCGGGCTGATCGTGTTGATTGGCCTGGCCGCCAAGAACGCAATCCTGATCGTCGAGTTCTCCAAACAGCTCGAGGACACGGGCCAACCGCGATTTGAAGCCACGGTGGAAGCGTGCCGACTGCGGCTGCGCCCCATCCTGATGACCTCGCTGGCGTTCATCCTGGGAGTGGTCCCGCTCGTACTGGCCCAGGGGGCCGGCGCCGAAATGCGGTTCACACTCGGGCTGACCGTGTTCAGCGGGATGCTGGGGGTCACGGTCTTCGGCATCTTCTTCACCCCGATCTTCTACTACGCCATCCGCTGGTTTACCGGACGGCGCTGAAGTCGGACAGGAGGCCCGCCTGACGGAGATCCCCTCCTTTCGCTCAAGTGTGCAATCCGTGCAACCGATACGATGTGATGCGCGAACGAATCAACCGATGCCGATCTATGGTCCGCACGGGGCACCGGACGCTGGGATGGAGCCATGCGCATCTGTTTGTACACGGAGAGTGCCTTACCGACGACAGGTGGGCAAGAGCTGGCCGTCGACGCGCTGGCTCGGCAGTTCCTCCGTAGCGGTCACGACGTCGTGGTGTTAACGCTGCGTGGCGGGCACCGAGCGCGCGTGGAGGATGGTAAGCGGGGGTACCCGGTGGTTCGACACCCGCGTTTCATCTCCCAGCGGTTCCTGCTGGGGTACTATCGCCGTTATCTCGCAGCCGTCTATCGCGAGCATGCATTCAACGTGCTGCACTGTCACAACGTGTACCCGTCCGGGTATGTGGCGACGTTGTGGGGGGCGACCCCGGGCGTGCCGATCGTCGTGACGAGCCATGGGCGGGATATCGCCCCGGCCAATCCGCTGCTGCGCAAACGCCACGTGCCGCTGCGCATCTCCCAGGTGCTCAGCCAGGCGGCCGCGGTTGTGGCCGTCAACCGGGCTGCGCACCGGCGCTGCCACGTGCTGGGCGCGGACCCAGCGCGCATCACCCGGATTCCCTGTGGCGTGGACGTCCCCCGCTATGCCACGGCGGCTCCGCGCCCCGATTGGCTCCCGGCAATGATCCGCCCCGGCCGCTACTTCCTGTTCTGGGGCCGGCCTGGGCATCACACGGGTGTGGACCTGCTGCTCGAGGCCTGCCGTGCGCTGGTCGACCGTTGCGGTGTGCAACTGGTGATTGCGGGGGACGCCAAGGGACGCAAGGCACTGGTCGCCGAGATCAAGCGCCAGCAACTCGCTCGGCGCGTCCACTGCCTGGGCGCTGTCACCGATGATGACAAGACATATCTTCTGCAGAACGCCCTGTGCACAGTCGTCCTGTCCCGCGCGGCGGCCGAATCGTCGCAGGTAATTCTGGAAAGCTACGCGGCGTGCGTCCCGGTGGTCGCCACACAAGTGCCGGGGCTCGAAGAGTCGGTCCGACCACGCGTGACCGGCCTGCTGGTGCCGGCGAATTCTGCCGCGGACCTGGCCGAAGCGCTGACCTACATGGCGGCCGATCGCGCGCGGGCACGCGCGTGGGGTCTGGCAGCGCAGCGGCTCGTGCAGAAATTCGACTGGCGCCGCATCGCCGACCAGCATCTGGAGCTCTACGCGTCGCTGTCGTACTCCTCCACGCGCCGCTGCGCCGCGTGAGCGGAGGGCGTGGCGGAGCGGCGCTGCGCACACTCCGGCAAGGAACACCCCCAGCCGGGCGGGGTTGCGATGCGACCGCGTTCTGGTTATCGAAGTGCATGGCGTTTCGTCCGTGCATTGATATTGGGATCCACCATGAGCGAGCATGATCGCTGGGCAAGCCGCATGGGTCTGGTGCTGGCGATGGCTGGCAACGCTGTGGGGTTGGGCAACTTTCTCCGTTTTCCACGACTTGCCGCGCAGTACGGTGGGGGCGCGTTCCTGATCCCGTACCTCATCGCGCTGGTGCTGCTGGGCATTCCCTTGATGTGGGTGGAGTGGACCGTCGGCCGGTACGGTGGTCAGTTCGGCAACCGGTCAGCGCCCGGCATATTTGCCCGTCTGTGGCAATCCAACTGGTCCAAGTACCTGGGCTCCCTGGGCATCGCTCTGCCGTTGCTGTTCACCGTCTTCTACACGTACATCGAGTCGTGGACGCTGGCCTATGCGTGCTTCTCGTGCACGGGCAGCTACATGGAGAAGGATCCGGAACGAGCGCGGCGCGAGATACCGGTCGCGATCGAGGGGGTCACGCCCGAGGACCTGCAAGCCATGTGGGCAGTCCAGACGCTGATAGCGCAGTCCGATGCGAACCAGGACGGCCAGCTGTCGCGCGCGGAGTGGACCGATCCGAACCGGCCGTTCGAGCAACTCGACACAGATGCGGACGGAGTGCTGACTGCCAGCGAGGTACGTGCCGGTGCGGCGCTGGAGAAAGTCGACGTGGCTGGCAGCTTCCTGCTGTCGCGATCCGCCTGGACCGGCACCGGGGAGGCTTTTGAACTGCTGGACGTCAACGCTGACGGGCAGCTGGACGAGTCGGAGGTGCAGCGCGTCATGAAGCCGCTGGCGGGCGCCCACACTAACCGGTTTCTGCAGGACTACCAGGGGGTCAGTGAGCCGGAGCAGCGGACCTACTTCCACTCGCTGGGTTGGGCAATCGGCTTCTGGGTGGTGACCGTGCTGATCAACACATGGGTGATCTCGCGGGGCATTTCCGGCGGCATCGAACGGCTGGCCAAGGTGGCGATGCCGCTGCTGTTCGTGTTCGCGTTCATCCTTGCGATCCGCGTACTGACCCTGGGCACGCCCGACCCGAACTATCCCGACCATTCGGTGTGGGTGGGGCTGAACTACATCTGGGAACCGAATTTCGCGGCGTTGACCGATTTCGACGTGTGGCTGGCGGCAGCCGGCCAGATCTTCTTCACGCTGTCGATTGGCACCGGCGCGATTCTGTGTTACGCGAGCTACATCCGGCCTCAGGACGATTGCATCTTGACCGGCTTGACGACGTCCGCGACCAACGAGTTCGCGGAGGTGGTGCTGGGGGCGACCATCGCGATCCCGATTGCGGTGGCGACCTTCGGGCTGGCCAACACGCGGGTGATCGCGGGGCAAGGGTCTTTTGATCTGGCATTTGTCGCGATGCCGATCATTTTCGAGCAGATGCCGGCAGGCCGGCTCTTCGGCGCACTCTGGTTCGCCCTGCTGTTCTTTGCCGGCGTGACCTCGTCGGTGGCGTTGTGCCAACCTCTGGTGGCGTTTCTGCAGGAAGCGTTTCTCATCAGCCGGCGCAGGGCAGCACTCTGCTGTGGCGCGGCCATGATCGTGCTGGGACTGCCAATGGTGCTGTGGCTGAAGGCCGGTTACCTGGACCAGTATGATTTCTGGGTGGGCACGTTCGGCCTGGTGATCTTCTCCCTGGTGGAGGTGCTGCTGTTCGCCTGGGTGTTTGGCGGGGAGAACATGTGGCAGGAAATCCGGCGCAACGCCGACATCCAGGTGCCGCGCGTGTTTTACTATGTTATCCGCTACGTCGTTCCGCTCGTGCTGATCTGGCTGCTTGCCGGCTGGTGCTGCCAGAACTTCCACGCCGTCATCCTGCTCAAGGGGGCCAAGCCCGAGACGGTGCCCTACATCTGGCTGTCGCGGGCCACGATCCTGGCAGTGATCGTGGCCACGGCGGTGCTGGTGGCCGTCGGCCGCCGCTGGAAAAGGAGTCTGTCCGCATGAGTACCTCGGCCATTCTCTTCATGGCGGTGACGTGGTCGCTGGTGATCGCGCTCAACGTGTTCTGCCTGTGGCGCATGCTGCAGAACCCGCCGGAGCGGTAAGTGCACGGCGTCGGCCACGGCGGGCGGTCACGCGCCCGAGACGCGCCGCGCGCCGTTATCCCAGGTTGCCCTCGAGCGTCAAGCGGTACATCCGGGCGAAGGCCTTGAAGCGCCGGGCGTCCCCCGCGGTGCCGCAGAACAGAACCGGGTGCGGGCCGCGATAGACCTCGCACACATCGGCCGTCCGGTCGAACTCGACGAGCACGCGGGTGGCGCAGCCGCCCACCGGGGGCGACGTGGGGGAATACAGGACCTTGCCGGTCCAGCAGCACAGGGTGTCCTTGCCGCTCGCGTACCGGGCCAGCATGACCGGCTCATCCGTCGTCCATTGCACGTCGAGCGCGGGGGTCTTGGGCAGCTGGTGGAAGAACGGGCGGACGTGGAATTCCTGCGCCGCCTGCTCTGGCCCGTGGAGTTTCCAGGCGCAGGTGCAGTGCGCGCCCAGGTAGCGGTTCTCGCTGGTGTCGAACTCGGGGTTGTGCAGGAACCCGGGGCGGTCCAGCAGCCAGCGGCCGAGCATCAGCGTGAGCGTCCCGTCCAGGTGGTTCTCGCAGCCGCAGGGCGTCAGCGCGCCGTTGTGGATGGCGAAACTCACACACGGCTTGCGGTGCTTCAAGAACAGGCACTCGATCGTGATCGCGTCCGCCTCGTAACGCTGCATGATCTGCCCCACGGCGCGATGCGCGCGCAACGCCTCCACCAGGTACTCGTCGGTCACGTCCGTCACCCGCGCCGCCTGGCTCTTGAACTCCATCGCCGCCTGCACCAGGGCTGTGTCCGGCTCGATCGCGTCGAACGTCGCATTGAACTCGTCCGCCGGCGCGGTCACCACGTCCACATCGAGCAGCGGCTCCGTGTCGCGCGTCACCTCCTGGGTCTGCCCCGAGATGCGCAGCAGCCGGCTCTGCGCCAGCATCTTCCTGGCCCGCACGGCGCGCAGCCCCCGCTCGATCTCGTCCCAGTTCTCGATCGAGTGAATGTAATAGAGCCCTGCCGCGTTTCGCAGGTACTCGGGGGGCAGCTGGTGATTCGAACCGACACTGTGATAGACGATCGCCGTCGGCGCCGACTCGGTCGCCAGCCGGGCAGACCAGGGCGAAAATGAATTCCAGAAGTTGACCACCAGGATCGCGTCCACCTGCTTGGCCTTCGTCCGCTCAATGCACTCGTTGACCTTCGCCTCCTGATAGATCGCCTGCGGCTCGAACTCGACCGCAATGCCCAGCCGGTCGCAGATTTCCTGGATCCGCGCAGTGAACGCCTGCTGTTGCTGCTCCGGCTCGAACTGGTTGCCGGGCCAGGTGAACCACTGTTGCGTGCGCCACGCGTCCTCCAGCTCACCCGCATACACGACGTCCGCGGGCGGGTAGAGAAACACCGCTACCACCCGCGGCGGCGTCTTGGACCGCGCGGCAGCCGGATCCTCAGCCGCACCCGTCGCGGGCCGTGTCCAGATCGTGGACAGGACACCGGCCGCCCCGAGCGCACCTCCGGCAGCCAGGAACTCGCGACGATTCACAGGGTTCGCTGAACACGATTCGCACATGACACCGGCTCCTCTTTAAATCGAAAACGGGATACGGATGGACGGAGAGGTGCATGCATTGTACCAGAGTTGCCCGGCCCCCGCGGCAGCCGTCCCCACCCCCCCCGCCTCCCGATCGAACCGGGGTTCAGATGACGGCAATAACCATCTAAAATCACGGTCCACAATCCCTGACCCAGAATCCGCACGCCACAGTCCAACATCCAACATTCGTCATTCGTCATTCGTCATTCGTCATTCGTCATTCATCCTCCCTCCTCCGAAGGCCGCCTGCCGTGTCCACCTCCGAACTGATTGAGTTGTCCGGCGTGAGCTATGAGCTCCACGGGTGCCGGATTCTCGACGCGATCGACTGGCGCATCAGGGCGGGCGAGCATTGGGCGCTGCTGGGACGCAACGGTGCCGGCAAGACAACGCTGCTGCAGATCGCGTGCGGCTACGTCTGGCCCAATGCGGGCGGGCAGGTGCTGCGCGGCGGCCAGGCGCTGACCGACCTGCGCCAGCTGCGGCGCAGCATCGGCTGGGTCACCTCGACCCTGGACGCTCTGATTCCACGCCACGAGTCGGTGATCGATACCGTCGTCTCCGGCCGCTACGCCGGCTTCGGACTCAAACGGCTCGTCGGCACCGAGCGGCCTGGGGAGGCGGAGTACCAGGACGCCCACACGCACCTGGCACGACTCGGCATCGCCCCCCTTGCCCAGCGCGCCTTCCAGGCGTTGTCGCAGGGCGAACGGCAGAAGGTCCTGCTGGCGCGCGCCTGCATGGCTCACCCCCTCCTGATGTTCCTCGACGAACCGTGCGCCGGGCTCGATCCGGCCTCCCGCGAGTCGTTCCTCGCCTCCCTCCAATCACTGGCGGACTCCGGTACCGGACCAGCCATGGTGCTGGTCACCCATCACGTCGAAGAGATCATGCCCGCATTCTCCCACCTGCTGGTCCTCGATCGCGGCCGCGTCGTCGGCAACGGCCCCACCCGCACACTGCTCCAAGGCCCCCTCATGACACAGCTCTACGACGGCGCCGTTTCGGAACTCGTCTGGCGCAACGGTCGCGGCTGGCCCATCGGCCCATAGACGGCCTCGGGGGGGCGGTCTGTTGACCGTGGAAGCGGCGGTGTAGAGTAACCTGCGGTGTCCTCTGTGCGGGTTCGCTGCAGATCCTTGTGCCGAGCGTGACGATCCAGGAGTACGGCACGCGTTTCCGGATGCACTTCCAACAGGGGCACAAGACCGGCGCTGCCGGGGACCATCCGGTGGCCGCGCACTGTCCGGAGACCGAGTACCTGAACGCGGTGTGGGCCTGCCTGTGGTGACTTGTCCGAGAGGGGTCCTGTGATGTGTCAGCAGTCGTCCAGTCTGCCCGTGCAGCCGCTCCCCATGACGCGCGACGAGTGCCTCGCGCGGGGCTGGCCGGAGGTGGACGTCGTCTTTGTGACGGGCGACGCGTATGTGGACCATCCGAGTTTTGCGATGGCGCTGCTGGGCCGGGTGCTGGAAGCGGCCGGTTTCCGGGTCGCCATACTGAGTCAGCCCGACTGGCACAGCTGTGACGACTGGCGGCAGTTCGGCCGCCCCCGGCTGTTCTTCGCCATCAGTGCGGGCAACATGGACTCGATGATCAACCACTACACGGCCAACCGGAAGGTCCGCAACGACGACGCTTACTCGCCGGGGGGGCGCATTGGCCAGCGGCCGGACCGTGCCACGCTGGCCTACTGCCAGCGGGCTCGCGAAGCCTACAAAGGGGTGCCGGTGATCGCGGGGGGGGTCGAGGCTTCGCTGCGCCGGCTGGCCCATTACGATTACTGGAGCGACAAGGTCCGGCGCTCGATACTGCTCGACTGCAAAGCCGATCTGCTGGTGTACGGGATGGGGGAGCACGCGATTGTCGAAATCGCCGAGCGGCTCTCGGCCGGCGAGTCTGTGCGCCACTTGCGCACCATGCGCGGTGTGGCCTATGCGCTGGGGGCGTCCGAATCGCCGCCGGCCGATTCGCTGGAGCTGCCGGCATACGAACTGGTGCAGACTGACAAACGGGCCTTCGCGGCCGCCACGCGTCTGATCCACCTGGAAACCAATCCCTACAACGCGCGGCGGCTGGTCCAGTACCACGCGCGGCAGGCGGTGGTGGTCAATCCACCTCAGCTGCCGCTCAGTCAACAGGCGATGGACCAGGTGTATGGCCTGCGGTATACGCGGCGGCCGCATCCCAGCTACAGCGAGACCATTCCGGCCTACGAGATGATCCGCGATTCGGTGACCATTATGCGCGGCTGCTTCGGCGGCTGCACGTTCTGCTCCATCACCGCCCATCAAGGGAGGATCATCCAGTCGCGGAGCAAGGAGTCCGTGCTGGCGGAAATCGGTCAGATGGCGGCCGATCCGGACTTCAAGGGGGTCATCAGCGATATTGGCGGGCCGACGGCCAACATGTACGAGATGCGGTGCACGCGTCCGGAAGTGGAAGCGGCCTGCCGCCGGCAGTCGTGCGTGCATCCGACCATCTGCCGGCTGCTCGGTACCGACCACGGACCGCTGATTGAACTGATGCGCCAGTCGCGGCAGGTTCCGGGCGTCAAGAAAGTGCTGGTGGCCAGCGGTATCCGGATGGACCTGGCCCGCCGCTCGCGCCCGTACATGCGGGAACTGGTGCGGCAGCACGTGGGGGGCCAGCTGAAGGTGGCTCCCGAGCATGTCGATCCGGACGTGCTGCAGCTCATGCGCAAGCCGTGTAGTGACGACTTCGAGCAGTTCAGCGAAATCTTTGCGGCCGAATCGCGGCGGGCCGGCAAGCGTCAGCGTCTGGTGCCCTATTTCATCGCCAGCCACCCGGGCTGCGATCTGGACGCCATGATCCGTCTGGCCGTGTTTCTCAAGCAACACGGCTACGCGCCGGACCAGGTCCAGGACTTCATCCCCGCGCCGATGGATGTGGCCACGGCCATGTACTACACAGGTATCGATCCATTCACCGGCCGGACGGTGTACGTGGCCCGGCACCTGCGCGATCGCAAACTGCAGCGTGCGCTGATGCAGTTCTTCAAGCCGGAGAACTACTTCCTGGCGCGTGAAGCGCTGATCAAAGCCAAACGCGCCGATCTGATCGGCGATGGCAGCGACTGCCTGATTCCCGCCCACCCGCCGCGCGCGGCACTTGCCCGCCGCCGGCGCGACGCCCACGCCGCGCTCGGCCAGCCCCCGCCCGGCAGATCACCCGGCGCGCGGAACGGCAAGCAGGCGAAACGACGCGAGCCTCGCCATGCCCCGACCAAGGGCTACCGTCCGGGCCGCAAACGGCCCCCCCGGAACTGATCAACGTCGATCGACGCTGATCAACCGCGCCGACTCACTTCAGTTCCTGCAGCATCTCCACCGCCGTGTCGACCATGCGTTCGCCCGTCCCCTGCTCCGCGTAGCTGTGGAACCCGGTCCACACCTGGTAGCCCCCCAGCTCGTACGCTTCGCGATCGGGAATGTAGCCCACCCAGTCGTTCGACAGTTCAGCGATGAACGTGTGTGCGAACGGCGAGCGGCGTTTGATCTCCACGCCCAGACCCGTGAAGAACTCGGCCGGTACGCCGACGATCGCCACATCACCGATGCGGATCGCCTGGATCCAGGTCGAGCGTTCCTGCCCCTGTTGAGCGGCCAATTCCTTGCGCATGTTCCGGAACACGTCGATCACCCCTTGCGCGCCGTGCACTTCGCCGATGCGTTTGTTGCAGTAGGCGGTGACGGCCTGGTCCTCCACCTGTTCGTCGAACTGCCGCACGCGGAACGTGAAGGGGCGCTTGAGCGCGGCCAGCGCCGGCTGTTCCTGCACGACGGCTTCCAGCAGCGCGCCGCGCACCGCCATCTCGATGCGGTGGGAGGCATCCGCCGCATCACCCTCCAGGCGATGTGTGGATCCGGAGGCCCCTTGCAGAAAGCAGAACGTGCCGCCGAGATCCTGTTCCATCCGCTGCGCTGCCATGCCATAGAAGGCCGGGGACCGGACGCCCGGCTGCAGGCTGCCGATCGTGTGGGTGGAGTGTCCGAAGATTACTGCCAGGTACTTGCCGGCCGCGTCCCGGAACGCGAGCACTGGCAGATCGGGATCGAACGGCCCCGTGGGACGCACGCGGTCGTCGTGCGAGCCGACCCAGTAGATGGTGCCGTCGGCCAGCAGCAGCCGGCTGTTCTCTCCGACTGTCGTTTCCTGCGCGTGCCGGAAACAGAAACTGGCCTCGGTCAGACGTGCCTGCGCTTCGCGGACAGCCTGCACGATGCCCCGCTGGACCTCCCGGCAGAACTGTTCATTCCGGTCGTACGCATGCACGCGCATCGTGCTGGGCGCGTGATGCGTGTGGGTGGTGTGGATCAGCACGTGGGCGGCCGGGATGCCGCAGGCGGTTTCGATCTCGGCCGCGACGGGGTCCAGCAGATCACGGGTCAGCATCAGCACGTCGCAGCTGACGATGGCCACGGTTGTGGGCCCGTCGGTCAGCACGACCGCGGTCGCCCGCAACTCCCCTTCCTGCCCCTGTGCCTTGCCCGGCCCGATCCCGCCCGCAATGACCATGTCGTCATCGGCCCGCAGGTTCACGGCACTCGCGCCGACCTGCCAGGCTTGCTGCATCTCGGCCGCCACAGACGGCCACCCCATGACACACGACAACGCCAGACTCACTGGCAGCACTACCCAGGCTCGTTTCATCACAGACCTCCTCATAGCACCCGACTCGTCGCCGTCTGTCCTGCACGAACCAATGCACGAACCAGCACACTCATACGCCGTATCGTCCCCCAACGGGCCGGCCAATGCAATTCCCGGCCACCCGATTCGCCACCGAGTTCCCAGGTCCGCCGGTCCGGCGTCCGCAGCGCGATGAGCGCCACGCCCTGCACACTCAGCCGCGCCGCAGGCGGATCTCGCATCCACCACGGTTGTGGTGTATGGTGGTTTTCAGCGCCCACACCCCGCGGGGATCGGTGGGGCCTGCGGGTGACGTGCAAATCCTGCTGTCCTGACATCTTTGATCTAAGGAGTGCGGTCATGACAAATGCGGTGCGGTGCCTGTGCGGCGGACTTCTCGTGCTGATCGGGTTGACGAGCGTGATGCTGGCGGCCGAGTCCCCGGGGCTGCAGATCGGCGTGGCGGAAACGGACATCACACCGCCCACGGGGTTCCTCGTAGCGGGCTACTACCACGAACGCCAGGCCACCGGAACGCTCAATCCGCTCAAGGCCCGGGCGCTGGTGTTCGGCCAGGGCAGCCAGCGAGTGGCCTTCGTGGCCTGCGACGTGATCGGGATCGCCCGCGATCTGTCATGCGAGGTGCGTCGTCGCGCCGCGGCTCAGACCGGCATCCCCGAGACACATATTGTGCTGGCCGCTACCCACTCGCACACGGCACCCGAGTACACCCGCGATCTATACCAGTACCTGGGCGAGTCGGCGCCGGAGCGGGAGTCGCGGTATGCCGCCCGACTCATCGGCGGCATTGTAGAGGCAATCGTGCAGGCTGACGCCCAGCGGCAGCCGGCAGCCGTCGACACCGGCACGGTGCAACAGGAGACGCCGATCGCGTTCAATCGCCGGTTCATCATGCGCGACGGCAGCGCTCAGACCTGGATGCGGTTGGACAATCCGGCAGTCGTGCGGTCGGCCGGGCCCATCGACCCCGACGTGCAACTGATGCTGGTGCGGGCCGCGGAAAGCGATCAGCCGGTCAGTCTGTTGACCAATTTCGCGCTGCACCTGGACACCGTCGGCGGCACGCTCTGGAGCGCGGACTATCCGTTCTATGTTGAGCAGATGGTCCAGCAGACGCTGGGACCGCAGGTGATTTCCCTCTTCGGCAACGGCTGCTGCGGCGACATCAACCATGTTGATCCGCTCGCGTCGGCCGTCAACAAGACGGACTTCATCGGCCAGTCGCTCAGCGGCACCGTACAGCAGGGGTTGTCGCAACTGATCCGCATCGCGCAGCCGACCTTGTGGTTCGGCACGGCGGAAGTGCCCCTCCCGTTGCAGGAGGTCACGGCCGAGGATATCGCCCGATCGCGAACCATGCTGGCCGACTTGAAAGCAGGCAGGCCGGTGGACACCATGATGGACCAGGTGGTTGCCTACAAGATCGTGATGCTCGACCACCTGCGGAATGGAACTGCCGACGCGGAGACGGAAAACCTGATCAACTGCGGCCTGTCCCGCACTTGGGTCGGGGTCGGCGCGCAGCTGCCGGCGGAGGTCCAGGTGATCGCGCTGGGGCAGGACCTGGCGATCGTCTGCCTGCCCGGCGAGGTGTTCGTGGAACTGGGGCTGGCCATCAAGCAGGCTTCGCCGTTCCGGACCACGCTGGTTGTCGAACTGTGCAACTGCGTGGAGATGCTCTACGTACCGACGCGCGTGGCGTATGCCCTGGGGAGCTACGAAGTCACGAACACGGCGCTCCAGCCGGGCGCGGGAGAGGCTCTGGCGGAAGCGGCGGTGTGCCTGCTGCGGCAAGCGGCGGCAGCCGCTACGGCAGCCGCCGCGCCGGCACCGTAACCTCGAGCGGAAGGAACACGCGACATGACATGGCGCCAGAGAATTCCCGCGCGGGTGACCGAACTGGCAGCGCTGATCGCCCCGCGCGCACGGCCCTGATCCTGGTGAACATGCGGAACGACTTCGTGCACGACGAAGGCATCTTCGCCAGCAGTGGGGGGGAAGTCGAACTGTGACATCAAACAGACGACGGCTTCGTGTCCACGGCGCTCGATGCGATCCTGCGGCGCCTGGCCATCCGCACACTGGTGTTTGCCGGCTGCGATTCCGACGTGTGCGTGCGCGCCAGACAGGGGAGCCGGCCGCGCGGCCCCCCCGGCGGAACCTCACTCGGCGGAACCTGGGACGGTGAAAGGCTCGGTCATTCCGAGCCGGTTGTAGTGTGGACAAATCCATGCCATGGATGGGCCCATTCGCATGGACTGCCTAC
>Ga0123333_10004838_pt1 | contig 12447 bp, 10 predicted proteins | sample BioC12SIPDNA_3_FD_89957 | JGI IMG/M metagenome (GOLD analysis project Ga0123333, IMG submission 89957) | Anaerobic biogas reactor microbial communites from Washington, USA - Biogas_R2_B C12 SIP DNA | ecosystem: Engineered > Bioreactor > Anaerobic > Unclassified | place: Washington, USA...
GCAGATCTCCAGTTGGTGTGAATACGGTGGCAGACCAGGAGCATTTCCCTGGGCTGCCACCGTTTTGGTAATAGGAAAAGGTATAGGAGGTGGATATGACGACGAATGGCTACGCACGGCCCGATATGATCGTGAGCACCGAGTGGGTGGCCCAAAACCTGCACGACACGGATAAGTTCCGGCTGGTCGAATCCAACGAAGACGTCCTGGTTTACAGCTCGGGGCACATCCCCAACGCCGTGCACATCGATTGGATCGCCGACCTTAACGATCCCATCCGTCGCGACTACATCGGCAAAGAGGAGTTCGAGGCGCTCATGTCGCGCAGCGGCATCACCAACGACACGACCGTCATCTTCTACGGCGATAAGAATAACTGGTGGGCGGCCTACGCCCTGTGGGTCTTCCAGCTCTTTGGCCATAAGAACGTCCGGATCATGGACGGCGGGCGGCAGAAGTGGATTGCCGAAGGGCGCGAGCTGACGCGCGAAGTGCCCCAGTTTGGGCCGACCGACTACAAGGCGCAGCCCCGCGCCGACCGCACCATCCGCGCTTTCCGCGACGACGTTCTCCAGCACATTGAGCAGAACAAGCCACTGGTGGACGTGCGCAGCCCGCAGGAGTACCGTGGCGAGCTGCTGCACATGCCCGGCAGCCCGCAGGAAGGTGCGCTGCGCGGCGGGCACATTCGCGGCGCCGTCAACGTGCCGTGGAGCAAGGCCGTCAACGAGGACGGCACCTTCAAGAGCCCTGAGGAGCTGCGCCAGATTTACGAGGGCGAGCAGGGCCTCAACCCCCAGGATGACGTGATTGCTTACTGCCGCATCGGCGAGCGCAGCAGCCATACGTGGTTCGTGCTCACCTATCTGCTCGGCTATCAGTCGGTGCGCAACTACGACGGCTCGTGGACCGAGTGGGGCAATCTCGTCGGCGTGCCTATCGAGAACCCGTCGCGGGCCGAGGTGGAAGCCTGATTCGGGAACGCGAGGTGTAAGGGCGGGGAGATGACGCGTAGGGGCGGGTTTGAGACCCGCCCCTACTCTGGTATAGTGTATCGCGGAGCGCAGAAGGTGACATCTGGCGCAAGATGCGGTGACAGCCCTCACCTGTGCGACAGGGGCCGGCAGGATATAACAGGTGTCGCCACAAGAACGAGGGTGATCTATGTTTGACGTCGAAAAAGTCCGTGAGGATTTTCCCGTCCTGCACCAGGAAGTGCACCCCGGCGTGCCGCTCGTCTATCTCGACAGCGCCGCTTCGTCGCAAAAGCCTCGCCAGGTGATTGAGGCGATGGACCACTACTACCGCCATCTGCACGCCAATGTCCATCGCGGCATTCACACCCTCAGCGAGGCGGCGACCAATGCCTACGAAAGCGCCCGCGAGCGCGTCGCCCGCTTCATCAACGCCCCGGAGCCGGAGACTATCGTCTTCGTCCGCAACGCTACCGAGGCGATCAACCTCGTGGCGGCCACGTGGGGCCGGCGCAATGTGCGCGAAGGCGACGAGATTCTGCTCACCGAGATGGAGCATCACGCCAACCTCGTCCCCTGGATGATGCTGGCGGAGGAAAAGGGCGCCCACCTTCGCTACGTGCCGCTGACCGCCCAGGGGCTGATCGACCTGTCTGCGGTGGAGCGATATCTGAATCCGCGCACGAAAATCTTTGCCTTCACCGCCATGTCCAACGTGCTGGGCAGTATCACGCCGGTCGCCGCCCTGGTGAGCGCCGCCCACAGCGTCGGCGCTATAGCCCTGGTAGACGCCGCGCAATCGGTCCCCCATATGCCCGTGGACGTGCAGGCGCTCGACTGCGATTTCCTGGCCTTCTCCGGCCACAAGATGTGCGGGCCCACCGGCAGCGGTGTGCTCTACGGGCGGCGCGAGCTACTGGAGGCGATGCCTCCCTACATGGGCGGCGGCGACATGATCCGGCGCGTCACCTTTGAAGGCTTCGAGACCAACGACCTGCCCTACAAGTTCGAGGCGGGCACGCCCGCCATCGCCGAGGCTGTGGGCCTGGGCGCTGCCGTCGATTATCTGAACAGCCTGGGCATGGAGAACGTCCACCGGCACGAGCAGTTCATCACCAACTACGCAATGGAGGCGCTGAGCGAGGTGGAGGGGCTGAAGCTGCTTGGCCCGCCCGCGGCGCAGAAAGGCGGCCTGGCTACCTTCATCCTGGAAGGAATACATCCGCACGACATCGCTCATATTGCCGACGAAGATGGCATCGCCATCCGCGCCGGGCACCACTGTGCTATGCCGCTGCACCGCAAGCTGGGCATCGCCGCCTCCGCACGGGCCAGCTTCTACGTGCACACCACGACCTGGGAGATTGACCGGCTCGTCCAGAGCCTGCAGCGCGCGCGGGAGATTTTCCGCCTGCAGCGCGCATCGTGACGCCCGATCCGATAGGAACCAGACGATGAGCAGTGAACTATATCGCGAACAGATTATCGACCTCTATGAAAACCCGCTGAATTACGGCGAGCTGGACCCGCACGACTTCAGCTACGAGGAGGACAACCCCCTCTGCGGCGACGTCGTGCGCATCGACGTGCGCCTGGACGAGCGGCAGCGCATCGCCGACGTGCGCTGGCGGGGCGAAGGCTGCGCCATCAGCCAGGCCTCTGCCTCCCTCCTGACCGAAGAAATCAAGGGCCTGACGCTCGAAGAGGTCAAGGCTTTTCCCAAGGAACGTCTCCTGGAGCTGATCGGCGTTCCCCTGAGCATGGCCCGCGTCAAGTGCGCGCTGCTCTCCTTAAAGGTGCTCAAGGCCGGCGCCTATGGCCTGCCGGAGCCCGACGAGATGCGCGGCGAGGAGTAACAGGCCGCCTGCGCCGACATGACAGCTTTCACGGGAGGAAAGATGGCGACCGAATTCGTCAGAGTATGCAAAGTAACGGATATCCCCGAGGGCGAGCGCCGCTGGTTTGAGTTTGAAGAAGAGACGATCGTCGTTTTTAACGTCGGCGGTCGCTTCTACGCCATCGCCGACGTCTGCACGCACGATGGCGGCCCCCTGGGCGATGGGGAGCTGGACGGCTACGAGGTGGAGTGCCCACGTCACGGCGCCCGCTTCGACATCCGCGACGGCTCTGTCACACAGCTCCCGGCGGTCGTGCCGGTGCCCTGGTATCGCACGATGGTCGAGGGAGACGATCTTTTCGTAGAATCGCCCGACGTGTGGTAGCGTTTAGCGGCAGCCGCCGGTCGGGAGTCGCAATGGGTGGACCAGGTTGGCCCGCCCATTTTTGTTTTTGGGCCAGAGTACAGAACGCGCAAAGAAAGCTATGGAACGTGAACAGATAATAAAGGTCAGCATCGACGAAGAGATGCGCGAATCCTATCTCAGCTACGCCATGAGCGTCATTGTCTCGCGGGCGCTGCCCGACGCGCGCGATGGCCTCAAGCCGGTGCAGCGCCGCATTCTCTACGCCATGTACGACATGGGCCTGCTGCCCGACCGCCCCTACCGCAAGTCTGCCCGGGTCGTCGGCGAGGTGCTGGGCAAATACCATCCGCACGGCGACCAGTCGGTCTACGACGCGATGGTGCGCATGGCCCAGGATTTCTCCATGCGCTACCCGCTGGTGGACGGGCAGGGCAACTTTGGCTCCATCGACGGCGACGCGGCGGCGGCGATGCGCTACACGGAAGCGCGAATGACGCCGATGGGCCTCGACCTGCTGGAGGACATCGCCAAGGATACGGTAGACTTTGGACCCAACTTCGACGAGACGATGCGCGAGCCGCAAGTGCTTCCGGCCTCGGCGCCCAACCTGCTGGTCAACGGCTCCTCCGGTATCGCCGTGGGTATGTCCACGAACATCCCGCCCCACAACCTGGGCGAAGTCGTCGATGCTCTCGTCTTCATGCTCGACCGCTGGGACGCGCTCGACGAGATTACGGTCAGGGAGCTGATGCAGTTCGTCCAGGGGCCGGACTTCCCTACGGGCGGCGTCATCTTCCGCCATCGCGAGGAGTCGGAGCAGGATGCGCTCATCAACGCCTACGCCACGGGCCGGGGGCGCGTGACCGTGCGCGCCCGCGCCCACGTGGAGACGATGGGCCGCAGCAAGTCGCGCATCGTCATCACGGAATTGCCCTACCAGGTGAACAAGACCAACCTGATCAGCAAGATTGCCGACCTGCACCGCGAGGGCCGGCTGGAAGGGCTGACCGACCTGCGCGACGAAAGCGACCGCACCGGCATGCGCATCATCGTGGAGACGACGCGCAACGTGGAAGTGGGCGAGGTCCTGGCCGAGCTATACCGCCTGACGCCCATGGAGAGCACCTTCAGCATCATCATGATCGCCCTGGTCAACGGCGAGCCGCGCGTCCTGACGCTGAAGCAGGCGCTGCGCCACTATCTCGACCACCGGCTGGAAGTGGTGCGGCGCCGCAGCGAATATGACCTGGCCCGGGCCCGCGAGCGGGCTCACATTCTCGAAGGGCTGCTCAAGGCGCTGGCGAACCTCGACGCCGCCATCGACATTATCCGCCGCTCCGAGTCGGTGGAGATGGCCCGCATGAACCTGATGCGCGCCTTCGACCTGAGCGAGATTCAGGCGCAGGCGATCCTCGACATGCCCCTTCGCCGGCTGGCAGCGCTGGAGCAGCAGAAGATTCGCGAGGAATATGACGAAAAGCAGCAGCTCATCAACCGGCTGGAAAAGCTGCTGGCGACGCCCCAACTGATGCGCACCCTCATCAAGGAGGAGCTGCTCGCCGTCAAGGCCAAGTACGGCGACCTGCGGCGCACGCAGATTGTCACGGGCGCCAGCGGCGCGCTCAGCGCCCAGGAGCTGCTGCCCGACGAGCGCACCTGGGTCATCGTCGGGCAGGGAGGCAGCCTGGCCCGCACGGCCACGCCGGAGCTCCCTCAGGTTCCCGCGAAACCGCCGGAGCTGCCCCAGCTTCTGCTCGAAGCGAGCACACAGGACGTGCTCTATCTCTTCACGGCCGACGGCCTCGCCGTCAGCCTGCCCGTCTTCCGCCTCTCGCAGACCCGCGAGCTGGGCGGCGGCGACCACTGGGCCGACCTGACCGGCCTGAGCCGGCGCGCCCATCTTGCCGATGCGCTGGTCATCCCGACCGAGGCGACAGGCTACGTCTTTCTCACCACCCTTGGCGGCAACTGCAAGCGCATCCGCGTGGAAGACCTGCCGGGCGTGACCAGCGAGCCCTTCCCGGTGATGAACGTCGCCGAGGACGACGCTCTGGGCTGGGCTCGTTTGACGACCGGAGAAGATGAGGTTATTCTGGCAACCGCCAGCGGACAGGCAATCCGTTTTGCCGAGAGCGAGGTCCGCGACATGGGCCTGCGCGCCGGCGGCGTGATGGCGATCAGGCTGGAAGATCTGGCTGACGGCGTCGTCGCTATGGACCTGGTGCGAAATGGGCGCTTGCTCTGGAGCATCACCGACAACGGACTGGCCAAGGCGTCGCCGGTGGACGATTATCCGCTGCAGGGCCGCTACGGCAAAGGTGTGATCAACGTCAACCTGCCCGCAGGCGCAGCAGAAGTCGTCGCTGCCGTCGTCGGCGACGAGGAGACGCGCATCATCGTTACGACAGGGCTGGGCTCGACCAGAACGGTGAAGCTGGGCAAGGCCAAGACGGGGGGGCGTCACGTCAAGCCAGCGCCACTGATCCGCCTCGGCGAGCGCAACGGCGTCAGCGGCGTCGTGCGCATCTCGGGCCGGCCCACCTTCGCGCCGGAGGATGAAGACAGCCCCGGTGCGGAACAATTGCCGCTTCTCGAGTAGGGGCGGGTTTGAAACTCGCCCGTACAGACGGCGGGGCGGAAGCCCGCGCTCCGAGCGATGCGGTAATGCGGACATTTGGAAGGAGAGACGAGTATGAACTTTCGAGACGAATGGGCAACGGACAAGGACGGGAATCACTTTGTATTTACGGTAGAGATGAAGCGGCGGCTCTACGAGGCTGGCCTGCCTGTCGAGGTAGCCTCGCTTGACCAGCTAGAAGATGTGGGGCCTCCGGCGCGGGCCGAACCACGCCCGCAGCGCAGCGAAGCGCCCGAACGCGAAGAAGTTATCGGCCCGGCGACCATCCAGATTGACCCGGAGACCGGCAAATACGTCGGCCGGCTGAAGTGGTACAACCCCGCACGCGGCTATGGCTTCATCGCCCGCGGCGGCGGCGAAGATATCTTCTTCCACAAGTCCGGCGCCCTCGTGGACCCGACGGGCCTGGAAGAAGGGCAGTGGGTGCTGTACGATGTCGAGGATCGCAAGAAGGGGCCGGAAGCCACCGAAGTAGAGACTTACGAAGGGGAGCTGGCTACATAGAACGATTTTCCAGAATCGTTCTACTGTGTGCGTTATGGAGTGCCCGGACGGTGTCCGGGCGCTTTTATTTCTTGAAGCCGGCCTGCGAGAGGCGCGGGTCGAGGGCGTCGCGCAGGCCGTCGCCCAGCAGGTTGAAGCCCAGCACCGTCAGCATGATTGCCAGACCGGGGAAGAAGACGAGGTGCGGCGCGCTGAAGACCTGATTGCGCTCGCTGGAGAGCATCGCCCCCCATTCCGGCGTCGGCGGCTGCGCGCCCAGGCCGATAAAGCTCAACGCCGCCGTATCCAGAATTGCCGTCGCGATGCCCAGCGTGCCCTGGACGATGAGCGGAGGCAGCGCGTTGGGCAGGATGCGCCCAAACAGGATCTGCGCGTGGCTGGCGCCCAGCGCCCGCGACGCCTCGACAAATTCCATTTCCCGCACCGACAGAACGCTGGCCCGCACCACGCGGGCATATTGCGGTATCGTGACGATGGCAATAGCCAGCATGGCGTTCGTCAGCCCTGCGCCGAGGATGCTGACGATGGCGATGGCCAGCAGCAGGAAGGGAAAGGCCAGCACCACGTCCAGGATGCGCATGATGATCTGGTCTACCCAGCCACCCATATAGCCCGCCACGGCCCCCAGTGTCGTGCCGACGATAATGGCAAAACTGACCGTGAGCACGCCTACCCGCAGCGAGACGCGGGCGCCGTAGATGACCCGGCTGAACACGTCGCGGAAGTTGCCGTCGATGCCCATCAGGTGCTGCGGCTCGTCGGCCGGGCAGCCCAGCAGGTGGATGCAGGGGCCGTCGCGCCGGCCGACGTCGCGCAGGCGGGCTTCGGGTTCGAAGGGCGCAATGAGGGGGGCGAAGATGGCGCTGAATACCAGGATGCCGAGAATCAGCGCCCCCACAAGGGCCGAGCGCTGCCGCCGCAGCCGCCGCAGGGTCAGCCGCCACAGGCTGTTGGCCCGGTAATCGCCCAGCGTTGCGCGGGTGGGGTCGTCGAGGGTCAGGTCGAGATCAGTTAGCGATGCCATAAGGTCTACTCATGTATCGGAACGGGCAGGTTTGAAACGTCGGTACGGGCAGGTTTGAAACCTGCCCCTACTCAAGACGAATGCGCGGATCGAGATAGGCGTAAGAAAGGTCAATCAGCAGGTTAATCAGAACGTAACCGACGGAGATGACAATCAGGAAGCCCTGGATAATGGGAAAATCGCGGGCCGTAATGGCCTCGTACATCGCCCGGCCGACGCCCGCGAGATTAAAGATCGTCTCCGTCAGGATGGCGCCGCTCAGCACGAGGCCCATCTGCAGCCCGGTAATCGTGACGAGGGGCAGCAGCGCATTGCGAAACGCGTGCTTGAACACAATCTGGCTACGCCTGGCGCCTTTGGCACGCGCCGTGCGGATGTAGTCCAGCTCCAGCACCTCCAGCATCGACGAGCGCGTCATGCGGGCGATAATCGCCATCGGAATGGTGCTCAGGGCCACGGCCGGCAGGATCATGTGCTTCAGCGCATCGGCGAAGAGCGTCCAATCGGTCGACAGCAGGGCGTTGACGATATACATGTTGGCGACGAAGGTCAGCAACGCCGCCGTGATGCCGCTCTGGGGCACATCCCAGCCGTACACCTGGTAAAACGGGACCGGCACGACGCCGGGCGAGATCCGGCCCGTCGGCGGCAGGGCAAAGGGTGTATCTTTCAGGAGCAGGGCAAAGACGTAGGCCAGCATCAGCCCCAGCCAGAAGACCGGCATCGAGACGCCGATGTTGGCAAAGATCATCGTGATCACGTCGGCAAGGCTGTTACGCCGCGTGGCGGCGAGGATGCCTAACGGCACGCCGATCAGCACCGCCAGCGACACCGCCATGATGCTCAGCTCCATCGTCAGCGGAATGCGCTCCAGCATGATTGTCGTGATCGGCCGCTTGAAGCGGATCGACTCGCCGAAATCGCCGCGCGCCAGATCGCTCATATAGATGGTGAACTGGGTCCATAACGGCTCGTTCAGACCTTTATTCTCATTGAAGCGCTCGCAGGCGGCGGCAGTGGCTTTCTCACCAAGAATAGCGCGGCAGGGATCGCCCGGTATAACGCGCGCCAGGATAAAGGCAATCGCCACGACACCCAATACCACGGGAATCGCTGCCAGCAGGCGGCGAATACTATATTGAATCATCGCATCACCCTAATTAAGAAGCAGGCGAGGCGGACACCCAACTGCCGGGACCACCTCGCCTGCGTTCACTCACAGCCTAGCAGAAGCAAACCTCGCCGATCCGGCAACTACTCCTCGGGCACGTTCATCAGTCCCCAGAGGGTGCCATAATACTCGAAAGCGCCGGTGTTACCAACATGCAGCGGGTTCGACGCATCGAGACCCAGCGAATAGCTCGCCACGACGTCGTTGGCGTCGAAGGGCGAGCCGTCGTGGAAGGTGACGCCCTGCCGCAGGGTGCAGGTCCACAGGCTCAGATCCTCGTTCGGCTCGCAGACTTCGGCCAGCATTGGGACCGGGTCCGTGCCGTTGATCTCGAAGCCGTAGAGAGCTTCCATGACCTGCTCGCAGGCCCGGAGCGATTCACCGTCGGTCTCGTCGGCGCAGAAGAGGCTGATCGGTTCGGCGTTCTGCATCCAGACGAACTGGTCACCACCGTCGCCGGGGTCCATAACCGCGAAGTATTCGTTGGTCAGCGGGCTGGCCTGAGCGCCCGTAACCGTGGCCTGGTAGGCCGTGGCCGAGCCGCCGTTGGCAATCGGAACCATCGGGACCATCTCGCGGATGGCGTTGTTAGCCATCTCGTAGACGGTGGCCGCCTCGTCCAGGTCGGCAATCGACCGGCCCACGTCCAGATGTTCGTAGATCTCCGGATAGGAGTCGCCGAACTGCGTTTGTGCGGCGCCGAAGTGGTAGTCGAGGAAGTTGGTGACGTGCGGATAATCCGCGCCCCAACCGAGCAGGTGGATGCCGTTCAGATCACCTGCTGCCGACGCCTCGATGAAGGCGCCCGACTCCATCACCTCGATCTCGGCGGTGATGCCCAGGTTTTCCTCAAGCTGGACCTGCAGCTCCTGCGCTACAGCGCCAGGCTCCGGCAGGTAACCGCGGACAACATCACGGTAATAGATCGTGGTCTCGAAACCATCGGGATAACCGGCGTCGGCCAGCAACTGGCGAGCCGCTTCGGGGTCGAACTCATACCACGGTTCGCCCACACAGGCGTTGGCAATGGCGCACGGCGTGAAGTGCGTGGCCACGGTCGAGCCCGGCGGGTAGAAGTCGTCCACGATCCGCTGGCGGTCGAGGCCCATGGCGATGGCACGGCGCACGTTCACGTCGTCGAACGGCTCATAGGTGCGGGTAAAGCCGACGTAGAAGACATTCAGCGCCTCACGGTCCAGCAGCTGGAGGTTCGGATCGTTGGCAATCGTCTCGAAGTCATCGGGACCCGGGTTGTCGATGCCGTGGACCGTACCGGACTGCAGCTCCAGCAGGCGGGCCGCCGCTTCGCTGCTCCAGCGGAAGACGAGCGTCTCGGCAATGGCCGGCTCGCCCCAGTAGTTGGGGTTGCGCGTGAAGATGATGCTGTCGCCCCGGTTCCAGGTCTCCAGCATATACGGGCCGGTGCCGATGGGGCTCTCCAGCAGATCGCCGCTGCCGCCGGTCGATTCCAGGTACTCCTGCGGGTAGATGGCGAAGGGTGTAAAAGCTATCTTCGAGAGGAACGCGGGGTCAGAGTTGCACAGCTCAAACTCGACTGTGTGCTCGTCCATCGCCTGAATGCGGCGGAACTGACCCTGGCAGTCCGGGTCTTCCAGAATCAGGAAGTCGCCGGACGGCTCCTCGGTCGGCTCCTCGGCGGCCGGTTCCTCAGTCGGCTCCTCAGCAGCCGGCTCTTCTGTTGGCTCCTCCATCGGCTCTTCCGCCGGCTCCTCAGCCGGTTCTTCCGGCGCCGGCTCCTCAGCCGGTTCTTCCGGCGCCGGCTCCTCCGCCACGTCTGTGGCTACGTCCTCGGCAGCATTCTCGAGGTCGCTTGCGGTGTTGCCGCCACAGGCGACGGCCACGAGGGCCAGCACGAGAAACGCCACGAGCAACAGGTAGCGGTTCGCGAATTTCATGTCTCTTCTCCTTCCTTGTTCACAATGCTACTTACGCTTCTGGATAAAGCTTCTGCTAGACGGCGACTCTGGAGAGCGCGGAAATATAGTAGCATGACCCGCGAGTGCAAGCAATGAGGGCGCATACGAGAATCTGGCGCTATAATTTAGCCATTATGAACAACCGTGACGTCGCTACCGTCTTTGAACAGATCGCCGACATGCTGGCCATCCGTGGCGACAGCTTCCATCGCATTCTGGCCTATCGCAACGCCGCCGACAGCATTCGCAGCCTGGGCCGCGACATTAACGATCTCCACGCCGCCGGGGAGCTACAGACCATCTCCGGCGTCGGCGAGACGCTTGCCGCCAAGATAGACGAGCTGCTCACGACCGGACGCCTCGAGTTCTTCGACCGCCTCTCCGCCGAAATCCCGCCCGCGCTGACCGCCCTCCTGCGGGTGGAGGGGCTTGGCCCGAAGAAGGTCAAGACGCTCTACGATGCCCTGGGCATCACCACGCTGGAGGCGCTCAAAGCGGCAGCCTCAGAGGGCAAGGTCGGCACGCTGCCGGGCATGGGCAAAAAAACGGAGGCCAATATTCTGGCCGCCATAGACGCCCTGGAGCGCCACGGCGACGGGCGCACCCCTCTGTGGAAAGCCGCACCTGTCGCCGAAGAGCTGCTTGCCGCGCTGGTCGAAATGCCGGGCGTCACCCGGTCCTCCGTGGGCGGCTCGCTGCGGCGCATGCGCGAGACGATCGGCGACATTGACCTGCTCGTCGCCGCCGCCGACTCCGCCGCCATCATGGAGCGCTTCAAGAAGCTGCCCCAGGTTGAAGCCGTCATCGGCAGCGGGCCGACGAAGACGACGGTCCAGCTACACAACGGGCTGCAGGCCGATCTGCGCGTGCTGCCCGAAGAGCGCTGGGGCACGCTGCTCTCTTATTTCACCGGCAGCCAGGCGCACAACATCCGCCTGCGCGAGCTGGCGCTCAAGAAGGGGCTGAGCCTCAACGAGCACGCCTTCCGCCCGATCGTGGATGGCGAAATCACCAACGAGGGCGGAATCCTCTGCGCCACCGAAGAAGAGGTCTACGCCGCGCTTGGCCTGCCCTTCATTCCCGTGCCCCTGCGCGAGGATCGCGGCGAGATTGAGGCCGCGCAGAAAGGCAAGCTGCCACGGCTCGTCGAGAATGAGGATATTCGCGGCGACCTGCAGATGCACACGACCTGGTCCGACGGCAAGCTGAGCGTGCTGGAGATGGCCCGGGCCGCCAAGGAGCGCGGCCTGCAGTACATCGCCATCACCGACCATTCCTACAGCCTCGGCGTCACGGGCGGCCTTACGGTGGAGCGGCTGCTGGAGCAGGGCGAGGAGATCCGCGCCGCCAACGAAGCGCTGGGGCCCGACTTCCGCGTCCTGCACGCCACGGAGATGGAGATCCGCGCCGACGGCACGCTTGACTTCCCCGACGAGGTGCTGGCCCAGCTTGATTTCGTCGCCGCCAGCCTGCATACGGGCCTCAGCCAGAGCCGCGAGCAGGTGATGATGCGGGCGATGGCGGCGCTGGAGAACCCGCACGTCGATATGCTGGCCCATCCCACCGGTCGCCTCATTCCCGACCGGCCGGGCGCGGACCTGGACATGGAGACGCTGCTGAAGGCGGCCCGCCGCACCGGCACAATCATGGAAGTCAACGCCAACCCGCACCGGCTCGACCTGCGCGACAAGCACGTGCGCCTTGCCGTCGAGCTGGGCGTGAAGCTGGCCATCAACACAGACGCGCACCGCGCCGAGGAGCTGGACCTCATGCCGTATGGCGTGGCGACGGCCCAGCGCGGTTGGGCCACCCCCGACGACGTCGTCAATAGCTGGCCCCTGCCGGATTTTCTCGATTTTCTGGCCAAAAAGGGCGGGGACTGAGCCGCAGGAGCGAACAAAGGACCATGGCTCGATTTCAGAAACCTGACGATCCCCGGGAGAGTGGCCTGCGTCCCCGCCGGCAGCGTCGTTTTGGCGGCGGCGACGAACCGGC
>Ga0123333_10004839_pt1 | contig 12447 bp, 9 predicted proteins | sample BioC12SIPDNA_3_FD_89957 | JGI IMG/M metagenome (GOLD analysis project Ga0123333, IMG submission 89957) | Anaerobic biogas reactor microbial communites from Washington, USA - Biogas_R2_B C12 SIP DNA | ecosystem: Engineered > Bioreactor > Anaerobic > Unclassified | place: Washington, USA...
GAGGTTGTCTCCATCATGGGTGACCGCGCGACGATTTCGGGGAACATTTTTTGGGCGTGTCGATACCCTCAACCTGAGGTTTAACGTACGGTCACGAGCGAAGGATTGGACACGTTCCAGTGCCCGCCCTCCCGCTGGATGACGGTCTGCACCGCCAGCGCCTTGTCGTGATTGCTTTCCGACGCGCCCCAGAAGATCGTCCGCCCGTCATGCAGGCGCAGGGAGATCTCGTTGAGCCCCGGCACCTCCACCTCCGCGATGAGCGCGCGGACATGCTCCGGCATCGCCATGAGCGCCTCCGCCACCCCGCCGAGCGCCTCCGGGTCCTCCCGCAGGGAACCCGACACCTCGATCGCCCCCTCCGGGGGTACGTAGATGACGAAGGGGCGGCCCTCGGTGTCGATGAGGTGGTCCCCGTCGCCCTCGCTGCTGTACATCAGCGCCTGGCGCTCGACGATCTCCACCCCGAGGGTGCCCGGCCACTGGCGGGTGACCGTCGCGCTGCGCACCCACGGCAGCTCCGCCACACCCTGCGCGGCGGCGCCGGCGTCGACGCGGACGAGATTGTCGCCCAGGTTCACGCCGGTGGCGTCGACGACGTACTCCTCCGGGCTGTGCGCGTTACCGCTCACCTCGTAGCCGGTGACCCGGAGGATGGGGAACGCCCACAGCACGCCGAGGGCGAGGAGGATCACCGCCAGGACACCGCCGACGGCGAGGAGGATCTTCTTGCGTGACATCTACCGGTCCAGCGCCGTGAGGATCTCACCGGCCAGCAGGGTGACGTCACCCGCGCCCATGGTGATGACGAGGTCGCCGGGGCGGGCCAGCTCGGCCACGGCCTCGGCGGCGTGGGAGAAGTCCGGCTCGTAGACCACCTCGGTGGTCATGGCGTCGGTGACGATGCGGGAGCTGACCCCCTCGACGGGCTTCTCGCGCGCGCCGAAGATGTCGAGGACCACGGCGGCGTCGGCCAACGACAGGGCCGCCGCGAACTCCTCGGAGAACTCGATCGTCCGGGAGTACAGGTGCGGCTGGAACACGACGATGACCCGCGAACCGTCCTCCTCGGCCTCCACCTTCTGGCGGGCGGCCTGCAGGACGGCGGTGACCTCGGTCGGGTGGTGGGCGTAATCGTCGAAGACGCGCACATCCCCTGCGGTGCCGCGGTACTCGAAGCGGCGGCGCACGCCGTTGAAGTCGCTCAGGCCCTCGGCGAGGCGCTCGATGTCGCCGCCGGCGAGGTGCGCGGCGAGCAGCGCGGCGGCCCCGTTGAGGACCATGTGCTGGCCGGGGATCTGGAGGACGACGGTGATGTCGCGGTCGTCGATACGCATGAGCGCGGTGGAACCGGCGTCGGTGACCTCGATGGACAGCACCTCCGCGCTCAGCGGGATCCCGGGGTGCAGGGCCGCGGCGTCGGTGGTGCCGTAGCCGTGGACGCTGATCCCGCGTTCCAGGGCGCGCTCGCCGAGGGCGGCGGCGTGGATGTCATCGAGGCAGACGACGAGGTGACCGGTGTCGGTGACGCGGTCGGCGAAATCGTCGAAGACCTGGTGGTAGGCCTGCGCCGTGCCGAAGAAGTCGAGGTGGTCCGGCTCGATGTTGGTCACCACGGCGATGTCGGGGCGGTAGCGCAGGAGCGAGGCGTCGGATTCGTCGGCCTCCGCCACGAAGCACTCGCCGGTGCCGTGGTGGGCGTTGGTGCCCGAACGGTTGAGCTGCCCGCCGATGGAGAAGCTCGGGTCCATGCCCGCGGTCTGCATCGCCGCGACCGCCATGGAGGTGGTCGACGTCTTGCCGTGCGTGCCCGCGAACAGCACCTGGCGGTAACCGTCCATGAGCTCGCCGAGCAGATCGGAGCGGCGGATCACCGGGATGTCCAGCTCATTCGCGCGGACCAGCTCGGGATTGTCCTGCGGGATCGCGGCGAAGGAGACGACCACCACGGTCGGCAGCCCGCCCGCCAGCTCGAGGTTGGCGGCGTCATGGCCGACGGCGATGTGGGCGCCGTTGGAGCGCAGTGCGCGGACCGGGCGGGAATCCTTGACATCCGAGCCGGTGACCACGCAACCGCGGTCGAGGAGGATGCGGGCCACGCCGGACATGCCGGAGCCACCGATGCCGATGAGGTGGACGCGGGAGAGGTCGACGGACATTTACGCTCCTTCGGGGGTTCGGGCGGCGGCGACGGCGTCGGCGAGCAGCGCGGCGGTGTCACCGGCGGCGTGCTCGCGGGCGGCGGCACGCATCGCGGCCAGGCGCTCATCATCCCCGAGGATGGAGGTGACCTCCTCGACGAGGCGCTGCGGATCAAGATCGGCGTCGTCGACGAGGCGGGCGGCCCCGGCGTCGACGACGCTGCCGGCGTTAAGTGCCTGCTCGCCGTTGCCGTGCGGCAGGGGCACGTAGACGGCCGGCAGGCCGGAGGCGGTGACCTCCGCGACGGTCATGGCGCCGGAGCGGCAGACGATGAGATCGGCCACGGCGTACGCGGCGGCCATGTCGTCGATGTAGGGCAGGGCGACGTAGTTGTCGTGCGGGGCGGGCGCGGTGTTGCGCTTGCCGTAGGCGTGGAGCACCTGGTGGTCGTGGGTGAGCTCGTCCAGCGCACCGGCGACGGCCTTGTTGAGGCTGACCGCGCCCTGCGAACCACCGGTGATGAGCAGGGTCTTACGCTGCGGGTCCAGGCCCCACAGCTCGTGGGCGCGGGAACGGGCCTCGTTGCTGTCGGCGTCGCGCAGACCGGCGCGGACGGGGATGCCCACCACCTCGCCGGGCATGCCGGAATCGGGCACCGCGTTGAAGCTCGTGCCGCCCAGGCGCTGGCCCAGCTTGTTGGCCATGCCGGCGCGGGCGTTGGCCTCGTGGACGAAAAAGGGCAGGCCGAGGGACTTCGCCGCCAGGTAGGCGGGGGCGGAGACGTAGCCGCCGAAGCCGATGAGGGCGTGCGCGCCGGTCTTCTTCAGCACCGCGCGGGCCTGACGCACCGCGGAGACCATGCGGAACGGCAGCTTGAGCAGGTCCATGCTGGGGCGCCGCGGGACGGGCACCGGGGCGATGAGCTCGAGGCCGAAGCCGCGGGCGGGTACGAGGTCGCGTTCCAGTCCGCGGGGGGTGCCCAGCGCGGTGACCCGCGCCCCGTGCCGCTCGACGAGTGCCTCGGCGACCGCCAGAGCGGGCTCGATGTGGCCGGCGGTTCCCCCGCCGGCCACAACGACACTCAGGGGCTCATTCGATGCGGACATGGATCACCGTCTCCTGTCGTGGTGGGGCCGATTTCTCCTCTTGACGCTACCAGTGACCGGCTCGCCGAACCGTTCACCCGAGCCGCGCCGGACCGAGGGGCGGCGTACCGCGGGTTCGGGGAGCATGAATAGCCGGTCGAACAGCGGGCGGCCGTAGGACTGCATCGCGGAGACCGCCTCCGGCTCGTGCCGGGCGACCGACGCCAGAAGGCCCATGGAGCCCAGCGTGATGATGGTGGAGGTACCGCCGGCGGAGATCATCGGCAGCTGGATGCCGGTGACGGGCAGCAGGCCGACGACGTAGCCGATGTTGATGAACGCCTGCGACACGACACCCGCGGTCAGGGCCGCGGCGAGCAGCGCCTGGAACTGGTTCTGGGCGCGGAACGCGGCGCGCAGGCCGAAGTAGCCGAGGGCGGCGAACAGGCCGATGACCATCGCCCCGCCCCACAGTCCGAGTTCCTCGCCGATGATGGCGAAGATGAAGTCGTTCTTGGCCTCGGGCAGGTAGAACCACTTGGCGCGGGACTGGCCGACGCCGACGCCGGTGACGGAGCCGTCGGCAAGCGAGAGGAAGCCCTGATAGGACTGGAACGCGGTGCCGCGGGTGTCGTCGAAACGCCCGAAGAGGGCGTCGAAGTAGACGTGGAAGCGTTGGGAGCGGAAACCGCCGCCGAGGAACAGGGCGATGAGCAGGCCGACGGCGGCGAGCCCGGCGGCGACGATGAGGCGGAAGTCCACGCCCGCGAAGAACAGGGTGAACATCACGACGATGCCGAAGTTGACGGCCATGCCCATGTCGCCCTGCGCGGCGATGAGCACGCCCATGAGCGCGGCGACACCGGTGTAGATGACGAAGGGGCTGCGGAAGTTGGTCGTGGTGTGCCGCTTGTCGGCCAGGTACGACGCGCCCCACACGGCGATGGCGACCTTCGCTAGCTCGGAGGGCTGGAAGCGCAGCGGGCCGAGCACGATCCACGACTGGGAGCCCACCTCGAGGCGGCCGGTGCCGATGCCGGGGATGAGCACCGCGATGAGCAGCGCCAACGCGACGAGCAGCAGCCAGGGGGTCAGGCGGCGGATGGTCTCCGGCCGGGTGCGCAGGGCGATGAGGAAGGCGATGAGGCCGGCGGCGATCATCATGAACTGGCGCAGCGCCTGGTTCCACACGGTCGCGCCCTCGAGGACGGACCACGTCATCGTCGACGACATGACCATGACCGCGCCGATGCCGACCAGCAGGAAGACGACGGAGCGGATCATGAAGTAGTCGACGCCCGCGCGCTCGTCGAGGAAGCGGTGCCAGTCGGCCCGCCATTTGGTGAAGGTTCCGGTGGTGGTGCTCATGACTGCCTCCCTGCGGCGGCGGCGAAGAGGTCACCGCGTTGCGCCATTCCGGTGTACATGTCGAGTGAGGCCGCCGCGGGCGCGAGCAGGACGGTGTCGCCGGCTTCCGCGATGGTGGCCGCCCAGTCGACGAGTTCGTCCATGGCGGCGGCCGGGTCGGTGGTGGTGGTGAGGTGGACGGGGATGTCGGGGGCGTGGTCGGCGAGTGCCTGCGCGATGAGCGGCGCGTCGACCCCGAGGATCCCGACGCCCTTCATGCGGTGGGCGTGGTCGCGGATGAGGGGGACGATGTCGGCGCCCTTGAGCTGGCCGCCGGCGATCCAGATGACGTTGTCCAGGCCGGCGAGGGCGGCGTCGGCGGCGTGCGGGTTGGTGGCCTTGGAGTTGTCGATCCACGCCACTCCCCCGCTCTGCGCCACGGTCTGGCCGCGGTGGCCGTCGACCTGGAAGTCGGCGAGGGCGGCGGCGATGTGCTCCGGCCGCGCGCCCTGGGAGCGGGCGACGGCCGCGGCGGCCAGCGCGTCGAGCACCCCGGCGGGCCCCGCCGGCTGGATGCCCGCGACGGGCGCGAGGATGACGGGCGTGTCGCCGGTGTTGTCCACCAGCTGCCCGCCGATCACGCCGAACTGTCCCAGGCCGGGCTCGCCGAGGGTGAAACCGATGTGCTTGTCGACGCCCGCCCGTTCCAGCACCGCGCGCACCTCCGGGTCGTCGACACCCGCCACCGCCACGGCCCCGCGCAGGGCGCGGGCCTTGGCGTCGGCGTAGGCGGTGAAGCTGCCGTGCCAGTCGATGTGGTCCTCGGCGAGGTTGAGCAGCACCCCGGCGTCCGGGGTCAGCTCGCTCGACCAGTGCAGCTGGAAGGAGGAGAGCTCGGCGACGAGCACGTCGACGCGCTCGGGGTCGGTGAGGGCGTCGGCGACGGAGACGCCGATGTTGCCCACGGCCTGCGCGCGGGGCGGCATCTGCTGCATCATCGCCGCCAGCATGGCGGTGGTGGTGGTCTTGCCGTTCGTGCCGGTGACCACGAGCCACGTGCGGGGGGCACCGAAGGTGCCCGCCCGGTCGAGGCGGTAGGCGAGCTCGACATCGCCGATGACCTCGAGGCCGGCGGCCGCGGCGTCGATAAGCAGGGGGTTGTCGGGGCGCCACCCCGGCGAGGTGACGACAACCTCGAACTCGGCCAGGCGCTCACGCGCCTCGGCCGTGGGGATGCCCGCCCCGTTGTCGTCGGCGACGACCACGGACACACCGAGATCGTCGAGCAGGCGGGCGATACCCCGGCCGGACACTCCGGCGCCGGCGATCAGGGCGGTTCCGTGGATCATCTCAGACTCACTCCCGTGGCAGAGAGCCACTCAGCGTAGAACAGGGACACTCCCAGCATCACGGCCATCGCGGCGATGAGCCAGAAGCGGATGACGACGGTGGTCTCGGGCCAGCCGCCGTTCTCGAAATGGTGGTGGAAGGGGGCCATGCGGAAGAAACGCTTGCCCGAGGTGCGGAACACGATGACCTGGATGACCACGGAGGCCGCCTCGATGACGAAGAGGGCGCCGATGATGATCATCAGCAGCTCCGTGCGCGACGCCACCGACAGGCCGGCGACGAGACCACCCAGCGCCAGGGAACCCGTGTCCCCCATGAAGATCTTCGCGGGCGCGGCGTTCCACCACAGGAAACCCAGGCAGGCGCCCAGGCCCGCGGCCGCCAGCACGGCGAGATCCAACGGGTCACGCACCGAGTAGCAGCCCGGCTCCACCGACTGCGTGCAGGAGTTGCGGAACTGCCAGAACGTGATCAACGCATAGCCGCCCATGACGAAGGCGGTGGTGCCCGCGGCGAGGCCGTCGAGGCCGTCGGTGAGGTTGACGGCGTTCGACCACGCGGCGATGAGGATGTACATGAACAGCAGGAACACCACGATGCCGATGATGGAGCCACCGAAGGCGATGTCGAAGGTGTCGATGTCACGCACGAACGACAGGTGCGTCGAGCCCGGGGTCAGGCCCTGATCGTCGGGGAACCACAGGATGAGCAGACCGAAACCGACCGCCAGGACCAGCTGGCCCACCAGCTTGGCGGTCTTGTTCAGGCCGAGGTTGCGCTCCTTGAACAGCTTGATGAAGTCATCCGCGAAACCGAGGGCACCCAGCCCCAGGGTCAGGCCGAGGACCAGCAGGCCGGAGACGGTGAAACCACCCGATCCGATGGCCATGCCGTAGATACCGACGACGAGGTAGGCGACGACAATGCCGGCGATGATGGCGATGCCGCCCATCGTCGGGGTGCCGCGCTTGCGCAGGTGCGACTTCGGCCCGTCCTCCCGGATCTCCTGGCCCAGGCCCTCGGCGGAGAAACGCCGGATGAGGACCGGAGTGGTGAAGATGGCGACGAGAAAGCTGACGATTCCTGCGATGATGATCTGTGTCACGTCGGTGCGCCCCTATTGACCCTTCTCGATGAGTTGCTCAGCCACCCGCCACAGTCCGACCGCGTTGGAGGCCTTGACCAGGACGACATCCCCCGGGTTGCCGGGCTCGCCGTACTCGAGGGGACGGGTGCGCAGCACGGTGTCGACGAGATGGGTGGCCTCGTCGACGTCGTGTGCGATCTCAGTAGTTATACCCCGATTCCGGGCCTCGGTGGCCATGGCGCGACTGTTCGGGTTGTCGCCTATGACGATGAGATGGTCCACGCGGTAGCGGCCCAGCTGCTCACCGAGCTGCCGGTGCGACTCCTCCGCGTCGGGCCCCAGCTCGCCCATCTCACCGAGGACGGCGATGGCGCGGGCGTGCCGACGCGCCGCCGCGGTGTACGCCAGCGCGGCGATGCCGGCCTTCATGGAGTCGGGGTTGGCGTTGTAGGCGTCGTTGATGATGGTGACGCCGTCGGCGCGGGTCTGCACGTCCATGCGGTGGGCGGAGGCGTTGGTGTGCTCCGACAGGCCGCGGGCGACCTGGTTGAGGCTCAGCCCCGCCTCCAGGCCGACGGCCGCGGCGGCCAGGGCGTTGGACACCTGGTGCTCGCCGAAGACCTGGAGGGTGACCGCGGCCTGCTGCGCCCCGGCGTGGAGGGTGAAGGTGGCGCGGGCGACGTCATCGAGGCGGATGTTCTCCGCCCACAGGTCGGCGCGGCCCATCGCCGAGTAGGTGACCACGCGGGCGCGGGTGCGCGGCGCCATGGCGGCGACGAAGGGGTCGTCGGCGTTGAGCACCGCCACGCCGTCGGCGGGCAGGGACTCGATGAGCTCCCCCTTCGCCTGCGCGATGTTCTCCCGGGAGCCGAACTCGCCCAGGTGGGCGGAGCCGACGTTGAGCACCACGCCGATGTGCGGCGGCACCGATTCCGCCAGGTGGGCGATGTGCCCGATGCCGCGGGCGGACATCTCGGCGACGAGGAATCGGGTGTCCGCGTCGCAGCGCAGCGCGGTGTAGGGGTGGCCGATCTCGTTGTTGAAGGAGCCGGGCGGGGCGACGGTCTCCCCCGCCTGCCGCAGCACGGAGGCCACGAGGTCCTTGGTGGAGGTCTTGCCGGCGGAGCCGGTGATGCCGACGACGGTCAGCTCCGGCAGACGGGTGACCACGCCGTGGGCCAGGGCGGCAAGTGCCGCGACGACGGCCGCGGCGGAGCCGTCCGCGTCGTGGGCGTAGATGTCGGCGTTGGAGTCGCTGCGCCCCGCCGGCTTCACGACGATCGCCGGCACCCCCACAGGGCGTGCGGCGAGCACGACGACGGCACCGCCGTCGGTGGCGGTGCGGGCGTAGTCGTGTCCGTCGACGCGCGCACCCGGCAGGGCGAGGAACAACCCGCCCGGGGTGATCTTGCGGGAGTCGAACTCCACGAAGCCGGTCACCCGGGTGTCGGGGTTGTCGACGTCGACGAGCTCACCGCCGGTGATCTGCGCGATCTCCGCGAGTGTCAGAGGGATCATGCCTTCTTCTCCTTCAGTGCGCGGCGGACTTCCTCGCGGTCGTCGAAGTGGTGGTTGACGCCGTCGACCAGCTGGCCGACCTCGTGGCCCTTGCCGGCGACGACGACGGCGTCGCCCTCCCCGGCCCACGCGATGAGGGCGTCGATGGCGGCGGCGCGGTCCCCGATCTCCCGGATCTCGGCCCCCGTGTCGGCGTCGACCGCCCCCTGCAGCACGGCGGCGCGGATGGTCTCCGGCACCTCACTGCGGGGGTTGTCGTCGGTGATGATGACAAGGTCGGCGCGGCGGGCGGCCTCCGCCCCCATGATGGGGCGCTTGCTGGCGTCGCGGTCACCACCGGCGCCGACGACGACGCCGAGGCGGCCCTTGACCTGCCCGCGGAGGGTGTCCAGCACGGCGGCGACGGCGGCCGGCTTGTGGGCGTAGTCGACGACGGCGAGGAAGTCCTGGCCCTCGTCGATACGCTCCATGCGGCCCGGGACGGCGACCTCACGGAACCCGGCGACGAACTCGTGCGTGTCGACGCCCGCCGCGTACGCCATCGCCGTCGCCAACGCCGCGTTCGCGATGTTGAAATCACCCGGCAGCGGCAGCTCGGCCTCGAGCATGCCGGAGGGCAGGGTCATGACGATGAGCTGCGCGCCCGTCGGCGTGAGGTCCGCCTGGGCGGCGGCGACATCGGCCTGTGTGCCCCGGGTGGAGACGGTCAGCGGGTTCTCGGCCCGCTCCGCCATCCTGCGCCCCCACTCGTCGTCGACGCAGATGACCGCCTTCTCGGCGGCCAGCGGGGAGGACGGGTCGAAGAAACGCGCCTTGGCCTCGAAGTACCCCTCCATCGTGGGGTGGAAATCGAGGTGGTCCTGGGAGAGGTTGGTGAAGCCCGCGACGTCGAAGGACGTGCCGGTCACGCGCCCCAGTTCGAGGGCGTGGGAGGAGACCTCCATGACCACGTGGGTGACGTTCTCGCTGCGCATCTGCGCGAACAGCGCCTGCAGGGTGGGGGCCTCCGGGGTGGTCAGGGAGGTGGGGACGGGGCGGCCGTCGATACGCGTGCCCGTCGTGCCGATGAGGCCGACCTTGTGCCCGGCGGCCATCAGCCCCTGCTCCAGCAGGTAGCTGGTGGTCGTTTTACCGGACGTGCCGGTGACCCCCAGGAGCGTCAGATCGCGGGAGGGATGGCCGTGGATCTCCGCGGCGACCGGGCCGAGGATCGCGCGGACATCGTCGACGACGATGACGGGGCGGGTGACGTCCCCGAGCAGCTGCTGGCCGGCACGGTCGGTGAGGATCGCGGTGGCCGGGGTGTCGGCCGCGAACTCCGCGCCGTGGCGGCGGGTGCCCGGCAGCGCGGCGAACAGTGCGCCCGCGTCCGCGACACGGGAGGAGTCCAGCTCGATGGAGGTGATCTGCGGGTCGACCCCGAAGGCGCCGACCAGTTCTCCCCCGGCGATCTCGGTGAGGTGGGACAGAGTGGTCATGGTTCGTTTCCCTCCTAAGGGGGTCAGGGTGCCTGCAGGATGAGCAAGTCCTCCATGGGCGGGGAGGCCGGGATGTTGTCTCGGTTGAGCAGCCAGGACGCGATGTCACGGAACAACGGGGCCGCGGACTGGCCGCCCCCGCCGCCTTCCTCGACGCCGGCGGTGGGCTCGTCGACCATGACGGCCACCACGAAGCGGGGGTCGTCGGCCGGGGCGATGCCGGCGAAGGTGATCCAGTAGGCGCTGTTGGAGTACGCGCCGGTGTTCGGGTCGACCTTCTGGGCGGTACCCGTCTTGCCGGAGGTCTGGTAACCGGGCACCGCGCCGTTCGGGCCGGTACCCATCTGCAGCCCACCCGGGTCGTTCTGGGTCACCGCACGGAACATGTCGACGACGGTGCGGGCCGTCTCCTCACTGACGACGCGGGTGCGCTCCGGCTCCTCCGCCGGGGTGACCTCGCCGTCGGCTCCGGTGACGGACTCGATGATGCGGGGCTCGATGCGCTCGCCGCCGTTGGCCAGCGCCTGGTAGATCGACGCCATCTGCAACGTGGTGAACGACATGCCCTGGCCGATCGGCAGGTTGGCGAACGTGCCACCCGACCACTGCTCACGCGCCGGCAGCAGGCCGGGGGATTCATTGGGAAGCTCAATGCCGGTGGGCCGGCCGATGCCGAAACGGTCGAGGTAGTCAGCGTAGGTGTCCTCCCCGAGCTGGCTGGCCAGCATGAGCGTGCCGACGTTCGAGGACTTACCGAAGATACCGGTGGTGGTGTACGGCACGACGTCGTGCGCCCACGCATCGGAGACCGTGACGCCGGCCATGTGGATGGAACCCGGCACCTGGTGGACCTCGTCCGGGGTAGTCACCCCCTCCTCGATGCTGGCGGCCGCGGTGATCACCTTCGCCACCGAGCCCGGCTCGAACGGGTGGGAGATGGTCTGGTTCTCGAAGTCCTTGCCCTGCTCCAGCTGGCGCTCGATGTTGCCGTTCGGGTCGATGGTGTCGGTGTTCGCCATGGCGAGCACCTGGCCGGTGGCCACGTCGAGGACGACGGCCTCCGCCGACTTCGCCCGCGAGTTGGCCTTCGCCTGCTCGAGGAGCTGCTGGACGTAGGTCTGCAGGTCCAGGTCGAGGGTGAGCTCGACGGACCCGCCGTCGACCGGGGGCACGACGTCGCGCAGCGTGCCCGGGATGACCTGGCCGTCGGTGGACACGTCCTCCGTGGAGCGGCCGTTGATGCCCGACAGGGTGGCGTCGCCGGAGGCCTCGAAACCGAACTGGCCCTGGCCGTCCATGGACACCTTGCCGATGACGTTCTCCGCGATCGCCCCGTTCGGGTACTGGCGGATGTCCTGGTGGTCGGCGGCCACGCCGTGGAAGGTGGAGGCGATCTCGGCGGCGACATCGGGGTCGACGTTGCGCACGAGCACCTCATAGGAGGTCTCCGCCTGCAGCTTGTCCAGGATGTCCTGCGACTTCACCTCGCCGGTGATCGCGCCGGAATCCTCGATCATGCGGGGGATCTCCTCCGACATAGTCACCAGGATGTCCTCGACGCGGTCGTCGAGCTGGGCGTCGATGTCCGCCCGGGCCATGCCCTCGATGCGCATCTCCAGGTCCTGCTGCTGGGCGAGTTCGCTGCGCAGCAGCACCGGCGACACTGTCAGACTGCGGGCCTGCATGGTGTAGGCGAGCTGGTTGCCCCAGCGGTCGGTGATCTCCCCGCGGCGGGCCGGGTCGACGTACACGCGGGCACGCTGCTCCTGCGCCTTCGCCGCCAGGTCCGGGCCCCACACCACCTGCACCCACGCGAGGCGGCCGACGAGGACGAGCGCGATGACGAGGAAGATGCCGAGCACGATCCGCATGCGCCCCTCCATGAGGGACTTCTGGTCGCGGGCGGGGCGGGAGGGCCTGGTCGGGCGGGCCGTGCGGGTGTCGGCGTAGGCGCGGGAGGACGAACGGCGGGACGAGTCGCCTCGTCCCGTCTTATGTCGCACGCCACCTGTGCCGGGTCGTGTCACTGGCCGTCCTCACCTGTCAGTTGTCATCGGATTCTGCGTCGGGAACATTAGGAGCGTACGGCAGCACGCCCGGTTCGGCGGCCGGCGCCACGGGGTCCGGGAGTACATCCTCCGGGGACCGCAGCTGGTTGCCCTGCGGCACTGCCTCGAGGTTGTCCCCGAGCTCGTCGATCGCGTCCGGGTCACTCGACGCCTGCCCCGGTCGGACCGGGGCACCGTTGACGTCAATGATAGGCCGCACGGCCGGATCCGCCGGTCGCTGTTCGATGATGTCGCCGTTTTCCTGCACGGCCAGGATTCCCGGCTGCGCGGGCAGCACCATGCCCATCTCACCGGCGCGGCGGGAGATCTCCGCGGAGGAACGCACGTTCTCCAGGTCCCGGTTGAGGGTCTCCAGCTGGTTGGACAGCTGC
>Ga0123333_10004841_pt1 | contig 12446 bp, 5 predicted proteins | sample BioC12SIPDNA_3_FD_89957 | JGI IMG/M metagenome (GOLD analysis project Ga0123333, IMG submission 89957) | Anaerobic biogas reactor microbial communites from Washington, USA - Biogas_R2_B C12 SIP DNA | ecosystem: Engineered > Bioreactor > Anaerobic > Unclassified | place: Washington, USA...
GACGCCTGGGAGTCCGGCGGGGTCACGGAGGCGGTGCGCTACCTGGCCTACCTGGGCGGGCGATGGACCGCGGTGCTGGAACCGGCCGCCGGGGACGCGGGGGCGGCGCCCGAACTCATCGTGGTGCCCGACTGCCAGGCCACCCAGGCCGTGTTCTACTCCACCCGGGCCGGACTCGCCCTGGGCTCCCAGCCGCCGCTGGTCGCCGGGGCCGTGGGCTCCGGGCCCGACGAGGCGTCGCAGCAGATGTGGACCGACCTGCGAGCCGCCCGCAAGAAGGGGGTCATCTTCCTGCCGGGCACGATGACCACGCATGAGGACGTGCTTCCCCTCGTGCCCAACCACCTGCTGCGGATCCGGCTGACCGGGGCGTCGGCGAGCGTCGAGCACGAGCGGTTCTGGCCGTTCCAGAACCGCGTCGAGCGCACGGACACCCTGCGCGTGGTCGACGAGTTCATCGACTACTTCCGCGAGCACACCCGGCTGCTGACCACGCTCGGCAGACCCGTCGTGAGCCTCACCAGCGGCAACGACAGCCGGACGACGCTGGCTGCAGCCCTGCCCCACCTGCACGACGACTCCTTCGCGTTCACGTACTACAACCCGAGGGAGGGCCCGCTCGGGGAGGGTCCCCCGATGGACGTGTTCATCGCGAACGCGCTGGCGGCCGCTGTCGGGGTCCAGCACCGCGTGCTCCAGTGGCGCCAGCCCGCCGCGGGCAGCGTCTTCAAGGAGATCTTCGACCGGACCTACCCGGTGCGGCGCGGCACGACCGGTGCTGCGCACGCCATGTGGGCGGATCTGCCGCACGACATCGTGCACCTGCAGTCCATCGGAGCCGAGCTCGGGACGACCTTCTACGCACGGCGCACCCGGGCCGGCGTCAGCCCGGAACGCCTGCTGGAGCTGGTCACCGGCCGGTCCGATCTCGACGCCGGGATGGCGCGGTCGGCCTTCGGTGACTACCTGGACTACGCCCAGTTCACGACCGAGGCGATCAGGGGCTACGACTACCACGACGTCTTCTACTGGGAGCAGCGGATGGGCAAGTGGGGCTATCAGAAGTATCAGGAGGGCGACTTCTCCCACCGCATGCTGATGCCGTTCAACGCTCGCGGCCTGATCGAGATCATGCAGTCACTGCCCTACCGGGACCGCGAGGGCAAGCTGGTGCTGAGGGCGATGCTGGCCACGGTGCCGTCGCTGGACCCTGACCTCGCGGAGCGCCGCCCGGCACACCTCGCTGACGATCCCGCAGGGGGCGCCGGAGCCGAGGAGCTGCCGATCACCTGGCGCGATGTGCTCGCAGCCCGTCCGCACCTGCGTCCCCGGCTGCGCCGCGCCGCGGCCCGGGTGCGCCGCACGACGGGTGGCGTCCGGTGAGCCGGCGTCTCCAGCACCTGCCGCAGGCCGTCGTTCGAGCCCGCTCCGGCCTCTCGACGGCGCTCCGGCGACGGGTCCGCACGGTGCGAGCCCGGCAGGCCCGCCACGAGCTCGCCGTCCCGGCCGCCGGCGTCCCAGCGGCAGCTCTCGCCGACCCGCGCGTCGCCGACCTCGCGTTCCGCGGCGGCTACCTGATCCGCTCTGCCGCATCCTCGACCGTGCCACCGGGGGACGGTTGGACGGCCCACACCATCGCCGACCGCGTCTACCACGTGCGCACCCCGATGGTGTCCGCGGCGACGAAGGCCGGCGGCACGGTCGTGCTCCTCGGTCACCCCGTCGACGTCGACACGGACACCGCGGACGCACAGCTCATCGCCGACCGGCTGGCCGCGGTCGCCGACACCGGCAGCGGGGCTGATCCCGTCCTGGAGGGCGCCTCGGGTCTCGGTGGTCGCTGGACACTCGTCCTGCACCAACCCGACGGGAGCCTCACGGTGCTGCCCGACGCCCTGGTCTCGCAGCCCGTCCTGTTCAGCGCTGACGGGACGGTGATCGCCTCGCACGAGGCCTTCCTGACCGACGGAACACACCTGCCGGTCAGCTCGGCGCTGGAGGTCACGTCGTCCGGGGCGTCAACCCGCCCCTACCCGGCCACGCCTCCGGATCCGGACGTCGCCACCTTCGAGGCCTTCCGCGAACGCCTGGTGCGCCATGTCCGGTTGCTCACCGGCGCCGGACGGCCGGCGGTCGCCCTGACCGCCGGCCCCTCCAGCCACGCGGTGCTGGCCGCCTACCTCCCGCACCGGGCAGCGGAGGACTTCACCTTCACCTACTTCGAGCCGGAGTCCGCCCGGCACGGTCGCGGCCCGGCGACCGACATGTTCCGGGCCAGCGCCCTCGCGCACCGGCTCGGCATCCCGCACCGGGTGATCCGCGCCGTTGACCCGCCGTCCGGTTCGGTCTTCGAGCTTGCCTACCGCTGGGCGGCACCGCACGGCGACGCGATCGGTGCCGCGTTCGCACGGCACCACCTGCCCCCCGACACCGTGGAGCTGCACTCGGCCGGGGCGGAGACGGGGGAGACCCAGTCGTGGGTCGCGATGGCCGCATCGGTGCGTGACGGCGACCTGGGCCACCGCGTGGCTCTGCCCTTCAACGACCGGCGCCTGCTCGGGATGCTGGTGCACCAGCCCGCGGGGCAGTCCTTCGTCACCCGCCTCGCCGCGGAGCTCGGTGATCAGCTCGACGATCAGGTCGACGCGTCGTCCTGACCGGTCAGGACGACGCCCACCAGGCCTCGCTCGACCAGCTGTCGGGGACCGCGATCCCGCTGAGGCGGGCCAGCCCCGGGGCCGGCTGCCGCCCGGCGGACCCGACCGCCTCCCGAGCCCCCGGTGCGTCGTCGCGCACGGCCAGGTGCACCAGGCCGTCGCGGTGGGTCACCACGGCACCCACCGCCGTGGGCGCGGTCTCCACCATCGCCTGGGGCAGCTGATCCCCCGGATGTGCGGTCAGCTGCGCCCCCCACCAGTCGGCCACCTCATCGGCTGCCGCTGACCGGTACACGACGCTGAGCGCATCGGTCCGCACGGCGTCGGCGGCCGCGCGCACCCGCTCCGTGCGCACCCGCCAGTCGTCGGCCGAGCCGGTGACCGACCCTTCTCCGGACCCAGCAGGACCCGACGCGGCCCCACCGCCGGAGCTCCCGACGCCGTCCAGGCTCAACAGCTTGTCCACGAACAGCTGCCGCCCGTAGCGCTCCCGGACGAGGGCCTGCGAGCGGGCGACCCGCTCGGCGTAGAGGTCGGGGTTGGCGACGTAGTGGGCGATGAGCTCCTGGGCCTCGCCCGGCTCGGCGTAGTCCACGGTGTCGCCGAAGTTCAGCTTGTGCTTCGGGCTGGCGATCGTGAGAACCCCGCTGGCGGCGCCCTCGAGGATCGTCCGGCCGAAGGCCTCGAGCCGGTCCGGGTGGTCGAGGTAGAGGAAGAAGTCCAGGCCCGAGAGGAAGTCCAGGACGTCGACCTCCTTGTGCTTGAGCAGCGTCCAGTTCGCGGGCCGGTCCTGCGGGGTCAGCTCCCGCGCGGCCATGAGCTTGCCGACCGTGTTGCGCGCGCCCATCATGCGCACCTCGTAACCCGGCCCGAAGTCGTAGCCCTTGAGGAGCGACTCCCAGTCCGGCGGGAACTTCTTGGTGTTGTCGCGTGAGTAGCGACCCACGACGACCGGACCCTCCGCGAACCTGGGCGCCCCCGAGCGCACCGCCCACTCGTCGACGTCGGTGAAGCCCGGGTTGTCCCAGGGCGCCAGCCGCACCGACGGATCCTGGGACTGCAGGTGGACGCGGATGGCAGGCGACTGGGGGAACCACGCCGGCTCGCACCCGAACAGCTCGCGGGTGCGGCTGCTGACGTCCGCCACGACATACCTCTGGTCCGACCCGTCGGGCTCCACCGACGTCTCGTTGGCGACGATGAGCACGTGCCGCGGCCGCACCGAGCGGGCGCCGCGAGCGGGAGGGTACTGCAGGATCGGCGGGTAGCGGATCATGAGGATACCGATCTCGACGTCGTCGTCGTGGTGGATCCACTCCACGGCGCCGGACGCGATCAGCTCTGTCACGGCGGCGCACAACGGCTCGTCCCGGGTGGTCATGAACCGGAACGCCTCGAGATGCATGACCGCGACCCGCAGCCCGGCGTCCCGGGCGGCCCTGATCTCCTCCATCATCGATCGTTGCGGCCCGCCCCAGCGGCGCCAGTCCCCCGCCACGCACAGGTCGATCTGCCGGGGTCGGCCGAGGTCCGGGGCGATCGGCACCGCCCAGCGTCGCGGTTCGGTGAAACGACGGGGGGCGCTCGGGTCGAGGAAGGGGGACTCCTCCCCCGCCCGGATGCGCGCGTGCCAGGGTCGGTACGCGCACTTGTACTCGTGCCGGGCACCGTGCCGCCACCCGTTGGAGAACTCGGTCGAGGACAGGGTGTCGCCGCGCCGGACGACGTTGACCACCACCGGCAGCCGGCGGACGGCGTGCTTGCCGAAGCTGGCCTCGATGCGGGTGGCGAACTCGGTGTCGGCACCCTTGCGGGTGGGATCGAAGAAGCCCAGCCGGTCCATGACCGGATGGACCCTGACCAGCATCGAGGCGGCAGAGATCACGCGGGGCTGGTAGCCGGGACGGTTCAGCTCGAGGTGCTCGCTGACCCGCACCCCCTCCCCGATGGTGGCCACCACACCGGGCTCCTCGTCCATCACCCGCATCGCGATCTCGATCGCCTGGGGGTGCAGCCAGTCATCGGAGTCCAGCACGGTCAGGAAGCCCCCGCGCAGCTGGCGGACCGCCGTGTTCCGGGCCCGGTAGGTGCCCCCGTTGAGGGTCTTGCGGATCACCCGGATGCGCGGGTCGAGAGCCTCGACGGTGGTGAGCAGCTCGGCATACTCCGGCCCCGATGCGTCATCGACCACCAGGATCTCCAGGTTGGCCCAGGTCTGCGCGATCAGGGACCTCACGGCGGTCAGCAGGTGCGAACCCGGCCGGTAGGCGCTCACCACCACCGTGACCAGGTGGGGGGCGCGGACCGGCAGGACCCCTGGCGCGCAGAGCCGGTCGAACGGCAGCGGTGCGGCGACCGGGCCGGTGCCGTCGGTCGCGGGAGGCGGGGTCAGGGCCAGAGGTGCCTGGTCACCGGTCACGGCGCGGTTGAAAGCGGCGAGCCACCCCTCGTGCTCGCCGCCACCCGGGAACAGCGCCGGGTTCGCGAGGTCGGCGAGGGCGGCGAGCGCGACGGCCTGGCGCACGGCAGTATGCCGGGTCAGCTCGGCGGCGTGCTCGTCCCGGTCGGCGACGCGCAGCTGGAGGAGCAGCTCGACCGCACGGTCCGGCAGGACCTCCTCGTGGCCGGAGGCCCAGACGGCCTCCAGCATCCGGCGAGCGGCCACCCGCTCGTCGGGGCGCCCGGTCTGCACGGCCAACACCTGGGCGTAGCGACCGACCCATCCCGGGTCCATGCCGGGCTCCAGGCGCGGCCAGTCCGTGCGGCCCGCCGTGCCGGCGGCAGCGCCGGCCTCGGGGGCCGCCCAGCCCTCCACCTCGGCGACGTCGTGCCCGGGCCAGGCGAGCTCGGCCAGGATCTCGCGCGCGTAGATCGACTTCGTGCGCAACGCGGTGGCCACCAGAGCGTGCGGATCGCGCTGGGCCAGGGCCAGATCAGCGTTGTCGCGGGCAACTCCACGTCGGGCGGCGAAGACCCCGCTCACGCCCGCTCGTTCGCCGCCGCGGACGGGGCGGGGTGACTCTCGGCCCGCAGCTGCGCGACGGCCTGGTCCAGGGCCTCCTGCATCCGGTCCAGTCGCCCGGTGTACTGCGCCTGCAGCAGTTGCACCGCCCCGGTGACGTCAAGGTCGGTCACCGGTGGCGCCACGTGCGTGGGGCCGGCCGCCTTGTGCGACACCCCGCCGGCACGGCGGACCTCGCGACGGACCTGGGCGCGCAGCGAGCGCACCCGGCGATCGGAGTCGATGGCAGCCAGGAACGCCCCGCTCAGGAGCAGCATCGCCGCCGCGGTCGGGAGCCACCACCACTCCAGGACCGCACCGATGATCGCTAGCACGGTCAGGCCAGCGGCCACCCCAGCCCCCACCAGCAGCACGCTTCTCACTGTGTCCTCCTCCATCAGCCTCTGTGGCGTGGCAACTCTACTGCACGGGAAACGACCATCTTGGCCCCGCGACGGGCGTGAGCTGTAGCCTTCCCACCGTGAGCGCGCAGACCCCGTGGCACCGCAGCGGCGCCTGGACCGCGTGGCAGCTGTGGCACCGGGGGGCGGACCCGCTGGCCCTCGCCCACCTCGCGCTCCGCACCAAGTCCGAGGTGGTCCTCGACGCGCTCGCCCTGCGGGCCACCGGAGGGCGCGACACCGCGCGTCAGGTGGTCGTCGACCCACCGGACCACGTCAGCAGCAACGAGCACCTGGCCGCCTTCGCCCTCGCACTGGCCGGCCTGGGTCGCGACCAGACCGAGCTCCTCGCTGCCACAGGCCTGTACGAGCACCTCTGGTCCCGGGGTGCGCTGGCCGGCCTCCCGCCGCGGTACCACCAGGGCATGGGACAGTCCCTGTTCCTCGCGGGTCGGCATGACGCCCTCCGCACGGCGCTCCCGCACCTGAGCAAGCTGCCGCCCACCATTCGGCAGCACCTCGAGATCGACCTGGCCAACCCGCACCTCGACGACGGTCCGGCCGACCCGGGCGCGCACGCCCGCTGGCAGTCCCTGCTGTCGGTCCCGTTCGTCGAGGCCGGCCTGGAGCCGCTCAGGGTGACCGAGCCAACGGGGGCGGCCGGGCCGCTCCACCTGTTCGACCGGCTGGGTACGGCGGACGACATCGCACGGTCCGTCGACACCGGGCCGCTGATCTCGGTGATCATCCCCTGCTTCCGCCCGGACGAGGGCCTGCTCACCTCGATCGCCTCGATCAGTACCCAGTCCTGGTCCGCGCTGGAGATCCTGGTGATCGATGACGCGTCCGGGCCGGAGTTCGACGAGGTCTTCGACCGCGCACTCGCCTCGGACCCACGCGCGCGACTCGTCCGGATGGAGCGGAACGGCGGCAGCTACGTCGGGCGGAACGCCGCCCTGCAGCAGGCCCGCGGGGAGTTCATCACCTTCCAGGACGCTGACGACTGGTCCCATCCGCGTCGGCTCGAGGCACAGGCGCAGCTCCTGCTCGACGACGCCGCGGTCCCGGCCAGCCGGAGCCTGGCCATCCGCGCCAAGGACGACCTGACGCACCAGTGGTTCGGCTACAGCGCGGTCCGCGAGAACGCGTCCAGCCTGATGGTCCGCCGCCCGGTCATCGACCGGATCGGTCCGTTCCTCGCCGTCCGCAAGGGGGCGGACTCGGAGTATGCCGAACGCATCGATGCCGTCGCGGGCCCGGTCAGGAGCACCGGGACGCCGCTGGCCATCACCCGTCTGCGCTCCGGGACCCTGTCGCGGGGCGACTTCACCTACCAGTGGTCGACTCCGGAGCGGCTCTCCTTCAAGGGCACGTACCGGGCCTGGCACCGCACCCTCGACCCACACCTGCGCAGGTCTCCGCTCGGCCCGGGGGACAGCCTGCCGGCCCCGGTGCCCGGCTCGTTCGTGCGGGGGCTGGGTGACGGGGCGGACGCCGGCCGTCGGCCGGTCGCCCTGCTGGGCGACTTCTCGACCGCGCCCACGCCCGACCGCGTCGACCTCGTCGAGCAGGGAGCAGGCCCCGTGGGGCTGTGGCACCTGGAGGACCCCGACCCTGGGAGGCGGAAGCGTGCCGAGATGCACGACGGCTGGTTCGACCTGGTCGTCTCGGCCGCCGGTCGGCTGGTCCCGCTGCACCGGTCGGACGACCTCGAGGTGGGCCGGCTGCTGGTCCTGGACCCGGGGGTCCTACTGCTCGCCACGGCGCAGCCCACCCGCGTGCGGGTGGGCGAGGTGGTGGTGCATCTGTCCCCCGAGGACGTTCGGGGTGGCAGCACCCCCCTGGGTCTGGACGTTCTGGGCGTGGCTGACGCCTGTCGCGAGTGGTTCGGCGTGCACCCCCGCTGGGCGCCCGCCCCGCACCTCTCGCAGGACGCGCGCGAGGAGCTGGCCGAGCTCGTGCCCGGCCTGCTCAGGTGATCGAGCCTGACGCCCACCGTCGCGCGGATGGCCTGGTGGGTCAGCGGGTGACGTCCGCGACCAGCGGCACCAGGGTCGCCGCCAGCGGCTCGGTGAGGACCTCGCTGAACGTCGCGGTGATGTGCGAGCCCTGCCGGTAGGTGAGCACGTTGCGGTAGACCGCGGCACACGTTCCTTCGGGGCAGACCCACGGGTTCATGTCGATGTAGTGCGCGGTGTCGACCTGCTCCGCGGCGTCCCGCAGCGGCGCCGAGCCGTGCCCGTCGTCGGAGGCCCAGGTGCAGGCACCGGGATCCCCGGGGTGCTCGGCAGCACACTCGTAGCCGGGCACGTCGGGGGGCTGGGGCGTGTCCGAGATCGCCACGACCGGGATCCCGAGATCTCCCAGCTGCTCCCAGTAGTCGACATAGCCCTCCACCAGGGCGTCCCGGCTCGTGCCCCCTGAGTCGTCCTCGGCGCTGGCCCGGAGGGCAGAGGTGATCAGGAGGTCCGGTCGGGCGTCACCGGTGATCCGCCGGAAGGTCTCGGCGGACCACTGCTGGCAGCTCGTGTACGGCTTACCGTCCTTCAGCCGGATCATGGCAGGGCTAAAGGCACAGCCGTCCTTGGTGTAGACCTGCAACCGCCAGTCCCGGTCGGCGGCGATGGCTTCCAGGGCCGGCGTCCACTGGCCCACCTTGGAGTCGCCCACCACGGCCACCACCAGGTCGCCGTCGGGATCACCGCGTTCACACATGCGGACGGTGGCCTCGATGACGTCCGTGTTGCAGTCCAGGTCGTACATCGCCGGGAGATCGGTCGTGGCCTCGAGCGGGTCAGGGGTGACCCGGTCGAAGAACGGCTCGTCGCCGGGCTGCTCGACCCGCGGCGGTGCCAGCGGCTCCACCACGGGCTCCTCGCCGGCCGGCGGCGCGGTCCTGGCGGCGTCATCGCCCGGCGACTCGGTCGACGCACCGGGCGGCGAGGTGACCAGGGCCCGCTCCAGTCCCTGCCGGGACGTGCCGTCGTCCGCCGCACCGGTCCGCGCGCCGGAGGCCTGGCTCCACGTGGCGCCGGTGGCCCGACCGACCTCGGGTGTCCCCAGGGCCCCTCCGTGGCTCAGCACGAGACCGGCGACCAGGGCCACCAGGCTCGCGTTGACCCCGACGGAGAGCGCGAAGCGGGGTGATGCGTTGAGCGGCGCCGCATGGCGGATCGGGCCCTCCACGAAGCGGTAGGACAGCCAGGCGGGGAGGAAGGACGCGGTGACGACGAGGACACCCTCCAGGACCGTGGGGGCGCCGAACTCCCACTCCCAGAAGCGCAGCAGCGGCCAGTGCCAGAGATACAACGAGTAGGACAGGCCGCCGACCCAGACCAGCGGGCGCAGACCGAGAAGACCAGCGACCCCCGTCCGCCGGCAGCTGATGCCACCGGCGATGACCGCGGCGGTGCCCAGCACCGGTGCCAGGGCGATGGCCCCCGGCCAGGGGGTGTCGCTGCTGGTCAGGTAGACGCTGGCGAGCAGGACGATCAGGCCCACCCAGGCCACCAGGGCACCGGTGAGCTGCCGCCACCGCAGGAGACGGGGCGCGCCCAGGGCGACCAGGGCCCCCACCCCCAGCTCCCACAACCTGGTCGGAGTGATGAAGAACGCCTCGGCGGGCCGCAGCTCGGTCAGCACGACCGAGCAGGCCAGCGACGGCAGCACCACGACGGCCAGCAGGCCGATCGCCAGGTGGCGCCGGGAGACCACGGGCTCCCCGGAGGCACCGGACCGGGCGTGACGCCTACGCAGCAGCGCCACCAGGCAGAGCAGCAGCACGGGCCACAGCAGGTAGAACTGCTCCTCCACGGCCAGCGACCAGAAGTGCAGGACCGGGGACGGCTCGACGTCCTCGGCCAGGTAGTCGACGGAGCGTGCCGCGAAGACCCAGTTCACGACATACAGGGAGGCCCCGACGATGTCCCCGCCGATCGTCTGCCACTGCACCCGGGACGTCAGTAGCCACGCCGCCACGGCGGTCACGACCAGGACGAGGCCGGAGGCCGGCAGCAGGCGCTTGGCCCGGCGGCCGTAGAACCCCAGCAGGCTGACCCGGCCGGTCGCCTCCACCTCGCGCACCAACTGCTGGGTGATGACGAAGCCGGAGACCACGAGGAAGACGTCCACGCCGATGAAGCCGCCGCCGAGGCCGGGGACTCCCGCGTGGTAGGCCAGGACCAGCAGCACCGCCAGGGCCCGCAGACCCTCGACGTCCCGGCGGAACCGGGAGCCGGGGACGCGCCGGATGTCGGCGGGGGCAGGCGCCGTCACGGCGTCCCCTCCACCAACGGCACCAGGTAGGCGGCGAGCGGTTCGGTCAGCACTGAGACGAAGGTAACCGTAATGTGCGACCCCTGGCGGTAGGTGAGCACGTGTCGGTAGACACCGGCGCAGACCCCGCCCGGACACACCCAGGGGTCCATGTCGACGAAGTGGGCGTCCTCGACCAGGTCGACGGCCTCCTGCAGGACGCGGGAGCCCGGCGACTGCTCATAGGGCCAGGTGCACGCCGACGGATCCTCCCGGTGCGCCTCGACGCACTCGTAGACCGGACCGACCTCGCCAGGGGGCGGCGTGTCGGACAGGGCGATGACCCGGGTGTCCTGCTCGTTGAGCTCGGCCCAGAACCGCGCGTAGCCCTCGGTCAGCGCCTCCTGGGTCATCTCCGCCGCGCCGTCATCGGGCAGCGCCCTGCTCCTGACCCCGGAGGTGATGACGACAGCCGGGCGCTCGGTCGTGGTGAGCCGGTCCAGGACGTCCTGCCCCCAGGTGCGGCAGGAGGTGTAGGGCTCGTCATCGATGATGAGCAACGAGTCGGCGAACGTGCAGGACTCCTTGGTGTAGACGCGGACGAGCCAGCCCCGCTCCTGACCGATGGTGTCCACCGCCGGCACCCACTGCGCGGCCTTGGAGTCCCCGACCACGGCGACCACGACGTCACCCTCCGGGTCGCCGAACTCGCACGCCTCGGACGTCGTCTCCCCCGCGTCCCGCTGGCAGCCGAGGTCGTAGAGCGAGGGCACATCCGCGGTGGCCTCGAGCGGGTCGGGGGTCAGCTGGTCGAAGAACGGCTCGTCCCCCGGCTGCTCCACCCCGGGGAGCGGGAGGCCGGCACCGCTGACGCTGGCGTCCTGGCTCGCTCCGCCGGACGGGCCGGTCCCGGCGTCGTCCGGGCCGGTGCCGCCGTTGAGGCCCAGGTCCGCGCCGGTCTGCTCGCTGCCACCGCCGGCCTGTGCACTGCCGTCGCCACCCTGCCCGCCGACCTGGCCCGTGCCGGTCGTGCCCGCCTGGGTCCACCCGGCACCCGTCGGCGCTCCGCCGGCGGTGCCCAGCGTGGCGCCCTGGATGAGCAGCACCCCGCAGAGCAGGGAGGCGAGCGTGCAGTTGGCGCCCACCGAGAGGGCGTAGCGGGGGTGGTCGTTCAGCGTCTGCGCGTGCCGGACCGGGGACTCCACCAGCCGGAAGGACAACCACGCGGGCAGGAACGAGAAGGCCACCACCGCCAGGCCCTGCGCGACGTTCAACGTCCCGAACTGCCACTCCCAGAACCGCAGGAGCGGCCAGTGCCACAGGTACAGCGAGTAGGACAGGCCCCCCACCCAGACCAGCGGGCGCCACGCCAGGAGCCGCGCGGCCCCCGTCCCGGAGGCCGAGAACCCCCCGACGATCACCGCGGCGGTCCCGAGCACCGGCAGGGCCGCGGCCAGCCCCGGCCACGCCCACCCCGCCGTCACCACGAACCCGCTGGCCACCACCGCCGCCAGGCCGGCCCACGCCAGGGCCATGCCCCACTCCCGGCCCCAGGAGGACCAGCGGCGGGCCCCGACGGCCACGAGACCCCCGACCGCCAGCTCCCACAGCCGGGTGTGGGTGACGAAGAACGCCTGCTCCGGGCGCCACCAGGTGTCGACGACCGACGCCACCAGCGACGGCACCACGACGACCGCCAGCAGGCCGATCGCCAGGTCCCTGCGGGCGACCGGTGGCCCGGCCGTGCCCCGCCTCCTGCGCCGCAACTGACCGGTGTCGTCACTGCCCGGTGGTGCGGTGCCGGCGGCCGACGCTCGGGCCCGTCGGCGCAGGAACGCGAAGATCCCGAGCATCACCAGCGGCCAGACGACGTAGAACTGCTCCTCCACCGCCAGGGACCAGTAGTGCAGGACCGGTGAGGGCGCGACGTCCTCGGCCAGGTAGTCGACGGAACGTGCCGCGAACACCCAGTTCACGACATACGCCCCGGCCCCCACGATGTCGCCACCGATCTGCTGCCACTGGACCCTGCTGGCCAGCAGCCAGCTGGCCACCGCGGTCACCACGAGCACCAGCGCGGACGCGGGCAGCAGCCGTTTGGCCCGGCGGCTGTAGAACCGCACCAGCGACAGC
>Ga0123333_10004845_pt1 | contig 12432 bp, 11 predicted proteins | sample BioC12SIPDNA_3_FD_89957 | JGI IMG/M metagenome (GOLD analysis project Ga0123333, IMG submission 89957) | Anaerobic biogas reactor microbial communites from Washington, USA - Biogas_R2_B C12 SIP DNA | ecosystem: Engineered > Bioreactor > Anaerobic > Unclassified | place: Washington, USA...
CGCGACTATCCGCTCTCGGTTCGCATGGGCTCGATTTTCGGCTGGCTCCGCAACTGGATGGGCCTGGAGGCCATCGCCGTCACCTTCTACGATGACCCGGCATGGCTTCACGAAATGATGGATTACCTCGCCGAGTTCTGCTGCGCTTGTGGCGAGCGTGCCATCCGAGATGTCGATGTGGACTATATCCTGCTATGGGAGGACATGGCCTACAAGGCGGGGCCGCTCATCTCCCCCAAGATGTTCCATGAGTTTATGCTGGAGCCCTACAAGCGGCTCACGGGCTTCATCCGCGATCACGGCATCGATCTGATCTTCGTCGACAGCGACGGTGATTCTTCCTCGCTGCTGCCGTTATGGATGGAGGGTGGCGTCAACGGTTTCTACCCAATCGAGCGTGCAGCCGGTATGGACGCGGTCGCTCTACGCCAGCGCTTCGGACCGGAGCTGCGGCTAATGGGAGGTATCGACAAACGCGCGATGATCTCCGGGCGCCCAGCCATCGACGCCGAGCTAGCCCACGTCGCCCCACTGCTCGAGGAAGGCGGCTATATACCCTGGTGCGACCACCACGTCCCGCCCGACGTTCCATTGGCCCACTACCGCTACTACGTCGAGCGCATGAAGGCGGCGAGCCTCGACCCCGCAGGTTTCTTGAGAGACCTGGGCGGGACCTGATGTGGTGGCAAGACGGTCAACAAACCAAGGAGAGATGCCCATGTTACTCGATCCAGAAGTTCGCTACCATATGCTGCGTCCTGCGCAGGTCGTGGCACGCCGCAAGGCTTGCCCGGTGGTCTACATCCCCATCGGCACGCTCGAATGGCACGGATTCCACAATCCTTTGGGCGCAGACACACTCCAGGCCGAGGGCCTCGCGATCATGTGCGCGCAGAAAGGTGGTGGCTTGGTCTTCCCCCCGCTGTACTTCGGGGAGAACCGGCTCGAGGCCTTGATGGAGGCCAATGCTGGCGACCGTGACAAGATCGCCGCCGGAATGGACTTGAGCCCCGACAACTTCACGCCGGCCCAGTCGTTGTTTTCCGTAACCGAACAGACTCTGAACTACAACAAGTTGCTGCTGCACATCCTTGCCGAGGCTGAGAGCCTGGGCTTTGCGCTCGGCGTGATCGTGGCGGGCCACTATCCGCTCATCGACCACGCGCGCGCTGCTGTGCTGCAGTTCAACCAACGCGGGTACGGGCGTAGCCCGATCATGCTCGCGTGGGCATTCGTCGACTACCTGTTGGTGCGCGATCAGTATCCCCACGCCGGAGATCACGCAGCGGGCTGGGAGACCTCCCACGTGCTCGCCCTCCACCCGGAGACGGTCGACCTGAGCCTGTTGCCACCCGAGGGTGAGCCCCTCGTCGGCGTCGGCGGGTATATGGATCCGCGTCATGCCACTGCGGCGTACGGCCAGGAGACGCTGGAGGCTGCCGCGGAGACCGCAGTGCGCGAGGTACACCACCGGCTGGACAATATGCATTTCTATCGCAGCCACGGCAACGCGCTGCGCGAGGGTCTGTGGCGCGAAGCGAGTTAGCGCAAGTCCGGCGAGCAGATGCCCAGGAGGCAAGAATATGGTACATGTGCTGGTGACCTACTTCAGCGTAACGGGCAACACTGAGGCCATGGCGAACGCTGTTGCCGAGGGAGTGAAGTCGGTGCCAGGCGCAGTATGCACCACGCGGACCGTCGCCGAGACGACGAACGAGGACTGGTTGGCTGCTGACGGTGTCATCGTGGGCTCGCCCACCTACTTCGGCCAGATGGCTGCGGACGTCAAGCGGATGTTCGACGACCTGGAACGTGTGTACGGCGACCTCGAAGGCAAAGTCGGGGCAGCGTTCACCACATCCGGCGGCGCCGGGTGCGGGCACGAGCTCACGAACATGTCGATCATCACCGCGATGCTAGTCTCGGGCATGGTCGTGCAAGGCACCACAAAGGGCCCTCACTTTGGTCCCTTCGCCGTCGGCAGTCCGGGCGACAGGGATCTCGACAGGGCCCGAGCGCTCGGGGTACGCGTCGCCGAACTCGCCAAGAGACTCTCCGGCTGACACCGAAGCCCAGTTCCTCGTACTGTGACGGTCAAGAGCATGCACCGACGCCACGTGATGGCCAGAGCATGACCCACTGGCAGACGTTGTCCCCTGCCACGACGTGGGCCGAGTGGGGCCAGGTGTTCACCGCCATCGATATTTGGGCCCCTGCGGTGCGCGAGATCTGTCACCGCGCCGGGCTGCCGGTGGAGACCATCGAGGCAGGCTACCCTGGCTCGAACGCCGTCTTCATCGTCGATCGCCGCTACGTGGTCAAGATCTACGCGCCACTCTGTCCCAAGGACTACGCGATCGAGTGCGAGTTGTATCCCCTCTTGTCGCGCTACCCTGACCTACTGACCGCAGAACTGATCGCTCAAGGCACCCTGGACGGCGCTACGACCTGGCCCTACATCATCATCAGCTTCTTGCCCGGCCAACCGATCCGCGAGGTACGTGAGCAGATGTCGCAACAAGACCGGATCGCCGTGGCCATCGACCTGGGGCGACGGGTCCGTGTCTTGCACAGCATACCGGTTCACCACCAGAAGGTTCTCGAAACGAGTCGCGAGGGCTGGCACGCATACGTGCGGCAAGCGCTGGCGCACACAACCAGGCAGTTGTCAGGCTCCGAAGCACTCTCGCCGGCCCTCGTTCAGGAGATTCCGAGTTTCGTCCACCAGGTGCTTGAGGGACAGGGCGAACCTGACCTTGTCCTGGTCTCCGGGGACCTCACTGACGATCACGTGCTGCTCACCCCGTCGGCGGCCGGATGGTCCATCTCCGGCATGATCGACTTCGCCGATGCCCTGGCCGCCCCACCAGACTACGAGTGGATCGCGCTCTGGTTCAGCGCACTCGATCGAGACACTGCGTCACTTGAAGCCTTTGCCCGGGGCTACGGCCCGCCCATCTTGTTGACCCCCACGTTCTACGACCGCGCGTTGGCCTACACCTTCCTCCACGAATATGGCGCGACGATGATCTCAGACACGCTCCAACGCCTATCCGCGCCCCAAGTTCAGACTATGGCGACGCTCCGGTTACTGCTATGGAGAAGCTAGCCCTCGCGGGGTGAACCTGCGCCAGGAAGCTCTGCGCCTTTCAACTCGCGTTCGGAAGCTTCTTCACAGGCCAAGGAGGTCCGAAATGCCGGTCGGTACCGTCACCACCGTCCACACAGTCGGTCACAGCAACCACCCAGTGGACACCTTCATTGGGTTGCTACGGCAGCACGGCATCACCACCGTCGTCGATGTCCACAGCCAGCCGTACAGCCAATGGGCCAGCCAGTTCAGCCGCGAGCCGCCGCAGCTCAGCCTATTCTAGCGAGGGATCGATGCCTACAATCTACACCATCGGTTATCAGGGGAAACCGCTCCGGCTGTTCATCGGCCAGTTGCGCGCTGCAGGCGTGGACGCTGTGATCGATGTGCGCTTGCGCAACACGTCACACCTTGCAGGATACACCAAGAAGGACACCCTCGACTTCCTGCTGAACGAGGGCTTCGGCATCGCCTATGAACACCATCCCGACCTGGCGCCCACGGATGCAATGTTCGAGGAGTACCAACAGAACCCGAACTGGCCTGTCTACGAAGCTGAGATACTGGGGCTTTTGAGACAACGGCACGCCGAAGAGCTGGGCCGCGCCATCCTGGCCCGCTACCACGCGCCCTGCTTGCTCTGCGCCGAGCCCACCGCCGACCGCTGCCATCGTCGCCTCGTAGCCGAGACCTGGGCCGTAGCCATTCCCGACCTCACCATCGCACATCTATAAGGAGCCGCGCCCGGCATCACCCCATCCAAGCAAGGAGACGTCATCAATGCCCAAAACGATGCTCGCAGATCTTGGATTGCCCGCTGCGCGTGTATCTCTCCTGTCATCAGCGGAAAGGCAGCAGTTGCTGACCTTCCTGTTGCGGTGGGAATACCTGGTAGATCTGCACGCCTGCCTCGACGTTCTGCTCCAGGAGAGACCGGACCTGGTCACCTTGCTGGACCTGCGCGCCAGGGCACTTGCCGTCCAGCAGCGGTTCGACACAGCACTGGAGGTTGCCGCGCAGCGGCTGCGGCTCCGCGCCAGCGTCAGCGCTCAGAGCCTTTTGGCGGAGCTCCACCTGGCGAAGGGCGCCTTGGATGATGCGAGGCGCGTCATTCAGGCGCTCGTCGAGCAAGCACCCGACAGCACCACGGCGTGGCGCGTCTATGCTGAGATCGCCATTGCCCAAAGCGACACATCTACAGCAGTCTCTGCCTGCCACAGGCTAGGCGAGCTGACCCCCGACGGTCAGAGTTACCTGCTCACGATGGTAGCGTTCTACCGGGCGCAGAACGACTGGGTCACCGCGAGCGGCTACGCCGTGCGCCTGCTCAACACCGCCGCCCACGCCGAGGAGCTATCACCCAACATCCTGCGAAAGCTGCTGGCCTACTTCAAGGCCAGCGAAGAGGAAACGCGCGTCCGTGACCTGCGCGATGCCCTGGAAGCACGGCACGCTGCCGATCTCTCCGCTCTTCAGGAGATCCTGGCACCCCATCTCGGGCGTCCCGCGATGCAGGCTAGTACCGAGCAAGGCTTCGTTCCAACCAAAGATCATGAGTCTACAACGCCCTCGGCGGTCCAGGTCGCCGACCGGGAACGTGACGATATCCTCAGCGCCGTCCGCAATACTTTCGGGTTCACCACCCTTCTCCCTGGCCAGTTGGAGACATTGACCTCCGTCATGCGAGGCGAGAACACCCTTGTCATCCTCCCCACCGGAGGTGGTAAATCCCTCTGCTACCAGCTCCCCGCGATCCTGGCGGAAACCGGGACGACACTTGTTATCTCCCCTCTGATCGCCCTTATGAAGGACCAGATCGATTCCCTGCCCGACCATCTACGAGCGCGGGCTACAACCATCAACAGCAGCTTGGACGGAGACGTTCTGCGCCAACGCCTGGAAGAAACAACTGAGGGGCGCTACCGCTTGCTCTACGCAGCGCCCGAACGACTCCGCCAACCGACGTTTCTCCACGCACTGCGCCGGGCAGGCATCAACCGGCTGGTCATAGATGAAGCTCACTGTGTCAGCGTCTGGGGACACGACTTCCGCCCCGACTATCTCAAGATCGCCGAAGCATGGAGAGCCCTGGATGAGCCCCCCATCCTGGCACTTACCGCAACGGCACCCCCACGCGTCCGCCGCGATATCGTGCAGCACCTGAGCCCCGACCGGCCGATGACCGTCGTGGCGGGCGACCTCATACGCCCCAACCTCCAGTTCGAGGTTTTTCGCGCAGCCAGCCGCGATGACAAACTTCGACAGCTCGTGGCCTTCTGCAAAGGTGCCGAGGGCAGCGGTATCATCTACGCAGACACACGCGCCCGGTGCGAGCAGCTCGCCGACCTGTTGCATAGCCAGGGCGTCAACGCCCTCCACTACCACGCCGGGATCAGCAATCGCGCCGAAGTCCAGGATCGCTTCATGGCCGGCGAGACGCGGGTGATTGTCGCCACCATCGCGTTTGGGATGGGAATCGACAAGCCAGACATTCGCTTCATCGTGCACTTCATGCCCCCGGCATCCCTCGAATCCTACTACCAGGAGGCGGGTAGAGCCGGGCGTGACGGAGACCCGGCGCGATGCCTGCTGATGGTCTCGCGCAGCGATCACACGCTGCTAACCAGGCGTGTGCGACGCGACTTACCCACTGTGGACTTCCTGAGAGCCGTCTACGGGAGGGTCATCCGCCATCTCGGTTCACGATCGACAGCTACGGTCGCCAGCGCGGACCTGCAGCGCGAGCTGCAAGTGGACGAGACACCCCTACGTGTCGCGCTCAGCGTGCTCGAGGAGAATGGGCTGCTCCGCCGCGGGCCCGACGCGCCGCGCGCCGCCCTCCTCCGGTTGCAGCCGCAGAACGCTGCAGGGCTGGGCGACGACCACGGATTCGCTGAGTTTGCCAGAGCTGCTGGGCTCAGACCTGGGGAGTGGTTGCAGGTCAACCTGATGGACGTGGCATCCAAGGCCGGGCTCTCGCCGCTCACGATAGAGGAGCAACTCCTGACATGGGCAGATCAAGGCGCTCTCACCTATCGCTTCTCCGGTCGCGATATGATGTTGGGCCGCGCCACAGCGCCCAATGACGTCGCACAACGCATCAGTCTGTGGCTTGATCGCTACGCGACGATCCAAACCCAACGCATCGATGAGATGTCTGCCTATGCCGATACCGACCACTGCCGCCACGGGTACCTGAGCGCGTATCTGGGAGGAAGGCGGCTCGACCGCTGCGATGCATGCGACAACTGCGTCATCCTCCCCGCAACAGCGGATGTCCCGCTCCCCGATGAGCAGGCGCAGCTCTTGACGATCCTTCGAACGATAGCGGCGGTCTCCTGGGGCTGGGGCCGTTACAGCCTAGTGCGTATCCTGCAGGGCGACAGCGGGGCTCCGGAGCAGAGCAAGACACGCGCGGGCTATGGGGCCCTAAGATTCCGGTCACGCAAAGCGATCGAGGATCTGATCGCGTCCCTTATCGCCCACAGCTTCCTCACGACGCGCGACCTCGAAACCGGCGGCACGGTCGTCGATCTGACGGCGGCAGGCCATGCCGCGCTGACCGATCCCCAGCGACTCGCCGATCTAGTACAACCGCCACCGGAATCCATCCCCCGTCCGGGTCGCACCTCCGGAAACCGTGGCCCGCAACGTTCGCGCTCCTCAGCCGGCAACGAAACGCCGGCCCGCGCGCCGCGCGGACTCGATGATCCGGACATCGACTACGATCCACAGCTGTTCGAAGCCTTGCGCGCATGGCGGCTGCAAGTAGCCAGAGCCGGCGGGGTGCCGCCCTACGTCGTCTTCCACGACAACCACCTGCGCGCGATCGCTGCCGCGCTCCCCCAGGACCTAGAGGCGCTTCTGGCCGTGAAGGGCGTCGGCGCGGGCAAGCTCGCCAAGTATGGAGACGCGGTCCTAGCACTTGTCCGTGCCCATGTCTCCGGGAATGCGTCACCGCCCGAAACGGCTACAATGGACGGCGGCTGACGGGAAGCCGTTTCCTGGAGACACACTAGGATGGCCAAACGATGACCAATGTGAGACCACCGGGCAGCGCAAGGCGTGAGCGTGAGGCATTTGGTCGCGCGGTCCACGAGAAATGGGCTGGTCGGTTCGCGGTCGCGAGCGAGGTGCTGCGCCGCCCGGGCACCGAGATCGCAGCCGACGAGCAGTTCGCGGACACGGGTGGCATTCACATCTGGCTCATCGGGCAGCACGCCTTCGTGCGGATGGACCCGGCATGCGTACCCGTGGTTCGACAAGCACTCGATGCCGACGCGGGCGCGGCTACCCTGACCGCCGGTGCCCTGCAGAGGGCGCTACGCGCCTCGCGGATTCGCACGATCGAGCACAGCGACCTGCTCTACCTATATCCCCCGGACTTCCGCCCGGCGCTTGTCCCGGAGCCTTTCGTGGTGCGGCGTCTGGTTCCGGAAGATGCAAGCGCACTCGACCAGCTCCAAGCCACCTGTACTGACGAAGAGGTCGAAATGGCCGAGGTTGCGGTCCAGGATGAAATCGGCTTTGGCTGCTTTCTGGACAGACAGATGGTGGCCATCGCCACAGGCTTCCGTCTGACGGGGTTCATGGACATCGGAGTCCTGACACATCGCTCGTACCGCCGCCGGGGGCTGGGCAAGGTGGTCGTCAGCGCTCTGAGCGCGTGGTGCATCACTGCGGGCTTCATCGCGCAATACCGCTGTCTGACCACCAACACTGGCTCGCTCGCCATTGCCGTTGGCCTCAACTACCAGAAGTACTTTTCGCAGCAGAGCATTTACCTGGACCAAGAGCCGCGGGTCGAAGGCGCATAGCGCTGATCATCGACGCATATCACCCGCAGTGCCCAATCAACACCAAGAGTGAAGGAGCCAGCTTATGCCCGTCACCGTGCCCTCGTACCTGGCAAACTACGCCGACCTCTATCGCCGCGATCCCCATGCTGCCGCCTTGGCTTGGTTCGCCGACGCCAGCTTCGGCCTTTTCATGCACTATGGCCTCTACAGCCTTCTCGGCCGGCACGAGTGGGTCATGTACCGCGAAGCTATCCCCCTCCCCGAATATGAGCAGCTCCAGGCGCAGTTCACGGCTGCGGCCTTCGACGCCGGCGCCATCACTGACCTGGCACTTGAGGCAGGGATGCGTTACGTCAACATCACCTCCCGCCACCACGATAGCTTCTGCCTCTTCGATAGCGCCGTCTCCGACTACACCAGCGTTCACAGCCCCGCCGGTCGCGATCTGATTGCAGAGCTGGCAGCAGCATGCCGGGAGAAGGGTCTCGGCCTCTTTCTCTACTACTCATATGCGCTCGACTGGCGCCATCCCTATTTCTATCCGCGTGACGTCTTCGAGATGGCACGGCCCAACTACAAGCACATAGAGCCTCGCTACAGGTGGGCGAAGGATGAGGACTTCCGGCACTACATCGACTTTGTGCACACCCAGATCCGCGAGCTACTGACCCAATATGGCCCTCTGGCGGGCATTTGGTTCGACCCGATCATGGGCTACTACGCGCGCCCGGACCTCTTCCCAATCGAGGAAACCTATGCAATGATCCGCGAACTCCAGCCACAGGCGTTGATCGCCTTCAAGCAAGGCGCGACGGGCACCGAGGACTTCGCCTCGCCTGAGCGTGAAGGCGTCTCCTTGGCGGAGCGGGTCCGCCAACGCATCGGCCCTGAGGCGGCGCTCGTAGCCCAGCGGGCATGGGATGCGAATCAGAACAAGCACAATGAGATCTGCGACACGCTACAGCCGGGAGCCTGGGGATACAACAAGGACGACGATGGGAATCACAAGGGGCCGGATGAAGTATTACGCATGCTGGCGAACGCTCAGGAGCAGGGGTCCAACCTATTGCTCAACACCGGCCCCCTACCGGATGGCGCCATCCCCCCCGAGGACATCGCCACCCTCCGCGAAGTCGGTCGTCGCTTGCGCGTCTAGGCCCTCCCGCGGCGGGGAGGCCCGCAGCTCGCGCGAGCATCTCTGCCAGGGCGGGCTGGTTACCCAACCCCGCCATACGCCAACCGTTCCAGTCGCGCCGCGAACTTAGCCTGGTCGTATGCCGCGCCTAGTACCAGTCCGGCAGAGGATGCCCACGGCGCTTGATCTCCGACCACATCTCGCCGATGTGATGGTGGTTGTGCAGTGAGTTTCGTCTCGTCCATGTGTTGGCCCTTTCCGCCAGCTCATCCGGCTTCCCAATCCCCAGTTACTCTAGACAACAGCCTGGCGTTCGGTCTTAGCCGCCTCGCTGACCAGATGTGCAACCTCGGGGCCGCAAACGTCGTCGTCCAGTCCGAACTGTCGAGCCGCTCCGAGTGCCTCTCGGATAGCACACGCAGTCTGTCGCGCACCACCGTGTGATGCACAATCGCCTCGTCGACGCGGCATCCACGAAATGGGATCTTCATTCAACACCCCGATCGGTCAGCGCCCATTCGTCCCGCGACATCGCGAACTCACCGCCGCCGATCGATCGCAAGCCTAGCCGTCCGAGCAGCGCGACTGATGCGCGGTTCTCCAGATTTGTCCCCGTAAGGATCCGCTCTGCTTCAAGCAGCCCGAACGCATACCTCATCGCCATGCGACAGGCCTCAGTGGCATAGCCGTGGCCGTGGTACCCGGGATGGAAGACATACCCCAGATTCCGCACTCGCCCCTCTTGCCCCTCGCGCGGCTCGATGGCGACGAGCCCGATCAACTTACCGTTAGCTCTCAGACAGACGGCGAGGTAGTCGTCGCCACCGGCGAACCATCCGGCCATTCCCTTGACCTCCTCATCACCCGTAGGCCACGGCGGCTCGTACTTGGCCGACTCGGAGGCCTGGTATGCGATCGCCAGTTCCTGAAGCTCCTCCCAGTCCTCGGACCGGAAGTTCCGTATGACCAACCTGTCGGTTTCGAGCCTGACCACGATCGCACCTCCTCTATGGATCCACACTGCAACGCTGCGGCGACCCCCTCAGTCGACGGACGAAGCTAGAAAAGCCCCGTCAGTCTGTCCACAACTTCAGCGATCCGCCGCCCGCGACGAAGGCTCGACCACCGTATGCTGTCGGAAGCAAGGACCTGCGCCCCCTTGGCCTGGCACATCTCGCCCATCTGGACAAGCGCTTGTTCACGCCCCCAATTCGCAGGCATCACGCCCGTGACGAGGCATACCACTTCCTTACCCTCCAACGTGGGAAGCTGCTCCAGGTAGACACGCATAGGTGGCGCCGGCGTCCCACCTCGAACAGGGCAGGCAAGCACCAGGACGTCGTAGGTTCCGACGTCAGGCACGTCTCGCAGCTCGGCGCTGGTGTCACCCATCTGCAGTGGCCGAACTGTCTCCAAGGGCTCCAGCGTCACGTGGTGCCCCGCAGCAACGAGCGCATCGTGCAGCCTCGCAACCACAGACCGCGTGTGGCCAGTATGCGAATAGACGATGATGCCGATCGACACCTGATGCGCACCCATTCCAGTGAGCTCCCTCCACCCCTAGGCTGAACTGTGCGAGCCCCGTCTAGAGCGCTTGCAGAAGCTTCTCGAGGGCCCGCAGACCGCTCGCCTCGGCTGCCTTGGCTGCCTGGAGCGACGCCACAGCAGCGCGGCTCCTGTCATCGACTGGGAGCACATCCTCGTCCGAGGCTTTCCACTCCCAGGGATAGACCCCCGCGACCTTCTCCAGGCTCTCTGCCACAACGCGGTAGTGTGCCGCCGCCTCGTCGAACAGCGCATCGGCACGTCCCGGGAGCCGGGCCTTGGCCTCATCGAGGAACCCGGAAGCGTTCTGGCGGCACTCCAGCCACACACCCGTGTTGTAGCGCATGCCCATGTCCGAGGCCTTGCCCTCCTCCAGGGCCTGGATCCAGTTGTTGTATCCCTGCAGTCCGGCCTTGTAGTGTTCGGAGATCCACGCCTCGGGGCTCTCAGCGATCTCCAGAGCGAAGACCAGTGCCTGCTTGATTGTCGTCACGTCATCGGCAGCATCGCCGGGTGACACACTGTACAGCTCAACGACGCCGATGCCCGTGTCACCGAGTTCCTGCCACGGCTTGGGCCCCTTGCCCTCGTCGCAGCCGGGGCCGGAGAAGTAGTACCCGACGTCATCGTATCCGTACACTACGTAGAACTCGGGGATCTCGAGTTCCCAACCGTAACAGGGCCGCTCCTGGTCAATGGCGACCTTCGCATGCTCCCATGCGCGTCGCTGAAGCTCCGCGAAATCGTCCTGATCTTTGGTCCCAAAGAACCCCTCGATCTCGTAGCCCAGATTGTGTCCGAGCTCGAATAGCTTCATCGTCCGCCACGCGGTCGGCCCACTGGGACAGACTTCGTCATGTAGATTGAGGACGAAGGCGTGTCCTGTGCCTCCGTACAACCACGCATCGCTGATCTCGATTCCCAGGTAGGTCAGACACCCCTTGATGCAGCCCAAGTGTGCCACCCATCTCGGCACCCACCGGCAGTTCTCCAGCGCCTTCATCTCAGACCCCCTTCGTATGGTCAGTCTCGGGACCTTGATGAATCCAGGTCGGTCCCAGAGTCACTTCTGCAGCAGCCACGTCCACTTGCCCACTTCCTCGTTCCACAGGATCAGACTCCGTTCGTGGAGCCAGTACACCTGGTTGTTCATCAGCGACTTGAGCGCCGGCGAAAGACTGCGGGTGAGTTCGCGCCCCACTACCCCGAAGTCGTATTTCATGTGATGGCGCGGGTCATCCGATCTATCCATCAGGAAATGTACCGGCGGCGCGATACCTAGTTTGTTCTGCTCACTCAGAAGTATCGCTGCAGCCTCGCCAATGGTTTCCTCAATCCTTCGCCAGTTCTTCTCGTCGACCAGCACCGACAGCAGCGGCTCCAACTCACCGGCAATGGGCAGTTGCTTGAACAACGTACCGAACCACTTCCTGTAGGTCCAGTATCTCTGGCTGACCATGAACGCGATACGCATCAGATGCTGCGCAATCCTGGCAGCCTGAAGCCGCAAGCCGAGGGCATCGCCTCTAGCCCCAATCCGCCCGACAGGAAACCAGTCGCCGCCTAGAGCGTTCCACTCGTTCAACAGAAGGAACCGCAGCACGTCATCAGGGTAGTACGCCAGCGCATCGCGAGCCGCAGTGAGATCACCGGTGGCGTCGTGGTAGACAACGCCTGAAGTGAACTCGAGCAAATGCTGTTCGCTGATCTTCAGCCAGTTCGTGTCCTGCAAGGGGAGCGCTGCACTCCCGCCACAGAACCCAAGCGCACGATCGATGGTTGATACCCCTACATGATAGAGAATCGTCTCCTTCGTATCGTGGACATCCACCCCTGGCTTGCGCCACATCATATCGAAACCC
>Ga0123333_10004852_pt1 | contig 12416 bp, 7 predicted proteins | sample BioC12SIPDNA_3_FD_89957 | JGI IMG/M metagenome (GOLD analysis project Ga0123333, IMG submission 89957) | Anaerobic biogas reactor microbial communites from Washington, USA - Biogas_R2_B C12 SIP DNA | ecosystem: Engineered > Bioreactor > Anaerobic > Unclassified | place: Washington, USA...
ACGCCGCACGCGCACGTGCGGCCCAGGCGAAGGGGGCCGGAAGCCCGGCGCCCCCGGGAAATGTCCGCGCTTACCAGCGCGGGCTGCGCGTGACCGGCGGCGCCTCGTGCTCGCGGTCCCAGGCGCGCATCTCGTCGCGCAGGCCGGCGATGCGCTGCCGGCCGAGTGCGTTGCGCTGCTCGTCGAGCACCACGCCATCGAGCAGCTCGGCCATCCGCTGCGCGGCCGGCAGCATCGCGTCCCAGGCATCGAGCGCGCTCACCGGCGCCGGCAGCGTGAGGAAGAACGCGATCGCCGGAGTTTCCAGCGACTGGATCTCGGCCATGTCGAAGCTGCCCGGCTTGCGGATGTTGGCCACGCTGAAGATCGGCCCACGCTCGGGATGGCTCTCCACCAGCCGGTGGAACACGTTCATGTGGCCATAGGTCAGGCCCGCCTTCTCCGCCGCGACCACGATGTCCGGCCCGCGCAGTACCTGTCCGGCCTTGGCCGCCACGTACAGCGTCACGATCCGGTCGAACTCGTCGCTGACCCGCTTGCCCAGTTCGCTGTTGGGCGAGGCCGCGCCGACGGTGCCGTCGAGCAGCTCCATCTCGGTCTGCACCGCTTCCTCGTCGGCGCCTTCCGCCGCGTCGGCCAGTTCGCGCTCGATCTCCGCGCCCAGCGTCGGCTCCGCGCGCCCCGGCTCCCCGTCGCGCGACACCCGGCGTCCCTGGCCCTGCCGCGGCCGGGTCCCGAAGTACCAGATCGCCGCCAGCAGGATCAGCCCTGCCACCAGGATGCCAATGCGCAGTTCGGTCATGCCGGTCCTCCCAGGGTCGTGCGGGGCCTCACGCCGCGCCGGCCAGGCGCGCGGCTTCGGCCAGGTCGACGGATACCAGGCGGCTCACGCCCGGCTCGCGCATGGTAACCCCGCACAGCTGCTGCGCCGCTTCCATCGTCGCCTTGTTGTGGGTGACGAACAGGAACTGCACCTGCTCGCTCATCTCCGAGACCATCGCGGTGAAGCGGCCGACGTTGGCCTCGTCGAGCGGCGCATCCACCTCGTCAAGCAGGCAGAACGGCGCCGGGTTGAGCCGGAAAATCGCGAACACCAGCGCCACCGCCGTCATCGCCTTCTCGCCGCCCGACAGCAGCGAGATGTTGCTCACCCGCTTGCCCGGCGGGCGCGCCATGATCGCCACGCCGGTGTCGAGCAGGTCCTCGCCGGTCAGCTCCAGGTAGGCGTGGCCGCCGCCGAACAGGCGCGGGTAGAGCTCCTGCATGCCCGAGTTCACCCGGTCGAAGGTGTCCTTGAAGCGGCCGCGGGTCTCGCGGTCGATCTTGCGGATCGCCTCCTCCAGGGTCTCGAGCGCGGTACGCAGGTCGGCGTCCTGGGCGTCGAGGTATTCCTTGCGCTGCGCGGCCTCGGCGTGCTCCTGGATCGCGGCCAGGTTGACCGGCTCGAGCCGGCGCAGCTTCGCGTCGAAGTCCGCGACCATCTTTTCCCAGGCCGCGGCGTCGGCATCCTCCGGGAGCCCGGCGAGCACCTCGTCGAGCACGAAACCGGCCTCCGCGACCGCCTCGGCCAGCTGGGTGGCGCGGATGTCGAGCGCCTGCTGGTCGAGCCGCCGCTGCGCGATCGCCTCGCGCTGGGACAGCGCCTGCTGCTCGCGCTCATGGCGCACGCGCTCGAACTCGCGCAGTTCGGCATCGATGCCCTCCAGCGCCGAGCGCGCCTCGGCCAGGGTGCGTTCGACCAGCACCCGCTGCTCGAGCGCAGCCTGCCGCTGCTGCTCGAGTTCCTGCACCGGGGCATCGCCCTGCGACAGCTGCGCGGCCAGTTCGCCCAGGCGCGCGTCGAGCTGGCCGCGCTGCCCGCCCATGCGCTCCAAGGCCTGGGCCAGCGCCACCACCTGGGCGCGCTGCGATTCGAGCGTCAGCGCCAGGGCGTGCGCGGCGTCGCGCGATTCGCGGGCGGCCGCGCGGGCGGCGTCGCGGGCCTCGACCAGGTTGCGGCGCTCGGCCTCGAGCGCGGCGCGGCGGGACTCGAGCTCGGCCATCCGGCCGACCGCGTCCTCGAGCGAGGTGCGCGCCTGGCGCGCCTGCCGTGCGCTGTCGTCGATGACTTCGACCAGCTGGGCCAGTTCGGCCTCGATCTTCTCGATCCGGGCGCGGGCGCTGTCCAGGCGGCCCTGCTGGCCCTGCAGCTGGCCGGCGAGTTCGGAGACGTTGCGATGGGCCATGTAGAGCTGGCGCTGCGCGTCCTCGCGCTGCTGCTCGGCCGCCAGCAGCCGCTCGCGACCGGAGGCCAGCGCGGCGTCGAGCTCGTGCTCGCGCGCCTGCAGCTGCTCGATCCGCGCACGCAGTTCCTTGATCTCGCGCTCGCGCAGCAGCGCGCCCTGCTTGGCCGCGCCGGTGCGCAGCACCCGCACCCAGCCGGCGCCGAGGCGCTCGCCGGCGCGGGTGATCACCGATTCGCCCTCGCCCAGCCGCGCCTGCAGCGCGCGCGCCTCGGCCAGGGAGTCGGCCACGTGCAGCCGCGCCAGCATGCGCCGGATCGCGCGCGGGCCTTGGACCTTGGCCGCCAGCGAGGTCGGCGCGACCGGCTCGTCGCCGTCCTCGGCCGCCACCAGGGCCAGCCGGCCCTCCCCCAGTTCGCCCAGGGCGTCGACCAGGGCTTCCGGGGCCTGGACCAGCACGCCCTCGATCAGCTGCCCGAGGGCGCTCTCGACCGCGTTCTCCCAGCCCGGCTCGACCACCAGCCGCTCGCCCACGCGCGCGGCCGAATCCAGCCCGCGCTGACGCAGCCATTCGACCGCGGCGCCCTGCTCCTGGCCGAGCGCGGCGTGCTGCAGGGTCTCGAGCGACGACAGCCGGCCGCGGGCCTCCTGCGCCTGCTTGCGCACGTCCGACAGCTCGGCCTGGCTGGCGCGCTGCTGGTCCTGCAGCTCCACCGCGGCCTGCTTGCGACGCTCCAGCTCCTCGGTCAGCCCGTCCAACGCCAGCTTCTGCTCCTCGTGGCGCAGGACGATGTCCTCGAACGCCTGCGACAGCGCCTCCAGGTCGAGCGCCGCGCGCTCGGCCTGGAGCTGTTCGCGGCGGCGGTCGGCGTCGAGCGCCTGGCGGTCGAGGTAATCGACGCGGGTGCGTTCCACGTCGCCCGCGCGCGCGGCCTGGTTCTGCTCGCGCTGGTGTTCTTCCCAGCGCTGCTGCCAGTCGGCCAGCGCCTCCTCGGCCTCGCGCAGCGCCTCCTGGCGCACGCCGTCGTCCTCGCGCAGCGCCTCCAGGCGCGGCTCGGCCTCGGCGATCGCGGCCTGCAGCTCCTCGAGCCGGGCCTGGTCGCCGCTGATGTGGGCGCCGATCTCCTCCAGCGCGTGCCGGGTCTCCTCGCGCGCCTTGACCAGGCGTTCGGCGAGCTCGCGCTGGTGGGCGATCTGCTGCTCGATCCGGGCCAGGGTGCCGCCGACCTCGTAGCTCCCGGCCTGGGCGCGGGCCAGGGCCGCGGACGCCTCGTCACGGCGCACGCGCCCGGTCTCGAGCTCGCGCTCGGCCTCGCGCTGCTCGGCGATCAGCTGCTGCAGGCGGGTTTCCTCCTGCGACAGGCCCTCGCGCAGCGCCTGCAGCTGGACGTCGAGGGCGCGGAACTCGAGCGCCTTCCACTCCGCGTCGCGGATCTTCCGCTCGGCCTGGATCGCGGTGTACTGCTCGGCCTGGCGCGCCTGGCGGGCCAGGTGCTGGAGCTGCTTGCCGACTTCCTCGCGCAGGTCGTTGAGGCGGTCGAGATTCTCGCGGGTGTGGCGGATGCGGTTCTCGGTCTCGCGGCGCCGCTCCTTGTACTTGGAGATGCCGGCCGCCTCCTCGAGGTAGACCCGCAGCTCCTCGGGCTTGGCCTCGATCACCTGGCTGATCATGCCCTGCTCGATGATCGAGTAGCTGCGCGGGCCCAGGCCGGTACCGAGGAACAGGTCGGTGATGTCCCGGCGGCGGCAGCGGGCGCCGTTGAGGTAGTAGCTGCTCTGGCCGTCGCGGCTCACGGTGCGCTTGACCGAGATCTCGTTGAATGCGGCGTACTCGCCCGAGATGGTGTGGTCGGAGTTGTCGAAGATCAGCTCGACCGTGGCCTGCGAGACCGGCTTGCGCGCGCTCGAGCCGGCGAAGATCACGTCGGTCAGCGAGTCGCCGCGCAGGCGGCTGGCCGAGCTCTCGCCCATCACCCAGCGCACCGCGTCGATGATGTTGGACTTGCCGCAGCCGTTCGGCCCCACCACGCCGGTCATGTTGGTCGGCAGGTGCAGGGTGGTGGGGTCGACGAAGGACTTGAAACCCGACAGCTTGATGGTGGACAGGCGCATGCGGCGTTGGGGGTCCCTGCCGCGCCGGTCGGCGCGGCACCAATGTTGATCAGGAACAGCAGGATTGACTTGCAAGCCATTGAATGGCGTAGGATCGCGGGGATCCGGACGCCGTTCGAATCCGCGAGTATAGCGACCGCCCGCCCGCCAGCGCCCTCTCAGCCCGTCGTCCGGGCCAACCGCTCCAGGAAGCGCGCGCACCAGGCGTGGATGTCGAACTCGGTGATCGGCCGCATCATCGACTCCCAGCGTTCGCGGCGCTCGGGCAGCGGCATCGAGGCAGCGCGGGAGATGGCATCGGCCACGCCGTCCAGGTCGTAGGGGTTGACCAGCAGCGCGGCATCCAGCTCGGCCGCCGCACCGGCCAGCATCGACAGCACCAGCACCCCGGGGTTCTCCGGTTTCTGCGCGGCGACGTACTCCTTGGCCACCAGGTTCATGCCGTCGCGCAGCGGGGTGACCAGGGCCAGCGAGGCCAGCCGGTAGAAGCCGGTCAGGGTGGCGTGGCCGAAGTTGCGGTTGACGTAGCGCAGCGGGGTCCAGTCGGGCTCGGCGTGGGTGCCGTTGATGTGCCCGGCGATGCCCTCGAGCTGGTCGCGCAGGTGCCGGTACTCGGCCACGTCGCCGCGCGAGACCGGCGCGATCTGGAGGAAGGTCAGGCGCCCGCGCTCGTCCGGATGGCGCTCCAGATAGCGGCCGAAGGCACGGAAGCGCTCGGGCAGCCCCTTGGAGTAGTCCAGCCGGTCCACGCCGATCGCCAGCTGGCGCCCGCTCATGCTCTCGCGCAGCGCCCGCACCGCCGGCTTGCCGACCGCGGCCGCGGACTGGGCCGCGATCCGGCCGGCGTCGATCCCGATCGGGAAGTTGCCCACGTCCACCCGCTTGCCGCCGGGCAGGGTCACGCTGCCGTCGGGCTCGATGCTGCCGCCGCCGAAGATCCGCGCGTAGGTGCGGAAGCGGTCGGCGTCGCGCATGGTCTGGAAGCCGACCAGGTCGTAGGCGTAAAGGGTGCTGAACAGGCGCCCGTGCTCGGGCAGCGCCGAGACCAGGTCGGCCGAGGGCATCGGCACGTGCAGGAAGAAGCCGATCCGGCACCCCACCCCGCGCTCGCGCAGCATCGCCGCCAGCGGGATCAGGTGGTAGTCATGGATCCAGAGCAGGTCGTCGTCGCGCAGCAGCGGCGCCAGCTTCTCGGCGAACAGCAGGTTGACCCGGCGGTAGCCGGCGCGGGTCTCGCGGGCGTAGTCCACCAGGTCCAGGCGCGAGTGCAGCAGGGGCCACAAGGTGCGGTTGGCGAAGCCGTTGTAGTAGGCGTCGTGGTCGGGCCGGTTGAGGTCCATGGTCACGTAGCGCACGTCGCCGTCGGTCTGCTCGTGCAACCGGCCGCTGGCATCACGCACCACCTTGCCCGACCAGCCGAACCAGACCCCGCCGTGGGCGCGCAGCGCCGCTTCCAGCCCCACCGCCAGGCCGCCGGCGCGGCTCTCGCCCGGGAGCGCGACCCGGTTGGACACAACCACCAGACGGTTCATGAGGCCTCCTGCCAGCTGCGCGAAAGCCGCATCGCGGCGATGATCAATCCTACGTGGGAGTAGGTCTGCGGAAAGTTGCCCCAGGCCTCGCCGTCGTCGAACGCGAGGTCCTCCGAGAGCAGGCCGAGGTGGTTGCGGCGCCCGAGCAGGCGCTCGAACATCGCCCGCGCCTCCTCCTTGCGGCCGATCGCGGCGAGCGCGTCGATGTACCAGAAGGTGCAGATGGTGAAGCTGGTCTCGGGCTCGCCGAAGTCGTCCGGCGCGACGTAGCGGAACAGCGCGTCGCCGCGGCGCAGTTCGCGCCCGATCGCCTCGACGGTGGCGACGTAGCGTGGGTCGTCCGGCGGCAGGAAGCCGATGTCGGCCAGCAGCAGCAGTGAGGCGTCGAGGTAGTCGCTTTCGAACGATGCGCTGAAGTGCCCGGCCTCCTCGCGCCAGGCCCGCTCCACCACCGTCGCGTGGATGGTGTCGGCGCGCGCGCGCCAGTGCGCCGCGCGCTCACCGAGCCCCAGGATGCCGGCGATCCGCGACAGCCGGTCACAGGCCGCCCAGCACATCGCCGCGGTGTAGGTATGGACCTCGGCGCGCCCACGGAACTCCCACAGTCCGGCGTCGGGCTGGTCGTACAGCTCGAAGGCGCGCTCGCCCAGCGGCTCGAGCCGGGCGAAGGTGGCCTCGTCGCCGGGATGGACCAGTCGCTGGTCGATGAACAGCTGGGTCGAGGCCAGGACCAGGCTGCCGTACACGTCGTGCTGCTTCTGCACCCAGGCCAGGTTGCCGCGCCGCACCGGCCCCATGCCGCGGTAGCCGGCCAGCGACTCGACCTCCTGCTCCTCCAGCCGCTCCTCGAAGGCGATGCCATACAGCGGCTGCAGGTAGCCGTCGTGGGTGGCGATGTTGAAGATGTAGCCGAGGAACTCCTCCATGCTCCGGGTCGCGCCGAGCCGGTTGAGCGCGCGCACCACGAACGCGGCGTCGCGCAGCCAGCAGTAGCGGTAGTCCCAGTTGCGCGGGGTATCGGGCGCCTCGGGGATCGAGGTGGTCATCGCGGCGATGATCGCGCCGCTGTCCTCGTACTGGCACAGCTTGAGCGTGATCGCGCTGCGGATCACCGCCTGCTGCCATTCCAGCGGGATCGACAGGTAGCGCACCCACTCGCGCCAGTGGTGTTCGGTGCGGCCCAGGGCCTCCTCGACGTAGCCGGACACCGAGCGCTCCAGCGTTTCGTCGGCGCCGAACACCAGGTGCACCGTCTCCCACAGCACGAACGGCAGCTGGTCGCGCACGAACCGGATCGGCACGTCGGTGGTCAGGCGCAGGGTGAACCCGGGCAGGATCCAGCGCATGTGGTTGCTGCCCCACGTCGACTCGGGCACGCGCGCGCCCCAGTCGGCCAGCGGCCGGCACCGCACGCGCAGCCGCGGCGTGCCCGACAGCGGCCGGATCCGTCGGATGATCGACACCGGGCGGAAGATGCGGCTGTTCTGCTTCCAGCGCGGGGCGAAATCGATCACCTCGACCGCGCCGCCGTTGCGGTCGTGCAGCACGGTGCGCAGGATCGCGGTGTTGGTGACGTATTCCTGCTCGCTGTGCGAGTAGTCCTCAAGCTCGATCGCGAGGTCCCCGCCCTCGTGGTGGCGCGGCGACAGCAGGGCGCAGAAGGCCGGGTCGCCGTCGAAGGCCGGCAGGCAGCCCCACACCACCCGGGCCTCGCGGTCGATCAGGGCGCCGAAGCTGCCATTGCCGATGACGCCCAGGTCGAGCGAGGCCTGCCGCGCGGCGCGCGCGCTCATGCGCCGGCCCCCAGCCAGGCGTAGACCGCGTCGATGCCGGGCAGCCGGTGCTCGGCCGCCGATCCCGCGCGATCGCCCACCAGCACGCTGATCCCGCCGCGCGCGTTGACGACCTCGAACCCGTGTTCGTCGGTGAGGTCGTCGCCCACGAACACCGGCCGGCGGCCAAGGAACGGCGGCTCGTCCAGGAACGCGGCGATCGCCTCGCCCTTGTCGCCGCGGGCCGGCCGCAATTCGACCACGTGGTCGCCGGGCTGCAGGTGGTAGTCGGGCAGCCGGGTCAGGGCCTGCATCGCGAATGCCTGCAGGTCGGCCGCGGCCTCGGGCATCAGCCGCCAGTGCAGCGCGATGGCCTCGCCCTTGTCCTCCAGCAGCGCGTCGGGGTAGCGCTCGCGCAGCAGCGCGGCGGCCTGGGCCTTGATCGCCTCCAGCGCCGCGGGCGGCGCGGCCGGCGGCGGCGGCTCCTCGCCGGCGCGGCGGCGCTGCAGGCCGTGCAGGCCCGCCGCCGCGAAACGGTGGGGCGCGAAGAGCGCGTCGAGGGTTTCGATCCTGCGGCCGCTCACCAGCGCCAGGGCGCCATCGAGCATCCTCGACAGTTCGTCCAGGCGGTCGACGACCGGGGTGGCGACGCTGACCCCGTCGGGCTGGTCGGCGAAGGCCGCCAGCGTGCCGTCGACGTCGAGGAACAACGCCCACTGGTCGGACAACGGGGGTGGCGGCGGCAATGGGGGGGTGCCGTCGTGTGTCATGCGTCCATGATGGCGCGGATCGGAGCGTCGTGCCATGAAGGCGCCGTCAACCCGGCGTCAACGCCCGGCCGTCGTCCGGGTCGAAGGCGTGCAGCGCGCCGGGCGCCAACGACAGCCGCAGGCGCTCGCCCGCAAGCGGCGGATCGCCCGGCGGCAGCCGCGCGACCAGGCGGGCCTCGCCCAGGCGCAGGTTCACGTGGATCTCGCTGCCGACCGGCTCGACCACGTCCACCACCGCCTCGAAGGCATCGCCACCCCCGGCACCGGCCGGCAGCAGGTGCTCCGGGCGCACGCCCCAATCCAGCTCGCGCCCTTCCCAGGCTGGATCGACCGGGGTGCGGGCCGGCAGCGGCAGCTGGCCGCCATCGGCCAGCGCCAGCCCCCAGCCAGCGTCCGCGCGCAGCATCCGCGCGCGCAGCAGGTTCATCGCCGGGCTGCCAAGGAAGGTCGCCACGAAGCGGTTGGCCGGGCGCTGGTACAGGACCATCGGCGTGTCGATCTGCTGCACCCGCCCCTCGCTCATCACCACGATGCGCTGGCCGAGGGTCATCGCCTCGACCTGGTCGTGGGTGACGTAGACCATGGTGGTGCCCAGCCGCTGGTGCAGGCGCGCGATCTCCAGCCGCATCTGCGCCCGCAACCCGGCGTCCAGGTTCGACAGCGGCTCGTCGAGCAGGAACACCTGCGGATCACGCACCAGCGCGCGGCCCAGCGCCACCCGCTGGCGTTGCCCGCCCGACAGCTGCGCCGGCCGCCGCGACAGCACCTCTTCCAGGCCCAGCAGCCGCGCGACCTCCGCCACCCGCGCCTGCAGCCGTGGTCCGGCCATCCCGCGCAGGCGCAGGGCGAACGACAGGTTCCCGGCCACGGTCATGTGCGGGTAGAGCGCATAGCCCTGGAACACCATGGCAATGTCGCGGTCGGCAGGCGCCACCTCGTTGACCACCCGCTCGCCGATGCGAAGCGTGCCGGAGGTGATCGCCTCCAGCCCCGCGATCATCCGCAACAGCGTGGTCTTGCCGCAGCCCGAGGGCCCGACCAGCACCACCCGTTCGCCGTCGCCGACCTCGAAGCTGGCGCCTTCCACGGCGACATGGCCGTTGTCGTACACCTTGCGCAGGTTGTCGAGCTCGACGCGCGCCATCGCTGCTCCCGTCCCGGTCCCGGCGGCGCGCCGCCGGCGCCGCCATCTTCGCGCGGCGCGGGCACCGGCCGCGGGCGATTGCGCTATTCTGGCATGTAATCGTTTTCAGGCCATGCCGCGACGGCGGCGCAGGAATCCGCACGCCATGCATCTCACCCAGGACAAGGACTACCGCTTCCCCGAAGGCTTCCTCTGGGGCGCGGCCACCGCCGCCCACCAGATCGAGGGCTCGCCGCTGGCCGATGGCGCCGGGCCGAGCATCTGGACCCGCTTCGCCCACACCCCCGGCATGACCCTCAACGGCGACACCGGCGACGTGGCCTGCGACCACTACCACCGCTGGAAGGAGGACGTGCGGCTGATGCGCGAACTGGGCCTGCAGGCCTACCGCTTCAGCGTGTCGTGGTCGCGGATCCTGCCCGGGGGCACCGGCCGGGTGAACCGCAAGGGCCTGGACTTCTACTCGCGCCTGGTCGACGAACTGCTGGCCAACGGCATCGAGCCCCTGCTCACGCTCTACCACTGGGACCTGCCGGCCGCGCTCGACGACCGCGGCGGCTGGCTCAACCGCGACTGCGCCGACTGGTTCGCCGAGTACGGCAGCGTGCTGTTCCGCGAGCTCGACGGGCGGGTGAAGAAGTGGGTCACGCTCAATGAACCGTGGGTGATCACCGACGGGGGCTACCTCCACGGCGCGCTCGCGCCCGGGCATCGCAACCGTTACGAGGCCCCGATCGCCTCGCACAACCTGATGCGCGCGCACGGCGCCGCGGTCCAGGCCTACCGTGCCGAGGGCCGGCACGACATCGGCCTGGTGGTGAACATCGAGCCGAAATACCCGGCCAGCGATTCGCCCGGGGACCTGGCCGCCACCCGCCGTGCGCACGCGTACATGAACGAGCAGTACCTGCATCCCGCCCTGCTCGGCCGCTACCCCGACGAGCTGGCGGAGATCTTCGGCGACGCCTGGCCGCAGGTGTCCGACGCGGACATGCGCCAGATCCGCCAGCCGATCGATTTCATCGGAATCAATTACTACACCCGGGCGGTGACCCGCGCCGACGACAGCTGGCCGCTGCGCGCCGGCTCCGTACGCCAGCCGCTGGGCACCTATACCGAGACCGGCTGGGAAGTCTTCCCGCAGGGCCTGACCGATACCCTGGTCTGGTTCCGCGACACTTATGGCGACCTGCCCATCTACGTCACCGAGAACGGCGCCGCCTTTTTCGACCCGCCGGTGGCCGAGGGCGGCCGCGTACGCGATCCGCTGCGGATTGATTACTTGCGAAAGCATTTACGGGCGATCCACGATGCGATCGCCGCCGGCGTGGACGTGCGCGGCTACATGGCGTGGTCGCTGCTGGACAACCTGGAATGGTCGCTGGGCTATTCCAAGCGGTTCGGTATCATCCACGTCGACTACGGGACGCTCGAGCGGACCCCGAAGGACAGCGCCCGCTGGTTCTCTGGCATCATTGGGAGCCACGGCCGCGCACTGGCCGACCCCCTTCCCTATTGACCCCACGACCCGCACACGGCGTCCATGCACGATTCCATCCTGTTGTTCGGCGCCACGGGCGACCTGGCACAACGCTATCTGTTCCCCTCGCTGCTGCACCTGCTGCGCGACCGGCTGCTGCCGGAGAACTTCCGCGTGGTGGCGATCGGCCGCACCCAGCACGACGACGACGGCTTCCGCGCCTGGCTGCGCGAGCGCATCGACGAGGGCGACGGCTACTCCGGGGCGCTCGACGACCTGCTCTCGCGCATCCGCTACCACGCGCTCAACCTCAACGACACCGAGGCCATGGCTGCGGCCCTGGCGCCGTATGCCGACCGTCCGGCGGTGAGCTACCTGTCCACCCCGCCGAACCTGTTCGAGCCGGCCTGCCGCGGGCTCAAGGCTGCCGGCCTGCTCGAGTCGCCCTCGCGGCTGGTGCTCGAGAAGCCGATCGGCCACGACCTGGCCTCGGCGCGCGAGATCAACGCGACCCTCAGGGCGGCGCTGGACGAGTCGCGGATCTTCCGCATCGACCACTACCTGGGCAAGGCGCCGGTGCAGAACCTGCTGCCGCTGCGCTTCGGCAACACCCTGCTCGAGGCGGTGTGGGACAACCGCTGCATCGAATCGGTGGACATCGTGGTCGCCGAAACCGCCGGCGTGGACGGGCGCGAAGGCTATTACGCCGATTACGGTGCGCTGCGCGACATGGTCCAGAACCACATGCTGCAGCTGCTGGCGCTGGTGGCGATGGAGCCGCCGGCCGCGCTCGACGCCGACAGCATCCGCGACGAGAAGCGCAAGGTGCTGCGCGCGCTGCGTCCGATGACCGCCGCCGACGCCGCCAGCGACAGCATCCGCGGCCGCTACGGTCCGGGCGTGGTCGAGGGCCGCGCCGCGCAGGGCTTTAAGGCTGACAGCGCTGTCGAAACCTTCGTCGGCCTGCGCGCCTGGATCGACAACTGGCGCTGGGCGGGCGTGCCGTTCCGGCTCGCCACCGGCAAGCGCCTGCCCTCGCGCACCACCGAAGTGCTGATCAACTTCAAGCCGGTCACCCACTGGCTGTTCGACCGCCCCAACGCCCGCGGCGCCACGCCCAACCGGCTGCGCATGCGGCTGCAGCCCGAGGAAACGATCGAACTGGGCCTGATGGGCAGCCTGGCCGCGCCCGAATGGGGCGCGACCGAGCTGATGCCGATGTCGCTGGACATGGCGATGTTGCCGCCCAAGCGCCGCATCGCCTACGAGCGCCTGATGATCGACGCGCTCAAGGGCGACCAGACCCTGTTCGTGCGCGACGACGAGGTCGAGGCCGCCTGGCGCTGGATCGACAGCATCAGCGCCGCCTGGCAGCAGGCGGGCA
>Ga0123333_10004853_pt1 | contig 12413 bp, 11 predicted proteins | sample BioC12SIPDNA_3_FD_89957 | JGI IMG/M metagenome (GOLD analysis project Ga0123333, IMG submission 89957) | Anaerobic biogas reactor microbial communites from Washington, USA - Biogas_R2_B C12 SIP DNA | ecosystem: Engineered > Bioreactor > Anaerobic > Unclassified | place: Washington, USA...
GCTTTGATCAATATACACCTCGATGTCTTGATATCTTATCCCCCATAACTCCAAACATCGATCACGGTACAACTCGTATGACTTATCTAAAAAGTGTATACCATGTGCTGACCTACTCACAAGCGAAACACTGGAATTTTGTTGCCTTTTGGCGAAAATTAATATATACTTATCTAAGTTCATTGTAATTTAATCAAAATATTTTTAACAACTGATTGATTGGAGGCAATTATGATCCAAAATTCTTCAGGCCCAATTGGGGTGGAACCGATGCTGCCGGATCTTCCGGTAGATTTCATGGCCAACAAACCCAAACTCAGTGGCGCATGCCCATCTAAAGCAACCTTGCTCATGTTCCTGGCGGCTGTCCCGATCAGTTTTGTCTTGGGAATGGCAGCCCATTATGTTGGGATCGCTGTAGGCTACCTGGCAGGTGTGGTTGCAATGATTCCCGCTGCCATGGCGTCTGTCTGCGGTTTTGTGGTTTGCATGTTCGTGGTCTTTGCTTTTATTGTTATAGTAGCGGTCTTTTTAGGATATCCATTCTTTGTCGGCTACTTGAACTCGAAGATAGTGGCAGAACTGGGTAAAAAAGGTCTCTGCCGTAATCCCAAAATCGCAGCCTGGGCAGGTTTGTGGAATGGTCTTTTTGCTTATGGTGGTCACGCCTTCATTTGCCTTCTGCTGACCCGTACGGTCTATTCAATGACCATTTCCAAGGAAATGATTGAAAATGCATTTGATACCACAGTTGGGGACGCCGCTTGGTTCTGGATAGTCCTGGCGCTGGTTGAGTTTGTCATGGTCCTGATCGGTGGCTACCAGGGTGGTAAGGAGACAATCACCGAATCAGCATTCTGCGAGGAACACCAGAAATGGTACACTCCCTGGCGTCAGGGCATCTTTGGTATTGACTCCAAGGAACCGGTGACCCTCGCCATCCAAGAAAATGATACCCAGTTTCTGGACAATGTGACTCTTTCTCCTGCGGACCAGTACCCTCACCTGGTCCTTAAGACCCGCAACTGCCCGGCCAGCCCTGATTGCCCGTTGGAGATGCGGGGGGATGTTTTCTGGCAGGTGGAAACGGTCAATAAGAAAGGCGAGAAGAGCCTCGAAACCAGAAACAAGACCTGGTTTGATGTTATGGCAGATTCCAGCCTGGCACATGGCATGGAGGAAAAACTATCCCTTAAAGAGGTCAAGCCAGAAAAGAAAACCAGGAAGATTAAATAACCTGCCAAGTTTGCAGCGCAGGTACTCGTGTGAATATTCACACGGGTACTTTTTTAAGTAGCCTGCAAGTCATAAAGCGTTATGTGGTAAACTATGACTCATTCGCTGGGGGGGTGTCCCCTGATCAGAATACTTATATGACTCAATGGCTATTACTGCACTCAAAAGCATTCAAAGAGGAATTTCTCTGGCGCGAGATCACAGCACGCCAGGTCGAGTGTTATTTTCCCCGGCTGCATGTCATCCCTGTCAATCCACGCTCACGAAAGATCGTCCCATATTTTCCAGGTTACCTGTTTGTCAAACTGGAGCCTGCCAGTCCCGAGGTCAATGCCCTGCGATGGCTGCCGGGAGCAACCGGTTGGGTTCATTTTGGTGACCAGGTTGCCACGGTACCCGACACCGTCATCAACGGCATCCGGCGCCATGTGGATGAATTGAATGCAGAACAAGCCAGGGGCGCTGATCGCTTTGCCAAAGGCCAACGCCTTGAGATCCTGGGCGGGCCATTTGCCGGCTACGAAGCTATTTTTGACACCCGCCTCTCAGGCCGGGACCGGGTGAGAATTTTGATAAAATTAGTACATGCGCAGCAGTTGCCTGCAGTTATTTCTGCACGCCTGCTGAAAACCACTAAAAAACAGCGTTGACCAGGGACCGGGCAAGGTTCCATCAATGGCTGCCTGATACGCTTTAACCACCTGTGTGACATTGAAAGCCTGATGTCGCAAGGGCGGATGCTTTAAAGTCACCGAACATTGCTTAGAAGAATAATAGAGGTTTCCAAATGACAGGTACAAAGACAGCATTGATCAATAAGTTGCAGGATAGAACAGCCCGGGTGGCGGTCATGGGACTTGGTTATGTCGGGCTGCCATTGGCAACTGTCCTGGCTGATGCCGGTTTCATCGTTACGGGCATTGATCCCATTATCGAGAAGGTGGACATGGTAAACCAGGGGCACTCTTATGTCCTTGATATACCCTCAGACCACCTCCAAACACTTGTCTCGGCTGGCAGGATCCATGCCACCACCGATTTCTCCGTTCTGGCAGAAGTCGATGCGGTCTCCATCTGCGTTCCGACCCCCCTCCGCAAGACCGGTGACCCTGACCTCTCCTACATTGCCTCCGCCATCGACGGTCTGGCTCCTTATGTGCATGCTGGGATGGTTGTGATCCTCGAATCCAGCACCTACCCCGGCACGACCCGCGAAATGGTTTTACCCAGGTTGACTGGCGAAAATGGCCTGCTGGCCGGTCGCGATATCTTTATTGCTTTCTCTCCTGAACGCGTCGACCCCGGTCGCACAGACTGGACCACCCGCAACACCCCCAAGGTTGTTGGCGGCATCACCGAAGACTGCTCGGATGTTGCTTCCGCCTGGTACGCCCAGGCTCTCGAAAAAGTCGTCCGCGTTTCCAGTGCCGAAGTTGCCGAGATGGCTAAATTGCTTGAGAACACCTTCCGAATGATAAACATCGGCCTGGTCAACGAACTGGCCATCATGTGCGACCGCCTTAAAGTGGATGTCTGGGAAGTGATCGATGCTGCCGCTACCAAGCCTTTCGGCTTCATGAAATTCACGCCCGGTCCCGGTCTGGGTGGCCACTGCATTCCCATTGACCCCCTCTACCTTTCCTGGAAGATGCGCACTCTCAACTACAATGCCCGTTTCATTGAACTCGCCTCCGAGATCAACACCCAGATGCCGCGTTTCACTGTCACCAAAGTACAGGATGCCCTTAATGACCGCGGCAAGCCCGTCAAGGGCAGCCGCTTGCTCATCCTGGGTGTCGCCTACAAACCGGATATTGATGACCTGCGTGAAAGTCCTGCTCTCGACGTCATCCATTTGTTGGAAGAAAAGGGTGCCCATGTGCTTTACCACGATCCCTACATTCCCCACCTCCGCCATGATGGTCATGTCAAGGACTCGGTCGATGATCTGGCAGCAGAGGTAAAACAAGCGGATGCCGTCGTCATCATCACCAATCATAAGGTCTACGATTACGCGATGATCCTTGCCAACGCCCGCCTGATTGTTGATACCCGCAATGCCTTGGGTTCGGCGGGAAAGAGCAACCCAAAAGTGGTCAAACTGTGACCTCTAAAAAATCTAATGGTTAAAAGTCAAAAAGACAAGTCCAAAAAGCACAGCAGAAAGCCCATCCTCTGGATCGGGCTCAGCCTGCTTTCGCTGGGCGTTTTGGCTCTTCTTCTCTTTTACTTCCTGTGGCTTAAGCCCACGCTTACCACGCCCCTAGCCGATGTGCTCAACCTCCCCACCAGTCCGCTGGCGGTCCAGGAACCTACATCTACCACCCCCACCCAGGATCCGCCGACTCTTCCAACAGAACAGGCCGCTGAAACTGCCATTGAGCAGTTTTCAACAGGCACCACACCCGATACCACATCAGTGGCGGGTGAGACGCCCAACCCCACCGCAGAGCCTTCTAAAGAGCAGCCCACTCCGACCAACACTATCGAGGTGCCTGTATATGTAAAACCCACCATCCCGGCAGGCAAACAACCCATCTGTGGCGATGAATCCGAGTGGATTGTCTTGCTGGCTGGCGTGGACTACCAGGGCGATGGCTACCTCTACGGTCTGGCGGATGTCATCCGCCTGGCGCGCATCGACTTCATCAACGGCACGATCAACATGCTGGTCCTGCCGCGTGATCTCCTGGTCGACGTGCCTGTGGATCGCCTCAAGGTCGAAGGCCCCATCAAGCTCAACCAGGGCTACCTATTCGGCACCCCCGGCATGGGTCACTACGTGGGCAGCGGTTATGGTGCCGGCTCCCTCGCCGAGGTCATCCAATACAACTTCGGCGTGACCACCGACCACTACGCCGTGATCAACTTTAAAACCTTTGTCAGTTTTATCGATGCCATTGGTGGTATTGAAGTTGACCTGCCCCAACGGGTCACCGACCCGGACTTTGGCACCTTCCCAGCCGGCAGGCAGTGGCTCAGCGGTGAACAGGCCCTCAAGCTCGCCCGCATCCGCATGCTCTATTCCGATGCCTTCCGCATCTCCAACCAGACCCTCATTATGCGTGCCGTCCTCAACAAGATGATGCAGCCCTCCTTGATCCTTAAAGTTCCCGCCCTCCTCGTCCGCTACAAAGATGCCTTCCTCACCGATCTTTCCATCGAACAGCTCACTACCCTCGGGTTGTGTTTCCTCAATAAATTTGACACATCCAACCTCCAGACCTATGCCTTTCCCTATGATCTTGCCCGGGAAGGCTCTGCCTTCATACCGACTCTCAACAACAAAGCCTTTGTCTATAACTGGGATCCCCGTCTGATCGACTGGATTCACGAAACACTGGTCTCAGAATAAAGACAGCACTAACCCATCCCAGAACCCGCTAGAACATAATCATGGCATTTGCAAGCATTCACTTCATATTCCTTTTCCTGCCGGTCATGCTCTTGGCATACTTCATCATCCCCAAGCGCGGCTGGAAGAACCTGGTCCTCGTCCTGGGCTCGCTGGGCTTTTTTGCCTGGGCCGACCTGCGCCACCTCCCGCTCCTCCTGCTCTCCCTCCTGATCAACTACCTCTCCGGCTTGTTGATCCAGCATGCCAATGACCATGAGACACCCAAGCGCGCCAAAGCGCTGATGGTCATTGCCCTGCTCCTCAACCTCCTGATCCTGGCTTTCTACAAGTATTTTGGCTTTCTGGGTGGAATTGTCCAGTCAGTACTGCCCATTGAAGTATCGTTCCCGGAACGCGCTTTACCCCTCGGCATCTCCTACCTGACCTTTTCCGCTCTTTCCTACATTCTCGATGTCCATCGAGGCACCGAAAAGGCCGAAAAGAACGTCCTCAACTTCACCGCCTATCTGGTGATGTTTCCCAAACTGATCCAGGGTCCCATCACCCGCTATAAGGACGTCAAACCCGGCTTGCTCGAGCTCAGGGTCAACCTGACCGATGTTTCGCTGGGCATCCGCCGCTTCATTATTGGCCTGGCCAAAAAGGTCCTCATCGCCGACAGTCTCGCCATCGCCGCCAACAAGGTCTTCGCAGCTGATCCCTCGACTATCGGTGCCGGGGTCGCCTGGTTTGGCCTGATCGCCTATGCCCTGACGGTCTTTTTTGATTTTTCCGGCTACACCGACATGGCTCTCGGCCTGGGCGGCATGCTGGGCTTCAAGCTCCCCGAAAACTTCAACTACCCCTACATCAGCCAGTCCATCACCGAGTTCTGGCGCCGCTGGCACATGTCCCTCACCGCCTGGTTCCGCACCTACCTCTTTATCCCCCTGGAATTCAAACGCCGCAAGGTCAAATTCCTCCGCCAGCCGACCAACATTCTCCTCGTCTTCCTCCTGACCGGTCTCTGGCATGGCGCCGGCTGGAATTTCCTCTTCTGGGGCGGCTATTTCGGCCTTCTCCTGGCGCTCGAAGCCAATGGGCTCGAAAAGCTGCTCAAAAAGATCCCCCGTGTCTTCCGCCATCTCTACACTCTTTTACTTGTCCTCCTGGGTTGGGTCTTTTTCCGTCTTACCAACCTGCAGAACTGGGGCGGCTTCCTTGGCGCCTTGTTCGGCCGCCAGGGCTGGACCGCCCTCGAGACCATGCGCTCGCTCAACATCCTTTTCTACATTCCCATCGCCGTCATTGCCATCCTCCTTTGCCTGCCCATCCTGGAGTGGGTCAAAAAGGTTCAGCCTGCCCGCCCGTTTCTCTGGAACTCTGCCCTGGACCTGGTGCATATTGGCATCTTCGCCCTCTGCGTGGCGTACATCCTCGCCAATGGCTTCCAGGCGTTCATGTACGCCCAGTTTTAACCGATGCTAGCCAGAACAAACCGGTCATTCTCTCTCATCACGTTCCTTTTTTGCCTGCTCATTTTTTCCGTCCCCGTTTTCTGGGCGCTGCGCGGCAACAACCCGCAGGGCTTTTCACTCATCGAAAACCGCAACTTGCAGCAATTCAATCCCAAAGATTACGCCTTCAGCAGGGTGGTGGGATCCTTGCTGCGTAAAAATTTTGCTTCTGCCCGCGAATCCTTCCGGGGTCTTTTCACTGATCGGTCAGACCAGGTGAGCATTGAACAGGCCGCCTCCGACCAATTTCCATTGCGTATAGATATGATAAAGGCGGCCCGTGCGCTTGACCGCGCCTTCATCGATCTGGCATACTTTTCCGCCTCCGACCCGGCCATCCCCACCGATATGCACTCGGAATTCCTCGTCCTGCCGGATGACTCCGCGATCATTTTCGCTCCTGCCCGCTATGACACAGCAGTGCAAACCCAGATCGACCAGCGCATCGAGAACTACCGCACCCTAATCGCCCAATATCCCCGGATCAATTTCTATGCCTACCACATGGACCGTCTGCCTTATTCACCCCTCAACCCGCTCAATCCCCAGGTCCCGCACGCCGATGCCGGCCGCTCCCTCGCCTACTTTGAACAGCACCTCCCGACCGGCCTCTCCTTTGCCAAAATGGACCTCCAGAGCCTGGACGAGCATCTCCAATACTACTACCGCACCGACCACCACTGGAACATTCACGGCATCATTCTCGCCTACAACCAGATCTACGACCTCCTCAAGCAAAAATATCCGGATATTTCCCCCCGCCTGGTCCTCGCTCAGGTCGTCAGTTTTCCCGGCGCTGATTTCCTGGGCCGCACCGCCGCCATCTCCTTCTATCCCATCGCCCCGGACCAGTTTGAGGGCATTCTTGTCGACCTGCCGCCATACCGCATCTTTGAATCTGGTACCGAAATTACCGCTGTCTTCAACTTATCCCAAAACTATCATGCCGGCGACTATTCGACCGAACCCTACTATTATCACTACGGCAAGTACTTTGGCACCATCTCTGGTTTCGTGGAATACGTCTCCGCCAATAGCTCCACCCGCAACCTCATGCTGCTCGGTGATTCCAACAAAGAGCCCCTCCATGCCCTCCTCGCCGCCCATTACCGCCGCACCTATATGATCAACATGCGCGAATATCCCGGCGACTTCAACCTCGTCGACTTTCTTGCCGACCACCCCGTCGATGACATCCTGGTCGTCGGCGATAACCACATCCTTTTCATGGACCCCTATTCGGCCATCGATCCTTAACCCTCCCGCCCGGCACAATAAAGAACCCTCCATGACCATCCACCAGCCTCTCACCCGCCCCTACCCCATAACCGCGGAAAAAAACCGCCTCAGCCTGCTCATGGTCTTATTTACCTTATTCATCTTCACGGTTCCCCTCTTTTGGCTCATCCGCGGCAACGATCCCAATGAATGGTCTCTGCTCGAAGCCCGCAAGTTCGAACAGTTCCAGTTCACCGCCCTGGGCATTAAAACCGCCTTTGCTGAGTTGAAAACTGGCGATCCCCAACCTGCCGCTGACCTATTTACCGCTCTTTTAATTGACCGCGCTTTTCAAACGCAAACCGAAAAGGCCGCCTCTGATCAGTTCCCATTAAGATCCCACGCCATCAAAACATCCAAAGCGCTCGATCGCCTGACCATAAAAACGGCCTACCTTCCGCTTCCCGACCCCTACCTCTCGGCCGACACCCGCTCCAACATCTTCGTCTCCCCCGACCAGCAGGCCTTGTTTTACGGCCCGGATAAACTGGATCAATGGACCCGCATGATGGTCGACCTTCGGCTCGCCAATTACCGGGAACTCCTCACCTCCCACCCGCAGCTCAACTTCTATGTCTACACCATCGAGCGCCTCCAGAACCTGCCTTTTCATCCCCTCGTCGCCAACTTCCCCACAGCCGAAGCTGGTCAATATTATGACACATTCAGCCAGAACAAACCCGCCGGCTTGCACCTCGGCACCCTCCACATGGCCAGCCTCGCCGATTATTTCCGCTACTTCTACCGCACCGATCACCATCTGAATAATCTCGGCGCCTACACCGCATATCTGGATATTTACCACCTGCTTCAGGCTAAATACCCGGCCATCTCTCCTCCCCGCCAGGTCACGCAAGAGCTGACCCTCCCCGACATTGCCTACCGGGGTTCCTTGGCCCGCCTTTCCTTGTATCCCATCCCGGGGGAACCCTTCAAGGTCTACCTCTACGACCTGCCGCCCTTTCAAACCTACAAAGATGGCCAGCTATTCACCTACGGCAAGCAGGATCATTATCTTGCAGGCAATAATTCCACTGCACCCTACCTCAATCATTACGGTGAGTACTATGGCTATGATGAGGGCTTCTTGGAATTCGTTTTCGAAGCCCAGCCGGACCGCAATCTCCTCGTCGTTGGCGACTCTTACGACAACGCCTTTCTCACCCTCCTTGCCTCCCACTACCATCACACCTACAGCGTCGACCTCCGTAATTATCCGGACTTTTCCTTGTCCACCTTCCTGAAGGATCATCCCGTTCAGGATGTCCTGGTCGTTGGCAGCAATGTCGCCGCCTACACTTCAATAGACTGGTCTATCCAACCCTGAAAACATGACTCAACCCACTCTCACCGACCATATCGCCTACGCCTGTCTCACCCAGCCCTGCCGTGACGGTCTGTCTGACCAGGCCTGCATCCGCTGGGTCAACCCAGACCTCTCCGTCGCCGACCTCACCTATGCCCACTTCGAAGGCCAGTCCAACCGGCTCGCCCACGTCCTCAAAAACCTCGGCGTCCAACCTGCCGATGTCGTCTCCGTCTTCCTCCCTCGCAGCCCCCTTCTCCTCTCCGCCTTTTTTGCCGCTCTCAAGAACCTCGCCCTCTCCTGTGTCCTCTTCTCCACCCTCGGCGAAGAAGCTCTTCTCGACCGCCTTGGCAGCTCTCAGGCCAGAGTGATCATCACCAAGCACAGCCTCCTCCCCAAGCTCCTCGCCATCCGCCCGCAGCTTCCCGCCCTCCAGCATATCCTCCTCGTTGATGGCCCCGCCGATCTCCCCCCGGCTGTCCTCGCCCTCGACCCGCTCCTCTCCGCCGCCCCAAACACCTTCGACTACCCCCACCAGGTCGACCCCGAAACCCCCGCCTTCCTCCAGTACACCTCCGGCTCCACCGGCAAGCCCAAAGGCGCCCTCCACGTCCACGGCGCCCTCAAAGACATGTGCTCCTCCTTCACCGATATCATGCTCCCCACCCCCCGCGACCTCTTCTGGTGCACCGCTGACCCCGCCTGGATCACCGGCCTCGTCTACGGCATCATCGCCCCCCTCGCCGCCCGCATCCCCCAGCTCCAGTTCTCCGGCGGCTACCGCGCCGCCCACTGGATGCAACTCATCGCCGACCACCGCGTCACGATCTGGTACACTGCCCCCACCGCCCTCCGCATGCTCATGCAGGAGCCGCCCGAAACCTTCACCCAACCCGATCTCTCCAGCCTCCAGCGCATCTACAGCGTCGGCGAGCCGCTCAACCCCGAGATCTTCGCCTGGGGTCAAAAGACCTTCCACCGCGACATCTACGACACCTGGTTTCAGTCCGAGACCGGCAGCATGATGATCACCAACCACCCGGGAATGCCCGTCAAGCCTGGTTCCATGGGCCTCCCCCGCCATGGTGTCGAGGTCCATATCTGCGACGAAGAACTTCAGCCTGTTCCCACCGGCCGCCAGGGCCACCTCTGCCTCAAAAAAGGCTGGGGCTCCATGTTCCGCACCTACTACCAGCGCCCCGAGGCCTACCGCGAAAAGTTCAGCCGCGACCTCTACATCACCGGTGACCTCGCCCGCCGCGACGAGGATGGCTACGTCTGGTATGTCAGCCGCGCCGACGATGTCATCAACACCGGCGGTCACCTCGTCGGCCCCTTTGAGGTCGAAAGCGCCCTCCTCGAACTCCCCGAGGTCGCCGACGTCGCCGTCATCGGTGCCGCCGACCCCCTCCTCCACCAGAAGATCGTCGCCTTCCTTGTCCTTCCCCAGGGCCTCGCTTGGTCGCGCCAGCTTGAGCTCAAATGCCGCCTCCACGTCGCCAACCACGTCTCAACCACCGCCATCCCCGCCGAGTTCCGCCAGGTCGACCGCATCCCCAAGAACCAATCCGGCAAGATCCTCCGCCGCGTCCTCAAAGCCCTCTACGAAGGCCAGGATCCCGGCGACCTTTCTACTATGGAGTAAATATGGATATCAAAGAACGCCTCACCTCGGTCTTCCACCAGGTATTTGCCAACGACACCATCCAGCTCACCGAAACCATGACCGCCGATGATGTCGAAGGCTGGGATTCCTTCTCCCACATCAACCTCATCATCGCCGTCGAACTCGAATTCAACATCGAATTCTCCCAACGCGAAGTCATGACCTTCGAAAACGTCGGTGCACTGCTCAGTTGCATCCAGGATCATTTGGCATTACAGGGTAGGGGCGACTCAGTGCGCAGCCTCCTGTAAGGATGAGTCGCCCACTTTTGTCATTGCGCACCACTTTGTTTGTCATTGCGAGTCACTATTTTTGTCATTGCGAATACTATGACACTGTCAAGGGTTGATTGACAATTAATAGACTTGGATTAATAGAGCGGTAGCCCCGAACATAAGGAGTCTTGGTTCGAGCTACTGCGCAAACTATTTTCAGCAACTTATTCGCAACATTATTGATCACAACTTTTTTTGGTTTACCTGCATCTACTTTTCTCAAGTAATAAATACGAAATTGTGGTTGGTGAGTACACACTGACAAGGAAGCTAAATACACCAGTCGGCGCATGGCTGAAGGACCGAAATGGCGTGATGTAGCCTTGCCATTAATAGAACTCCCACTGCTATGTTCATAAGGGCAAATACCAATATAAGCTGCGAGGGACTTATAGGAATATGGATCTGGAGCTGTATGCATGGAAACTAAGAAATAAGCTCCCAGGATTGAGCCAATACCAGGAATTGATTTGAATAAGGTGTGTAAATTGTGAGATGAAGGGTCGTCATTGATGAGCCGGTCTATTTGTAATGGACCCCAAAAACTGGACACCTACCTAAGGGAGAAGTAACATAAAGATAGGAGTTCAAAATGGCAGTAGAACGGCGAACATATACAGCGGAGTTCAAGGTACGTGTTGTCCTGGAACTGATCAGTGGCAAAAAAAGTTTAGGACAGGCCAGCCGGGAATATGGGATAAAAGACAGTGTATTATCACGTTGGCGGCAGGAATTTATTGAGCGAGCACCCCAGGTCTTTCAAGAAGACCTCAAATTAGGTCAGCAAGCCAGACACATTGCAGAACTTGAACAGATGATCGGCCGGTTGACGGTGCAATTGGATATGGCAAAAAAAGTCTTCGGGGATTCGGATTACCTGTCAAGGAACGGCGGATGATCGTGCAGAAATTGGTGCAACAAGAGGGCTATTCTGTGAGCCAGGCTTGTGAGTTGTTGGATCTGTCACACAGCAGCTATTACTATGCCAGCCATCTCCATCAAGCAGACCAGATAGAAATGGCTCTCAAAGTGGAAGCTGGCAAGCATCCGACCTATGGTACACGACGATTGACGCATCAATTGCGTCGTGCACCCTATGAATACACGGTCAATCGCAAACGCATTCAACGCCTGGCGCGTCAAAATGGCCTATTGAGACCTCAGAAAACACGTAAAACACGCACAACAAACAGTCAACATCCTTATCCCCGTTATGAGAACCTGGTCAAAGACCTGAACATTACCCATCCAGAGCAAGTATGGGTCAGTGATATCACATATATTCGGCTGAAGAAGGATTTTGTGTATCTGGCGATTATTATGGATGTCTATACACGCTCTATCCGGGGCTGGAGCTTGAGCCCCTCTCTGGATCAGCAACTTTCCCTGGAAGCATTGCATATGGCCTTATCGAGTGGTTTGCCCGGGATCCACCACAGTGATCAGGGAGTTCAATATGCCTGTTACGCTTATGTGGATCTACTCAAAACGCAAAACATCCGGATCAGTATGGCAGCTGCTGGCAAAGCTGAAGAAAATGGGTATGCCGAACGTTTCATGCGCACCATCAAAGAAGAGGAGGTGAATTTATCAGACTATAATAATTTTGCTGATGCATGCAGTCAGATCGGACATTTTATAACGGATGTCTACTTGACCAAGCGCATCCATTCATCGTTGGGTTATCTGACACCTGCCGAGTTTGAAGCAGCTTACTGGTTGACTTTATCCTTGGACATGGTGGAGAAGACACCCTTATGAACCCTTAAAAAGTGTCCAGTTTAATGGGTCCACTACA
>Ga0123333_10004854_pt1 | contig 12413 bp, 13 predicted proteins | sample BioC12SIPDNA_3_FD_89957 | JGI IMG/M metagenome (GOLD analysis project Ga0123333, IMG submission 89957) | Anaerobic biogas reactor microbial communites from Washington, USA - Biogas_R2_B C12 SIP DNA | ecosystem: Engineered > Bioreactor > Anaerobic > Unclassified | place: Washington, USA...
CCGATTTTCATGTCGTTCGTCCCTTTCCGCCGATTACCAACCTTTTACGTGTCTACCCAGAAAATACACTTGTGTTTTTGCAGGAAACACTATATCATAGTTTCGTTGACTTGTAAAGCGGAGGAAGCAGGTGTTTACATGAAGTTCTATCGAAGTACGCGCGGCGGGGCGCGCGCGACCGCCCCGGAGGCGATCCTCGGGGGCATCGCCCCGGACGGCGGGCTGTTCACGCCCGAGGAATTCCCAAAAATCGATATCGGGGGGCTGCGGGGCGCGGACGCGCAGGCGATCTGGTCGGAGGTGCTTTTCGCGCTGCTGGACGGCTTTTCGCGCGCGGAGATCGAGGAAATCGTATCCCTCGGCTACGCGGGCAAGTTTGAGACCGAGGACATCGCGCCGCTCGCGCCGGTCGGAGGCGCCCATGTGCTGGAATTGTTCCGCGGGCCGACGAGCGCGTTCAAGGACGTGGCGCTGTCGATCCTGCCGCGGCTGATATCGCTGTCGCGCGAGAAGCTCGGCGTCAAGGACGGGATCGCGGTCTTGACCGCGACGAGCGGCGACACCGGCAAGGCGGCGCTCGAGGGCTTCCGCGACGTCCCGGGCACGCGCATCGTCGTGTTCTACCCGGAGGACGGCGTCAGCGACGTGCAGAAGGCGCAGATGGCCACGCAGCGGGGCGGAAACGTGCGCGTGTGCGCGGTGCGCGGCAACTTCGACGACGCGCAGACCGGCGTCAAGCGCGTGTTTCTCGACGACCGCGCAAACAAGTGGGCGGCGGAGAGGGGATATCGGCTGTCGAGCGCGAATTCGATCAATTTGGGCCGCCTCGCGCCGCAGGTCGCGTACTATTTCAAGGCGTATCTCGACCTCGTACGCGCGGGGGCGATCTCCCTCGGCGACGGGGTCAACTTCGTCGTGCCGACCGGCAACTTCGGAAACATCCTCGCGGGCGATTTTGCGCGCAGGATGGGGCTGCCGGTCGAAAAGCTCGTCTGCGCATCGAACGAGAACGACGTGCTGACCGACTTCATCCGCGCGGGCGTCTACGACCGCAGGCGCGCGTTCTACAAGACGGCGTCGCCCTCGATGGACATACTCGTCTCGAGCAACCTCGAGCGGTACCTGTACCTCGCGAGCGGCTGCGACGGCGCGCTGACCGCGAAGCTGATGCGCGATCTCTCGGAAAAGGGCGTCTATGTGGCGCCGGACGCCGTCCGGGACGCGCTGAAGGAGGGCTTCTGGGCGGGCTCGGCCGGCGAGCGGGAGGCGTTCGGGGCGATCCGCTCGACCTGGGAGAGGCACGGCTATCTGCTCGACACGCACACCGCGGTCGCGTGGGCGGTGTACGAGCGGTTCCTCCGGGAGGCGGACAACATGTGCCCGACGGTCGTGCTCGCGACCGCTTCGCCGTACAAGTTCGCGTCCAGCGTGCTCGAAGCACTCGGACTTCCTGCGGCGGACGGCTTCGCGGCGATGGACGCGCTGCTCGAGCGAACCGGCGTGCCGATCCCGAAAAACCTGGCGGAGGTGCGCGGGCTGCCGGTCATCCACCGGGACGTCTGCGACAAGGAGCGCATACTCGACTACGCGAAGGGGGCGATCGCATGAGAATCCGCGTGCCGGCGACGACGGGCAACACGGGGCCGTCGTTCGACTCCACGGGCCTCGCGTTTTCGCTCTACGCCCACTTCGATTTCGAGCGGATCGCGCCGGGCATGCTCGAGATTGCCGGCTGCGGCGCGGAGTTTCAAACCGAGGAGAACCTCGCGATCCGGGCGTTCCGCGCGGTCGAGAGGCGGATCGGCGCCGGGACGTCCGGCGTCCGGATGCGCGTCGACACCGAGATTCCGGTCTCGCGCGGGCTCGGTTCGAGCGCGACGCTGATCGTCGCCGGCGCGTTCGCGGCGAACGAACTGTACGGCGCGCCGCTCGGCAGGGCGCAGGTGCTCGAGATCGCCGCGCGCATGGAGGGGCACCCCGACAACGCGGCCCCGGCGCTCTACGGCGGCCTTTGCGCGAGCGCGGTGCTCGAGGACGGGCAGGTGCTGTCGGTGCAGTACCCGGTCGATGACCGCGTGCGCTTCGTCGCGCTGATCCCGGATTTTCCGCTTTCGACCGCCGAGGCGCGCAGAGTGCTGCCGGACGCCGTGCCGCGCAAAGACGTCGTGTTCAACCTCTCGCGCGCGGCGCTGCTGATGCGCGGCATGGAGGCGGGGGACTTCGACCTCCTGTCCGTCGCGCTCGACGACCGGATTCACACGCCGTACCGCAAATCGCTGATCCACGGCTTCGACTTCGTGCGGAAGCAGGCGCTCGAGGCCGGCGCGCGGGCGCTGATTATCTCCGGCTCCGGGCCGACGCTGCTCGCGCTCTCGGAGGACCCGGAGCGGCTCGCGCGGGACATCGCCGAGCGGCTCGAATCGCTTGAGCACCGGTGGCGCACGCTGCCGCTGTCGGTGGACAGAGAGGGCGCGAAGATCGTATAGGTGCTGAATACCCCAAGTTCCCCCGTCGCCCGACGGCGACGGGGGATTTTTCATCCAAATTCGCGCAATCCCGTCATATTCCGAGCGGAATATGAATATATATGGGAATGTAGGCAATTATTGCAAATTTATTACAGAGTAGTTGATAATTGTTACGAAATGGTATATAATGGCTCGGAAAGGGAGGGTGGTGCGCATGAAGAGGGCGGCGGTGTGTATTGCGCTGCTGTTTTTGGTTGCGGCATTGCCCTCCCTGACATTTACGGAGGACCGCGCGACGGTTCAGCTCGCGCGCGCCGTCTACGCGATCGCGCGGGACGAGAGCTACGAGGCGAAGCTCGCGGTGGCGACAGTCGCGATGAACCGCCTCGAGAGCCCGTGGCACGCGGATACGCTCCTGGGCGTCCTCGCGGAAAAGCACCAGTTCCCGGCCGGCACGCGCTACGACGCGGACAGCCTCCGCGCGGCGCACGAGGCGCTCTCGGGGAAGCGCGCGCTCCCGGGGGACGTGATGTACTTCCAAAATACGGACGCCGGGAATCCATGGGGCGGCGAGTATCTCTACAAGGCGATCGGAAACCTCGCGTTCTTCACGCGGGACGGAAATCGATAGAGGCGTCGGGGCTGTCCCGGCGCTTTTTTTATTCCTCCTGCAGCCGCATCCTCTTCTCGCGGCTCTGCGCGAAGCGCGTTCCGAGCACGACGATGCCGGAGATCACGAGCACGAGGTAGTGGCTGATGCCGCGCGAGAGCATCAGCGCCGAATACACGTATTTCGGGCCGAAGATCGCGTCGTAGAGCACGAGAAACGCGCTCTCGCTCGCGCCGACGGCGCCGGGCAGCGGCATCAATTCCACCGAGATCGAAAGCAGCAGCTGCAGACCCATCATCTGCCAGACCGTCACGGCCCGAAGCCCCAGCGAGCGGTAGACGAGGTAGGGGATCAGCAGGAAGAACACGCGCTGGAACACGGTGATCACGAAGCTCCGGAACACCGGCCACGGGTGCTCGCGCATGAACGTCGCGCAGCCGTGAAAGCCGTCGAGCCAGTTGTTGAGCCGCTCGATCAGCGCCTCGGAGTGCTTCACGAGCTTCATGCGGGCGAGCAGGCGCACAAACCACAGGCACATCCTCTGGATCGTCCGCTGCGCGTAGAGCGCCATCATGATGATCACGATCAGCGCGAGGTTCAGCGTCAGCCCCAGCGCGAACAAAAACCACATGCTGACGACCTGCGCGTGCAAAAACAGGAAATTGAAGAAGTAGAGGCTGAAAAACAGCACGAACATCGCGAACTTAAACAGCACCGCGACGACGAGCAGCACGGCGGTGGACTCGGTTATCTTGTAACCATCGTCGCGCATCACGAGGACCTCCATCGGCTGGCCGCCGCTGGACGAAGGCGTGAGCGCGCTGAAGAAGAACTCGATCAGGTGGTATTTGAGCCAGCGCAGCGGTCCCATCGCGGCGCCCATCGACTGCATCAAAACCGCCATCGACGCGCCGCCGCAGAAGAGGTAGGCGAACATCGACAAAAGCGCCAAAAAAATCATCCACGGATTCGCCGCGGCGATTGTGGCAAGGATATCCCGTATGTCGCAGCCGCGCAAAATGAAATAGAACGTCGCCGCGATCAGCACGACCAGGAACAGCATCTCCAGCCCGAAGCGTTTTGTCGTTTTTGAAGGCATTTTATTCATATCGGGCCATATTATACCACAGCGGGGCGCGTCTTAGCAGCGCCCGGGGCAAAAAGTTCGACTTTCTTAATTTCCTCGAGATCGGAATGTATTAATTTGGAAGTATGCCGCCGCTTTGCGGCGCACATGCTAAGCCCATCCGATCGACAGGAGGGAATGAACAATGACAGCAGGCAGCACCGCGATTCAGACCAAGAGCCTTACCATTCTGGAGGACCAGATGCAGCACGAGTTTCTCGCGTGCAAGAAAGCGGAACACTACGCAAGTACCTTTCAGGACGCGCAGCTCAAGAATCTGGCAAACCAGCTGGCCGCAAGCCACCGCCAGCGGTACGACCGACTGTTCAACTATCTGAACAGCCACGTGTAAGGAGGGGATTTGTGATGAACAATCAGGTGGGAAACTGCACGCTGAGCGATCAGGACCGTATGGAGGACCTGCTCTCGCAGGAGAAATACCTCATAAGTTCCTATTCGACGTTTATTCCTGAAGCTACCTGTCCCAATTTGCGGCAGGTTTTGAGCACCAATTTCAACGATTGCGTTCAGAACCAGTTCAGCGTCTTTGACAAGATGCAGCAGATGGGATGGTACCAGACCAAGCCCGCGCCGAAGCAGGAAGTGGACGCCGCAAGGCAGAAATTCCAGCAGATGAAGACGCAGCTTGGAAGCTGACGATTGGTGGAAGGGGGCGGGCGAAAGCCTGCCCCTGGTTCGCATCCCGAAAAGTCGACCGCCGCGCGATGCTGTTCGCGCGGCGGTCGGCGTTTTGGAGCTAGATTTTGAGCACGATCGCCTTGCCCTTTTTGAGGACCTCGGAGCCCCCGTTCATCGCGAGCACCTCGTGCACGGGGACGTTGTACCGCTTGCCGACCGACCATACGTCGTCCGACTCGTTCGGCCAGAACAGCACGATTCCGGGCCGCTTTTTGACGTCCTCGCCCTCCTGCACGTCGGAGACCAGGTCGTAGGCCTGCGTCCTGCGGGTCTCGGCGGCGATCGACAGCGCGCACTTGAGCTCGAGGCGGTCGCTCATCAGCGCGTTCGCCTCCGCGGAGATCGGCTCGACCGTCAGCCACGAGTCGCCGTTCAGCTCGCCCGAGACCGTCACCGAGAACGGCAGCTCGCTCTGCGCCGACGCGACGCGGTCGGAGCCGCCGGGCATGTAGAGCACCGTCGCCTCGAGAAGCCCCTCGATCGCCGTCCTCCCGGCGTTGACCTCCCAGCCGCCGACGACCGGCCGCACGCGCACCGCGAGCACGGTCCCGACGCCCGGCGCGCTTTCGGGGAGCAGCAGCGTTCCGCGGAAGATTTCGTTCGACTGCACGCGGTCGATCGCGACGCAGGGCGTGATCGACTGCCGGCTGCTCAGAAGCGCCGGGCCGCGCGTCGTGTAGGCGTCGTTCAGCGCCTCGGTCTCGCTCTTGACGATCGCCTTGACCGAGATCGCGACCTCGGCGTCGATCTTGAGGTCGGCGTCCTCGCCCTCCTCGCTCTCCTCGACGCGCGTCTCGAGCTTCGTGAGCTTCGCCGTCGCGTAGACGTTTTCCAGAAGCCAGTCCGGCATCTCGACGAGCCGCTCGAACGCGATCGGGTACTTGATGAGCGCGACCGGCCGCCCGGTCACGCCGCTTGAGATCAGCGCCTCGACGTTCAGCCGCCCGCCGACGCGCACGCCTCCCAGGTCCGGCTGGACGCTCTCGACCGTGACCGTGCCCCAGTCCATCAATGCCATCCTCGCGTCGAGCGCGGAGGGGAGCGCCACCTCCTCGGAGAGCAGCGTGTCCACGCCCGCCTCCGCCGCGAGCCGGACGGACTTGACCGCCTGCGAATCGACCTCCATCGCGTCGGCGCCCTCGACGCCCGTCACGATCTCCGCCGGCGCGAGCCGCCACACCTGCAGCTTGAGCCCCACGCTCACGAGGAAGATCATCCGGCCGTTTTCGTAGCGCGCCTCGACGTGCTCGACCTCGCCGGAGACGCGGCAGGGCATGTCCTTTGTCGCCCCCGCGAGCTCGAACACGTGGTTCAGCCGCGCCTGCGCCGTCAGCGCGCGCAGCGTCGCCTCGCCGCCCTGCCGGTAGACCGCCTGACAATACGCCGTGCCGTCGAGCACGACGCGCCCGTCCTGCACCTCCGTCGAGCCGATGACGAGGTTCGCCTCCGACATGAGCGCCTCGATTGCGTTTCGGCCCGCGCCGGGCACGGTCGCCTCCGCGCGCAGAAGCGCCTGCCCCTGCCGCGAACCCACCAATTCCTCAATTTCGAGCGCCTGCTTCAACACGCTGATCGCCATAGAAAAAACCCTCCCAATCGCAATTCACCTGGCGTGCAGCCTCCGCCGCGTGCGGCCGAAGCCGGAAGACCGGCGCTGTCGGTACGACCGGCGCTGCCGGTGCGACCGGCGCTGCCGGTGCGACCGGCGCTGCCGGCGCCCTCAGGTGCCTAGCAGATGGATATGCGATCCGGGGGGGAGAAATTCGAACTTCGGGGCCGAGATCGGGCGCGTGTGAAAAATTAACGGTGACGGGCACACGCGGGGCGTGTGTGCCGTCCGGGTGCTCAGGACATTTCGAACACCAGGTCGCAGCAATTGCGCACGTCGAGCCTGTCGAAATACAGCTTTTCGAGCGGAATCCACTCGTTGACGAAGCGGGAGAGCATCCGTTCGCCGCTGCGCTCGCGTATGCGCCGCCGCTGGAACTCCGGCGCGGCCGCGAGGAACACCTTTATGCCGTACGCATGCCGAAGCGCCGGGTGAAGGCTGTATACGCCCTCGACGACCTCGACCGCCGTCGGCGAAGTGCGCGCCTCCGCGCCGAGCGAGCCCGCCCGGCAGGAATAGGGGCGGTAGCGGAGCGGCGCGCCGAGCCGGTCGGCGATTTCGCCCTTAAAACGCTCCCAGTCGACGTTGCCGCCCGGCTCCGCGAGGCGCTCCGGAGTCTTGCGCTCCGGCGGCAAAAAGAAGTCGTCCATGTGGTAGAGGTTCCCGCCGTAGACCGCGGCGACGAGCGCGCCGAGCGTCGACTTGCCGGAGCCGCTGTCGCCGTCGATCGCGACGACCGCGCGGCCATGCGAAAGTATATGCGCGTCGATCGCCTGAAACAGCGGCAGGAACCTCTCCGCCGCTTCGCCGACCAGGCGATAGGCGGGGCGGTACGCGCGGCGGTAGGCGTCCGAGTGGCCGAGCGCCGGGAAGCCCGCGCCGCGCCATTCCATGATTTCCCCGTCCAGCTCCCCTGCGTCGAGGCCCAGCTCGCCCGCGAGCGAACGGAGCAAAACGAGCGGTTTTTCCAGCCCCGCGGCGCTCCCGCGCGGCCGGTTCGCCGCGTCTGTGAACAGCCCGTGCACGGTCTCCGGGCGCAGCCCGAGCGCCATCGCCGGGCGCAGATTGAGCCGGACGAGCCCGCCGCCGACCGGCGAGAACGCGTCCTCCGGGCCGATCTCGGCGACTTGGCAGGACGCCCACTCCGCCGTCAGCCGCCCGAGGCTCTCTTCGGCATCCGTTGCCATGTGCCCGCCGCCGAATTCGCTTTGGTAGAGCAATTTCAGGAAATCCCGCGCCTCGGCGAGCGGATGCGCGGCGCGCTCCTGCAAAAATATCTCTCGCATGTCAGTCCACGATCGCCTGCGCGATCTCGTCGAGCGTCACCCGGTAGATCGCGCCGTCGAGGCCGTTCAGCGCCGCGCGCACGGCCTCGCGGTTGTACGCGCAGCCGATCAGCCGCTTCGGAATCTCCTCGACCGCCTCGAGCGCGAAGAAGTCGCCGGACAGGTCGGCGGCGGCGATCGCGCCCCTCTGCACGTCGAGCCGGAACCGCAGCTTGCCGCCCGAAAAGCGCGTCGAGCGGCTGACGGTGAACTTCGGAGACGCGCCGTAGGTGAACTCCCAGCTGTCGAACCGCTCGCGCGCGATTTCGCGGATGCGGTTCCAGTCGCCGCCATCCGGCTCGAAGCGCGTCCCGCCTCCGAGGATGGACGAGACCATCAGCTCCTTGAACGCCTCCGGCGACAGCGGGGAAGGTAGGTGCTCCGCGATGTTCGTCACGCGCTCGCGCACGCTCTTGATGCTCTTCGAGAGGTATTTCTCCTGGTCGACCGTCGTCGAGCGCACGAGCTCCTCGAGGTTCGTGTCGTAGAGCAGCGAGCCGTGGTGGACGACGCTGCCGCCCAATCGGTACTGCGCGTTTCCGGAGAACTTGCGGCCGGAGATCACGAGGTCGTTGCGGCCGTTGAACGACGCGTCGACGCCCAAGCCCCGAAGCGCCGACAGCACCGGGGCCATGTACTCGTCGAAGCGGATTTCGCCGCCCCCGTCCCTCGCGACGAACGAGAACTGCCAGCCGCCCGGGTCCGTGTAGATCGTGCCGCCGCCGGACATGCGCCGAACGACCTTGATGCCGCGCCGGTCGGCGTACGGCTTGTCGATCTCCTCGAGCGCGTTCTGGTACTTGCCGATCATCAGCGTGGGCTCCGTGCGCCAGAACAGAAACGCCGTGTCCGGCAGGCGCTTCTCGGCCGCGAAGTAATATTCGGCGGCGAAGTTCACGGAGGCGTCGGTGGAATTCGTCTCGATGTAGATCATGATGGACGCCCGCTTTCTGCGCGAACGGCCTCGAGCGCCTCGTGCGCGCGGTAGGAGCTCCGGGCGAGCGGCGCGCTGGCGACGTGCTTGAAGCCCTTTTGCAGCGCGAGATCGCGGTAGCGGTCGAAGTCCTCCGGCGTTGCGTAGCGCGCGAGCGGCGCGTGCTCCGGGCTCGGGCGCAGGTACTGGCCGATCGTGAGTATGTCGCAGCCGGTCGCGAGCACGTCGTCCATCAGCCGCCCGATCTGATCGTCCGTCTCGCCGAGGCCGACCATGAACCCGGTCTTTGTGAGGCTGTCCGGGCGCGCCTTCTTCGCATAGCGGAGCACGCCGAGCGAGCGGGCGTATGCGGCCTCGGGACGCACCGCCGCGTACAGCTCCCGGACGGTCTCCATGTTGTGGTTCAGCACGTCCGGCCGCGCGGCGAGCACGATGTCGAGGCTCTTTTCGTCGCCCTTGAGGTCGGGGATCAGCACCTCGACGGTCGTCCCCGGGCACGCTTCCCGGATCGCGCGGACGACACCTGCGAAGTGGGCCGCGCCGCCGTCCGGCAGGTCGTCGCGCGTGACGCTCGTGACGACGGCGTGCCTGAGGCGCAGCGCCTTTGCCGCCCTCGCGACGTTTGCGGGCTCCTCCGGGTCGACCTCGGCCGGAGCGCCGCAGCGCACATTGCAGAAGCGGCAGTTGCGCGTGCAGCGGCTGCCCAGGATCATGAACGTCGCCGTGTGCTTTCGGTAGCACTCGCCGATGTTCGGGCAGTCGGCCTCGCGGCAGACGGTGTTCAGGTTGAGCTCCCGCATCAATTGCGCGATCTCATCGACCGCCCCCTGATTGTAGCTCACCTTGAGCCACGCGGGCTTTCTCTCCATGCTATTGCTCCGTTTCCAGCGTGGCGACCGGCTGGCCGACCGCGACCTCGTCGCCCTCGTCGGCGAGGAAGCCCGAGACGATGCCGCTGTCGTCGGCCTCGATCTGGCTGACGACCTTGTCGGTCTCGACCTCGAACAGCACGTCGCCCTTTTCGACGCGCTCTCCCGGCCGCACGCTCCACGCGCAGAGCACGCCCTTCTCCATCCCGGGGCGCAGTTTCGGCATCAGAATCTGCTGTTTCATTCCATCCTCCTAAAAAATCGCGCTCAAGAGCATTTCGGCGTCCGCCGGCGAATCCGCGATGCTGCGGCAGACGGCCTCGATTTCGGAAACCTCGAGCCGGGCGCCGACGAACGCGTCGACCGGGCGGCCGCCGAGCGAAAACGCGGTGATCACGCCGTTTTTCGCCGCATACGAGACCGGCGGCCGCTCGCTCTCGCGCGTGAACTCCGGCGAGCGGCCGAAGTTCCACGCCCAGCTTTCATACTTTTCGCGAGCGGTTTCGCGCACGCGGGCGTCCTGTTCGGGGTTGAGGCGCACGGTTTCCCCGCCGCGGAGCAGCTCGCCTCGAAGCGCCTCGAGGAACTGCCGCGCGCCCATGTCGCGGGGGAGCAGCGGCCGCATGTTCCGAACCTCGCTCGGCTGCGATTTTACGCCCTTCGAGCGCGTGCGCTGTTCGTCCGGGCGCGAGGTCAATTCGTGCAGCGCCTCGAGGTCGGAATCGAACAAGAGCGTCCCGTGCGCGAGCTCGCGGCCCTTCGACTGCCGCTGCGCGCTGCCGGAGACCTTCTTCCCGAAGGCCGCGATCTCCGAGGCGCCGCGCCTCTCCGCCGGGATGCCGAGCGCGTTCAGCGCGCGTATGACGGGGGAGAGCTGCCGGTCGTAGTCGAGCGCCGGCGCCGCGGGGCGGATGAAGCTGTAGTTGATGTTGCCCGGGTCGTGGTACACCGCACCGCCGCCGCTCTCGCGCCGGAGCACGGGGATTCCGCGCCGCGCGGCTCCGAGCACGTCGACCTCGCGGTAGGGGTTCTGAAACTTCCCGCAGACGACCGACGGCGCGCTTATCCACAAAAGCAGCACGTCCTCCGAAAGCTCGGAAAACGCGAACTCCTCCAGCGCCAGATTGTACGCGGGATCGGCCGAGTCGTTTGCAATGTAGATCATGGCGGGTCCATTATAGCAGAAAAAGTACGCGCGCGCAACCCGATGGAAAGTGCTGGGGATATTGGGAATTGATGGAAGTTGCACAATTATTATTGACAAGGGTTGTCCAGAATGTTAAAATTCAATCGCAAGTTGTTGCAAAACTATTACGAAGGAGCGTTAAAACATGAAGAAAATTATCATCACAGTTCTGGCGATCATATTGTGCGTCAGCTCGGTCGCATTCGCAGCCCCGACGGTGTCCGCGAGCCTCGAGGGCCGCAACATCTGCGTGTCCTGGTCGAAGTGCTCGAGCTCGCAGGCGACCGTCACCGTCTACCGCGACGGATGGCCGGTGCTCGTGGAGTGCGTCAACGGAACCTCCTACACGGCCCCCGCGTGGTGCACGCAGGCCGCGGGCAACTACTCCGTGAAGGTCCTGACCTCGGAGGGCTGCACGAAGGTGGCCGTCGGCTCGACCGCCCCCCAGGCGACCGCGAAGCCGACCGCGAAGCCCACGGCGAAGCCGACCGCGAACTGCAACACGACCGCCGCGCCGGGCTGCAACGCGACCGCGAAGCCCACCGCGAAGCCGACCGCGAAGCCGACCGCGAAGCCGACTGCGAAGCCCACCGCGAAGCCGACCGCGAAGCCGACCGCCGCGCCGAGCGGAAGCAGCCTGACCGCGATGGCCGCGGAAGTCGTCCGCCAGGTCAATCAGGAGCGCACGTCGCGCGGCCTGAGTGAGCTGAGGGTCGATTCCGAGCTGACCCGCGCCGCCTGCGTCCGCGCGCAGGAGATCGTGCAGAGCTTCAGCCACACGCGCCCCGACGGGTCCAGCTGGTCGAGCGTCTCCTCGCGCGTCAGCGGCGAGAACATCGCCAAGGGCCAGCAGACAGCGGACAAGGTCATGGCCGCCTGGATGAGCTCCGAGGGCCACCGCGCGAACATCCTCCGCGAGAGCTTCGGCAGCATCGGCGTGTGCGCCTACAAGGTCGGCAACGTCGTCTACTGGGCGCAGGAGTTCGGAAGGTAAGTACTTATCTCTTAAAACCGGTGCCGGCGGAAAAACGCCGGCGCCTTTTATTGCTGTAACATTTGCGTGCTACAATGCCCATAAGGAGTGAGCGCGATGAAGGAAAAGCTGGAAAAGACGAACGCCATGCGCACCCTCGACCGCCTGAAGATTCCCTACCGGGCGCACTGCTACGGCGGGGAGGAGGCATTGAGCGGCGTCGAGGTCGCGCGCGCGCTCGGACAGGACGAAAAGCGCGTGTTCAAGACGCTGATCACCGAGGGGAAGCGCGGCCACTACGTGTTCATGATCCCCGCCGCCGAGGAGCTCGACCTCAAGAAAGCCGCGCAGAGCGCGGGGGAGAAGGCGCTTTCGATGCTCAAGTCGAGGGAGCTTCTGCCGCTGACGGGCTACGTGCACGGCGGCTGCTCGCCGATCGGCATGAAAAAGCCGTTCCCGACGGTCGCGCACGAGACGGCGGGGGACTTCGAGGCGATCCTCTTCAGCGCGGGCAAGATCGGCTGGCAGATCGAGGCGAGCCTCGCGGACCTTCAAAAGGCCGTGCCGGTTCAGCTTGCCGACGTGATCGTCGACCGATAAAAAAACCGGCCCGC
>Ga0123333_10004856_pt1 | contig 12412 bp, 9 predicted proteins | sample BioC12SIPDNA_3_FD_89957 | JGI IMG/M metagenome (GOLD analysis project Ga0123333, IMG submission 89957) | Anaerobic biogas reactor microbial communites from Washington, USA - Biogas_R2_B C12 SIP DNA | ecosystem: Engineered > Bioreactor > Anaerobic > Unclassified | place: Washington, USA...
AGACCGCGCAGTCTTGCACCCTTCTTGAGTTCCTGATTAATCCGCGCGGGGAATAAATCACCAGTCCCCACTGCCGGTACTGCTGCCGGTGGCTTGCCCTGTACACCCCCACTACGCCGCATTACTGGCAGGGCTGCATATCCACGGTGTCAGATCCGCACTGCCCGCCTCCGGCGGCGGCATGCTCACCGGCGGTGGCTGCGGCCGCGCGGTTCAGATTGGCTGCGGTCGCGCTGGCGCTCAGGCGGCGATGGTCTCTCCTGTGGCGTCAGCTTCTGCTTGGGCGGCTCGGTTCTAGACGGCTTCGGGTGCGGGCTCTCGCGCGAGACAGATGGTCTTTCTGGTGCTCGTGAAGGCCTATCCATGCGCGGCGTCGCGGGTCGTACCGGAGCTACCGATGGCGTCGGTCTCGGTGCCTCGGCTCGGGGCGGCCCTGGCCGCGCGGGCTCACGGGGGAACGATGGCCTCTCCGGTGGAGGCGGTGGTGTCGTGATGCGCGGTGGTTCAGGACGCTGTGGCCGCGACGGCTTGTCCGGCGGTGGTGGAGAGGGCTTATGTATTGGCGGCACGGGTCGTGGTGGCTGAGATGGCTTTAGAGGCGGGCGGGGAGAGGGCTCGTGCAGTGGCGTCAGCTCGGGGCGCGGCCGCAGGGGCGGTTTGCTCGGCGGTGGCGGAGCGGGCTTATGCACTGGTGGCGGAGCGGGCCGTGGCGGTCGCGGCGGGGGCGTGGGTTTTTGCGGCGGCGTGGGCTTGTGATCCGGCGGCAGTGTGGGTCGCGGTGGCTGCGGCGGCTTGCCTGGCGGTGGAGCGGGCCGGTCTATTGGTGGTGCTGGCCGCAGCGGTAGAGCGGGCTTGTGAGGTGACGGGGGAGAAGGTTGGTGATCCGGCGGCAGTGTGGGTCGCGGTGGCCGTGGCGGCTTGTGCGGCGGCGGTGCCGGCTGTGGCGGGGTAGGTGGTGGAGGAGCGGGCTTATGCACTGGCGGCGGTGGCGCTAGGGCCGGTCGCGGCGGTGGGGCATGAGTTACGGCAGGCGCGGGTGGCCGCGGTCTGGCCGACCGGCTGGGTTTGTGGCGGCGCACCGGCACCGGCGGGCGGCAGGCCGGATGACGATGGTGCGTACGGAAGTTGCCGCCATACCCGACATGGAAGATGCTGCAGGGCGTATAGGCCAGTACGGGCTCGCGCAGATAGATGGTGGAGCGTACCGCGCTGTAGTCAGGGTAGGTGGTGACGACCTTTTGCTCGGTCACAACCACCGTCTCGGGCTCTGTCACGACCACGGTCTCAGGCTCGGTTACAACCACGGTTGTGGCCTGCCCGAGCCGGACCGGCGTGGCGTAGCCGACCTGATCCGGCGCAGGGCCGGTGAAGGAGCCGACCGCCTCGCCGGCAAATTCGGTACCGTCAACCATCAGGGGGCGTAGATTGCGCGCCGTAAAGGCGCTGTTAGGCACAAAGGCATACTGCTGCCAGCCAATGGCGTAGTTGGTCACACCGATAGACTCGAAGAAGGCGTCGCCGGGCGGCAGTGGCGCCCAGCCGCTGTGGGTGGGTGTCAGGCGCCAGTCGACCCAGGCGGGGCACCATTGTGTTCCCGGCACCCAGAGCCAGCCGTAATCCTCGGTCTCGAACCAGCGTCCGTGGTGGAAGGCGATGGCACCCCAGATGTACTCCGAAACCCAGAACCAGTTGGCATCGTCATGGCGCGTCCAGCTTCCACCGTCCAGATAGGGCCGCCAGTCGGGATCCTGCTGCATGACGGCGGGCTGCCAGGCCCAGGCCGACTCGCCCAGCATGAACCAGGCCCCCTCATCCTTCAGTTCATCGAAGAAGGGCGGTGTTTCGTTTTCGGCGACTGCGACCGCAGCGCCAAGCGCTGCAGCCGCAAGCAGCATAAAGAGGGTGTGTCGATGCCTTTTCATGGTCCGCTCCCGGTTTAACTACTCATAAGACGGCCTTGGGGGCGTGATTATTCACGCGGCGGGGGGTGGAGGCTGGAGACAGGGGACAGGAGACAGGAGACAGGGGGAGTGGCAGTAGGCAGGGGCAGTAGGCAGGGGAGGTAGGGGCGGCACGCATGCCGCCCGAACGGAGCGCACGGGGCCCCGCCGTGAACGGCGGGCACAGGACTGGCACGCGGCGGGCATGGTAGTCGCGGCGTCACCGCCGCGTGATGGGGGCGCCGGGGCCGTAATGCGGCATGGCGGGTGGTATGGGGCGCCAGCCACCGGCAGTACCGGCAGTACCGGCAGGGTCGGCAGTGCCGGGACTCGGGCTCGAGGACGAGAAAGCGCCCCGCTCCAGCGCCCGGCTTCGCCGGGCCATTCTCGTGGAGGCGAACCTCCGTGTCCGCCTGCAGAGACAGCTTGCGACAAAGCGTAGGGACGAAGTGTGGAGACAAGGTGTGGAGATAAGGTGTGCCTCTGACCCATTCCAACTGCCTGCTGCCACTGCCTACCGCTACTGCCGCCGCCCCGCTCCGGGGCAGCGGCTCCCCTGACCCCTCCTGGACGCTCGCCGCCTGCGGCAGCGGCTAGAAGCGCGCGAAGCGCGTAGGGCGGATATGCACCGCCTCTCCGGCCTTATACGTCTGCTCGTCCTGACGCTCGCGGGAAAGCTCCACCTCGATCCTCTGCCCATTATCGCTGCGCTGGAGCTCGATATGCACCACAGCCCCAATCGCCTGCACACGCAATATTGTAGCCGGCACGGTCTGGCCGGGGGTGCCGGTGCCGCGCTCGAGGAGCAGTTCGTGGGGGCGCGCGTAGAGCGTAAGGGGGGCGGTGCCTTCAGCCCCGCAGGCCGCGGGGCCGGTGAGCAGCTCGGGTGTGCCGTCGCCGGCGGCGGGGCACGCGGGGAAGCGGTTGACACTGCCCAGGAAGGCGCACACAAAGGGCGTGGCGGGCTGGGCATAGACCTCCTCGGGCGTGCCCATCTGCACAATCCGCCCATGATCCATCACCACCACCCGCTCGGCCACCTCCATGGCCTCCTCGACATCGTGGGTCACGAAGAGGCTGGTGATGTTGATCTCGTCGTGCAGCCGGCGCAGCCAGCGGCGCAGCTCGCGGCGCACGCTGGCATCGAGGGCGCCGAAGGGCTCGTCGAGCAGCAGCACGCGCGGCTCGACCGCCAGGGCGCGGGCCAGGGCCACGCGCTGGCGCTGGCCGCCGGAAAGCTCGGAGGGCATGCGGTTGCCGAAGCCGTCGAGCTTGACGAGCTCGAGCAGCGCGTTGACGCGCTGCCGGATCTCGGCGTTCGCGGGGCGGTTGCGGCGGCGCACGCGCAGCCCGAAAGCGATGTTCTCGAAGACGCTCATGTGGCGGAAGAGGGCGTAGTGCTGGAAGACGAAGCCCACCTGGCGCGCCTGCGCCGACTGCCCGGTGGCCTCGACACCGCCTATGCGGATCGTGCCGGCATCGGGCCGCGCCAGCCCGGCCAGCAGGCGCAGCAGCGTGGTCTTGCCGCAGCCGGAGGGGCCGAGCAGCGCCAGCAGCTCGCCGTCGTGGACATCGAGGCTGACGTCCTTGAGCGCCTGGAAGTCGCCAAAGGCGTGGGAGAGGTTGCGGATCTCAATGTTCATGGCGTGACAGGATGGCCTTGACGACAAGGGGCACCACCGCCAGCAGCGCCAGCAGCGAGGCGACTGCGAAGGCGGCGGCGGACTGGTATTCGTTGTAGAGGATCTCGACGTGGAGCGTCAGGGTGTTGGTAAGGCCGCGGATGTGGCCGGAGACGACCGAGACGGCGCCGAACTCACCCATGGCGCGGGCGGTGCAGAGGATCACGCCGTAGAGCAGCCCCTGGCGCACGTTGGGCAGCGTGACGCGGCGGAAGGTCTGCCAGCCGCTGGCACCGAGGGTCAGCGCGGCCTCCTCCTCCTCGGTACCCTGCGACTCCATCAGGGGGATCAGCTCGCGCGCCACGAGGGGCAGGGTGACGAAGAGGGTGGCAAGGACGATGCCGGGGACGGCGAAGATCACCTGCACTCCGCGGGCGGCGAGCCAGCCGCCGAGCCAGCCCTGCATGCCGAAGACCAGGATATAGACCATGCCGGAGACGACCGGCGAGACGGAGAAGGGGAGGTCTATGAGGGTGATCAGCAGTTGGCGGCCGGGGAAGCGGAACTTGCCGATGGCCCAGGCGGCGGCGAGCCCGAAGATGACATTGAGCGGCACGGCGATGGCGGCGGCCAGCAGGGTGAGGCGGATGGCCGCCAGTGCCATGGGGTCGCTGATGGCGGCGAGGTAGTGTTTGATGCCCTGCTGCAGGGCGCCGGCGAAGACGATGGCCAGCGGCAGGGCCAGGAAGCCGAGCAGGAAGAGCAGCGCCACCAGCGTCAGCAGCAGCGGCACGGGGCGGATGGGTGGGCGGAAGGGGTTCATCGGCGGCGGCGGCTCCAGGCTTGCAGGCTGTTGATGGTCAGGAGCATCACGAAGGAGAGGGCCAGCATGGCGACGGCCAGGGCGGTGGCGCCGGCGTAGTCGTACTGCTCGAGGCGCGTGACGATCAGCAGCGGCACGATCTCGGTGCGCAGCGGCAGGTTGCCGGAGATGAAGATGACCGAGCCGTACTCGCCGATGCCGCGGGCGAAGGCCAGCGCGAAGCCGGTGAGCACGGCGGGCAGGACGGCGGGGAGCGTGATGCGGCGGAAGGTCTGCCAGGCGGAGGCGCCGAGGGAGGCGGCCGCCAGCTCGGCCTCGCGGTCGAGGTCGGCGATGACCGGCTGTACCGTGCGGATGGTGAAGGGGAGGCCGATGAAGACCAGCGCCACCAGCACGCCGAGGGGCGTGAAGGCGACCCGGATGCCGAGGGGCTCGAGCAGGGCGCCGATCCAGCCGTTGCGCGAGAAGAGAGCCGTGAGGGCGATGCCGGCGACGGAGGTGGGCAGGGCGAAGGGGAGGTCGACGAGGGCGTCTATGAAGCGGCGTCCGGGGAAGGTGTAGCGCACCAGCACCCAGGCGGCGATGAAGCCGAAGACGGCGTTGATGAGCGCCGCGCCGAAGGCGGCGAGGAAGGAGAGGCGGAAGGCGGCGGCGGCGCGGGGTCCGGAGACGAGGCGCCAGAAGTCGGCCCATGAGAGGCCGGCGGCCTTGAGGACGGCGCCGCCGAGGGGCAGCAGCACCAGCAGCCCGAGGTAGAGCAGGGTGTAGCCGAGGGCCGGGCCGAAGCCCGGCAGCAGCGAGTGGCGGCGGAAGCGGAAGCGGCGCATGGCACGGGGGCTAGCGGAGGTAGATCTGGTCGAAGGTGGCGTTCTCGGCGAAGTGCGCCGCATGGGCGCGCTGCCAGCCGCCGAAGACCTCGTCAATGGTGAAGGTGGGCTGCGCGGGGAAGTCGGCGGCGCAGCGCTCCCAGGCGGAGCTGACGGCGGGGCGGTAGAAGTGGCGCGCGGCGAGGGCCTGGCCCTCGTCGGAATAGAGGTGCCGCAGGTAGGCCTCGGCGAGGGCGAGTGTGCCGTGGCGTTTGGCGTTGGCGTCGATCACCGCCACGACCGGCTCGGCGCGGATGCTGACGGAGGGCGAGACCAGCTCGAAGTTGCCGGGGTGGAGGCGGCGCGTGACGAGGAGCAGCTCGTTCTCCCAGTTGATGAGGACATCGCCGATGCCGCGCTCGATGAAGGTGGTGGTGGCGCCGCGGGCGCCGGAGTCGAGCACGGGGACGTTGCGGTAGAGGCGGGCGACGAAGTCGCGCGCGGCGCGCTCGTCGCCGTTATTGGCGCGCAGGGCGTAGCCCCAGGCGGCGAGGTAGTTCCAGCGCGCCACGCCGGAGGTCTTGGGGTTGGGGGTGATGACCTTGACACCGGGGCGCACGAGGTCGCTCCAGTCGCGGATGTTCCGGGGGTTGCCCTTGCGCACGAGGAAGGCGAGGGTGGAGTAGTAGGGGGCGCTATTGTGCGGCAGGCGCGCCTGCCAGTTGGTGGGCAGGAGGCGCGCTCGCTCGGCGATGGCGTCCACATCATAGGCCAGGGCCAGTGTGACGACATCGGCCTGGAGTCCGTCGATGACGGCGCGCGCCTGCTTGCCCGAGCCGCCGTGCGACTGGCGGATTTCCGGCGCGACGCCCTCGCGGGCCTTCCAGAGCTTGCCGAAGGAGGTGTTGAACTCCTGGTAGAACTCGCGGGTGGGGTCGTAGGAGACGTTGAGGAGGATGGGGGCGCGGGTGCGCGGGGCGGCGGCGAGCGGCGCTGCGGGCAGCACCGCCAGGAGCGCCGCCGCGCTCAAGAGGCACGCGGCATGCCGTGTGCGGATGGAGGTGGCGGCAGTAGCAGTAGGCAGTGGCAGTAGGCAGTTGGGATGGGTCGAAGACACACTTTGTCTCCACACCTTGTCTCCACACTTTGTCTCCACACTTTGTCGAAAGCGAAAGATTAAGCGGGTGGAGTAAGCATGCCGATTAAGAGTGGGATTAAGCGTGGGTTTAAGTGAGTGCTTCGCGCTTGCACCTTGTCCACACACCTTGTCTCCTACACTTTGTCTCTTTACGCTTCGTCTCCACACTTTGTCCCTACGCTTTGTCGAAAGCGAAAGGTGGGGCGAAAGGAACCGCGAAAAGACGCGAAAGGGGAGGAGGATGGCGAAGTTCATGGCGGGGGTGGAGGGATATGGGGAATGGGTGGATATACGATAGGTTTTTACGCGAAAGACTGCAAGCCCACAACTGCAAGGCGGCTGGGGGGCGGGGGAAGGTAGGGGCGGCACACATGCCGCCCTTACGGAGTGCGCGGGGAGGGAGGCAGGGGACGCGGGCTCAATAGGCACACGGCATGCCGTGTGCGGAGGCGTACCCGCCGTAAACGGCGGGCACAGGACTGGCAGGCGGCGGCCACGCGGGCGTCCCCGTGCGGGCATTATTGCCCGGCGCGGGTAGCGATAGCCCCGAACTTGCACAGGGCCTGGCAGAGGGAGCAGCCCATGCACACCGTCTCGTTGATTCTGGGCTTGGCCGTCTTGTCCGGCGATTCTATCGCCGGGCAGCCGCACTTGAGGCAGGCGCGGCAGTTGCGGCACAGGTCGGGATCAATGCGGCGCTGGGGTGCGATGCGGCGCTTGAGGTGCAGGGGACAGGGGGCGCGGGAGATGATCAGCGAGGGGCCATCGGCGGCCAGTTCCTCCTCCAGTATGGTGTGCAGCGCGGCTTGGTCGTAGGGATTGCAGACGCGGATGCGCTCGAGGCCGCAGGCGGCCGCCAGGGCCTCGATGGAGGCGGCGTGCGTGGACCGGCCCATCAGCGTGGTGCCGGTGCCGGGGTGGTCCTGGTGGCCGGTCATGGCTGTGATGCGGTTGTCCACCACGATCAGCTTGGCGGGGCTCTGGTTGTAGACGCTGTTGAGCAGGCCGGTGATGCCGGAGTGGAAGAAGGTGGAGTCGCCGACTATGCCGACGACCCGCCGGGGCTCGCCGGCCTGGGTCATGCCGTGGGCCACGGTGAAGCCGCCGCCCATGCAGAGTATGGTGTCGGTCTGGTTGAGGGGCGGGAAGACGCCGAGGCTGTAGCAGCCGATGTCGCCGCTGACGACGACATCGAACCTGGCGAGGGCGTGGAAGAGGGCGCGGTGGGGGCAGCCGGCGCAGAGGATGGGCGGGCGGCCGGGGAGGTCGGCGGCTTCGGGCACGGGCGCGGGGAGGTTGGCGCTGCGGCCCTCGAGGCGCGCGCGGGACTCGGCGATGCGCGCGGGGGTGAGCTCGCCGCAGCGCGGCACGAGGTTCTTGCCGTCGCAGGCGATGCCCAGCGCGCGGATATGCTCCTCGAGGATGGGGTCGCCCTCCTCGATGACCAGCAGGCGTTCAACTGTGGCGGCGAAGTCGCGGATGAGCCCGTCGGGGAAGGGGAAGGCCCAGCCGAGCTTGAGCATGGGGGAGTCGGGGAAGATCTCGCGCGCATGCAGGGCGGCGACGCCGCTGGAGACGATGCCGAGGGGTGCAGTAGGCAGTGGCTGTTGGCAGTCGGCAGTGGCAGCAGGCAGGATGGTGTTGAGCGTGGTGCGCCGGGCGGCGTCGGCGGCCTGGGCGTCGAGGCGCTCCTCGATCCCGACGCGCAGCTTGCGGCCCCAGATGGGGAGGGGCACGAACTGCGGCGGGTTCCTGACGAACTGCACGTGGTTTTGGGGGCGCGGCGCGGCGCGCGCGACGAGGCAGCGGGAGTGGCTGACGCAGGTGGTGGTGCGCAGAATGACTGGGCAGCGGTACTTTTCGGAGATTTCGAAGCCCTCGCGCAGGAAGTCGTAGGCCTCCTGGGCGTTGGCAGGCTCGAGGATCGGCACCTTGGCGAGGCGGGCGTAGTGGCGTGTGTCCTGCTCGGTCTGCGAGGAGTGCTGGCCGGGGTCGTCGGCGACGCAGATGACCATGCCGCCGACCACGCCGATGTAGGAGAGGGTCATGAGCGGATCGGCGGCGACGTTGAGGCCGACGTGCTTCATGGTGACGATGCTGCGCCCGCCGGCGAGGGCGGCACCGGCGGCGGCCTCGAGGGCCACCTTCTCGTTGGGCGACCATTCGCAGTAGAGGCCGGGCGCGGCGTGGCGCGCGAGGTTCTCGAGAATCTCGGTGGAGGGGGTGCCGGGGTAGCCGAAGGCCGCCGAGGTGCCGCCATCAATGGCGGCCAGGGCGAGGGCCTCGTTGCCGGAGAGGAGCTGCCGGGTGGGCTTCATGGAATTTCCTTGTAGAAGACGCGCCTGGCCTTGCCCTCGGGGCGCGGCAGGGTGCCGGGTGCCACCACCTCGCCGTCGGGCGAGAAGTTGAGATCCTCCTTGAGCTGCTTCTCGACCTGGTAGCCGGTGACGCCGGGGTGGGCCTCGACCGTGACATGCAGGCGCTTGATGCCGTGGTGATCCTCGATGATGAGCTGGTAGTTGGGCAGCACGCCGGGCACCTTGAGCAGCGACTGCTCGACCTGGGCGGGGAAGAAGTTGACGCCGGAGATGATCAGCATGTCGTCGAGACGGCCGCTGATGCGGTCGAGGCGCAGATGGGTGCGGCCGCAGGCGCATGGCTGGCGCGAGACGACGCGGCTGAGGTCGCCGGTGCGGAAGCGGATGACCGGCAGCGCCTCGCGCGTGAGGGAGGTGACGACCACCTCGCCGACCTCGCCATCGCGGAGGGGGGCGCCGGTCTCGGGATCGACGATCTCGATGACGTAGTGATCCTCCCACTGGTGGAGGCCGCTATGGTCGGGGCAGTCCATGCCGAGGGTGCCGATGCCGCCGGTCTCGGTCATGCCGTAGATGTCGAAGACCTCGATGCCGAGGCCGTCGTAGATGCGCTGCTTCATCTGGTCGGAGAAGGTCTCGGCGCCGAAGATGCCGATCTGGAGCGCGGGCAGGGTCTCCCTGGCCTCGGCGAGCACCTCCATGATGCGCAGGGCATAGGAGACGACGCCGGTGAGGATGCGCGTGCCGAAGTCGCGCGCCAGCTTGATCTGGCGCACGGTGTTGCCCGAGCCGCAGGGGATGATGAAGAGGCCCGCCTCGCGCGCGCCGTGGTAGCAGCCGAAGCCACCGTTGAAGAGACCGAAGCCCGGTGTGATCTGGCAGACGTCGCCGCGCACGGCGCCGGCCATGACATAGCAGCGCGCCATGCACTCGCCCCACTGGTGCAGGTCGTTCGCGGTATAGGGCATGACCACGGGCGTGCCGGTGGAGCCGCTGGACATGTGCATCTCGGCGAGGTCTTCGCGGTCGGCGCACAGCATGCCGAGGGGGTATTCGCGGCGGAAGTCATCCTTGTTCATGAAGGGGAGGGCGGCGAGGTCATCGAGTCCGCGGAAGCCGCGCGGGTCGACGCCCGCGGCGGCGAAGCGGCTGCGGAAGCCCTCGTTGCGTTCGGCCACGTGCTGGACGATCTTGCGCAGGCGCTGATCCTGCACGGCGGTGAGTTCGTCGCGCGAGAGGGTTTCGGCCCGGGGGTTATGGTATTGAGTCATTTGCTTCTATCCTTCCAAAATCGAATGCCGCGAGGTTGCCGGGGAGCGTCTTGGGCGGCACGCGTCCGCGGATAGCGTTGTGCCAGGCTTCAAGGGGGATGTCGGCGAGGGCGCGCGAGAGGATGCCGGTGAGCATGGTGTTGGCGAGGCGGGGGTCGCCCATTTCGCGCGCCCTGGCGGTGCAGTCGTAGTAGCAGCGGTTGGGAAAGAGGCGCGCGATGCGTTCAGCGACATCGCCGGGATAGACGGCGCCGCCGGAGGAGACGGTGACCGGCACGAGGCTCTGGCGCGAGATGGCGGCGAAGCCGCCCGGCCGCAGCATGTGGGCGTGGCGGATGGCCTCGATATGCTCCAGCGCGCCGAGGACGTCGGCGGTGCCCTCGAGGATCAGGGGGCTGAGGACGGCGGGGCCGTAGCGCACCTGCGCGGTGACCGAGCCGCCGCGCTGCGCCATGCCGTGGATTTCATTGGCGGCCACCTCGAAACCGGCATTTGCCGCCGCGTCCGCGATGATCTTGGCGGCGAGCAGGATGCCCTGCCCGCCGACGCCTGAGAGGAAGATATTGCCCATGGGAGGTGCTAGCCTATGCCTGGCGCGGACAGCGCCCGCGCTTCTGTGTGTAGATACATGGGGGAGGATAGCAGGTGAGGGGAGGGGGCGCAAGGAGGAACGCGCGCCAGGCGGCGCGCGGGGGTCAGGGGCACGGGAGGGAGGGGCGGCACGCATGCCGCCCGAACGAAGCGCACGGGGAGGAAGGCAGGGGACGCGGGCTCAATAGGCGCACGGCATGCCGTGTGCGGAGGCGTACCCGCCGTAAACGGCGGGCACAGGACTGGCAGACGGCGGGCATGCGGCAGGGACGCGGAGAGATGGGGCCATGCCCCCCCGTGTGGCCCCGCCCAGCTCTCGGCACTACCGGCAGTACCGGGCTCGAGAACGAGGACGAGGACGAGGACGAGGACGAGGAAGCGCCCCGCTCCCCGCCCGGCTCCGCCGGGCCATTCTCGTGGCACCGGACCTCCGTGTCCGGTGATTGGAGCAGCTTGTGACAAAGCGTAGGGACAAAGTGTGGAGACGAAGCGTAGCCGACAAAGCGTAGGGACAAAGTGTGGAGACAAGGTGTAAGCGCAGAAGCACCCGCTCAATCCCACTCTTAATCTCACCTTAATCGGCACACTTGTCTTACTCCACCCGCTTACTCTTTCGCTTTCGACAAAGTTACCGACAAAGTTCGCGACAAAGTGGCGTCTCTGACCGGCGACCTTCGGTCGCCAGTCTGAACCCTGAACCCTCTTTGTCCGCGACAAAGTGCAGGCAGTCCTGCTAGAATCCACCCCAAGATGCGTATCGTTGAAATCTTCTACTCGCTGCAGGGCGAGGGGGTGCTGGCGGGTGTGCCTTCGGTATTTATCCGCACGGCGGGGTGTAATCTGGCCTGTCGCTGGTGCGACACGCTCTATGCGCGTGATCCGCAGGCGGGCATGGAACTCCCGCCAGGTGCGATCATTGAGCGGCTGGCGCAGTGGCCGCAGGCGCGCCATTGCGTGGTGACCGGCGGCGAGCCGACCCTGGCGCCGGAGCTGCCGGAGCTGACGGGTCGGCTGCGCGCCGCAGGGCTGCATATCACCATCGAGACCAACGCCACCGCATCGCCGGAGCCTTTCGACTACGATCTGGCCTCGCTGAGTCCCAAGCTGCGCCATGCCGGTTCCGGCACGCCACCGATTGATCCGGCGCGTCTGCGCGCCTGGATCCGGCGCGGACGCGAGGCGCAGCTCAAGCTGGTCTGCAGCGGCGCGGAGGATCTGCCGGAGATAACAGCCCTGCAGTCGGCCTTGGCCGACTGCCTGCCGCCCGACCGCATCCTGCTGATGCCGCTGACGGATGCCGTGGCGCGGACGAACCGCGCGCGGTGTGAAGCGCTGGCGCAAATCTGCCTGGCGCATGGCTACCGCTATGCGAGCAGGCTGCATGTGGAGCTGTTTGGAGGGAAGAGGGGGAGGTAGCGCAGCCGCCGGAGCGGCACGCGGGGACACAGGCTCAATAGACACACGGCATGCCGTGTGTACCGAGGGGGCGCAGGGAGTAGGGGCGCCACGCCGGCGCGCCAGCGTGGTACACGCGGCGTCCCCGCCGCGTGCTGGGATGCCGGGGCTGTAATGTGGCATGGCGGTGGGTATGGGGCGCCAGCCTCCGGCAGTACCGGCAGGCACGGCAGTACCGGCAGTACCGGGGGCAGGCGAGGACGAGGATGAGAAGTAAAGCGCCCCGCCCCGCTCCCCCCCCGGCTCTGCCCGGCCATTCTCGTGGCACCGGACCTCCGTGTCCGGTGCTCCGGTGACTGATACAGCTCGCGACATAGTAGGAGCCACCACAACCACCAACCACCAGAGGCTCTTGCAAAACCATCGTGGCATGGGCGTCCCGCCCATGGACGGAACACGGGCAGGATGCCCGTGCCACGTGCTTGCGAGCAGGGTGACCGGCAGATGC